>WNFO01003746.1_pt1 | contig 13010 bp, 15 predicted proteins | sample 5400251 | NCBI WGS metagenome assembly WNFO01 (sample SAMN13153354, study PRJNA577476) | soil metagenome | isolation source: 100 cm saprolite under Madrone tree | place: USA:California | collected 2016-06-14 | reverse complement strand
GCGGGTCGCGGGTGTGGCCGGCAAGCAGCGCACGCTGGGCAGCGTCATCACGATCGGCGCCGGCATGTACGAGCCGGGCCACGCCATGCGCACCGACACCGGCACCATCGGCTTCAAGATCGGCGAGCACGACGGCCGCATCACCGCCCGCGCGAAGGAGCTGGCCGAGGTGATGAGCGCGGTGGCCGAGACCCACGTGACGCCCAACCTCTTCGGTGAGCGCTGGTCCAAGCTGGCCATCAACTGCATGGCCAATCCTCTGGCCGGCCTGACAGGTTTGGGCTCGGCCGAGGTGCGGATCGATCCGAAGGTCTCCGCGGTCGGCGTGCACCTCGGCGCCGAGTGCATCATGGTGGGCCGCGCTGCCGGTTACGAGGTGGAGCCGATCTACGGCATCCCCGCCCAGCGCTTCGTCGACGCGTATCAGGGGCGGGGACTGAAGGAGCTGCTCGTCGACATCGCCGACATCGCCCGGAAGCGCGGCGGCGGCCGTCCGTCGCTGCTTCAAGACGTCATGCGGGGCCGCCGCACCGAGATCGACTATCTGAACGGCGCCGTGTGCGAGCACGGCAAGAAGCTCGGCGTGAAGACACCGTTCAACGACGCGGTGGTCGCCGTCGTGCGCGGGCTGGGCGTCGGGTTCAAGTCCGACCCCAAGCATCTCGATCCCGTGATCGCGATGCTGCCGAAGTAGGGCGATGCGCGCTGATCTCGTCGTCGGCAGTCGGCTTCCCGATCTCGAGCTGCCGGACCATCGGCGGCGCCCGGTGCGGCTCTCGACGCTCGCCAACGGCTATCCGCTGATCGTGAGCTTCTATCGCGGCTACTGGTGACCGAAGTGCTCGGTGCTGGTCAGGCACCTCACGACGATGCAGGACGAGCTGGCGGTGAATTACTGCCAACTCGCCGTCGTCAGCACCGATGCACCCGAGGTCACGGCGGCGTTCCGCGCTGGGCTCGGCGCCACGTTCACCTTCCTCAGCGATCACGAGCGGCGGGCGATCAACGAGCTCGACATCGTGGAACAGACGGCGCCGGGCTTCGAGCACGGCCTCGTCGCTGTGCCGTACACGTTCTCGTTGCACCCCGACCTGACGATCCACCGCATCTATAACGGCTGGTGGTTCGTCGGGCGGCCGACGCTGGAAGAGCTGCGTCAGGACCTGCGCGCGATCATGCAGAAGTGCCGCTCCGACTACGAATACGTGCCGCCGGTGAAGAGGCCGTGATCGACGCCGCCCGGTTCTGGAGCACGGTCATGCGCTCCGGCGACATCGGGCCGGGCAAGGCGGGCGGGCTCTGCCGGCTGGCGCTGAGCGATGCCGACAAGGAGATGCGCGACCTCTTCGTCACCTGGTGCACGGAGGCGGGGTGCACCGTCACCGTCGACAAGGTCGGGAACGTCTTCGCGCGGCGCCCGGGGACGGAGGATCATCTGTCGCCGGTGCTGATGGGCAGCCACCTCGACACCCAGGTCGCCGGCGGGAAGTACGACGGCATCGTCGGTGTCCTGGCCGGGCTCGAGGTGCTGCGCACGCTCGACGAGCGGCGCATCCGGACGAAGCGGCCGCTCGAGCTCGTGTGCTGGACCAACGAGGAGGGCGCGCGCTTCACGCCGCCGATGGTTGCCTCGGGTGCCTTCGCGGGCGTCTTCGACGTGGACTGGGTCCTCGGGCTGCGCGACGACGACGGCAAGGGCTTCGGCAGCGAGCTCCAGCGCATCGGCTACGCCGGCAAGAAGGACGTCGGCGGCCGGCCAATCGATGCGTACTTCGAGCTGCACATCGAGCAGGGGCCGATCCTCGACCGCGAGGCCGTGCCGGTCGGCATCGTGGTCGGCGGTTACGCGGTGCGCGGCATGCACGTCGACGTCCACGGCGAGACGGCGCACGCCGGCCCGACGCCGATGGATCGGCGGAAGAACGCGCTCATCGGCGCGGCGATGCTGGCGGTGGCGGTCAACGACGTGGGCTGGAAGTACCACGCGACCGAAGGAAAGGCGACGGTCCCGCGGCTCGTCGCGTGGCCGAACAAGGCCGGCATCCTGTCCGAGTACGCTCAGGTCACCTGCGACGTGCGCCACGCCGAGCGTGAGACCGTGGAGCAGATGTGGGCTGAGGTGAAGGCGGCCATGCCGGACTGCGCGAAGCGCGCCAACGTGGAGATGCGCATCGCCGGCCAGTGGCAGTTCGGAAACGAGCGCTTCGATCCTGGATGCATCCGGCTCATCCGCGATGCCGCCGAGCAGCTCGGCGTCCGCCACCGCGACATCCTGAGCCAGGCCGGGCACGACGCGTACTACATCTCCCGGATCGCGCCGACCGCGATGATCTTCACACCATGTCGGGACGGCATCTCGCACAACGAAGCCGAGCACGCCGAGGTGGATTACACCGTGCCCGGCGTCAACGTCCTGCTCCACGCCGTCCTGGCTCGCGCGAATCGCTAGCTCGGGATGGTCCATCGCGCGCTCCTCGTCGTCGCGTTGATCGTCCTGGTTGGATGCTCGCGCGCGACGCTTCCGTACAAGCCCGAGCCTCAGCCGCAGGGCGCACGCATCTCGGCGGGCTACCAGATCGTCGGCGACCGCATCAGGATCGAGATCAACACCGGCGGCCGGCCTCTGGAACAGGTCTGGATCTTGAAGCCCGATGGCTCGAGCCTGGGCCCCCAGGACGTCGAGGCGCCAGCGGTCGCCGCCAACGCTGGGCCGAGCATCAGCTTCGGAACGGCCGGCGGGGTGTCGAGCCATCGCAGTGCCGTGGCCAGCGGAGCGAGCGTCAGCTTTCCCTTCGGCGGTGGATCGAGTCGCGCCGAGAGCAACACGATCGCCTGGTTTCCGCTCGGGACAGCGGGGCCGCCGCCGTGGCAGCTCTACGTGAAGCTGATCGGGATCCCTCCAACAACGTTCACCGTAGGCGGCCCTCCGCCCGCGTGAGGGAAGGAGCCGACGACGATGTCCGGGACACTCGCTGACGTTCACCCGCCGTACCTGTACCCCGACTACAAGAGCACGCGGCTCCGGGCACCCGAGCAGCCGCCGGTGCGCGTGGCGCCGAGCCCGCTCGAGGCGGCGGGGCCGACGTTCCCCAAGAGCTTCGTCAGGGACAGCGAGGCCGATCTCACGACGTGGGGCAAGAGCGCGCCGCTCGGCGAGAAGATGGTGCTTGTCGGCCGCGTGCTCGACGACGCCGGCCGGCCGGTGCGACGCTCGCTCGTCGAAGTGTGGCAGGCCAACGCGTCAGGAAAATATCCGCACCCGGTGGACGACCACGACGCGCCGATGGATCCGAACTTCCTCGGCAAGGGTCAGGTGCTCACGGACGACGAGGGCCGCTACCGCGTCGTGACGATCAAGCCCGGCGCCTACCCGTGGCAGAACCACGCCTTCGCGTGGCGCCCAGCCCACATCCACCTGTCGCTCTTCGGCAACGCCTATGCTCAGCGGCTCATCACGCAGATGTTCTTTCCCGGCGATCCGCTGCTCGCCATCGATCCGATCTTCAACAGCGTCCCCGAGGCCGGGCGCCGGCTGCTGATCGCGGACCTCGACCTCGAGCACGGCGTCGAGGGCGTCGCGCTCGGGTACAGGTTCGACATCGTGCTGCGCGGGCCGCGCGCCACGCCGATGGGGGTGTGACCGTGGCGAAGCCCACGCCCTCGCAGACCGTCGGGCCATTCTTCGCGCGCGAGCTGGTCTGGAATGACGGCGGCAAGGTGCTGTTCCCCGGCCACGGAGATCGCATCACACTGAAAGGACGCGTGGTCGACGGCGCCGGCGTTCCCGTCGTCGATGCTCTCTTCGAGACCTGGCAGCCGGACTCGGCCGGCAAGCTTCCCTCGGGCGGCGAGGGAACCCGGCCGTACGGTTACGGCCGCGTCTCGACGGGCGCCGACGGCGGCTATGCGATCGACACGGTCATGCCCGGGTCGTTCCGGGGGCCCGGCGGCGAGACGTACGCGCCGCAGATCAGCGTCACCATCTTCGCGCGAGGCCTCCTGAAGGCCGTGCAGACCCGCGTGTTCCTCGCCCCGCTCGACGCGATCAAGGACGACCCGCTGGCCCGGGCCATCGGCAATCCTGAACGACTCCGCACGCTGGTCGCGACGCGTGATCCCGGCAATCCGAAGATCTATCGATGGGACGTTCGGCTCCGGGGAGACGGCGAAGCGGTCTTCATCGAGCTCTAACGCGCGAGCGCGGGTCGCCGTGAACATCGTCGCTCGGAGCTTCGCTCGCGATTCGTTCGCTCGGGCGCTGTCGGCCGAAGCGTTCGTGAGGGCGATGCTCGATTTCGAGCGCGCGCTCGCCGAGGCCGAAGCCGACGCCGGCATTATTCCCGCCGAGGCCGCTCGAGTCATCGCGAAGCGTGCACGGATCTGAGGGCGGTGCCAGACGCGCTGGCCGGCGCGAGGGCCGTCAGTCGGCTCAGCGATCATGCCCGGCGCCACGCGAGCGTCGTGATGCTCGGCCGGCCGGCGGCCTTGTCGTGAATGCCGAGCGGATGAAGGCCAATCTCGAATCGCTCCAGGGACTCGTGTTCTCCGAGCGCCTGGCCCGCCGGCTCTCCCGCGACACCGATCGCGCCAGCGCTCAGGCACTCGTCGATGACTGGTCGGCCGTCGCAGTCAAGGAGCGCCGGCATCTCAAGGACGTCGCGATCGCCGCCCGGCCGTCGCTCGCCGGACAGATCGACGACGTGTTCTCTCTCGACGCGATCGTGGGCGAGCTGGCGCCGGTCCTCGAGGAGACGCTGGCAGGAATCGCGGAGGGCTGAGCCGCCTACGGCAAGAGATCGCGGACGGGGATGTCGGCAGACGGCGCGGCCAGCGGCGCGATCGTGGCGTTCGCGGCCACCGTCTCGATCGCCGCGTAGCCCCAGTGCCGTCGGGCCGGACCTGGTCTCACCGGCTCGCGATGAACTTCGAGCACTCGACCGATGAGGTTGACGATCCAGTAGTCGGCGATCCGCGCGCGGGCGTATGCCACGGCCTTCCGTCCTCGGGCGAGCCGCAACCCCGACTGCGCGATCTCAACAATGAGCGCGGGGTGCGTCGGATGTTTATCGACGTAGTCGCGCGGCGAGCCACGGATGACGGCGACGTCCGGCTCGGGCTCCGACCGGTCGTCAAGGATGATCGGGCTCTGGGTCACGAGCAACAGCCCGTCGAGCAGCTCGATCGGGTCGTCCTCGTCGAGGAAGCCGTGATCGATCAGTCGCTCGTACTCGTGGCGGGTCCAGCGATGCAGGACAGGGCGTTCGGCTTGCTTCATGGGACGAAGCTAGCCGCGGTCTACGCCCACGTCAACGTCTTCGAAGCAAGACGGCTCTTCAGGCGTTCGTCTTCAACTTGAAGCTTCGCAGCACCGTCTCGAAGGTTTTCAGATCCTTGTCGAAGTAATGGCGTTGGGCCGCGGAGTAGCGAATGCCGTAGAACCACTCGCCGTCGAGGACGCCGCAGTAGACGATCTTGAGCTTGAGGTCATCCTTCGTCTTGTACGTGAACACCGTCCAGAAGCCGGGCTTCCCACTGATCGTGATGGGCCGGTTGTCCTTGACCTCCAGGCCGGAGATGTCCTTGTTCGAGCTGAAGTTGTCGAGCACGACTTCCGCGGCCTCCTGCGGCATCATGCCCCTGGCCAGCTGCTTCTTGGTGTGCTTGAGTGGCTCGCCGACCCGAAAACGCTCGATCATGATGACCTGGAGCAGGACGCCGTCTCGCGTCACGACGAGGCGACCGTCCTCGCCCTGGGTCCACCGCATCCAACCCTGGGGCAGATCGATGGCGTAGCGATCGACGGGTGAGGTGTAGGCGCCATCGGTCGGCACCCACGGCGCCGTGACGCACCCGGTGGCCACGAAGAGCGTGGCCAGGAGCAGCGGGATCGTCGCGCGGGTCACCGCGGGCATTGCCGGATGTACCCGTCGATGTACGCGCGATCAGAGGCCGTCGGAGCCAGCGCGAGGTACGACTGCAGCGACTTTTTCGCCTGACACGCCTCCCCGCGCTTCAGCTGGATGAGGCCGACGCCCTTGTACGGATCCGGATAGGCCGGGTCCAGGGCGATGGCTTTCTGATAGTGCTGCCCCGCTTTCTGCATGTCTCCATCTCCCGCTTTTTGCCGAAGCACTTCGCCGAGAACGTAGTACGCCTTCGGGTCGTTCGGGCGTATCGCGATGGCCTTTTCGGCGCCCCACTGGGCCGTCCTGAAGCGTCCGGCCTTCAGGTCGAGCTGGGCGTTCTCGACCACGGCCCTCTGAGTCTTCTTCAGGAAGACGTCGGCGTTCCTGGCGCCGCCCTGCCGGTCGCGGTACGTGGTCCTCATCGAGGACTCGAAGCTCTCGATGCGCTCCTGCAGGCGTGGATGGCTCGAATAGAAGAAGGGCTCCTTGATCTTCTGCTCATCGAGCTCCTTCTTCATTTCCTCGAATGCCTTGAGCGTCTCCGCGGGGTCATAGCCGGCGCGGACCATGAGGTCGAGACCCTCGCGATCGGCTTCCCGCTCCTGGTCACGGGCGTAACCGGTGATGGCGGCCGTGGTGCCGAACGCCCCGACCAGGTCGGCGATCCCGCCCAGGACCGGAACCCCGCCAAAGGTCACGTTCATCGTCGCGAGGAAGGCCGTCTTGTTCTGGGCGCTCCGGAAGTCTCGGATTCCGTGCCGGTGCGTGACGTGCACCATCTCGTGCCCGAGCACCGCCGCCAGCTGAGCCTCGTTGTCCAGGCGCGCGAGGAGACCCGAGTGGATGTACAGCGCGCCGTTCGGCATGGCGAACGCGTTGAGCCAGGGATTCTTCACGACCGCGACCCGAAAGGGGATGACCTGCAGCACCGCGGGCGGCTGAAGCTTGCGGGCAACGCCGGTCAGATACGCGTCCAACTCGGCGTCCCGGTAGAGCGCGCCACTCGCGTCGAACTTCTTCTGCTCCTGCTCCACTCGCGCCCACATCCGCTGCTCGTCCTCTTCCAGACGCACGTTCGCGTCCCGGATCGGCGGGAGCGAGCTCGTCGCGCAGGCGACGAGGACGAGGCCGAGAAGAGCCGTGACGAAGGGGCGCTTCATTTCTCGACCCGTGGGAAATTCACGAGGGTGACCTTGACGAAGCTCGAAGCCCCCTGAGGCTCTCGCAGATCGTAGCCGCCGGCCCGCGTTTCGATGTTGTACCAGAGGATCGTGCCGGCCGGGTCCACGAGCGCTGCGCACAGCCCGGTGACCCCCGCGCTCACTCTGGGGACGAAGGGCAGGACGGTACCGACGGCGTGCAGCGCCTTTCGGCCGCCGGTGGAGATCTCATCGAACCCGTAGGACAGCAGCACCGCGTCGGCATTGGCCTTCTGGGCAATCCGCTGGACCGAGCCGACCGAGTACTCGAACCGTTCCAGCTTGCTCAAGAACGGGTTCGGCGAGTAGGTGTGCTGCAGCACGCTGACGCTCACGGCCCGGAACAGGGGCCGGAGCTCGGCCAGCGTGTCCCGAACCTCCGGATCGATGGCGACGACCTTGATCACGACCGGCTGGTCCTTGAAGTGCGCCTGCAGTGCCCTGACGACGTTGTCCCGGCCGGTGGTGCTCCAGTCGTCACGAAGCTCTTCGACGCCGCCCGCCGAGAGCGAGGAAATTCGAATATCGGGTGGAAGGACGGCGATCGTCCGGATCTTACGCGCTCGCTGCTCCACGTCCGGGTGCGCCCGGTGGGGTGCCTGATACGCCTGCATGACCGGTGAGGTGGCGCAGCCGGAGGCGAGGGTTGCCACGAGCAATGAAGAGACCAGGGCACGCTGATGCATATGCATTCCTCCGCTCGGAAGCAGCGTGGGGCAAAATGCGTGCCTCTCCGGGCGGAGGGCGAAAACTCAAAAATTGAGAGGGACTTGTGCGAGCTCAGCGGCACCCGGCGAGACCGGGCTCGTGACAACTATTGTTCTCGCCGTGCCAGCAGGGCAAATGCGCGGGCCCATCGCCCTCCCTGGGCTCAGGAAAACATAGAAAAGTCCTCGGCCTTCTCGGTGATGAACTCGAGCAGCGTCGGCACGCCTTCGCGGGTCTTGGCGATCCCACGCTTGATCGCCGGAACGATCTCGTCCGGCTCGGTGATGCGCTCGCCGTGGCATCCGAGCGCCTTGGCGAAGTCGGCGTAGTGGCCGCTGATGTCGGTGCTCCGGTACTTCTGGGTGGCGACCTTCATGATCTTGAGCTCGATCGCCATCGAGAAGTTGTTGGAGAGAACGGACAGGATCGGGATGCGCTCGCGCGCGGCCGTCTCGAAGTCCATGCCGGTGAAGCCGATGGCGGCGTCGCCCCAGAAGTTGACGCAGAGCTTGTTCGGGTTGGCGAGCTTGGCCCCCATCGCGAGGCCGAGGCCGTAGCCGAGCTGCGTCGTCTTGCCCCAGCCGATGTAGCTGAGCGGGGTGACGGACTCCCAGAACGGGGAGATCTGATCCCGCGGGCTGCCCGCGTCGTGCGTGATGATGGTGTTGGCGACGTCGACCGTGTGCATGAGATCCCACAGCACGCGATAGGGCGGGAGCGGCGTGGTCTTGGCGGTGAGGCGGGGCATCCACTGGGCGAGCCACTCGGCCTTGAGCGTCGCGATCTCCTTCGTCACCGCGGCCAGCCGGCCGCGCGGCTTGCCCTTCAAGCGGTCCTTCACCTCGGCCAGCAGGGCGCCCAGCGTCAGCGCGGCGTCGCCGGCCAGCACCTGCTCGGCGGCCACGTCCTTGTTGAAGTCGGTCGGGTCGAGCGTGGCGTGGATGATCTTCTTGCCCTTCGGCATGCTGACGCCGTAGTTCGTGATCGCGAAGCTGCAGCCGATGCCGAAGATGAGATCGGCGTTGGTCAGGAAGTGATGGAGCTGCTTGCTGATCGACCGGCCGCCCGAGCCGAGCGACAGCGGATGGTTCTCGGGGAACGCGCTCTTGCCCTGCAGGCTCGTCGTCACCGGCGCCTCGAGCAGCTCGGCCAGCTCGCGAAGCTCCTTCCACGCCTTCGCGTAGTGCACGCCCTGGCCGGCGTAGATCACCGGCCGCTGGGCGGCCACGAGCGCCTCGGCCACGCGGCTCACGTCGCGTGGGTCAGGGCCCACCCGCGTGCGCGGCGCGGGAGTGTACTCGAAGTCACCGATCTCTTCGCGCAGCACGTCGACCGGAAACTCGACGAGCACCGGCCGCGGCCGTCCGTTCTTCACCTGGGTGAATGCACGCCGCATCGCCTCCGGCGCGGCGTCGGCCACGATGACTTGCTCCGACCACTTCGTCACCCGGTGATAGTTCAGGAACGAGTTGAAGTTCGGCTGAATGTTGGTGAGCCGTCGCGGATAGCCACCGGGGAGCACGACGATCGGCACGGAATCCCCGTACGCCTGGGCCACGCCGCCGAAGGCGTTCTCGGCGCCCGGCCCGTGCTGCATCGCGAACACGCCGATCTTGTCGGCGGAGGTGACGCGGCTCACCGCGTCGGCCATGTGCAGGCCCGTCCGCTCCTGGCGCACGATGATCGTGCGGATGTCGGCCTCGGCTGCCGCCTCGATGATCTGGTTGACCGGATAGCCGATCAGGAACTCGACGCCTTCCTTCTTCAAGATCTGCGCGACGGCGTTGGCGACCTTCATTGCGTGTGTCTCCTTTGCGTTCGTCCAGGCCGCTCATCCTACACGTCCGGGCGCCAGGCGACCAGGGCGGTATTTCGAGGTATCGTGCGGGCCATGAAGGCGCCCGCGGTCTTGCGCATCGTGCGAGCGCGGCCGCGGCTCTTCATCTGCGCCGCCGTCGGCCTCGTCGTGTCCATCCTGGTCGCCTTCTTGACGAGCTGGAGACCGGCGACGCGCCTGCTTGCCGGCTGGGACACCGGCGCGGCGCTCTATCTGGTGCTCGTCTTCCACATGATGAGGCGCTCCGACGTTCATCGCATCCGCCTCCGGGCCGCCGAGCAGGACGAGGGGCAGGTCACGATCCTTGTGCTGACGGTGGCCGCGGCGCTGACCAGCGTCGCCGCCATCTTCGCGCAGCTGGGAAGCTCCGCGGCCGCCGACCGCGGCCGGCCGCTGACCGACATGGCTCTCCCGGCCTTCACGATCTTGCTGTCGTGGGTCTTCATCCACACGATGTTTGCGCTGCACTACGCCCACGAGTTCTACGACGACACGGCCAGCGCTGGCCTCGCCTTTCCCGGTGATGATCGGGAGCCCGACTACTGGGACTTCGTCTATTTTTCTTTCGTCATCGGCATGACGTCGCAGGTGTCCGACGTCGGCGTCACGAGCAAGCGGATCCGCCGTACCGTCGCCGCGCACGGCGTCGTCTCGTTCGTGTTCAATGTGGCGTTGCTGGCGTTGACGGTCAACCTCGTCGCCGGCGCCATCTAGGCGTGGACATCTTGCGACCCGGCACGGCGGTACGCGTCGCGCCGGACCGCGAGCGCGCCGATGAGTGGGCCGTTGTGCTCGCAGCGACCAACATCCCGCACCGGGTTCGCCGGCGCCTGGATGGCTGGGCCCTGATCGTTCCGGCGTCCGATATTACCGCCGCCCTCGAGACCCTCGACGCCTACGATCGCGAGAACGCTGGAGAGGAAGCCCGCCGTCGCGACGCGGCGCCTCCGTCGTCTCCTCCGACGATGGTCGGCGTGTACGTCGCCCTCGTCCTCATCGGACTCTTTGCGATCACCGGCTCACGCGCGGACCACAGCGAGTGGTTCCAGCACGGCAGCGCCGACGCGACACGCATGATGGCCGGCGAGTGGTGGCGTGCCGTGACCGCGCTGACGCTGCACGCCGACGCGCCGCATCTGCTCGGCAATGCTCTGGCGAGCGCACTGCTCGTGACGGCCGTGTGCCAGCAGCTCGGGCCGGGCGTCGGGCTGTGGCTGCTCCTGCTCGCCGGCGCAGGGGGCAACGCCCTCACGGCGACCGTCCACGGTCCCGGTCACGTCTCCGTCGGCGCGTCGACGGCCATCTTCGGAGCCGTCGGCATCCTCGCCGGGTTGCGGGTCGTCACGCCGGGCCGGGTGGGCTCGACGCCGCGCAAGTGGTGGATCGTCGCCGCCGCCGCACTGGCGCTCCTGGCTTTGCTCGGCACCGGGCCGACGTCAGATCTCCTCGCTCACCTGTTCGGTCTCCTCGTCGGCGGTGGGCTCGGGTTGGTCGCCGCGTTCACGATTCGCGGGCTGCCGACCGCACCGGTGCAGTGGCTGCTCGTGGTGGCCGCCGGGACCGCGGTGGCCGGGGCCTGGCGCCTGGCGTTCTGAGTGCTCAGAGCATGTACTTCACGTCCGAGCCGTTCGTCGGATACGCGAAGATCACGTCCTTCAGGTCCGCCGCCGGGATGCCGAGTCGGACGGCGACAGCGAACACGTTGATCACCTCATCGGCGTGCGGCCCGAGCAGGTGCGCGCCGAGGATCCGTCCCGTGTCTTCCGCGATCAGCACCTTGAACCCCGACGTCGTCTCCCCGACCCGCCGCGTGTTGAACCATCCGGACGTGTCCTGCCAGTTCGTGCGGAACTTCAGATTCCTGGCGCGCGCGGCGTCCTCGGTCAGGCCGGTCGCCGCCAGCGGCGGGAGCGTGAAGACCGCCGAGGCGATGCCGTCATAGTTCGGCGTGCGGCGATTGCCCTGGAGGAGATTGGTGGTCAGCACCTCGGCGTCGCGACTGGCTTTCGGCGTCAGCGGTGGGCCACTCGCCGCGGCGTCGCCCCCCGCGTAGACCGCCGGGTTCGAGACGCTCTGGAGAAACTCGTTCACGCGGACGCCCCGCGTCTCGCGCTCGACGCCGGCGGCGGCGAGATCGAGGTCGTCGATCTCCGGCACTCGTCCGGCGCTATGGACGGCCATGTCGACTTCGAACCGTCGTTCCGTCCCCCGCTGGGTGGCGCGCACCACGAGCCCCTTGGCGTCCACCGTGATGCCGCCGACCTCGGCGTCCAGCTCGACACCGATCCCGACGTCTCGCGTGCGCTTCACGAGCATGTCGACCAGGTCCGGGTCGAAGGCTTCCAGTGGACGGCTGCCGCGATGGATGATCGTGACGCGCGCGCCGGCGCGCGCGGCGACGTGAGCGAACTCGAACGCGATGTAGCCACCGCCGACGAACGCCACCCGTCGCGGCAGCGAGTCGAGGTTCAAGAATTGCTCGCTCGTCGTGAGGCGCTCGGCGCCGGGGAACTTCAGGGGCACGGGCATCGCGCCGGCGGCGATGAGGACGCGCCGGCCCACGAGCCGATCATCGCCGACGGCCAGCGTGGTCGGCGCCACGAAGCGCGCCCGGCCGTGGAATCGGTCGACGCCGATCTTCGCCCAGCTCTGCTCGGTGCGCTCGGGCGTTGGATCGACGAGCGAACGTTTGAACTTCATCAACTGCGGCCAATCGATCGCGAGCGCGCCGGCGGGCACGCCGATACCGTTCATGTCGCGGGCGGCGTGAACGGCTTCTGCCGCGCTGACCAGGATCTTCTTCGGCACGCAACCGCGGAGGGCGCACGTCCCACCGAACGGACGCGAGTCGACCACTGCGACGGTCCAGCCCGCCTCACGGCACCGAGACGCCACCCCGGACGCGATGCCGGTCCCGATAACGACGAGATCGTAATGTCGCTCCATCGCCGCCTCCTGAAGTTACGGTGGACCGCCGCTCCTGAGGAACCAGCGATCGATCCCAGCAAGATCCTCATTTTTCCGACCGCCTCCTTGGCTGCTGCCCAAACCGCCACGTGTCGCGCCGAGAAGCCTATAACGTCACCATGACGGCCCAACGTCTTTGCTCACCTCCTCGAGACACTCTTCAAGCCGCATCCGTTTCGTTGACGGGTCGCTCACTTCAGCGTCCTTAGCCGGCGGTTGACCGCCGTTAAATCGAACGCCTCGGGGTCGAACTTCCCACCCGCCCACGCCAACTGATCCTTGTGCTCCGGATGCCGGGGATCGCGGATTGCCGCCAGGAACTCCTCGTAACCGGGAGGACCGCCGCAGTCCTCCGGTGGACAGGCGCGCTCGCCGCCGAGACACTCGGCGGAA
>WNFO01004988.1_pt1 | contig 13013 bp, 16 predicted proteins | sample 5400251 | NCBI WGS metagenome assembly WNFO01 (sample SAMN13153354, study PRJNA577476) | soil metagenome | isolation source: 100 cm saprolite under Madrone tree | place: USA:California | collected 2016-06-14 | reverse complement strand
CAATCACATCATCTTTGGCCTCGGTATAGCCCTGTGGATGGCAGTGATCAGGCCAATCTGAAATTCAGCGGATATTGTCATTGCTGACCGCAGTGGCAAAGGCGTTCAAAACATGAGCTTGCATATCGATGAAACCATCGGCCCCAATTCCGATATGAGCCCAGAGTGCTTGCCACGGCACCCTGGATTTCATCCAGGTGCCCGGCTTTTACCCTAGTGCGATTTGCGTCTTCGCGCTCACGCACTCCCGCCGTAATGTTGTCCAACGCTAGTCGTGGCTTATCTCTTTCTCGTTACATGCGTACGCGCGGCAACCAAGAGCAATTCTCCACGGCTTTGTCTGAGCTCAGCTTCTTGTCGTACGTAATTCCGCTGGTCACTCGCGACTAACCGTCCGGACGTTCCAGCACACGGGCCACCAACATCCAGTGTTGTCCCCGCGTCAACCTCGGCACCGCGAATTCGCGGCGCTTGCGAAGCGCGCGTAAGAAACGCGACTGAGTCTCTGACTGTTACTTATATTACGCGGCTCGCGGTACCGCTGCCCGCAACGGTCTAGAACATTTCCGCTAAGAACTTGCTCGCATCGAACATCGCGAAGTCGTCAAGTCGCTCTCCAGTGCCAACGAAGCGCGTAGGAATCCCGAGTTCGTCCTGAATTGCCACCACAATCCCGCCTTTGCCGCTGCCATCGAGTTTGGTGACAATCAGGCCAGTGAGCGTCACCGCACTGTGGAATTCGCGGGCCTGGCTGAGCGCATTGCTACCTGTGGTTGCGTCCACCACGAGCAGTGTCTCGTCCGGCGCGTCGGAATTGAGTTTGGCGAGAGTGCGTTTCACTTTTTGAAGCTCGGCCATCAGATTCGTTTTGGTGTGTTGCCGGCCAGCCGTATCGCAAAGCAAAAAGTCGATCTCGCGCTTGGCCGCGGCTTGATATGCTTCGTAACAAAGCGCGGCTGGATCGGCACCGTACTGGCCGCGAGTCATTTCAACTCCGAGTCTTTTCGCCCAAATATCAAGCTGCTCTATCGCTGCAGCGCGAAAAGTATCGGCTGCCGTTAGCATTACTTGCGGCGAATGAGGCAGGGGCGATTGACCGCAATCGCCCGGCGCGCGTGCCTTCTCGTGAGGAGCGGGCGGTTCAGGTGAACCGCCCCTACCTAGCAAATAATGTGCGAGCTTTGCTGTCGATGTTGTTTTACCGGTTCCGTTCACGCCGACGATCACACGCACAGCTTTGATCACGTCGCGAATTCCAAGCAAAGACCAAGCCTCGCGCTCCTGCAGCGTCTTAATAATGCGCGTCGTCATCGGCACACCGAGATCGGCTCGGATGAGCGATTCCTCCAGTTCGTCCCAATCGATCGGTTTTCCGGCAAATTGTTGGGCGAGGTTTTGGAGAAATTTCATTGTTTATCGTTGAAGCGCTAAACCGTTGGAGCGTTCAAGCGGGTCACGCTCATGCTGTCATGTTGAGCGAATTCCTTCTTCACCGCTTCGCGCGCGGGGCGATCCAAATCTTTGCGCACGCGATCGAGAATACCATTCACAAAACGACCCGATTCGGCGCCACCGAAAGTCTTTGCCAGCTCGATTGCCTCGTTGATTGAGACGACCGGAGGGATGTCGTCACGATAAAGCATCTCATAAATCGCAAGCCGGAGAATATTGCGATCAACCGCTGAGATACGGCGGAATTCATAATTTTCGCAGTAGCGGCGAATGCGTTCATCGATCTCCGGGAGATGCGTCACTGTTCCTTCGATGAGCGGCTGCGCGAATTCGCGGACCCGTGGCGTGGCTGGGCAAAATTCCCAGAAATCGTCGATCTTCTCCGGCGCTTCGCCCCGCTGGAGGTCGCGCCAGAAATGATATTGAATTGCCGCTTCGCGCGCGCGTCGTCTTTTGCCCATAAAAATTACGGTAGTCTTGTGGCGTCCGAATTCGAATGGTTGGCTCGACGGGAATCGCTGCGTGCACGTGGGTCGCCTCTCCCTTCACCAGGGAGAGGGGGAGGGTGAGGGTCATTCAGCACAGGTGTCGCTGCAGTCTCCGAATCCCTCACCTTAGTCCTCTCCCCTTGCCAAGGGGAGAGGCGAGAAAAGCTGCACGAAGCGCACCGCGAGCGCATCGCTTTCTGCCATTGTACTGGATCTTCCTTTGCCCTCATTCTTCCAAACTGACGGCTAGCAAATACTATGCAACAATCAGGGGCTGCGAAGCTCCGACATAACCTTGGCGATTTCCACCGCTGCCCGGGCAGCTTCGGTGCCGCGATTGATGCGGTTTTCGAGACAGCGCGCACGGGCTTGATCTTCATTATCGAAACTGAGCACCACATTGATCACTGGCACTTTTTGTTCCACTGCAATGCGTTGAAGTGCATCGGTCACAGACCGGCTCAGATTTTGCGCGTGATTCGTTTCTCCCTGCAAGATCACGCCGCAGGCAATGACCGCTTCGGCTTTGTTCTGTGCGGCAAGCTCCTGCACCACCACGGGAATTTCGAATGCTCCAGGCGCACGGTGGAGAGAAATCGTGGCATGCGGCGCAAGCGCGCGCAGCTCATTCATCGCATGATCGACGAGCCCCTGCACGTATTGCCCATTAAACTGGCTGGCCACGATGTGGAACGTGCGTTTGGCTTTCGCAATTTTCGGACGAGACGGCGCAGTGCTCGACATTTAGGAATGACGAATGACCCGCCTTCGCATTGCTTCGGCGTGGCAGGCGAATGACGAATCACGAATTAATAACGAAACTCGAATGACGAACGATTCGTCGTGTGTTCCCTTGCAGTTCGTCATTTTTTCATTCCTTCGTCATCCGACATTCGAGCTTCGTCATTTACAGCAAGTGTCCCAGTTTCGTCTTTTTCGTTTCGAGATATTTTTCGTTATGCGGGTTGGCCTCGGTGCGGATCGGAACTTGCTCGATCATTTCGAGACCGTACCCCTCAAGGCCGACAACTTTCTTCGGATTATTTGTCAGGAAGCGAAACTGCCGCACGCCGAGATCGAAAAGGATCTGGGCGCCTAAGCCGTAATCGCGCAGATCGCTCGGATATCCAAGTTTGGCGTTCGCTTCCACGGTATCGAGGCCTTCCTCCTGTAATTTGTAGGCGTGGATTTTCGCAGCGAGCCCGATTCCGCGTCCTTCCTGGCGCATGTAAACTAGAACGCCATTGCCCTCCTCCTGGATTTGCCGGAGTGCTGCGTGCAATTGGTTACCGCAGTCGCAGCGACGCGAAGCGAAAACGTCGCCTGTGAGACATTGACTGTGCACGCGCACTAGCGTCGGCTTGTTTTTGTCGATTTCCCCTTTGACCAGCGCGAGATGATGCTGCCCATCGAGCTTGGACCGATACAGATGCAGATCGAAATCGCCGTAGTCAGTCGGCATTTTTACAATTTGCTCAAGCTCCACGAGCTTTTCGCGAAGACGTCGATACGCGATCAAACTTTGGATCGTGCAAATCCGCAGACTGTGCTTTTTGCGGAACTCCATCAGTTCCGGCAAACGCGCCATCGTGCCATCGTCGTGCAGAATTTCGCAAAGCACTCCCGCCGCCTGCAGGCCTGCCATTCTTGCCAGATCGACCGCGGCCTCAGTGTGTCCTGCGCGTCGCAATACCCCGCCGTCCTTCGCGCGCAATGGAAATACATGCCCAGGCTGGTTGAGCTCGTCCGGCGATGATTTCGGATTAGCAATTGCCAGGATTGTCGTGGCGCGATCGTACGCGCTGATCCCGGTGGTCACGCCGCGCGCCGCATCCACAGAAACGGTGAAATCGGTGCGATGCTTTTCGCGGTTTTGTACCACCATTCGTTGCAAACCCAGTTGCTCGGCCCGCTCATTCGAAAGGGGAACGCAAATCAAACCGCGCCCGTGCGTCGCCATGAAATTGACCGCTTCAGGCGTGACCTTTTCCGCCGCCATCACCAGATCGCCTTCGTTCTCGCGATCGGCGTCGTCGGTCACGATGACCATGCGACCTTTGGCGATGTCGCTCAGCACATCGTCAATCGCATCGAACTGAAATGTTTCTGCCGGCTTTGCAATCATCGAAACCATACCATTACGCCCGACGCTGCTCGGAGCAACTCTTCCTCCTGCTCGTGATCGTAATCGAAATCGGGATCTCGAGCAGGAGCACGATTATGATCACGAGCACGAGGTGCGTTATTTCGCGCTGGTCGCGACGATCGCTTCCGGGCGATACATGTCGCGATTACTTCCTTGAAACTCGGCTTTCAATTTCACCTTGAAGTGGGAAAGATCGACAAGATCCCATCGCGTGAACTTCCACGTCGCATTTGGCGAGTTTGATCCATCCCGCGGTTCATGCTGGAAGCCCACGATAAAATGCACGGCGTCCTCGCGCACCTTGTTGGTCGTCTTCTTCGGTTCAAAATAGAACGTGCGGAAACTGCTGTCGCGGCTTCCGGCGGCGTAAAGTTTTGGATCGAGGTAAAAGACGCGCTTGCTCTCCGAATCGACTATTCGCAAGTCTGGATAACCTGACCGCTGCACTTTGCCCCCTCCCGTGAGCGGGAAATCGCAGCTCAAACCGGCAGTGGCGTTCAGCAACTCGCGCAAACTATCCTCAAAATGGCTGCTCACTTCGTTAATCCGATCGACATTTTGAATGGCGCTGCCTGGCGCATTCAATCGCTTCATCGTTTCGTCGCAGGCAGCGGCAATCGCTTTTGCAATCCGCTGATCGACGGGATTGTTCGCGTCAAACCTGACTACGTTCTTTCCTGTGGCATCAAAAATGACTTCGCTGAATGAAACGCCGCGGAGTTGTTGATCTTCGTCCAGCAACCACGGGATGAGTTGATCCACCGCTGTTTTCGGCGTTGGTGACAAGTGCGCGATCGCGGCGCTCGCCAGCAGTATGATCGCGATCGTTGCGATGAACCTCACCCACACTGCTCCTAGACTTCTCTCTGCATCACGACAGCATCCGGCTGTGCTTCCACGACTTTGAACCCGAAACGCTCGTAAAGACGCAACACCGGTTTGCCGGCCACAAAGCTGAGTGAGATCGTTGACTGTTCGGGATTCGCGCGGACCAATTGCGTCAGCAGTCCCGCTCCGATCCCGTGCCTGCGGTGCTCCGGTTTCACGGCAAGGGCGAGCTCCAGCGGTGCGTCAGGTTTGTCGATCGGCTTGCGCAGCCAAACTGCACCGAGGAGCGATCCATCTTTTTCATGATGCGCGACAAACCCGGTATCGCCGGCCCGGCCCCAGCCTTGCACGTATCGCGCAAATTCTGGACGGTGTACGATCTCGCGTGGCGGCAGTTCTTTTTCGCCACGCGATAACCCGTGATATAGCATCTCCCAGAGAATGGGTTCATCCTCAGGTGTGAGCTGGCGAATTACATAATCCATGACAGGTGAGACCGGCGTTTTGCCCTAATGTTGTTCATAACTGGCGAAAAACCAGAAGGCTGTTGAGTCGAGCCCGCATAACTGCACGGCGCAAAATCCAGTTTGTAATATTCCGTGATTTAGGAACCATCAGAAATGCCAACTGACCGCGACTATGTTCTCGGCACGCATGACGAGGAACTCGCCAGGCTTGGTTTGCAGCACCGTGTCTGGCGTCCGGTCGTCTTGGATTGCTGGCAAAGAGCAGGCATTACGGTCGGCAAACGTGTACTCGATGTGGGCGCCGGTCCCGGGTATGCGACTGTCGATCTTGCCGAGATTGTTGGCCCGACGGGTGAAATAGTCGCGCTCGAACGTTCCCGAAATTTTGTTCGCGCGATAGAGGCAACCTGCCGCGCTCGATCGCTCACGAACGTGAAAATTCACGAGATCGATTTGATGAGCGACGATTTGCCCGCAGGAGATTACGATTTCGCCTGGTGCCGATGGGTGGTGTCGTTCGTCAACGATCCGCCGTTGCTGATTCGAAAACTGGCGCGTGTCATGCCAAAAGCGAGTTCGTGTATTTTCCACGAGTATGGGCATTACGAGACTTGGAGATTCTTCCCGCCATTGCCAATGCAAGAGCATTTTCGCGAGCACGTGATTGCGACTTGGCGCGAATCTGGGGGCGAACCCGATGGTGCGGCAAGGTTGCCGGAGTTGCTGGCGGACAACGGTTTTGTGATTCGCTCAGCGCTACCACACATTTTTTGCCTGCGACCAAACGATTATATGTGGCAATGGCCGGCCACGTTCATCGAAACTTATCTCCCGCGTCTTATTGAAATGGGACGTATCGATCAGAAATTTGCCGACAAAGTCCGTGCCGATTTGGCAAACGCAGAAGCGAATACGAATGGCTTCATGGTTACGCCGCTGGTGCTGGAAATTGTTGCTGAAAAACTGTAGCCGCGTCGCCGTGCGACGCGCTTATTTACTTAAGGCTTCCCGTTGAACCTGAAGTTCTCACGAGGCCGAGACGCTCGGCATCGGCTTTGAGTGCAGCGATCACTTCCGCAATGACGTCATCCAGCGGGATACCCAACTCGTCGGCACCGCGCGCGATGTCTTCGCGATTCACGGCCCGAGCGAATGCTTTGTCTTTCATTTTCTTTTTTACCGCGCGCACATCGACGTCATGAATACTTTTTGTTGGGCGAACGAGCGCGACCGCAACGATGAAGCTGCTTAGTTCGTCCACGGCATAGAGCGTTTTCTCCAGCGCGGTCTCGCGCGAGACGTTTGAGTAATGGGCATGAGAAAGAATCGCGCGGCAGACTTCCTCGCTCCAGCCGTTCTCGCGTAGCCAGGCAACGCCAACGAATGGATGACCTTCGGTCGGACTCTGTTCGAGATTCGGATGGCGCTCGTAATCCATGTCGTGCAACAATCCTACAGCCTCCCAACGATCAGCGTCTTCGCCGCGCAGCTGAGCAAAATGTTTCATCGAATCGGCAACGGCGTAGCAGTGTTTGCGCAGGCTTTCCGATTTCACCCAGTCGTGGAGAATATCCAGCGCGCGAGCGCCGAGCGTTTCGTTCATCGCCGAATTCTAATGAATAGAAACGTTGTCGCCCGGTTTAATTTTTGTAGCAAGCCGCACCACATCCCAATTCGCCAGACGAATGCAACCGTGGCTCGCAGCGTGGCCAATCGAACCAGGATCGTTGGTGCCGTGAATACCGATTCCTTTTTTATTGAGCGCAATCCACATGACACCTACTGGATTTCGCGGGCCTGGCGGGAGCAAATGGAAATTGCCGCTGCGCTGGCCGTGCTGGAGCATTTCCTTGTCGTAACGAAACGTAGGCATCTTGGTGATCCGGCGCACCTTCCATTCACCGATGGGTGAGACGGTATGAGCAGACCCGACTGTCACCGGGTATGTAGCGAGAAGCTTCTCGCCTTCGCGCACTTCGAGAATGTTCGTTTTGATGTCGATCTTTATGAAGACGCCTGCGGGCGAGCCTCCAGTTTGTTCCGGAGTTCCGGCTTGTGTACCGGGCTGATCTTCCATCTCATTGGCGCCCTGTGAGCTGATTTCGCTGCCGGGCTTAATGTCTTTTACGGAAGCGAGTTCAAACGGCTCGACATTGGGCACCATTAGCTGATCGCCAGCCTTGACTGCTTTCAATTTACCGGGATTGAGTTGTTCAAGGAAATGAATGTCGCTGTGAAATTTCTCGGCGATTGCGTCGGCAGGATCACGGTAGGGCAAAAATTTTAACTTTGCCTGCTGCGCTGGCTCCTTAGGCGACGGCCCTATGTTTTGTAAGTCCGCTTCGGTCACAGAGTACGGAATGAACACCGGATCGACTCTGGCTAGATCGAGGCCCGTGACGTCGGGAGCGACGTTCGATTTTCTTTTGGATTGCGGCGGCGGGGAGGTTTGCGGTTGTTCGCCACGGGACTCGCGGTAAAGCGCAAGCGCTTTTCGGGTCAAATCATTGTAGCGTCCGTCGATTTTGCCCGGACTAAAATTCGCGCGGTCAAGAAAGACCTGCAGACGAGTGGCGGCTTCAATCTTAGCCTTGGTTGGAGTTGACGCCCTGGTCGCCTTTCTCTTCGCGGACGCTGGAGGAATGCTGCTTGTAATTAACAATGCGACAAGCGCGAAGCGAAGAACTGCATTCACTCAAATGGATCGCAGCACTCGGCAGCGACGGCTGCCTTGCGTAACCCAAGTCGACAAGTTTTTACGTTGCAATCTGGAAAGTGTGCGTAACGTGGCAGTGTAATCTGATCTGACCGCTTCTATGTTCTCGACTATTCTACCTGTTCGCCGCCTGGCGAATTTCTTCGCGGCGATTGCTTTTGTTTCTGTTGCAATTAGCGGATTCGGCGATCCGGCACCGGACGTTCTCAATGAGACGGATGTCCGTGTTCAAACGGTAATGGCTGCTCAAGACGAGGTAACTCCATCGCTGATGCAGCGACCGGAAATTCTGGGAACCGCGGTCGGTCTTGGCGAAACTGGCGATCCAATATTGATGGTTTATGTCAATCGCGACGCAGCGGATGCGGAGCAAGCAATTCGTACCCTCCCGCGTGAAGTACATGGCACACCGGTGCAGGTGGAATTGATGGACGAAATTCGTGCGATGGGTTACACGGCGAGACAAACACCTCCAATTTCGCTCGGGACCTCGGGTGGCTGGACGTACGATCTCGCCAACGGCTACTGCTGCGGCGGTACTCTCGGGGCGCTCGTACGGATCGGCACTGCACTTTATGTCTTGAGCGCCGGTCACGTCCTCGAAGGGGACACGGTCTCCGGTGGTAACAATAGAATCGCTCAAACCGGTGACCCCGTTATTCAGCCAGGGTTGATTGACGAGCAGTGTAACAGAAATCTTGCACAAACGGTCGGAACTCTCGTCAAAAAAAGATCGCTAGCTACGAGCAACGTCGATTGTGGCATTGCGAGAGTCGTCGGCGGCATGGTGCGCACCGATGGCGCCATTCTCGGGATCGGAACGATTTCCCATTACACCTCGGCAGCCTCGCTGAATCAGCATGTTAAAAAGAGCGGACGCTCAACCGGCACGACGCACAGCCATGTTTCCGGCTTGAACGCGACTGTGAAAGTGGCCTTTACTCATGAGTGTCATGGCGGCACGTATTACAAAACCTTCTATGGTCAGATTGTGGTTGCTAATTCCTCGAACAGTTTCTTGAAAGCCGGGGATTCCGGGTCGGTGATGGTTCAGGACACGTCGCCGAACCCGCGTGCGATTGGTCTCCTTTTCGCGGGTAACAACACCGAGGCATTTGCTAATCCAATTGGGCAGGTGCTGAGTTTTCTCGGGGCCACAATGGTGGGAAATTGATGGCCATTTGAGAATGGGATTATGCGGAAGACACTGACTAACGTGTGTCTCCCGGTGTTGATCGTGCTCAGCTCAATTATCCTTTACTCTCAGAACATGGCCCAAGGAAATTCGCCAGAACCGAAGCGCGACATTAACGCGGTTCTCGCTGCCCATGATAGCGAGCTGCTGGCAATACCCGACGTGGTTGGCGTGTATGTCGGCACAACGGAAGAAGGCCGCACGCCTTGTTTAAAAGTCATGCTCGCTCGTAAAAATCCAGAGTCTGAACGAAAGATTCCGCGCATGATCGACGGTTATCATGTTGTTACCGAAGTAACGGGCAGCGTCCGCGCGTTCGGCAGTCCGTTGTAACGGCGAAGACTCGTCCGCCGCTCCGGTTGTAAAGAAAACGCGCCTTCTATTCTCCAGTGGGCAGAACAGAAAGGCGCGTCGGAGACGAACGAGTTTAGATTTTAATCCCCATCGAGAATCACGCGATCCACCATGTCGCCTGTTCCATAATGGACACGGACTGGAACCCCCACTTTGATCTTGGTTCTTACCGTATTTGCATCCAGGACCTTGCCGCTTCTGGTCACATACGTGACCGTCTTGCCGAAGCGATACGTGCGCGGTCCACTGCTTTCCTTGAGAACGATCTGACTGCCAGGAGTGAACTCCGTAACTGTCCCCGTTCCTTCAGTAGTGGACGTCGTCGTGGTAGCGGTCCGCTGCTGCGGCACGTCCTGAGTTTTCATAAGCGGCTGCCGCGTGGTCTGCCCCCACGCAAACGATGCCACTCCTGCCAAGGCAATGCTCAAAAGCATCTTCTTCATGTTTTCCCCCCTTCTCTGTTGAGTTGCGGCAATATTAAGCGTCCTCTGTTCCAATTAAATTCGAGGGCTCAAAGAACTTGCCGTTATACTGGATTCGGATGCCGCTTCGGCCGCGGATGTTTGGAAAAGTTTGTTGTGTTCCCTTGAAGCCTGGTTTCTCTGAGGAGACTCTTTAGGTTGAATCTTTGATATGAAGTTCTGGATTGGAACCTCGGGATTTCAATACGCGGAGTGGAAAGGAAACTTTTATCCGGAGGATTTGTCCGCGGCGAAGATGCTGCCGTTCTACGCCGAGCGATTTTCGACGACGGAGATCAATTACACGTTCCATCGGATTCCCGCGCCGAAAACGATCGACAACTGGAAAGCACAAACGCCGGAGGAATTCCGGTTTGCATTGAAAGCGCCGCAGAAAATCACGCATTGGTCGAAGCTGCGCGATTGCGCCGACACGCTCGAATATTTTTGCAAAGTTGTAACAGGTCTCGGCGATCGGCTTGGGCCGGTCTTATTTCAATTGCCTCCAACCTTCAAGAAGGATGCCGATCTGTTGAGTTCGTTTCTACGTGAATTTCCTGCAATGCGCGCCGCATTTGAATTCCGTCATGACTCATGGTTCGACGATGAAATCTTCGACCTGCTAAAATCGCGCAACATCGCTCTCTGCATAGCCGACACTGACACGATCGCTACGCCAAAAAAGATTACCGCCGATTACGGATATCTCCGCCTTCGTCGCGAAGATTATCAAAATGTTGACGTTGAACGCTGGGTGGCTTTCGCTCGCGATCAGAAATCAAATTGGAAAGACGCCTTCGTTTATTTCAAACACGAAGAAAGCGGGATAGGGCCGAAGCTCGCACAGCAAATGGTGAAATTGATCGCGTGATCCTGTAGAGGCTAGCGCCCGATCAGGATAAAAATTCCTGCCAACAGCGCCAGCACGCCAGTTATGATTCCGATGCCAAGTCCGGTGAGAGTAAGGATTCCCACCGCAATCAGATAAATCGCGAGCAGAAGCATGCCGATATTTTTGGTAATCATGTCCTGAGTATCGGCAATTGCACTCGGCCTTGACAATCCTGAAGAAACTTGGGCAGACGATATTTCGGCACCGAAACTTTGGATTCCAAATACGTGTCGAGAACACTATCTGCCGGCCACACGAACTACCACTGCCGAAATGTCTTTTACATCGACGAAGGCGTCGAAAAATTCAGCACCAGTCAAATGGGAGAGATGGACGACGTTGTCAGTGACTCCTGCTACCTTGCCGCCCATTTTTTCTCCAGATCTCAAGTGCAACTCGACAGCTTTGCCGGCGCTGCTCGTAAGAATACTGAGAACAGTTGCGTTAGGTTGCAGGTCAGTTTTTTCCTGGGCGACCAAACTAGAACAGGTGACCGCCGCAACCATGATTCCGAGAAGAAGTGAATAGCATTTCATGATCAAGTTCTTCTGCGTGATTTGCGACCGGTTGGCGAGCAAATAATGCGCATAGTAGAAACCGCGCTCTCATTGACCGGCCAGGGAAACCGCCACCCGCGTATTTTGAATTGGCAGGCGGAGCGCCAGACCTACATTCTGCGATGACTTCAATCGCCGAAAGTCTCGAGCGCGTGCGCGAGCAGATTGCGCGAGCGGCGGCGAAGGTTGGACGCGCCGCGGACGAAATTGAGCTAGTCGCCATCTCGAAGACGCATCCAGCCGACAAAGTGCGCGAGGCGATCGAGGCTGGACAGATTCTGTTCGGCGAGAGTCGCGTTCAGGAAGCGCGAGCGAAAATCCCTGACCTGCCATCAAACTTGCGCTGGCATTTCGTAGGTCATCTTCAGAAGAACAAAATCCGGCACGCGCTCCCGTTGTTTGAAATGATTCACAGCGTCGATTCACTCGGCCTCGCGCAGGAAATCAACCGTATCGCAGAAGAGGAGGGGATGCACCCGCGAGTTTTGCTCGAAGTCAATGTGGCAGGCGAGGGGAGCAAGTTCGGATTTTCGCCCGACAAACTCCGCGAGCAAATGGAAGAGCTTCTCGCGCTGCCGCGATTATCGATCTTGGGCTTAATGACAATTCCACCGCTTGGTGAAGAACCGGAAGCGTCCCGGAAATATTTTGGTCAATTGCGTAAGCTGCGCGATGGCCTCCAAACCGAGTTTCGTCTAGATCTCGCGCAACTCTCGATGGGAATGACGCAGGACTTTCCGGTCGCAATCGAGGAAGGCGCCACGCTGGTCCGTGTCGGGACCGCTATTTTCGGGGAGCGAAAGCGGTCGAAGCGGAACATAGACTTATAGTCTGTGCCCCCAGCTGAGATCTTCTCCGCTGCTTCGCGCGAAGCGGGTTACAAGCCCGCCAGGCGCACAGGCTAAAGCCTATGTTCCAGCCGACATCGTGGTAAAATCTAGATCCCATGCGTTTGGAGCCAATCAACATTCAGCAAATCGGAGACGAACTGGCGATTGCCTGGAACGACGGCAGCGAATTGTTTTTGAAACTCGAAACGCTGAGGCGCGCGTGTCCGTGCGCGGCGTGCGGTGGCGAACCGGACGTGCTCGGCAACGTTGCGCGCCCACACGTGAGTTACACCGACAAAAGTTTTCAGCTGACGGGCTTCGACCTGGTGGGCGGTTATGCTTTGCAACCGCGGTGGGCGGATGGACACAGCACCGGAATTTATAGCTTTACTTACCTGCGGCGTTTGGGACAAGCTTCTGCCTGAAAGACGGGCGATAAGGTTGGAATTAATCTGTGAACTTGCTGACGAAGATCGCGATCGTTGTGCTCTGCTTCACATTGTGCGGAGCGGGCACTTTCATTGCTTCGACCGCTCGAAAAGAGAATGCGCAACAAAAAACGAGCGTGATCCCGGTGAAAAATCGTGAAGTGATCCGGCGCGTTTGGATTCTCACTTAAACAGCGGC
>WNFO01003741.1_pt1 | contig 13015 bp, 7 predicted proteins | sample 5400251 | NCBI WGS metagenome assembly WNFO01 (sample SAMN13153354, study PRJNA577476) | soil metagenome | isolation source: 100 cm saprolite under Madrone tree | place: USA:California | collected 2016-06-14 | reverse complement strand
TATTTACGTCAATAACGGCCCGCCTACCATCCTGAACGTAAACGGCAGCACCTTCGATTCACCGGTGCCTGTCGTGATTCCAGTACAACTGAATGCCGGAGCAAACAGGATCGTGATCACCAATCCCAATCCCACGGGCTATGCGCCCGGGCTGGACAGCATCACCGTTGGACCGTGAATATCGCCGACTTAAAATCGGCGCTCAAATGGGAACCATAAAACATGCTGAAGCCTGGTCGGGACCGAACCGACGATGTCTTCCGTTCCATGGAAGTCAGAGTATTGAGTCCAAAGCTGAGGGTGGGAAAAACACAACGTTCAGGAGCGCCCCCAGACAATCGCAACGTGATCGCCGCTCGGGTAGTGGGTCAGTTTGAACCCGTGAAACTGACCTACTACCGCCGCTCGGAGTCTGTTTCTTCAGCCGCCCGGCGCCGGTTCAGAAGTTCGTCTCTCGGCATGAAGGCACATCGTAGGGCAGGAGCCAACTCCGGCAACATGCGCTCCCTGCAATCCAGCTACCCTTGTCGCCGTCGAGCTGCGTCGCCGTTGTCGGAGTGGTTGACCTCTACAGCTTCTACAGCTGCAAATCTTCGATTAAAACTGGCGGGAATCTGCGACTCGACCCTGGGTCTGCATGATCGCGCTGATGGCCACGGTCCTGAAGCTACTCGGCCGACTGACCGAGGTAAGTGGTCCCGCGCAGTCGAATGCAAGAACACCAGGATCGAATCCCCGCCTGCAATGGACTGTTCGGCGTGAACTCGATGCTCTGCCGCCGCTGCCCACTGTCGTCGTTCCTGATACCATGCCGTCGCTAGCGCGGGATGCGCTCGGCATAGTGTATCCCGTTTAGGTTCCTGAGGTTCGCGGCAGCTGCTTCGGGGGTGATGTCGCGCTGTGGGCTGGCGAGCATTTCGTATCCGACCATGAACTTTCGGACCGTGGCTGAGCGCAATAGCGGCGGATAAAAGTGCGCATGGAGATGCCATTCCAGATGCGCTTCGCCGTCGGTTGGAGCTTGATGGAAGCCCATCGAATAGGGAAACGAAACCTCGAAGAGATTGTCGTAGCGCGTCGTAAGTTGTTTGAAGACATCAGCCAGTCCGGTACGTACTGCGGGGTCAACGGCTGCCAAGTCACGGAGGTGGCGCTTGGCAACTAGCAGCACCTCGAAGGGCCACACCGCCCAGAATGGCACTAGGGCAGCGAAATGAGCATTCTCGACAACCATGCGCGTCCCGGTCTGCGTTTCTAGTTGCAGATAGTCACACAGCAGGCAGGAGTTGTGTTTCTCCAGGTACGCCTTCTGCGATTCCTGTTCTTTGCGAGGTTCATTGGGAATTGTCTGGTTGGCCCAGATTTGACCGTGCGGATGCGGATTGCTGCATCCCATGATCTCGCCGCGATTCTCAAAGATCTGCACGTAGTTGATGTTAGGCAGCGAGCCAAGCTCAATGTACTGTTCCGCCCACAGGTTCACCACGTTCTCGATGTCAGGGACCGTCATGCGTGCCAGGGTCAGATCGTGGCGGGGCGAAAAACACACAACCTTGCAGATCCCGGCTTCCGATTCCGCAAGCAGCAAACCCCGTCCGGACTCATCGTGTTTCGCGGGTTGAACCTCGGGTCTGAGTGCCGCAAAGTCGTTGGTAAATAGGAAAGTAGTTTGGTACTTGGGGTTGCGCGTCCCGCCTGCACGCTCGTTCCCCGGGCACAGATAGCAACCAGGATCGTGCGCCCGTGATGGCAAAAGGGCAGTCGCTTCCAGTTGCCCCTGCCAGGGCCGCTGCGTGCGATGAGGTGACACCAGAACCCATTCGCCAGTGAGCGGATTGAAACGTCGATGGGGCTCCAAGTAAAGTTTCTCCGGGTGCATTTAGTCGTCGCCCCTATATGCGCGTGGGTGCTGCTGCTGCCACCACCCTGCGCTGCCAATGATTTCCACCTTCGAGAACCTGGGCTCCCAACGCAACTCTCGTTTGGTTTTGTCAGAGCAAGCCACCAGCACAGGTGGATCACCGGCGCGGCGTGGTCACTCCTCGACCTGAATCGCCTTGCCCGTTATTTTACTGGCGACTTCGATCACTTCGCGAACACTGAAACCGCACCCGCAAGGCGTGAATGCGATCAGACGGCGCAGGCATTACCACTGCTGAGATTATCGTAGAAACCACGCCGTTGCCGGCGGCGACGAGATCGGTTGCTACTACGTGCCGTTGTAGCCAGCACCGCCAGTAACCAAGATTTTCAAACTTGGACGCCGCCCACAGATGGCCACGACCCCGCGCCCTGAGCAGGTTCATAAATGTAAATTTCAGGAGCAATCCCCGTTGACTCCATGTATGCCTGCGCAATATGAGTTTTGAACGAGGAGGCGGCGTCAATCTTTATGAGGTTGACCGTGCATCCGCCAAACCCGCCGCCCGTCATGCGGGCACCATAGACACCGGGGCTGGATGAAGCCAGATGAACCAGCAGATCTAGCTCCCTGCAACTCACTTCGTAGTCGTCGCGCAAACTTGCGTGGGAGCGGTACATCAAATGACCAAACCGGTCAACGTCTCCAGACTGAAGAGCCTTTGCCGCTGCCAAAACCCGTTGATTCTCAGTCACAACATGACGGCAACGTCGGTAAACCGTCGTTGGCAACACATGCTGGTATGCTTCGAGATCCGCGATTTGAACGTCCCGCAGGGCGCGAATTTCCGGCAGATACGGTTGCAGAAGCTTCACTCCGGCCTCACAATCAGCCCGACGGAGGTTGTATTCCCCCGAAGCCAGCTCGTGCTTGACCATGCTGTTACATACCACCAGCCGGACATCCTGGGGCATGGGAAGAAGTTCATATTCAAGAGAGCGGCAATCCAGCATGAGTGCATGTCCGGCAACGCCAAAACTCGCAATGAATTGGTCCATGATGCCACAGCGTGTGCCGACGTATTCGTGTTCAGCCTTCTGGCATAACTTCACTAATTCGAGAAACGGCACGTCAATTCCCGAAAGTGAGCTCAGGGCCAGAGCGGTGCTAACTTCCAGAGAAGCCGAGGAACTAAGCCCAGCACCAAGAGGGACCTCCCCATGAATGAAGAGATTGGCTCCAGAAAGTAGGTGTCCCGCGTCCTGTAAAGTGGCCGCGACACCGCGAATGAAATCGCTCCAGTGCCTTCGAGGTGGACCCGCCAGCGCAGCGAGAGACAGGTTGATTTTTTCGTCGAAGTGGCCGGAGTAAACTTCCAGTATGTGGTCTTCGCGCCTTGCCGCGGCAATCCAGGTATAGGATCCAATGGCCGCTGGCATCACGAAGCCGTCGTTGTAGTCCGTGTGCTCACCAATTAGATTGACACGCCCTGGCGCGCGGAAAATGCGTGGGCTCGCGCTGTACTTTTCCTGGAACTTCGCAGCCACTAGATCACCAACTGGTTCGGACATCACGTGTTCAGACCTCAACAGACGGGACATTATGGCCGCTCACCCGCAGCCTGACCGGCGCCCTCTGCGAAACGTTCCGCACAAGGCCAAACTGTGCTCCGACGATTTCCAAGTATCAACATGGCGACTCCGAAGATCAGCAATAGAGTTGCGAATTTCCTTCCGCGCAGCACGATTCCCGGTTTGGCATTCCCGACGTGATCACGAAGCACGTGCCGCGACTCACCAACTCCCACTAGATGCTTAATGCAAATAGAAACTACCGCACGGGTACGAATCGTGCGGCATATCCGCCGCCCGGAGCGAGCATAACCTGCAGATGCGAACTATGATTCGCTGGCTTGCGCTCGATGCGAACATGCTGCGGATACCGGCCGGCGTCTTCCGCATCGGAGTAAATCTCAGCCATGTAATTCCCCGCGCCGAGGAAATCGAGCGGCACGTCGAGTTGACGCGCATCCCAATTGTTAAGGCTTCCGAGGAACCACTCTTTTCCGTGGCGGCGCGCAATTGTGACGTACCCCCCAGGTTTCCCGTTCAACACACGTACCTCATCCCATGAAGCCGGGGCGTTGCGGATAAAATCGAACTCCGGCTGGTCCTCATACGCTTTCGGCGTATCCGACACCATTTGAAATGCCGCTTGAAAGACTGCGTACATCGCCAACTGGTGTGCCCGCGTTCCCATTGCCATCGGAGACTCCATGCGAGGTATGAACTCCTCCCGGGTGCTGTTGTTGAAGGCTCCCGGGGTGTAATCCATCGGACCTGCGAGCATGCGGGTAAATGGAATCATTGTGTGGTAGTCGGGGTTGTCGCGCGTTCCCGCCTTTGCGTTCTCCATACCGAGCACTGCCTCGTAGCCGAGTACATTGGGATAGGTGCGCTCAAGACCGCTGGGCTTCGTAGCGCCGTGAAAGTCGAGCATAAGATGGTGCTCTGCCGCTTTCTTCGCCGCACGATAGTAGAAGTTGATGCCGTGTTGGTCGTCGCGCAGAATGAAATCGATCTTCAGCCCGGCGACACCCCATTTCTCATAGACGGGAAAGGCCTCGTCCATCTGGAGATCCACGGCGTTACCCAGGAGCCAGATCCAAACCTTTACACCTTTTTGCTTCGCATAGCGGACTAACTCCGGTATATCCACGCTACCATTCAATTTGGTGATGTCCTTCCGGTCGGACCATCCCGCGTCCACCAACATGTATTCGAAACCGGATTTTGCCGCGAAGTCCACATAGTATTTCATCGTCTCGGTACTATAAGAACGCTTGCCGTCCGCCCCGAGGCTGCCGTTCCACCAGTCCCAGGAAGCACGTCCAGCTCGAATCCACGACGTATCGGGAATTTCGCTTTCCGGATTCAAACTGGTGACTACGTTCGACTCCACCAATCTCCCTGGTTCGTCACCCACCATGAGCACACGCCAGGCCGAATGATGCGGTAAGGAGCCTTTCACGATAACGTCAGGATCTTCCACGGAGGGTGCAAGCACCGATTCAAACCAGTGCCCTGTCCAACTCCCTGAAGGATTCATGAGGTACATCGAACTGTAGTCGCGCAAATCGGCCTCCGCGACTCCTATCCAAGCCACACCCGGCATCTCCATGAGCAGTGGCAACCCGACCAGAATCTTACTGGCTACGCCGCCTTGGTTCGAAAGTGCGCTGACCGGCAGCTTCAAGTATTCGCTTTCGTAACCAGAACGAAAGTTGGGGAGGACCAGAGCGTATGCGGTGGCATCTTTGGCAAGGCGAAATTCGGTGCTTTCCTTGGTGAGCCGAAACTGGCTCATCGCATTCTGCTCAGGAACTGCGTAGCGAAAAGCCACTGCGTCATCGTAGGCTCGTGCCTCGATTGCCAGTTTGCGGCCCATCCCGCCAGGCTCCTCGAGATCCATACGTAGAGCGTTATAGTGGTTGCGAACCAGGCTGGCCTTGCCGGTCACGAGCCGATAGGTTTGGTCTTCACTCGACGCCGTGGTCTTTACAATGTGGACATCGGTGCCAAGTGAGGGCTGCCCTTCGAAATCCAACCGTAGGGCCGAGGGTTCAATTACGGGCTTCCCCTGGAACACCACCTGATAAACGAGCCGCTGTGCAGGAGGATTCCCCGCGTCGGCAGCGGTTTCGACGGTCAAAACCAGCCGCCCATCGGGAGAAGAAAGGGTTGCCGCGGTCGACAGGGACCCGAGCGTCAAGAGAAGCACGAGGAAAAACAGAAAACAACGAAACCGATTCCGGTTCCACAATCCACGAACGAGCGAGTTCATTACGTCCCCAATTCTTAGCATTTCAATTCATCCACTTGAGCAACTCGGGAATACTGGCAGAACTCGAGGACCGCGTTCCGCGCGGCAGCGAGGGCGCGATCACCAAAGCTTCGCTGTGATTTTCGAACCACGCAAGGAACGAAGACTGTTGAGCTCCCGGGAGGCGCTGCTGACTCAACCAGTTGTAGTAAGCACCCATGTCGGCATCGATCAGTGAACCGCTAATGTCAAGCTCGGAGTCAGAATGAGCTCCGGAAAGCAACTCGTTCATGGGCTTCTGCCGCTGCCGGGGAGCAAATCGAACAAGCAGACTCAGAGGCTGGGCACGGCGGAATACCTCTCGTGCCGCCCATTGGGCAAAGGTTGTGCTGAAGATCTGCGTGCCAGAACCTTCCGTAAGCAAACTGGCCCGGAACCGATTGAGTACAGGGTCACCTGCCGGCAAAGAGAGTTCTTCAGAACTCATTTGCGCCAGGATGGTGCGAAGAGCTTCGGGTCCCATGCCCGGTGATTGAATCTCGGTCTGCATCTTGTGCAGTAAGGCCGCACGCGCTGGCCCTAGTTCTCCGTAAGAAATGCAGGTCAGCGCCGCGTCATGGGCGCGGGGTTCTCCGCCATCAACGTACCAGTGGCCGTATGGCACCGGATATTTGTGGGCCCTTTCCGCGACAGCATCCAGCAACAGTGCTAATCCATTGTCTGGGCGCACCATGTTGAAATACACACCATAGGGACGCAATTTGCGAAACAGTGGGTAGCTGTTCTGCTCGACTCCTTGCCCGATAACGACAATCCCTAATCTTGGGGCAGGGAGAGGTTCCGGCGGGGTTGCGGCGTTTAAACGCTCCGTATAAGTGATTGCGGCACGACGAAAATCATCTAATTGGTGGGTGGTCCATAGGTACGCCGATAGTTGTTCCACAAACTCGCCAGGTGCACTGACCCAGTCCAAACGTTCCAGCTTCTCCGAAACACCGATGTGGGTAAATTCCTGGAACCAATCGTTCACTTGGTCTGCCGAGAGAGACGCGATGTTGGCAATCTCGCTGTCCAGTTGTTTGCACTCGGATGGAAACCTCCAGTCGTACGCGATCACTTCTCGAAGCAGGCTCGGCAGAAAACTGACAGGCAGACGCTTCAAGGCATCAAGATGATCAAGGACTAGTTTTCTCGCCTTGGCAGGATAGACACGAAACTGATCGGGTTTGAGGTCTACAGGAAGCATCGCAGCTACAACACCTCTTCGATCGGTTTGCCCTGTGCAAGAGAAGGAGAAAAGCCGAGTAGTGAGCCCACCGTCGGAACAAGCCCAGTCGATTCTATCGGCCGGTCGACGACCAATCCCTCGCGAATACCAGGCCCCAAAGCCATCATCCATGTCGTCCGGGAAGCGGCATCGCCGGTGCGATGATGCTGAAAACCATTGCCCCCGGATGTGGTGTCTGAGTCGCGGCCAAAATCCGGCAACACGAACATGGCAGTCGTTCCGGCGTACTCCGGTCGGTTCTGAACTTCCTTCCATATATCGGCGCAGAGACGATCTGTCCGTTTTATTGCCTCAACATAGAGGGAATAGCTGCCTGCGTGGGCAATATCAATATCATGGAGAGTAATCCACAGAAGGCTAGGCGCCAGTTGGCGCATGAGCTGGCGCGCGATGTAAACCGAGAGTTCATCGGGACTGGAAAGCGTGCGCGCATGCGCAGCAAAGTCCGTCACCGACAGTTTCAGTATCTCTTCCAGTTGGCGTATCTGAAACTCACTACCGGCTAGTTCAGGCACGTAGAAGGGCGTTTCATAGTTATCGCGTAATAAGTGTTCGTAGTCAGTGCCGACGGGAACAGCGGCGTTCAACAAATGCTTAGGCAGAATTACCCCCGCTCCGAGTCCTACACCGTAGGAACGGTGACTGCTTTCTCCGATTCGGTTAAAACCGTTGCTGGGAGCCACTACCCATGCATCAGACGCCGGGCGCTTCAAGTCTTTGCGGAAATACTCGAACATTGTGGGATGCTCGGGCGGGAGCGAGGCAAAATTATTGATGCTTTCATACACTCCAGTCGCCAGACTGGCGGTGGCCACGTAGTGCCCCAGGATTCCTCGGTTGATTACCTGAGTAAAGAAAGTGGACTGGGGGATAAGCTCCTCTATAAGGTTCGGAATATTTTCTTGGCCCTCGGGCGCAAAGGTCTCCTGGTCTCGCGCTCCACCGCCAAAAGTAATGACTATAGCCTTGCGCACTCTGGTGGATGACACCCCTCGGAGAAATGGTGTGAAACCGGTCAGCTTGCTGCTCAACCCCACGCCCGCAGCCATCCGCAAAAAGTCGCGCCGGTTCGTAGCAATCCGCTGCATGCTGCCGCTCGGGGCATCTGGGGTCGGGCGTGGAAAGAAGCAGGTCATCGTCAGCTAGCTTCCATGGGTCATTCCTTTGCAACCCTGAGATTGTCAAATTGCGCGCGGTTCCACCCAGTTCCGATGCCAAACATGCCGTGCGAATGTGAGTCGTCAGTCACGGTGGCTAGCCGCTGTTGGTCCAGAAAGGCGGTGATCTGGCTGCCCCGGAACTTGAGCTCGGTATGATGCCATTGACCGACAGAGAGCTTTACGTCACCTGAGGCGAGCGTGCGGGTAGCCGCTTTGTATGCGGCGGAAGACAACGTCCACTTTCCGTCAGGATCAATCGTTAATACATAGCCGCTCGGCCAACGTGCCGTTCCATCGCGGAATACGTCTGCGGAGTCAATGCGTCCGATTAGCGTTACTGGGCCCCTGCGGTTCAGATAAATGTCGCACGCAACTCGATAATCTGACCAATTCACGTTCCCAGCCAATGTGAATGGATCGGGCAAGGGGCCCCACGGGATTGGTATTTCGGTGATGATTTGCTCAAGGCAACGGCCGCTGCGATGCAGGCAGGGACGTACTTCGAAAGCCCCGTCCTGATCAGACAGAAAACGAGGTCCGCGTTCGAGTGGTGTATTCTCAAAAGTCTCGGCGTATGGAAGCGGAAAGGACTTCTGGGCGGGAGGGTGCGCGCCGCCCCTGCCTTGACCGGTCGTGGTGGTAAGTGAATACAGAGAATTCGGATCAAACTTGTAATCGAAGCTGCCTTCCTGCGGCGCCAGATCCGCGACGCGTTCAAAAGTCTTCTGGCTGTTGGTCTCCCATACGTGGATTGTTCCTTGGGCGAGACCTCCCTTGATCTTGAAGGTGACCTGTTGCGGCTGTTGCGCGTCAATCGTTTCCAGTACCACACTCCAGTCCTTTCCATTTGGGGACTCCAGGGTCACATAGCTACCTTGCTCCGGCATGTAGCCAGAGGAAGAGTCGAGATACTGCCAACCCGGCTGCGCAAACTGCGTCATATGGGCTGTAGCCCATATGGCTCCTTGCACGATGTAATGGCCGGACCAAGGAGTATTGGCATACATCAGACCGGAATTGGGAGCGGCAAGAATATCGTAGTACGCGGTAACAGGACTCCATATCTCCGTTTTTGTAAAACCGCCTTCAAGATAATTGCGATTGTAGAGCTTGGCTAACATTCGCCCTCCAATCTGCCATTCCCGGGAAAGAATGGGCCCTCCGCCGGAGTTGGGCTGGTCCTCACTGGACCAAATCGGTTTGTTCAATGTGCGGGCCGAATCCGGAGTCGTATATTTTCCATCGACGACCGAGTAGTGCACACCCACAACGTCGACTGCCGCCTTCAGCGAGGGGTCGTCGCGAATTGCATCTACGATGCTCCACTGGCCGAGACCTTCTCCGGAATACTCATCGCAGCAGACGAGCTTGGCCGCAATGTGCCGCTCACTCAATACACGATGCAGTTCCTTCACATAGGCCGCATCAAACTGCTTCTCGTTCCAAACACCTGTATATGCAATGGCCAAACCGTATTGCTTGTTCGCACCTTCAAGGAAATCCGCGACGTAGCGCGCCATATCGTTTGAGTAAAAAGTGCCGTGGCCGATCCATCCTGGGGCTCCCCACGGAAGAGTGTCAAGGATTATGTGGGGATTGCGCTTGCGGGCTTCCTGCATCAACCACCACTCATAGCCACGAGTGTAGTTGTCGTCGTCCGGCGTGCGCATGTGACTTGGCTCAGAACCGTCGGTCGAATTAACGTCGCCACCGATTTCGACCTTGAGGTGCTGAAGAGCCGCGCCGTAACCGGGTTTAAATAGATAATCGAGGATCTGGCTGCGGTATGGTTCCCGGTAGTCCACCAGTAATCGCGATGAAGCACCAGCGCTCAATGCGCCGATGCCTTCGAAAACGGCGCCTTTGCTGGAACCTTCGAGGACGACGGTCTTATCCTCAGCGCGACCGAATGGTGCGGTACACAAATAGAAAAGCAGCAGAATGAAGGCAGCCGAGAAATCCATTCCATTCATTAAGCGTGCGCTCATAGTTGACCAATCTCAAGAGCCGCAAAGTTCTAAATCAATGGACCAATGGGGCAGCCGACTTTCCAACAACGGAGCCCAGTCCCGATGTTGCGTGCCAGAACCTCCCGTAAGCAAACTGACCCGGGATCGATTGAGTACAGAATCACCTGCTGCTGACCGATCGCAGCCAGCGCATCTCCTGCTGCGCTTCCAAGTGGTTCACGTCGAGAGACAGGACTTCGCGAAAACAGTTCTCGGCTTCGGTCGCTTCGCCGAGTCCGAGCTGGGCCAGGCCAATCAGGTAGAGGCTATTCACCCGGTTGCGCTTCTGCAGATCATCTTCAAAAAGCAGGAAGTTGGGCAGAGATGTCGCAAAGTAATCCACCTTGACTTCGGCCGTCAATTGGGAGGCGGCCAGATCGCGAAGTTCGTGAAGTAGCTGAGAGGCAGCCTCTTCATGCCCGAGCTCTTTCTCTGCCAGCGCCCGATAATACGTCATGGACGAGAGCCGGGGTTGAATCGCCGCCGCTTGTTCGAAATCCCGCCGCGATCCGCCCGCGTCGCCGAGCGCCTTGCGTGCGAGCCCTGCGAAATAATGTAGGTGGTTCTCGGGCGTCAGGAGATGCTTGCCCTCACCCAAGTTGGCGGGGTGGCGCCGCGCGCGCTCGAAGTGGTCGAGAGCCTCGTGCGGCCGCGCCGCTTCTAGTGATCTCCAGCCAAGGATCACATGTGCGGTAACGTACTGTGCTGAAACCAAGCCCTCGCCACCCTCCCAGGGATGGAACCGGCGGGCGAGAAGTATTTCCAGAGAGCGCTGCGAATCCCCAATTTCATTGTAGAGAGTGACCAGTTCAACTGTAAGATCATCCCGCTGCGCTACCAAGTCGAGTTCTTGTTCGAGTGCCGCCACCCGTTGCCGCGGCGGTATCCCCCGTCGCTTATCGAGTTGGTCCATTTCATACAGGATCCGGGAGTCGCCTCGGTTTGCGGCGAAGGCCTGGCGGTAACATGACGCTGCCTTCTCGGGATCCTGGCGCACGTTATAGTAGGCAATCCCGAGATTTCGCCAGGCAATCGAAAAGCCGTCATCCAGTTTGCAGGATCGTTCCCAGTTCTCGATTGCCTCTTCATAGCGTTTCTTGTCGTACAGCAAATTGCCCAAGTAGTAGCAGGCTCTGGCGTCATTGGGAACAGCTCGCTGGACATTCTGCAGGATCAGCATCTCCTGTAACTGTGCGGGGAAACAGTAATCGGGCAGAGCCTGCGAGCCGCGGCCATAAAACTCGGCTGCGCGTTCGGGTTGGGAGATCTGCTGATAGAAAAATCCCAGGGCATAGAACAACATGGGATAGCCGCTACGCCCCACCAATCTTTCGAGAACATCAATCGCTTCGTCAAACAATCCGGCACCGGCATAATCAAAGGCGATGTCGAGGTAAGTCTGCACCTGGTCCTGCATGAGATCTGACAGCTCCCGGAGCACCCGTTCAGACGCAGTCGCTTCTCCGCAGGCCCGAAGGGCGAGGACAATCTCATTTCGGGACCACACGTCGAGCGGATCCATCCCCACGTTTTCCCGGGCGACGCTCTGTGCTTCCGCATTGCTGCCGAGGTGGCGAAGCACGGCCGCTTGCAGGTTGCGGGCTTTTGCGTTTGGGACATTCGCGGCAAGCGAACGCCGGAGATGCTGCAGGGCTGATGGATAGTCTTTTCGGAAGCAGTCGATTTCCGCAAGCGCGTAATGGGAAGGTGACTGCCATGCATAATTCCAGGTTGCTTTTTGGAAAGAGGTGTACGCTTCGGCGAGGCGTTGCTGAAACTTCAGCGTCAAACCCAGGTTGTAGTAAGGTTCTCCATCATATGGGTTCGGATTTCTTTCCGTGAGCCTGCCGAGGGATCTCCGGAAGTATTGCTCCGCCTCCTCGAAGTTGCCGCGGCGCAACCGGACCACGCCCAGAGCGTTGTTGCTGCGTGCGTCACTCGGGTCCCGGCGCAGGGCTTCTTCCCAATAGGATTCCGGGCTGCGGGTGGCATGACGGTACTGTTCCAGGTGCAGCCCGACGATGAAGAGTTCTTCAATGCTCTGGATTTGTTCCGGCGGCGGCGGTTCCTTCGCCGGACCGGGCAACGGACTTTCCTTCACCTTCTCCGGGCGATAGCTGATCAGCTCGCGTCCGTCGGAATCAAGCACCGATAACAGCAGGTCCGTCTCCTCCACTCCAGCGGGAAGACAGACGGTCTCCTGCAGCGGTTTCCCTGGAACAAGGTCGGCCGTGCGACACAGCCAGACTGTGGCCCCTGACCGCAGCGTCACTGTCGCGTCAGGATAGCGTTCAGTTACGCAAACGCCCACTTTGGCCTCGGCTGTGGTAATTTCCAGGTTGATTGCGGCATAGCGGTTCGCATTCTTGGCCGCCCCAATCAACTGGATCGGATACCAGCACTGACGGAAGGTCCGGGTTTCGAAAGGATGCAACCAAGAAAAGTCGGGCTGATTGTCGGTATAGACTCCGGCCATGAGCTCGAAATAAGGGGCGCCCGAATCAGTCAGCTCTTGATCCCAGACCTTGCCGAACTCGCCGCAGCCCCAGGTCCAGAGCTTCTTCCCAGGCGAGATGTGATGGTCGGCGACGTGAACCAGGCCCGCTTGGCGGAGATGGTCGTAGCCCCCAAAAAAATCATATCGCGACTCCGTCACCATATACGACATGGGGACGGGGATGTTGCGATACCACCGGAGGTCGGTGCCCCGCGTATAGTCCATGCCGTAGTAGACGCCACGCGCGATGGGGAATTCGCTCGTGGCGCGCTTGGCATGATCCGCCACCCAGGTTACGTCGGGAGGAAAGAAAGCCTGATACTGATCGTGAACCTCGACCGCCGCATTTGCCCACCACAGAAAGCTTTGCACAAAAGG
>WNFO01003734.1_pt1 | contig 13021 bp, 13 predicted proteins | sample 5400251 | NCBI WGS metagenome assembly WNFO01 (sample SAMN13153354, study PRJNA577476) | soil metagenome | isolation source: 100 cm saprolite under Madrone tree | place: USA:California | collected 2016-06-14 | reverse complement strand
CATCCCCCGGGCACGCTTGGGGAGAGCCGACTTAGGGTGATGAGGTGGCGGCGACGCAGACGTGTCATAAGACTTGCGCTTCGAACCTCGCTTGCTGGTGCTGGTGGCAGTCGAAGGGGGGCTATCATCATCACCGTCCGAGCGGCTGGCGCGTTGAGCTTCTTCACGTTTCGTGAGCTCCTGATGGGCCTGTGAGAGGAGGAAGAGACCATTGGCAGCATTGGCGGGAGTATTGGAGTACCGCGAGTCAGAACTCTGTGTTGACGTGCCGTTGGGGTAATTCTGTGGTCGTTGATCATAACCTGACGGTGGGAGATGTGAGACAGATAACGGATGTGGCTGAGACGAGTTGGCGCCATTCGCCGCGGCGGCACCCGAGGCAAGGACACCAGTGATGGCATTGAGGGTGTTTGGAGTGATGGTCGCGCCGCCGGACGCAGACGAGCTCATCATGTTAAGGAAGGCCGCGGTATTAGGAGATGGGGGTGGGAACGACACGGGTCCACCGATAAGAGGGGTAAGCCCTGTGCCAGGGGTGAGGCCTGTGCGTGGGGTTAGACCAGTCCGGAAGTTGGATGGGTCAAATGTGAGAGGGCCGTCACCGTTGTGTTGTTGTGGACCTGCAAGCATGGCGGGAGATAGGGGTCCAGCCCTCAGAGAGTTGGCCAAGGAGGACGAGGAGAACCCCCATTGGTACTGGTCTGAAGGCGAGGCGATAGACTCGATCGGGGGTAGTATGGGTTTGGGGGCTGAGGGAGGGCTGCCATCGCGAGCGCGGCCGGATGAAGAGGAGGGAGTGCGTGGAGGACCACTGGTAACGCTACTATTACTGTCCGACTTTGACTGACTAGAAACAACAGAGACGGTTGAATTTCTGCGGATGGGAGAGTTGGCGGAAGAGCGAATAGCAGGCGGATGGACCGTGGTGGGAGCAAAGGACTGCTCGAAGGGGTTTGGCTCAAGATCCAAGTTTGATCGCTGGGGGCGTGAAAGAGAGTCTTTGGAATCAGAAGTGGCGGTAGCGTCAGGGGGAGGTTGTTGTTTTTGTTGTTTCTGTTGTTGTTGTTGTTGTTGATGATGATGGTGATGATGATGATGATGATGCTGTGACTGGGCAGGTTTGACGTCAGAGGATGGACGGTGTTGTGGGGATTGACTTCGAGACATGGCGGGGGGGTGCGTCAGTAGTAATCGAGGGAGTGGGGAGACGGGGCGGGGAGGAGAGGAGAGGAGGGGCGGGCGATGACGGAGTGACCGGATGGGCCAGTCGAATGACGACGTCTGAGCCTACGTCACTAGCATTAGTATTATATCCCTGGCGGACTTCCAAATTCCATTTTCCCCTTTCATGTGCTCCACCTCCGGTTTCCGGCCGGGCTCCACTCCTTCCTCCGGCCGCACTCCATCCTCTTTCCCTCGTTGTCCCCGCCTGACCTTCCATGGAATTTGTTACCCACCCCCGTACTTTTCATATCCTTTAAACTCACCAACCCCAAATTCCGAGCCGAGACGTGCCCATCTCCCGCTATCTCTCTCTTTCTCGGCCATTTCCTTCCCCTCCCCTCCCACCTGCCGCCCGCCTTTTCGCCGTGCATATCTTCATTTGCCTTTTCCGGCACGGAATGAGTCTAGGTCTGTGATCGAGATCGCCGTTGATCTCGCGCCCGTTTGGGTTGCGTCTAACCTCCGATCCAATCTTACCCTCTGACCTCCCGTCTCCCAACTCTACTGTATGGGGGAGGGGGAAAAAATTTACAGCACGCTTGCGCGGACCAACCCTCTCGCGGGACGTCACTGTAGTTCCATCCGGCAGACATACACATTACACTTCTCGTCATGACTCGGATATCCCCACGCCCTAAGGAACTGCAGATTCGTTCCACACACGGAATACATGCCATGTCCATAAACGGTACCTCTTTCTGCTAGACTGTTCCGTGATGGAACAAAATATAAATGATTGGCGCGCGCGCATGCACGCAGCAACCCCAGTCGGGAAGTATTGACTCGTAATCAACCTTAGGCTCTAAATGTAATCTCGGCAATTCTTTCAACTCGACCGCACTGTATCATACAGTACCGCCACATCTCTCCCTCCAACCCTGCAACTTCGCGCCGATTCATCCGATGTCTGCCAGCAATAACGCGCGACTAGCGACGAAAAAAACTCTATGGCATGGGAATACCCGTATGCCGATCTGAAGATAGATCCAAAAACATCGGACCATTGTATCCGCGGTGAGCGTCCTCCGCCATCTCACCAAGGGACCGACGAATCCAACAACGAATCCCGGCATGAAATGTTCAATCGTTTACCTCCTTCCTTCTCGGTACATCCATGCCATGCTAGTATCCCGTGCGTTTCGCTTGCTTGGTGGTCGGAGGTAATTGCCTTGGCTGCCTTCTCGTTTGTTTCCATTTTTGTTCGCTCACTCTCGGTCGCCGCTACCTCGCTCGGCGCCTTCTTTCTTTTTTACCCTGATGTTCCCCGTGCACACGCCTTGGTCTAGTACGTGCTTGGATGATAGGGGTAGGAACAATGGGAAAATGTCAAGCTTATATGAATACTGCTACTGCTATTTTTCCCCAAAATAGCTTATCGCTTTCCACCTTGTGCTCCTTCACTCATCACGTGGCGTTCACCACACGCCATCTTCATGCGCCAAGAAACATCGAGGGGAATGCGTGCCCAGGTACGTCGTTTCTCGACTTTTTCCATCAAGCCATCAGGTGGACTTATCACCTTCATATCCTCACTTCCATTCTTTACATCCCCCAGCTTACAATAGCACCCTAATATTCCTCTCGAGAAACAATGATCGGCACTCGTACAAACCTCCACTGTCACTGCACGGCGACCTGTCACGTATGGCAAGTCACTTTGGGCGGAGAGACGACCATCGCCGTATCGGAACGCAAGGCCCGCGTCGGACATCCCGTGGTACATTAGCGCATTAGCGATCATGCGCACCACAGTGATGGCTGCGCGACTCGTCCGACGGCTCTCTGACATTTTGCGTCGTTCCTTTGTGTTTTGTAAGCCTTCGGAGGTCGCGCGCCGCGGGGATCATTGACCTTGACCGGAAAGTAACGGGACACCGGACCGGACTCGTATTGGACGTCGAGCGGCGGTGTCTTATCCCACAGATTCTGAAATTTCCCTTTTCTGTTTCTGTTTTTCATTTTTATGTGCGTTGTGTTCGGGTGTTCGGCGAGGAAACGGTAACCCCCGGAGGAAGGAAGAGAGTCGGGGGGAAGGACTAATTGAACGGCGGTGGATTGGTAAGCATGTCAATAGGTAAGGTCCGACAATGAAAAACCTATTTCTATTTCTTATTATTTTTCGACTCGTGAATCAGAAAGGTACGTTTGGACTTTCTAGAAGGGTAGAATCCGCAAGGAGAATAATGAGAAAAGGGAGGAAATGATAATGTCCGGGAAATCCTGGGTAAGTGCTGCGGATGCGGTGAATTTCAAGGCGGTACGCTACATCTCGCCCAGTAGACGCTTTTGCTTTGGGTCTTGCAGTGCGGGGAGTTGGTGGCAGGGTTGTCAGAATAGGTTGGGTATAACTTCGGCCGATTGATACTATCGGCACAGCAGGGCGTGTACTATGCATTTCTGTGGTGAGAAGGATCGAGGTGTGATATCGAGCCTATGCATGTACAGTATGTACGTCATGGTGCAACATGCACAGAGACTTGAAACGAGACGGACAACGACGTGGCTCACATCACTCTGGAGAGGTCAATCCAGGTGTTGATGGTCGCATAATGATATAGCAACGCGGAGATGATGATCAAGATTCAGGCTCGTACCTTTTTCTTTCTAATTTTCATCTGTAGGCGAGATTTCAGAGCAATTTTGGAGGAAACGTGTAAGAGGCTATGACTAAATAACTGACGGTCAATGAATAAGTTCCTGTCCAACTGACAGGAACTTACTCAGCGAGGAAATGATGGGGTATTGTTTACAGTGGAACATTCTCAATCGAACAAAGGAAGGAAGAGCAAGAGAGAGAGAAGAAAAGGGAATATGTTTCTCCCGGAGTAAGGGAAGGGAAGGCGAGAAGAGGAAGGGATCGCGGATAAGGAACGACTGATGAAACCCATCCATGCACGGTCAATACTCGTTGTCCCGTCATCACGCACAAACCGCACGCAATCCACGCACACGCACCTTATCTAACCACTGTGTGGTCTCGTCCTCATTTCTTTTTGAACTCTGCGATCCGCGGCAAAAGCCGTCCTCTCTTTTTTATTTATTCGCTAGCTCGAGCAGAATCGGGTCAGGTCGGCGGGGCGGGGCGGCTGTGGCTGCGGCTGCAGCAACAATTCGCGCGTTCGTATTGTGATGCCATGCCACGGACGCTAATATACATGGATCGTTAGTTTGGCTGATTTTACGGAGAAGACGGGGCTGTTCACGATACGATAACGATTTTTTTGATTATTAATTCGAATTGTGTCGGTTATCATATGAGGAGGAAAAGGTACATTAAGGATAATGTGTGTGTGTGTGCCAGTGACAGTGAGGGGTGGGAGGGGAAGTGAGTAGGTTTGGGTTTGAGGAAGAGGAGAGGAACCAATTCCGTGCCTTGAAATACCGGATCGGTGCATCCGAGTGCATGTGGTGCACCAAACGAAGCGCTGCGATATCCATATCCTAGGATCTCGGGGACAAACTGGCAGCCCGCGATGGATGGAGCTTGATTGGCACGGCGTCACACTAGTGCTGTCTATACTGTACGTACGTTTTTTACTGTACTACTCACACGAAGTCACAGAGCTGTCAGAAGTATAGAGATAGAGATAGAGATAGAGATAGAAAAGACGATAAAGAGAAAATTACCTCCGAATAGAAGCAGGAAGACGATTGGAAGCAGAATATGAAGGTTTACAGTATCTTCGTCTTGCCATCATGATCATGACCTTGAAGCTGTCTACCGTGTTTTGGGAACGATTTATGAAATATAGAGGAAATCAACAGGCTTTTTTTACACAGTTAAGTGTTGTGTTGTTGCTTGCGGCGATCGGACAGACGGAAGCTTTTGGGCGGCTGCTATGGATCAGCCCAGAAGCGGAGGAACGGCCAAGTTGGATTAGAAGAGGGGCTCGGAGCGCATAACTTCATCCGAGATAATGTAGTTCCAGCCCCCACCATTACGCGCTCGTCGGGTGCCTGTTTCCTTGGTCTACGGTGCTATAGGAAAACCCCGCTGACGAGATGCAGTGGAAGGACAATGTATTACAAAGCGCGCGGCGACTCAACCACATAACCCCACAGGGACGGAGAACGGGCCCAGCCCTGCACAAAGTCTCGTGATGGGGATAGATGGCGCTCAGGATCGCATGGGAGGAAGGAGGAAAGAGTCTGGAATACAGAAATGACACGCCACGTATTTCGGACATATATGCCATCCTAAAGTGGCTAAAGCATATACGATGCCATCACCTGCAGTCATCGGCGGCAGTGATGGTTCGTTTCTCTATCGAAAGGTGATGCTGAGATTGAGAGAAGACGAAAGTAGAAGTGTGGAGCAGTGGGACTAGTCCTTGTACGTACGTACTGCAAAATGAATAGGTCCGCGTGCTGGAAGGAGACTTGGAAGTAGGTCACTCTCAACCAACATGCCAGCGGCGCGTAATTGTATAACAATCTTTGCATCCTGGCTGTGTCAGTGGGGCTGCACAACCCGACAGCGCCGCAGTTCCAATCGCAGCGAGTACTGCTGACGGGGAGCCAGACATAGTAAGACTGTTGCCAAATTACTTGATTCCTTACCGCGATCGATCGCTCAAAACAAAGCGGAAGACATACGGGTTGGAAACCAAAGTTTATCCGAACACTCCCCCCTTGGATAAGGGTAGTAGGGCCTGATCTTAAGGTACCTTGCAATGTGATGTTCATATGCGATAACTGACATAGCACATGACTCAAAGGAAACTGAAAGAAAACATCCCACCGAATTGGAATAGCTGGCGCCGACACAGGTCAAATCGACGAACTTCATGAGGCCACATGATTTTTGAGGTGAGATCTCACCAAACGGACACACATAAAAGGGGATGGAGTGTCACAGGGAGAAAGTGGTGCGGGACGGGGCGGACAGGGACGGAGACAGGACCATCATTGAGTGTCACGGAAATAGTCGATGATCTGATGGCGCATTGGAGTGACGCCTCACAACTGAGGGGAGATTAATCATGTGCAATGCTGTGGGCATAGGGGCCAGACTCGGACGTTGTCGTTGTGTTTAAGAAGCATCATGTTGGAGTGGAGTGAGAGGTGGGGCCCTCCTCACATAGGCAGCTGCGCTTGGAAAATGTGCGGGTACGTACCCAAATTGGGAAATTAGGAATGATTGGTGCTACACCAAGAAGGCAGCGGCACTCACGCACAACAATCTGGTGTATATATCTCCTCTTGGCGACATCGCTTGGACGATCGGGCGTAGGGAAACAGCAGATTGATTATCGATGTGCTAAAAGGCGAAGGACGTCGCAGCACGCAGTTATGACTGAATGGATCGCGGCAGATGGCGTAAACGCCATTAACACACGACCTTCACTGCCACAGAAAATGAGAGCGCGGTTGGTGATGGAACTCTTGGGTCCCTATCGGTAACTGGACTGGAACGGAGAAAATAATGTCATACGATATGGGTCGGGTAAGGGATACCTTTCTCTTGCGTTTTCGTGCTGGACGCCCCACGTTGCAACATCTTCTCTGTGACATGGCTGTTGATAACTCTTGCCGAAACATGAGGAGAAACTGGCTATCAATAGGGATTATTCGTTGAATTCCAAAGGTTGTCCCTCTTCATGATGAGGTCAACTTGCATTCAAAGCCTTTGCGGGTAGACATAATTGGACCTCATGTCATATAACAAGTTGGCGGGACACTGCGCCTCAAGGTATGGTCGTTGTAGGTGATCGAGTAACGAGTGGACTAGTGGACTGAACAAAGGCGGAACGAGGCAAGCCAGAGTAAAAAAAAAGCCCAGATTACATAACCTGGTCACGAGGACCGTGGAAACTGTCCAAGCATCTGTCTTGCCCGAAGTCGGCTTCGCTTCGGCGATAGTGAGAGCCTAATCGGTCACCAGGGCATCTTACCGATTCTGACGTGGTGGTTCGTGATGGTCGATTTGCTTTGTGTCACCTGCACCGTCGTACTGAGAGAGAGATTATCGATCAGCGAGCACACGCGTACCCGACCAAGTCTGCGGCTTTACCCGGCCTGCTTTTTAGCAAACCAATTCCACGTTTTGGCACTTCGGATGGCCCCGTGCTTGTCGTTTTGGCCACTCGAGCATGATGTCGACACACTGAAAAGGCATACTCAGCTTCCTTATCCAACGCAAAAGAGCCCGGTTGGATGTTGTCTTGTGTCTTTTTCCCATGTAGATGCCATGCGTGTTTCGTTTTCTGCAAGCACTCAACCTACTCATCGAAGGCCGGACCAGATGTCATTTTTTCATCGGCTTCCTGATTTTGCCGCGGCAATCGCACAAGGGATCTACTCGAGGATGAGGCTCAGCAATCATGCTTCACCTTGTCTGTATGACAAGCTCGTCGCCATTCTTGTTTATCTTTGATCTATCGCCTTAGTTTTCTAATCAACTTCCTTCGTACTGTATCTCCTCTCATCGCCACAAGGTTTTTACTCTCACGGGACATCGGTAAGGCATGAGTATCCGTACTAACGTCCAGTCCCTGCCTATATGTGGCTATAGCTTCTCAAAAATTTTATGCTTGGATATCGAGCTTCCTCGTGCTCGTCCAACTCACGGCCAAGGCTCATACCCAGGTGAACGGCCATGTAGCAAGATGTCCATGATACCCCTCACGAGACACCGTGACCACGTGTTACCGAGAAATTGTTTTCCCTCATCTCAGCCAGGACAATGTCTACTTATCCTCGATGTGCCGACTCTTTCGGCCATCTCTCTCGAGAAAGCGCGTCCTCGTGGACTTACCGCTCTCTACTTTATTTTTGTGGAGCGTTTTTGCTTATAGTTTGGGTTGTTGGCTAGGCGGCATAAAAGAGCCATCTCTGTTGCGGTTCGACCGAGCGGTCGAGCAACTAGCCTACAGCTTTGTTCTTTCGTGTTATCCTTCCAAGTTCTCTACCTCTTCGTCATGAAGTTCATATCCGCATCGACTGTCGCACTCGGCATACTTCTCGCTGGGAGCGCGAACGCCGTGACCTACGAGGTTACCGACACTTTCCGAGGCGCCTCATTTTTCTCCGGGTTCTCCTTCTTTTCTCAGGCCGATCCGACACATGGACACGTGTAAGAGAAGTGCCACTATCGCCCGTTTCTAGCTGACGACATCGTTTGATCGTGCAGTAACTACGTGACCCAGGAGCAGGCGCGTAGCCGCGGACTCGCCACAGTGAACGGCAATAGTTTCATCCTGCGCGCGGATGACACTACCACGCTCAGCCCTGGTGGGAATGGGCGCGACTCGTTCCGCATCATCTCGAATAACAGGTATGGCACGCATGTCTCAGTGTGAGTCAATCGTCAATGTCAATTTTCTGGTCGGTTCTAATCACGACGTTGGTCGGCGATGGCTGCTCCCACAGTTTCGACGTGCAACACATGCCACAAGGTTGTGGGTGAGTTTATATCGGGGTATTTATCTCTCATTTTTGGTGCTTAGATTACCCAAACTTTCATTACAGGACGTGGCCTGCTATTTGGGAGGTTGGTAATAACTGGCCGAATGGGGTACGTCTTATAAACCAAACTGTGTCGTTTAATCTCAGATTGTCATGATGACTCGCCCGCCCTCACAGGGTGAAGTAGATATTGTCGAAGGTGTCAATGATCAGGGGCCCAATGCCTCGTCTTTGCACACGGGTCCAGGCATGTGGCTAGCAATCACTGCCATTACCCAATTTGTTATGGATAGAACTGAACTCGCTTTCAGGGTGCACTATGCCACCTGTTCGCTTAGAGACCGGGTAAATGTTCACCTACGAATCCATGTTGTTGAAGTAATCGCTGACACGACCATTTCCTTCTCCCTATGCCCAACAGTACCCCCACCGGATCGGACTGCGACGCTTATTCCAACAGCAATGCTGGTTGTGGCGTGCAGACCACTATCCCAAACAACTGTGGACCCGCATTCAACGATAATGGCGGCGGATGGTACGTGAAGCCAAACCAGCCCCTTCACTTTTCCCCGCAAGACGAGAGCTTGATACTTCATATTTTCCCCCACTTTGCCTGCAGGTACGCGATGGAGCGTACGTCCACGTTCATCAAGATCTGGTTCTGGCCGCGACATGTTAGCGACGTCCCGTCGGACGTACGTAACAGCAACTCCGACTCAATCAACACGGATGCGTGGGGTACTCCCACCGGGTATTTCCCGAGCACCCAGTGCGACATCAACAGTAAATTTACTCCTTCGAACATTATTGTCAACCTGACGTTCTGTGAGTCCTTACTCATACTTATACGGCATATTGCCACTGAATCCCAGTGGTATTCAGGTGGAGACTGGGCCGGCGCTGTTTATGGCTCTTCGGGATGTCCGGGTACCTGCGAAGGTATGTTGCGTCGGTGGTTGTGTGGTTGGATAAAGTGGCAAACAAGCGTCGCTGACTCTGAAAAAAATACAGATTATGTCAACAACAACCCTGGAGCGTTCTCAAACGCGTACTTTGAGTTTAACTCGGTGAGAGTGTACCAGTAGATAAGAAGTCCCCCAACTGTCTGCCAGCGAAGAGTCCTGGTTAGGCTGGTTAGCGAGACAAATGTGTGGATATGGACCAGCGTGAATCTGGGGAAAGCAGTCTTGTATTAGAAACATTGTAAATAAATAAAGCAATCTTTATAGGAACGGCCCTGGGATGCGCGTACCATAGTAAGGTATTCTGTAGGACGGCCTTGTGATCACGTGACCTTTCTGCATCTGAAGATTTGAAGGGGTGACTGGTGGCCCTTCAGATGCATTTGTCTCCCGTAGCGTGTACAAGGCAGCACAGAGGCAGACTCATACAGTAAAGTACGTAGTATGTTTATGGTAAACATACTACATACTTTACCGTATGTGTCCGTCTCTGTGCTCCTTTGTATGCGCATATAGGATAACCACATTCTAATGTGGTTTTTTTTAAAAAAACGATAGAGTCAATAGAGCGCTTTTGCACTCTTGGCACTATGACATACGACGCACGGCTGGCGTGACAGCATTAAATTTGACTACAGTACTATTTCATCCCCGACATCAGCACAGAGCAACCTCCACCGTCAAACCTCTATCCATTTTTATTACAGTTTTCCAACCAAGACGACCCACGCATGCACAAATCCGGTTTTTACCTTCCCAGGCCCAGAATGGGGCCGCAATATGCATGTTATGTCAACGATGTCATAGGAGTGTGCGTCCTTTGCCCTTCTGTTTTTTTCATGCTACATGACAATATCAACTTGGGGCCGATGTGGCACTCGGCCACGGCACCAACCGAGCACCTCCACTGTCGACCTTCCGCCCGCCATTCAACTACGTACCCATCTCAGCCACCTCACTTCGAATCCGACAAATCATGGTTATGTACTGCAGCCTCGAGTATCTAGTATGCATGCTGCGCGACTTCTATATCTCTCTTCCGAGTCTGCCTATCGAAACCCCGCGCCGTCCTCCTTTACGGCCTTCTACTGCCTGTGCTCAACCACTATCCACCTAAACCCATCCCAACTCTCGTGCTGATCCCAAATTCTGGCTTCCCGCTGCCCCATACGCCTGTGTTGTTGATGTACTGGGTCAGGCCAGTACATCGACAACACTGGCATACGGGGCAGCGAGCTCATCCACAGCCAGATAGTGCAGGTCGGTACCGTTGACCAGGTAAACTGTCGATGATGCAGCATCGTTAAACGATATTGTTATTCAGAGAGAGCCTGTTGGTCTTCACAGCCACGACCGTTGTCGAACACGGCAAGAGGTGTTGTCTCGGAACCCACTGTACGCACTACCCAGAAATAGAATGAGACTAGGTAGTGAAGATGAGATCGAATCGAACGCGCACACCGGTATAGCCCGAGGAATAAAGGTGAGCCACTAATACTGTTGATGGAGTGCGAACAAAGCAATTGAAATGAATCTGGGAGCGGTAACTGAGCTGTACCACATGGAGCAACTTGAAATGACTTCCGATCCAACTACTCCTAGTCACCTGTATCGTATAAATCGTGGGCGATCCTTGCTCGGGAGACAGGCGGCACCAAAATTTCGAGCAGTGACAGAGCAAGGACCGGACATCGAATTTAGCACATGGGCCCTACCAGTATGTGGCGTGTGACACGACATATGGCCTGTTGGAGGTCGGGTATTTTGAAGCTCTTTCACTAGTACCGTAAGCATTTGTCAGATTAAGGCTTAAAGCAGGTCTGCCAGTGTCTCCCGCTCACGGGCTTGTGCCCTCTTCAAGCCCGAGGGTGTGGAGTGCTGAGAATCTGGAATTCATCGGATGGAAGCAGGACTGACGATTGACGTACCAAAGGAAGAAGCTCTTTATCGGAACGAATAAAGAAGATCTAGGTAAGGGTATCTACAAGGCTACAACTAGGTCCACTGGTATGACATGCATCACGAGACACCGTCATGACGGCCGCACCGAGGAACTAGTATTCTTCCTTCCTATCAGCCAGGACCGACCCCTACTTTTCAGATGTCTCTCATCCTTGTGGAATTTTTACTCTGTTGCTGGATGTACAGTATAAAAGAGCCATGATCCTCCGCTGCTATCGATGCGATTAACTACGCCTACTCCCTGTGTTTTCTTCTCGTACAATCTTTCCAAGTTCCGCGTCTTCGTTATGAAGTTCATGTCCGCATCAACTGTCGCCTTGCCATTCTCCTTGCTGGGAGAGCGCGCGCCGCGACGTGCAAACTCAACAATACTTTCCCAGGCGATTCGTTATTCTCCGGGTTTTCCTTCTATTCTGGGGCCGATCCGGTGCACGGACACGTGTAAGAGTGGTGTTATCGTTGCACCCCGTTTCTCGCTAATGACGTTGGTTGGCCCGTGCAGTAACTACGTGACCCAGAAGCAGGCGCGTAGCCGTGGACTCGCCACCGTGAACGGCAACAGTTTCATTCTGCTTGCGGACAACATTACCAAGGTCAACTTGGGCGGGAATGGACGCGACTCGTTCCACATCGTCTCGAACGATAGGTATGGCACGCATGCCTCAGTGTGAGTCAATCGCCAATGATGCCAATCTTCGTGCCGGCTCTAATCACGATGTTAGTCGGTGCCGACCGCTCCCACAGTTTCGATGTGCAACACATACCACAGGGTTGTGGGTGAGTTCTATGTCGGAGCATGTTTTTCTTACTTTTGGTGGTAAAATGGCGCGATATTCGTACAGGACGTGGCCTACTATTCTGGAGCCTAGTGATAATCGACCGAATGAGGTAGGTCTTATGAACCTAGCAGCATACTGCATTCACGGGTTGTGATGACGATTACCTGCCTACCCCCAGGGTGAGGTAGATATTATCGAAGGTGCCAATGATAATGATCAAGGGCCCAATGCCTCGACTTTGCACACAGGTCCAGGTATGTGGTCGGTAGTTACTGCTGTCGTCCAATTTGTCACGGCCAGAACGGAACTCGCTTTCAGGGTGCACTATGCCGCTGGATCGCATAGAGACTGGGTGAGCGTTCACCGACGAACCCATGTCGTCGTAATGGCTGACCGCAATCATTCTTTTTCCCGCAGTCTCCAATGGTTTCCCTACCAGCTTCGACTGCTACACACTCGATAACGGCAATGACGGTCGTCGCGTGCTGACCATTGTCCCAAACAGCTTTGGACCAGCTTTCAACGACAATGGCGGCGGATGGTGCGTGAAGCCAGCCAGCCCCTCATTTACTTCTTCCCGCAAGACGAGAGCTGGACACTTTCCTTTTTTCTTTCTCCGCCTTATGTGCGGGTACGCGATGGAACGTACGCCCACCTCCATCAAGATCTGGTTCTGGCCGCGACATG
>WNFO01008354.1_pt1 | contig 13022 bp, 9 predicted proteins | sample 5400251 | NCBI WGS metagenome assembly WNFO01 (sample SAMN13153354, study PRJNA577476) | soil metagenome | isolation source: 100 cm saprolite under Madrone tree | place: USA:California | collected 2016-06-14 | reverse complement strand
GCGACGCGGCTTTCATTGCGCAGGGCATCGTGGCCGAGACGCTCAATCTGTCTCAACTCCCCGGTTACAGCACCGGCGGCACCATTCACATTGTGGTGAATAATCAAATCGGCTTCACCACGCTTCCTAAAGATGCGCGGTCATCTTGGTACGCCACGGATGTAGCGAAGATGATCGAGGCGCCGATTTTCCATGTGAACGGCGACGATCCACTGGCGGTTAAGTTTGTCAGCGATCTGGCGTTCGACTTTCGCCAGCGGTTCGGACGCGACGTAGTGGTCGACATGTATTCCTATCGCCGCTATGGCCACAACGAAGGCGACGAGCCTTCGTTTACGCAGCCCGATCTTTACGCCAAGATCGAGAAACGGCCATCGGTCACGCAGCTTTATAAACACGAGCTGGTCGAAGCAGGAACATTAAGCGAAGACGACGCCGCGTCGCTGGAAACCGAGTTCGCTTTGCGGCTGGAGATGACGCGAGATGAAGTCAGCGCGATCGAAAAGCAGAAGGCCAGCGAAAAAGCCAGGTTCCGCGAATCGACAGCAATTTTTGAGGGTTTCGAGGTTCAACCGAAGATCAAACGCATTGTCCTCGATCACCAGCGCAAAATCTTTGAAGAGGGCGGCCCTTATGAATGGCATTACGCCGAAGCGCTCGCCTTCGGATCATTGCTGTTGGATGGGATCCCGGTTCGATTGTCTGGCCAGGATAGTTCCCGCGGCACGTTCAGCACGCGGCACTCGGTCCTCTACGACGCGAAGACGGGCAAACCCTACGTGCCACTTATGCACCTGGCTGAAAAACAGGCGCGCATTTGCATTTACAATAGCCCGCTTTCAGAAGCTGCAGTGCTTGGGTTTGATTACGGCTACTCGCTGGATTACCCAAAAATGCTCTGCTTGTGGGAAGCGCAATTCGGCGATTTTTCCAATGCCGCGCAAACGATCGTCGATCAGTTCATCGTCTCAGCCGAATCGAAATGGCAACAGCCGAGCGGGATTGTGTTATTGCTCCCGCACGGCTATGAAGGCCAAGGCCCGGAACATTCCAGCGCGCGACTTGAGCGTTTCCTGCAAGCGTGCGCCGAGGACAACATTCAGGTCTGCAATCTCACCACCGCCGCGCAGTATTTTCATGTGCTACGGCGCCAGATGAAGCGCGAGTTTATCAAACCACTCATCATCGCGACACCGAAAAGTTTGCTCCGCGCCAAGTTTGCTTCCTCGCCAGCCGAAGAATTCATCCATGGCCGGTTCGAGGAAATTCTTGCCGCACCCGAGGCTGGCCCCGCCGACAAAGTGAAACGGATCATTTTTTGCTCCGGCAAAGTGTATTACGATCTGTTGAAGTATCGCACCGAGCGCAAGATCGACGATGCGGCGATCATTCGCATCGAGCAACTTTACCCACTCGCGGAAAAAAGGCTGCGCGAAATGCTTAAGCCGTTTCCAAAAACCGCGAAGCTCGTGTGGTGCCAGGAAGAACCGCAAAACATGGGCGCATGGACTTTCATCGAACCGCGATTGCGTACGGCTTTTTGTAGCGAAATCGCCTACGCGGGACGCGACGCCAGCGCCAGCCCCGCTGTCGGCGCACTCGCTCGCCACAAACGCGAGCAAGCCCGGCTCGTCGCCGACGCCTTCTCGGTCTGACCTAAATGCTCCCCAACGTTCTATTTTGGGCGCACTGTCGTGTCAGATGATCAAGGCCCACAAGATACGTTGCCTACGACCGTGTACGTGGCGGCCGGGTGGCCGTTGTCGCGTTGGCCTTTAACAAACGTGTGATCTACCAGCAGAGTTGAGCGCTCGAGGTTTTGCGTCTCTGGCGTGTCGGCGGTGAACGTCCTTCCGTTAACGGCGCCAAGCAAATCACCGGGAGCCGGACTGCCAACGGCCGCTTTTGGCACGATCAGTGTAACGGTTCCGTCCGCGTTGAAACTGCTTCCGGGCAGCGGTCCGATTGAAGTTTCTGTCGGAACGCCAATAACCAGACCCACGACTTGGGTAGCAATCGTCCCATAGTCGAAGCTGGGCGTGCCGTTTTGGTCCGTCCTCATGCCAACGTAGAACTGCTCGGCTGCCGGGTCATACGACTGCGCGGCATACGAGTTCCAAACTACTCGCCACCGGCTATTCGGTGGCACGCTTGCCAAACTGGTGACCTTCATCTTGAACATGAGGTTGCTTGTCCCCGGCGGCTCAGCAACGGCGACCCAGTCGATAGCAAGTGAGGCAGGCGCTAGCCCTTGCAGTTGCTGTTCCGGGTGACCCGGCGGTGTCTTTTGAACGATCAAGCCGTTACAGGTATCGCCGACATATGGTGCAGCGACTTCGTTATTGCCACAGGACGTGCCGGCGCCATTTACTGCCAGCACCTTGTAATAGTAGGTCTTCGTCGGATCAGTGGCGGTAGTATCGTCAAACGTTGTCTGATTTCCGGAAACGCTTCTCAATAGCGTCTCAGCTCCGGTGGCTATCCCTCTCATGACCCGATAGCTGGTGATGTTGGCATTACCGGTGTCGGCCTCGGACCAGGCTAGATGAACAACTGAGTTGACGCGCCGCACCGTCAATGATGGCATTCCGGGTGCCGATCTGGCGTGCAGCGGATTTGGCGGATCGAAGTTGGCGATAAGCCTGCGTCCACTCGACTGTCGCGCGATTACGCCTCTGGCCGTGTAGGCGTTGCCCTTCGCTGTAGCGGCTGCCTGAGCACAGGGGCCGTCGGTGCATCCGTCGACGTAGCCCACCTCTACTCGGCCTTGCTTGTCAACAGTCATATCAAAGAAGTCGAGCAGATTCCGACAAATGTCGGCCTGGCCGTGCATCCAGATGCAACCACGCTGCATTGGGTCCTTTGGTGTGACGTCAGTTGTCGTCCAATGGAGCCCTCCATCGAATGTGCTGGCAACGTAAAGGTGCCAGATACCGTTGAAGCTGTTCGCCGACTCGTCTCCCGAGGTCGTTGAGCCATAGAACGCCACTGCCGAGCGTCCGCCATCCGCTGCTACTGCCGCGGGATAAGCAATGTTCTTTAGACCGTAAACTGCGCCTACATCGTAGATGTTCTGCCAGGTCTGGCCGCGGTCGGTGGATGTCGCCACAATTGCGTTGGAGCCCCCCGTAGCGCTGCCAGCCACTGTGCTGCTGGACATGGCGAAATAGACTTTGCCGTTGTTATCGATTGCTATGGCCGGGTCCTGAATATTCGCACTAGCGCGCGTCTGGTTGTTCGCGTTTTGGACGGGACGTACGCTCCACGTTAGCCCGTTGTCTTCCGAAACAATGACGGCGCCCGTGCCGCCGCAGCTGTTGTTGGGAAAGTAAACAGTTCCGTCGGGCGCAACTTTTACGTGCCCGTGTATTCCACCGCACTGTGACGTGTAAGTGGGTACCGGCGGACCATAGGTTGCGCCTCCGTCATCACTGCGCAGGCAAAAGGCAGTGACCAGGTCTTGTGAGCAATAGTAAACAGCGTTCGGGTATGGGCCGTGAGGCGGAGCAGGCGCGTGATACGGCCCGCCGCCGATCGTCTCATGATCGATGCCAGAGCCGAGCGGTCCGGAACTAGGCGACCAGCCAGCGTAGGAAGGCTGACCTAGCTGATCGAGACCGTCAGTATCGGTGAATGAAACTTTGCAGGTCGGGCTTGTGAGTGTGAGTTCTCCCGCAAACACACGCCCAGTCTGGCGGTCCGTGAATCCGATGGGATCGGAATCAACAAACTGCGACGTTGTCGCCGGACTGTTATACCAGGTTGCACTCTGGCCATTGGCCGGGCAGTTATCGTCGAACTTGATGAAGAGCGTTTGCAGATCTGATTGAAAATTAGTTACACCGCTCGCGGAGTTTGGGGAATTCCAATTAACTCCGATGGACGGTTCGCCCGCGTCGTGTCCTATGTATTCAACGGTGTGCAGCGCGGGCCCCTGGCTACTGTCCGTAACCTGCACCAATGTTCCGGGGGCCTCGAAATTCTGAAATCCGATCTTCGGACCGCGATCGGCGGGCGCCGAGGGAGCGAATGCGGTTCCTGCTGATGCTGACACCGCACTGGCGCTTCCGAAATACTGAAAGCCGGCAAAGGCGCTAAAATAAACTACGTGCACCGAAAACTGTCCCGTACCGACATCCGGATTGCTCGGATCAAGATCAACAACTTCCGGAGGCGTTCCGCCGTGGGCCGAAGTGCCGCCTGGTACGATTGGTCCCGAATTGTCACCTTTGTGAACATAAACATCGTAGTCGCTAACGCCGGAAGGATCGGCGCAACTGATAACAACCCGCGCCTTAAGCCCAGACCAGTTACTTGGCGTACCAGATAACGTCAGGGTGAAGGTGTCGCAGTTTACGCCTTCTACACAGGTGCTTTCGTCGAGCGAACCGCCGCCAACCGCCGTGCCCGCCCAATTCACAGCTGGGCCGCCGGAATTCAGTGTTGCGGAACTCGGCATCGCTGAGTGTAAGCGGGCCGTGAAGAGTCCGAATACAATCAGGAAAACACCGGTAACAAAAAAAAGCGCGCCGATAGTGGCGCGCGCCGTCATGGAAGTGGAGGAAATCTTTTTCATAGGCAGAAGTGGATCAATTCTGCCTAAGATTCGGGAAAACAGGCAGTTGTGGTCGCCTGATGGGCCCGGTTTTCTCTTAAGGCGCTACAGGCGCTGAAGCGCCTTTTGGGCCAGAACTTTGGACTTCTTGAGTTTGACGTCTTCGTCATCCGTTCCGCCGAGGCCGATCGAGATGAAGGCGTCTCCTTTTAACACGTAAAGCACGCCGCCAAATCGATTGCTGACCCAATAAGCATCGTCTCCAAGGCCGGCGACTTTTTTCGGCGCAGGTCCCTGTTCTTTTTCCACGCTCTTTGCCTCCGCTTTTCTGTCGCGCTCCTGCTCATTTCCGCTATACGAGCCAAACTTCTCTTTCCAGAAATCTTTTGGACTGCGCTTATTCTCCTGATCTGTCCGCTCCTGTACGAGTGCCAGATTCACCGACTTGTTGGATTCCGCTGTTGCATAGAAACATTGTGAAACGCGGAAAAGATCGTCCGAACGTTCGCTGCTTTTCGTCTCATTTACCGGCGATGCTTGAACCGCTCCGACTTCCTCTTTGGAGACGAGGCTGCAGGCGTCGTGTGTGACTGACACGCTTCGGCGCTCCCTGCATCCGCCGAGAACCAACAACAAAAACGTGGCCAGACACACAAACAGCAGCCTGCGCATGGAAGAACTTTTACTAACGAACAGCCGCGAACAACATCCCGATTTTGTCGGTCTCACGTAACGTCCACTACGTTGCTTCGTCAGTTCACGGATGTTAGCGTCGCGTGCCTACAATGAGCCAGAACTACAAAGATACTCTGAATCTGCCGCGGACAGACTTCCCGATGAAGGCGAACCTTGCCGCGCGCGAGCCGGAGATGCTCAAGGGTTGGGAGGAGACGCGCCTTTATCAGCAAATTCAGAAATCGAGAGAGAGTCGAGAGCTGTTTGTTCTGCACGATGGGCCGCCATTTGCCAACGGCGACGTGCACATGGGCACCGCGCTAAACAAGATCCTTAAAGACTTCGTGGTGAAATCGCAGACCATGCTCGGCAAACGCGCGCCGTACGTGCCTGGCTGGGACTGTCACGGGCTGCCGATCGAATACAAAGTGGTAAAGGAATCACGCGCTCTTTCTCCACTGGAGGTCCGGGAAAAATCCGAGGCGTTTGCGCGAAAATTCATCAACATTCAGCGCGAGCAATTCAAACGGCTCGGCGTCTTCGGCGACTGGGAACATCCATATCTAACAATGGATCCCAAATATGAAGCGGAAATCCTCCGTGCGTTCGCCGTATTCGTAGAGAAGAGCCTCGTTTACCAGGCGAAGAAGCCGGTCTTTTGGAGCACCGGCGCGCAAACTGCGCTGGCCGAGGCCGAGGTGGAATATCAGGAGCGCGACGACACCGCCGTTTACGTCAAGTTTCCGATCGCGAGTGGCGATTGGAAAGACAAGGCGAGCATCGTGATCTGGACCACAACACCGTGGACGTTGCCGGCGAACCTGGCTATCGCTGTCGATCCTGACGAAAGCTACGTCGTTCAGAAATTTTCGCACAACGGTGCGTCGGAGACTTTGCTTCTCGCGGAGAAATTAGTTCCGCAATTTTCCGCAAACACACACTTCCAGCCTGCGGGTGAACCGCTCGCATCATTTCCCGGTGCCAAGATCGAGAACATCAAAGCGCGCCATCCGTTTCTCGATCGTGACGCTATCGTGCTGACTGCCGATTTCGTGACGATGGACAGCGGCACCGGCGCGGTGCACATCGCGCCCGGGCATGGCGAAGACGATTACAATCTCGGGCGCGCTCGCGGTCTGCCGATTTTATCGCCGGTGGACGATCACGGCCGGCTCACTAACGAATCGGGTCTGCCGAATCTTACCGGCAAGTACGTTTTCGATGCCAATGCCGATATTGTGAACTTTCTGCGCGAACGCGGAATGCTGTTAAGCGCGCAAAATTTTCATCACTCCTATCCCTATTGCTGGCGATCGAAGACGCCGATCATTTTCCGCAACGTCGAGCAGTTCTTCATCCGGATTGACGAGCTCCGCGGTAGGGCATTGGAAGCAATTCACAAGGAAGTAAAATGGATTCCAGCGTGGGGCGAGAACCGCATTGCCGGCACGGTTGAATCGCGTCCCGACTGGGTCATTTCGCGGCAACGAAGCTGGGGTGTGCCCCTGCCGGTTTTTTATTCGAAGGACGGCGAAGCGATTCTCGATGCAAAAACCGTCCGAAAGCTCGCTGATCTGGTCGCCGAGCACGGCTCAAACATCTGGTTTGAATTGAGCGATACCGATCTTGCGCAAAAACTTGGACTTCCGCCAGGTACGACAAAACGCAATGACACGATCGACGTATGGATCGACAGCGGCGTGTCGCATCGCGCCGTTTGCGCGTTGCATCCGGAGCTGCGCGATCCAGCCGACATGTATCTCGAAGCTACCGATCAACACCGCGGCTGGTTTCAATCATCCCTGCTAACCAGCATTGCGCTGAACAATCGCGCGCCGTACAAAATCTGCGTCACGCATGGGTTCGTTGTTGATCTCGACGGAAAGAAGATTTCTAAGTCCGGAACCTATGCGAAACCAACGGCCGCCGATCATTTCGTCGGACGATATGGCGCCGATCTTCTGAGGCTTTGGGCGAGCAGTATTGATTACACCGATGACGTTCCTTTCTCCGAGGAAATGTTCACGCGTCTTGGCGACACGTATCGGCGAGTCCGGAACACGCTGCGCATATTGCTCGGCAATCTTTGCGATTTTCCTGTAGCCGGGGTCGCTGACCCCGCCCCGCGGTCAACGCCCGCGGCTACAACACTGATCGATCGCTGGATTCTGGAGCGACTCGATCATGTCATCGCTGATTGTCGATCGGCGTACGAGGCATACGAGTTTCACAAGGTCTACCACACACTCAACCAGTTTTGCGCTGTCGATTTGAGCAGCCTCTACATCGACATCACGAAGGATCGGATGTACTGCGACGCGCCGGATTCGCCGCGTCGGCGCGCGACACAAATGGTCATGCATGAGATCTTCGGCGCGCTGTGCCGGTTGCTCGCGCCGATTCTTGCCTTTACCGCCGAGGAAGCGTGGCGCCATTTAGTTCCGACACGTCGCGATTCGGTTCATATGCAGGAATTGCCTCAACCGCGAGATCGACATGATATGGCCAGTGCTCAGGTCGCGGAGTTGTTGAGATTACGCGGCGTGATCGCGCAGGCGATTGAGAGCACGCGTCAGGAAAAACTGATTGGCAACACGCTGGAGGCGAGGGTTGTTTTACATTCGGATTCCGATGTTACCCAGAAAGTCCCTCAGGAGGAACTGGAAGAATTTTTTATCGTGAGTGATCTGACGATCCATCAGGCGAAAGAAGCGAGCGCTTCCGTAACCAAAACGTCGTACGCAAAATGCGCGCGCTGCTGGCGTCATCGGCCCACAGTCGGCGCGAGTACCGCGCATCCGGATTTGTGCGATCGATGCGAAAGCGTGGTTTCAGCTCTGGAAAAGACGGCTCGATGAAATCCGCTGAGGACAGCGGACACTACAGCATCATAAGTTTTAGTTCTCACCGCGCGGCTTGGTAGATCACCCCGATGAAATTGATCTTTTTTGTTTCGCTGCCGCTCTACGCTCTTGACCAATTGACGAAACAGTTGGTCCTGCGACTGATCAGCCCTTATGAAGCGCGCATTATCGTGCCGGATTTCTTTAGTCTTGTGAACGTTACCAACACCGGCGCGGCCTTTGGATCTTTCAGGGGCAACAATACGTTCTTCATTGTGATTTCCATCGTCGCGTTAGTGGTCGTGATGGGTCTGCTCGTGCGACCGCGACACCCGGATAGCTTGCGCGATCTCTCGCTTGCATTGCTGCTTGCTGGCATTCTGGGCAATCTAACAGATCGCCTCCTCTATGGGCACGTGATCGATTTTCTCCTTTTCAATCTGCACGTTCGATACGCCGATCCGTGGCCTGCCTTTAACGTAGCCGACTCGTGCATCTCAGTCGCAGTAGTGCTTTTCATCATTCACTCTTTTTGGAAGCAGAAAAGCGCTGCATAGGACGCCGCGCTGCCCCGAAAGCGCCGATGCTGATTACGCGCGCGTTGCGCTTCGCACATCGAAGCGGCTACAGTGATCCTGTGAAATCCTCACCCATGGAAAAGGTCGCGCGCGAAGTCGCTGCGCGCTTGCGCGAGAGCGGTCATGTCGCGTACTTCGCGGGCGGTTGCGTGCGCGACATGGTGCGCGGTTTGGCCCCGAAGGATTACGACATTGTTACTGACGCGCGACCAGAAGCCGTGCAGAAGCTTTTCCCGCGCACGTACGCAGTCGGCGCGCATTTTGGCGTCATCATCGTGCTGGAGAACGGTTTTCAATTCGAGGTGGCGACCTTTCGTTCTGATGACGCTTACATCGACGGAAGGCATCCCAGTGCCGTACATTTTTCTTCGCCGGAAGAGGACGCTCAGCGCCGCGATTTTACCGTCAACGGAATGTTTTATGATCCGGTCGCGGACAAGTTGATCGATCTTGTCGGCGGCTGCGCCGATATCGACGCGAAACTGGTGCGCGCCATTGGCGATCCGGCGCGGCGCTTCGCGGAAGACCGGCTGCGGATGCTGCGCGCCGTGCGGTTTGCCACGGTGCTCGATTACCAGATCGACAAAAAAACCTGGGACGCACTCGTGGCCGGTGCGTCGTCAATCAACCAAATCAGCGCCGAACGAATTCGCGACGAATTAGTGCGCATTTTTCTCTCTCCGAATCGGGTCCACGGCTGGGACCTGCTTGATTCCAGCGGCCTGATGGCTGCAATTCTGCCCGAGCTGGAAGCGATGAAAGGTGTGTTGCAGCCGGAACAGTTTCATCCCGAAGGCGACGTGTTCGTGCACACCCGGCTGATGTTGCAGTTGCTGCCGGAAAGCGTTTCTGTTCCGCTGGTTTTCGCCGTCTTGTTTCACGACGTGGCCAAACCTGTCACGGCGACGGTAGATAAAACCGGTCGCATCCGTTTTAACGAACACGACCGCATCGGAGCTGAGATCGACGGTCGAAATGGTGAGGCAGCATATGGTTTTCAAGGACGTCCCGAACATGCGAGTCGCAAAGCTTAAACGCTTCATGGCGCGACCGACCTTTGACGACGAGCTAGAATTGCACCGGGTCGATTGCGAAAGCAGCCACCGGATGCTAGACAACTACGAATTTCTCCTGCGCAGACGCGAAGAATTCGCGAACGAACCGATCATTCCGCCGCCCCTGGTGCGCGGTGATGATTTGATCGCGCTCGGTCTCAAGCCCGGCCCGAAGTTTGGCGAAATCCTCGAGGCGGTCGAGACACAACAGCTCGAGGGAACGCTGCGAACAAGGGACGAAGCGCTGGAATGGATTAAGCGGGAGTATTCGCCAGGGAACAATCACTGAAGAAACGCCGAACGCCCAACATCGAACGTCCAACATCCAATGAGAATTCTGATGATCAGTGCAGAAGGACCGCCTTTGCAGCGAGCCGGCGCGCTGGTGGATGTGATGGACGCGTTGCCAAGCGCGCTGCGTGCGCGTGGTCATGAAGTAAGCGTAACGTTGCCGTTCTATCGCGAGATTAAGGAGAATCGCGCGTTTAAGAAAAAGGACACCGGCATAACTGTCGATGTGCAGGTGGGCGATAAGACTTACGTTGCCCGGTACCTAGAGGGGCGAAGTCCCGGTAGCGTGCAATTGTTACTGATTCGCTGCGACGAGTTTTTTGATCGCGATGGAATTTACGGCGAACGCGGTAAGCCGTACGAGGATAATGCCGCGCGATTTATTTTCTTCTGCAAAGCGGCGCTCGAATTAGCCCGGCGATTGACGCCGCAATTGCAGATTTTGCATGTGCACGATTGGGCCGCGGCGTTGGTGCCGGTATTTGTGTATGCGGACCGGCTGCCATTCAAAACTGTGCTGACCATCCATCACGTGGCTGACCAAGGCAGTTTTTGGGGACTCGATTTCAGACTCACAAATTTAGCAGAGCGGTTCTTCACTCTGCATGGGGTTGAGTTTTTTGGGCGACTGAATTTTCTCAAAGGCGGAATCCTTTACGCCGACAGGGTCACGACCGTCAGCGAACATTACCGACGCGAAATACTGACACCATCCGGCGGCTGCGGCCTCGATGGAGTGCTGCGCGAAAATGCACATCGGCTTAGCGCTATTTTACATGGCGCAGATTACACGCGCTGGAATCCAGCGTCGGATCGCCTGATCCCTGCGCACTACGATGCGAGACGGCTTCGCGGAAAACAGGTTTGCCGTGAGGCGCTCCTAAAGGAAATGAAACTTGAGTCTGCACGACGGGGTCCAGTCTTTGGAATGGTCACTCGCGTCGTTCAGGAAAAAGGCTTCGAAATCCTTGTGCCGCTTCTCGATCGACTTCTTTGGGATGATGTCCGGTTGATCATTCTCGGAGAAGGCGATCCCGCGTATGAGACTTCGCTCGCCGTCGCAGCCAGAAAATTTCCAACCAGGTTTGCATATCAAAAAAATTATGACGAAAAACTGGCACACCTCATCCAGGCGGGAATGGACGTCAGCCTAATCCCATCCCGTTTCGAACCAGCGGGCCTAAGCGCCATGTACAATCTGAAGTATGGCGCTCTCCCAGTGGCGCGTGTGACCGGCGGAATCCAGGAGATCATCAAGGATTACGATCCGACAACCGACAGCGGTTACGGTTTTCTCTGTTATGATTATTCGAGCGAGGCGTTCTGGGACGCGATCAAGCGCGCGCGACAAATCTACTGCGACCGGCGGCTTTGGACCAAGTTGATGAAACGCGCGATGGCGCAAAATTTTTCGTGGGACGTGTCCGCGCAACGCTACGAAGCTCTATATCGAGAACTCGTTAGCGTGACTGACGAAGCAGCAGCGTAGGTTGTAATCCGTATTCGTCCGCTTCATCGGGGTTTCCATTTGCCAAGCCCCTCCATCTGTGGAATTTTGGGCGGCTTTTTCTCCCCAACTCTTATGGCTTACGCAATTATCAGGACTGGAGGCAGGCAGTTTCGTGTCGCGGAAGGCGATACGATCGATGTCGATCTTCTACAGGTCGATCCGGGCAAGACTGCGACGTTCGGCGATGTCCTGATGTTTGCCGACGGAAAAGACGTGACGCACGGCAACCCGCTCATTTCAGGAGCAAAGGTGACGGCTGAAGTGCTCGACCAACGCAAGGACAAGAAGATCATCGCTTTCAAGTACAAGCGCCGTAAAGGCTATCACCGCACGGTCGGCCATCGCCGTAAATTGACGCGTGTGAAAATTAAAAGCATTAGTCTGGCAGCGAAAAAAAGCGCATCCAAGAAAACCGAGGAGTAAAACGGATACGTCTATCAACTCTCAACCATCTACTCTCTTCAATGGCTCACAAAAAAGGACAAGGCAGCGTTAAGAATGGCCGCGACAGTGTCAGCAAACGGCTGGGTGTGAAAAAATTCGGCAATGAAATGGTTGTGGCCGGCAATATCATTGTGCGCCAGCGCGGGACAAAGTTTTGGCCCGGGAAAAACGTCGGGCTGGGCCGCGACTACACAATTTTTGCGCTGCTTGACGGTACCGTGCGGTTTGATCGCGGCGGGCGGCGGGTGAATGTCGATCCGCTCGCAACCCGCAACTAGCGCTGGAATTCTGCTTCCCCGGCTGGGCCGGCGTGCAGTATAAGCGGGCTTCGCAGATGAAATACCAGACGTTTATTCTTTTTGGCGCACCGGGCAGCGGTAAAGGCACACAGGGCAAAACGCTCGGCACGATCCCGCGGCTTTATCATTGTGCTTGTGGCGACGTATTCCGTTCCATCGACACACGCACAAAGGTGGGCAAAGCGTTCCTTGAATACTCCAGCAAAGGCCAGCTCGTCCCAGATGATATTACAGTGGAACTTTGGCATGAGGCAATCGATGCGGCCGTGGAAGCACACAAGTTCAAGCCGGACATTGACACCCTGGTGCTGGACGGGATTCCGCGAAACCTTGGCCAAGCCAAGATCATGGAAGAAATGATCGACGTAAAGAAGGTGTTTCATCTCGCCTGCCCGGATCGCGAGACGCTGTTTTACCGGCTCAAAAAGCGCGCATTGAAAGAGAACCGCCTCGACGATGCAAACGAGGAGGTGATTCAGCGGCGTCTCGACACATACGAGACGGAATCGAAGCCGGTGCTTTCATATTATCCGCAAGAGCTGGTTACCGTGGTTGACGCAACTCAGCCGCCCGCCAAAGTTCTGCTCGAGATCCTACAGAGCGTGAACGACGGCGTGTATGAACCAGCAGCAGTTTGAAAATTTCACTGCCTCCAGTCTTTACTGTGAGAAATGCAGAGCCGCGATGCCGGTGCGCGAGCGGCTGCTCTTAGTTCTACCTGACCGGGTAATTTTCGATTATCTCTGCACGGAGTGCGGATCGTCGGTAGGCC
>WNFO01004414.1_pt1 | contig 13025 bp, 17 predicted proteins | sample 5400251 | NCBI WGS metagenome assembly WNFO01 (sample SAMN13153354, study PRJNA577476) | soil metagenome | isolation source: 100 cm saprolite under Madrone tree | place: USA:California | collected 2016-06-14 | reverse complement strand
CGCGATGAGCTTGAACGAAAGCGGGCTCCTTCCAGGGCGTCGAGCTCCGTTTGTGCGTCGTTCGCACGCTGTCCAGGATTCGACAGGGCCGCCTCCGGCAGGATCGCTTTGCCCATAAGGCAAGCTAATGCCCAATCAAGATTCCTGCTTGGACGTGCGCAATAACCCGGGAGCAGAGTCGACCACTGAAACCGTTCAAAGGGTATCTTTCATGAATCGCCGAAGATTTTTTCAAGTCGCTGGGGCCGCTGGGACGGCCCTGATGGCTTCGCCCGATCGAATGACTTCGGTGCTTGCGGACTCATTATCAAGTACGCGCGACCTCGTTCGGTTCCCGGAAAAAACGGAGATGATTTTGCTCACCGACCGGCCTCCCCAGCTGGAAACTCCGATCCACTATTTTCGGCAGGACCTCACACCGAACGAAGCCTTCTTCGTTCGGTGGCACCTCGAAGGGATCCCGACTTCCGTGGATCTTCGAACATTTCGGCTCAATGTCAGCGGCCACGTCCGGCAGCCGTTGCAGTTAAGTGTGGACGAACTTCGATCGCAGTTCGAGCCAATCTCCATCATCGCAGTCAATCAATGCTCCGGTAATTCTCGTAGTTTTTTCGAGCCTCAAGTTCCAGGCGGCCAGTGGAAGCATGGTGCAGTCGGCAACGCCAAATGGACCGGTGTTGCCGTGAAGTCGATCTTGGATCGTGCCCAAGTGAAATCAGGCGCAGTGGACGTCTCATTCAATGGGCTTGACGTGCCGCCGTTGCCTTCTGTGTCTGACTTCGTGAAGGCGCTTTCGATCGACCACGCACGGGATGGGGAGGTGATGATCGCCTACGCCATGAATGACCAACCGTTGCCCATGGTGAACGGCTTCCCTCTGCGTCTCGTCTCCAAATGGCACCGAATCTCCAAAGGATTTGGCCAAGGACACAGTTCCCATCAATCGATTCAACGTGCGTTCCATATTCGTTCGTCCCGACCCCGATGAAATCTTGCATCCCGGAATGCCGATTGAAATTGAGGGCATTGCTTTCGACTCCGGTTACGGGATTAGACGCGTGGAGGTGTCGACAGACGGGGGAGCCACCTGGGCGGATGCTCGATTGGACTCGGAAATCGGAAGGTACTCGTGGCGACGCTGGCGGACGTCCTGGATACCAAGAAACCGCGGGCAGTATCGACTCATGGCTCGCGCGACAAATGCGGTGGGAGACACCCAGAGCAAGGAACAGTGGAACCGCAGTGGTTTTATGTGGAACGTAATCCAGCAAGTTGACGTAAAGGTGGGATAACAACGCATGACCCCAAAAACAAAGAGTGTGGTTCTCTCGCTGGGGCTTGCGGCATTGGTCGCCGGTTGTGGACATCCATCAAACATCTCCAAGGAAGCAGATTATGGCATCGCCAACGCAAGAATGGAATCGATGCTTGATTCAAAGGCAGACAGCCCAGTTCATACCATCGTGATGCCGCATGACGAGCCGGTGTTTCCGCCGGGTCCCGGGCGTGATGAATTTGTGACCGCGTGCGTCGTTTGCCATTCACCGCGATACATCACGATGCAGCCACGATTTTCCCGGACTACGTGGCTGGGCGAAGTCAACAAAATGAAGGACACCTTCGGTGCACATATTTCTGACGAGCAGGTGCTGAGAATTACGGACTACCTGGTTTCTATCAATGGAAAGGCCGGGACTGGTCAAGCTCCGAAAGGCGCATATGGCGAATGACAACGGAAGTGAGCATCAGGCGCCGTCGCGGCCACCGATACGCCTCCTCGGTTCCGTGCTGCTGGTGGGTACGCTCCTTGCCTGGTGGGGAACACGCGACCATCGCCGTCGGTTTGGAGAATCGGTGCGCGAACCGGTTGCCGCCGCGGGTACGGTTCTTCCGCAGGCCACCCAAGAAGAGAGTGCATTGCTGGATCGCGGTTCCCAAATTTCACGGCGCCAATGCGCGGGTTGTCACGAAATAGCCACACGTTCCAGCGCACCCAGTTATCAGGAAATTGTGACCTTCTATCGCCGCGAATTTCCTACCTCGGCCGGCAATCCGGATTTGCGCTCTCGACTAGCCTCGGCAGTGACACATCCGCGGCCAGGCTGGGGCAATTTTGAGCCGGGCCCTTCGGAGTCCGGCTTGTCGCTGGATGACCGGATCGCCCTGGCGAGTTGGCTACTGAACAGTTTCGATCGAGACAAGAATGCTGGCAAAGGTATGGGCAAATGACGACTTCTGCACAAAATTTATCCAGTGGAAGTGAGCGAGCAAATGCCCAGAGTTTAAGTGCGCTTCCGTCGATTGAATATGACCTGGTGCGTGCCCACGTCTTTGCGTCACTCGTCACCTTAGTGATCTCGGTCCTGTTCGGCATTCTGGTGGCCACCAAGTTCACCTTTCCAGAATTTCTGGGAGGCCACGGATGGCTTACCTGGGGCAGGCTTCGCTACAACCACACGCAAGGCATATTCTTCGGATGGCTGGGCAACGCCTTCCTGGCATTCTTTTATTATGTTGTGCCACGCCTGGCAAATCGGCCGGTTTTGAGCCGCAGGCTCGGATGGTTTCTCTTCTGGATCTGGAATTTTGCGGTGGTACTCCCTGGATGGGTGCTGGTTGTCGCCGGTTTCAGCCAGCCGCTGGAGTGGGCGGAGTTTCCGCTCATCGTAGACGCTTTCGTCGTCCTTGCCTTCATTCTGATGGTCTTCGAGTTTGTCCTGCCATTCCTGAAAGCTCGGCTCTCCGACCTGTATGTCAGTGCTTGGTACATTATCGGCGGCATCACCTTCACAATGCTCGCCTATCCGGTCGGGAATCTTGTACCTGAGCTCGTTCCCGGCGCGCGGGGCGCAGCGTTCAGCGGTCTCTGGATTCATGATGCCGTCGGCCTCTTCGTGACGCCTTTTGCTGTCGCCATCGCTTACTACGTAATCCCCGCAACCACGCGCCGCGCGATATTCAGTCATTTTCTGTCGATGGTGGGCTTCTGGCTGCTCTTCTTTATTTACCCATTGAACGGGACCCACCATTACGTCTATTCAGCAATCCCCATGGCCGCGCAGAAGGGCGCCATCGTCGCTTCGGCCTATCTCGGAATGGACGTGATTTTGGTCGTCACCAACCTGCTACTTTCTCTCCGGGGAAGCAGCGGCACTGTTTCGAAGGACCTACCGCTGCGGTTCGTATGGTTTGGTGTCGTCTCCTATCTTCTGGTTAGTTTGCAGGGTTCGGTACAGGCATTGATGCCGGTCAATCGCTTCATTCACTTTACAGACTGGGTCATCGGCCACTCGCACTTCGCAATGATCGGTTTTGCAAGCTTCATCGCACTCGGCGGCATCGCCCATTTGTGGCAACGCATTCCCGGAACACGCTACAACGAGCGCATGATGAACTGGTCGTTCTGGCTTCTTGCAGTGGGCCTCACGCTGATGGTCACCGACCTCACGATTGCGGGCCTGGTAGAGGCTCAGGTCTGGCAGTCGAGCGCGCCATGGATCGATTCTGTCCGTGCGGTCGGAAGTTACTGGCTGGTGCGTACACTCTCGGGGCTCCCGGTTCTCGCGGGCTTTGTTCTTTTCTGGACTTCTCTCGTTACCGGGCCAAGGTTATCAGAGGCCATCACGTCTGACATCAGCCGCGTGGCTTCAGAAGACATCGTCGCATTCGAGAGTGCCTCACTGCCTTCAGACAAACTCAGCTCGACTGGTTGGCTCAGCTATGCACATGTCGTCGCCTTCGGTGCCGGTGTAGGTTTCTTCGCGCTTTCATTTCTTGTTCTTGCGATCCTTCCTGGAAAAGAACTAGAAGATGAAATCAAACGAGTGGCTCCGGTCACCATGCCAACGCTCACCGCGTCCGAACAAGGAGGCAGAGTTATCTATGGACGCGAAGGATGCGCCTACTGCCATACGCAGCAAATTCGGTCTCTCGCGGCGGATGTGCGCCGTTTCGGCACGCCGACCGAACCTTGGGAGACCAAGTATGATTACCCGCAGCTTTGGGGCACTCGCCGCATCGGGCCGGATTTGTCGCGCGAATTCAACCTTCATCCCCGCGACTGGCAACTCACTCATCTTTATAATCCTCGGCTTGTGGTGCGGGATTCCGTCATGCCTCCGTATCCGTGGCTCTTTGATGGCAGTCCCGGTCAACCCACACAGGAAGGCTTGGACGTGCTGGCCTATATCCAATCTCTGGGACGCGCTCGACAACTTTCCGGTTTTGACCGACAGACGCTAGCGTCAAGCGTCCAGCTCGAAACACCGGACATGGCGATGGCGAGTGAGCCCTCAGCCAGAGCCACTCCTCCTGCCGTTCCGATTGCCATGGTGGGCGGATACAGCCTCAGCGCGCCCGTTCTGCATCCTGCGTTGGATCCGGCGGACTTACAGGAAGAAGTTAGCCGCGGCGGAATGCTCTTCGCTGCGAATTGTGCTTCGTGTCATGGATCCGCCGGAAGGGGCGATGGCAAAGCTTCCGCGAGTCTATTGCCGAAACCGGCAAACCTGACTGCTGCCCGCTTCTCCGATGAACGATTGAGCAGCGTGCTGTGGAATGGAGTCGCAGGGTCTGCCATGCCACCGTGGCGCCAATTGCCCACCGAAGATTTGCGCGGTCTGGTTGCCTATATCCATAGTTTGCACCTTCCAAGTGCTGCGCCATCAATGCAAGAAGCTACAAATCTGAACGTCGGCAAATCCCTATTTGCAGCCAACTGCGCCAGTTGTCACGGCGACACCGGAGCGGGCAATGGGCCGGCAGCAGGTGCCCTCAGTCCATCACCAACAAATTTTCACCTTAAGAAACCCACTCCAGAACGGGCCTGGGATGTTTTGGAAAATGGCGTGCCAGGCACGGCAATGCCGCCGTGGCGGAGCCAACTCAGCGCAGATCAGCGGCGCACCCTGGTCGAATTCGTGCGCTCTCTATATGGCGCACCGCAGGAGAACTCAGGACAATGATCAATCTAATTGTGATCGCAATTTCAGCCATTATGCTCGCCCTGCTTCTGGTCTGGTGGCGATGGCCGGCTCTTCGCGCTTGGATTGAAGCGCCAAAATATTCCATGCTCCGCCAGGAACGCCGCTTCGACGCTCAGCTGAACGAAACGAGGACCCGGAACGAACTCTTCGTCGATGGCGGGCACGCATAGGGTCTGAACGAGGAAATGGTATGAACATCAAGTCGAAGGTTCGTCATCTATGCAGTACAAAACCTTATGCGCGGGCATCGTCCTTCTATACGCGGCGATACCCGGCTTGTCGAATACGACGCGAAACGAGAAGTCGGCGCCCGCTACAGCGCTCATTCTCAGATCGATAAACAATTCTGATCGCATAAGAAGTACTGATAGATCTGAGCGACACTTCGCTCATCTGTAGTTGTAGGTCAGGCAATGCAGCCGTGATCAAAGCAGCAATCCGAACAATGGTTCTGCTCCTCGGTGAGGTGCAAAGGCACAGATTTGATAACTTCCTTCGCGAAGAGGTGCAAAGTGAAAAAGTGGACTTGGTCGATTGCGATTCTGTTAGCCCAGATCTCTCCGATCGGGTTGCCGGCTCAACAACAAGGTGCTCACCAGCACAGTGACCACAGGATTGTTGGAAAAGGCGATTGGCCCGAATTGATGGCGAGCATGGAAAAAATGCACATCGACATGGAATCGATAGATCCGTCAGGCGACAGTGACGTTGATTTTGTCAGATTGATGCTCCCGCATCATCAGGCTGCAATCGATATGGCCAAGACCGAACTTATGCATGGCAAGGATCCGGAAATGCGCAGACTGGCGCAAGAGATTATTGCCGACCAGCAATCGGAAATTGAGTTGATGCAACTTTGGCTCAAACAGCACGAGCCTCAAAAATAAATGAGCAGCTCGCTTTTCAGGCGAGCAGGGAGCACTAACATGAAAATACGTCGTTGGTTACCACTCTTCTGTCTACTATCCGGCGCGTTCGCGCAACAAGCGCCATGGGGCCGGGCGGACGTTCCGATCTCCAGCCACGATCGGGTTTACGCCGCCGACCAGACTTCAAACACGGTTTCTGCCATTGACCCTTCCACGAACAAGCTGGTCGGCGTGATCAGGCTTGGCGATCCGGCACCCGGCTCTCTTAGTCCGCTCTACAAAGGCCAGCTCCTGGTGCATGGTCTCGGTTACTCGCCCGATTCAAAGACAGTCGCCGTCGTGTCCGTCGGCTCGAATTCGGTAACGCTGATAGACACGGCAACGAACGGGGTGAAGGGAACGGTGTACGTGGGACGGTCGCCACACGAAGCAGTTTTCACGCCGGACGGAAGCGAATTATGGGTGACCGTGCGCGGCGAAGACTATGTCTCGGTCATCGACCCAATACAAATGAAGGAAACCCGTCGCATTGAAATGGCCAATGGTCCAGGCATGACTATGTTTGGCCCAGACGGGCAGTATGCGTTTGTCTGTTCCAGCTTCACGCCGGAACTTGCCGTCATTGATGTGGCGTCACATCAAATTTTGAAGCGCTTGCCGCAGGCCAGTCCCTTCTGCCCCGACATCGCCGTGAGCCCGGAAAATGATGAAGTATGGATCACCCTGAAGGACGCGGGCAAAGTGCAGGTGTTCAACGCCAAGCCGCCGTTTGAGCAGAAGGCAGTGCTCGATACCGGACCGATCACCAATCACGTGAACTTCGCAAACAATCGCAATGGCAAGTTTGCTTATGTCACCATCGGCGGACCGAACCAGGTGAAAGTATTTCGCAGGGGTGCGACGCCGGCGTTGCTCGCCACTATACCGGTAGGCAGCCTCCCACATGGTATTTGGCCGTCGGGCGATGGTTCGAGAATCTATGTCGCTCTGGAGAACGGTGATATGGCCGCCGCGATCGACACGTTGAGCAACAAGGTGATCGCTAACATTCCAATTGGACAGACGACACAAGCTCTGGTGTATGTGCCGGGCGCAGTTCCAAACGGATCTGGCGCCGACAATCTCGCGCCGCTCGGCGAGGCTGGTAATACTGCGCGCTTGCACCTGGAGGCGGGAGGAACCGTATTGCCCGACGCACAGGCATCGGCGGCCGTAAACTCGCTCGGTCTGTTGGACCTCGTTCAGATTGCGGCGGAGGGTCTGATGCCTAAGTCGCAATACCGGGTGTACCTGGCAGAATCCGACCATGCCCCTTTCGGGAAACTCGAACCTCTCGCGGTCTTGAAGACGAATCCCGACGGAGAAGGAATCGTTCAAGCTATTGGTCCGCTAAAGACTCTCGCTGACGGTGCCGGAGCCACTACGGGTGTGCCTTCGCACAGATTCCTGATCGTCACCGACTTGGATGATTCATCGCATATCGTGCTACGCCAATCGATTAGTTCGAGTTTCACGAAGTAAGGACGACGCCCGCAACAGGTGGACACGGCCAGCGACCTGGTACGTGTCGGAGAGCGATGAGATTGCATGATTTAGTTTCTGGTCTGATTGTTTTGTCGGGCGCTGCCCTGCTCGGTACGACGGTGGCGGCGCAGTCGACAAAGAGTCTCACGGTCGAGGATGCCGAGAGAATTGCGATACAAAACCATCCTCAGATTCAGGCGGCGCGGGAGATGGCGGTGGCGGCAGACCAGATGGTCCGTCAGGCTCGCTCTGCTTACTATCTGACGGCCAACGGCAGTCTATCGGGCGCCTACGCGGAGAACGCCAGCCGTATCGCGGCCGGAGGGCTGAACAACTCGATCATCTATGACAGATATTCGAACGGCGTGACGGTCAAACAACTAGTGACCGATTTTGGCCGGACTCGGAAACTGGTGATCAGTTCCAGTCTCCATGCGCGAGCCGAGCAAGAGAATATCGTCACTGCGCGCGCAAACGTTTTACTGCAAGTGGATCAGTCCTACTACGAAGTGCTAGAAGCACAGTCGGTGCTGCGCGTGGCGCAGGAAGCCGTGAAGGATCGGTAGCTCGTTTCTGATCAAGTGGCCTTGCTTGCGGGCAACAAGCTCCGGCCTGACATGGATGTTAGTTTTGCAGACGTGGATTTGGTTCAAGCGAGGCTATTGCTGATGCAAGCTCAAGATGATCTGCAGATCTCCTACGCCGAGCTTTGCGCGGCTCTTGGATATTCGGACGAGCGAAACTTTCAGCTTGCTGAGCCCGACGCGTCGGCGAGCCCTCCTTCCAGGGGATGAGGCCACAGTGATTCAGGAGGCCCTGCGAAATCGGCCGGAACTGATAAGCCAGCGGCTCAGCGTGAGCTCGGCGAAAAGCTACGCGACTGCGGAGCGAGATTTATCGCTGCCTACGATCTCCGCGTCGGCGCCGCGGGACTGACACCCGTTCATCAGGCGGAGCTTTCTCCTCGCTATGTGGCGGCCGGATTCAACGTAGACATTCCGCTATTCAACGGGCATCTGTATAGCGCGCTTCGTAGCGAAGCGGACGCGCGGGCACGCGCGCAGCAGGAGGGTCTCCGGGCGGAACAAATTAAAATTGTGAGAGACGTGCGACGCGCGTGGCTGACCGCAAACTCCGGATATCTGCGGCTGGAGCTCACGACCGATTTGCTGGCGCAAGCGTCGAAAGCCCTCGATTTGATGCAAGCACGCTAGAAACTCGGATTCAGCGAGATCGTTGCATTAAGCCAAGCGCAGTTGAATAAGACGCAGGCAGAAATTGCGCAAGTGCGCGCGCGCTACGATTACCTGAAAGAATTGGCGATGCTGGCTTACCAGACCGGCCACAGTTAGCCTTCTCGCACAAGGCCGCCGCCGGGCCTAATCAAGGGTTGGGCACGGTACTCGCCAATGCCGACGTGAATGGCGGTTAACCATGTCGACATTTGCGCCTGCTCGTTGAATTGGTCTAAGTTTGTAAGCAGACAAAAGTGCGTCCTGAACCGCATCTTCCGCGTCGGCTGCATTGCTCAGTTGCTTCTGTAAAACGACGGTTAACAGCGCGAGAGAACGTCCTGCATCTCCCGCGGATCTTTTTCGCGGCTGCGGACTTCGGGGTGCTGTCCGCTTTCGATGTATCCTCCGTCGCTTGCATTGTCTTGGCCTCCCACTCCCGAGAGCAACATGCACGCCGCTTTCCAATCAACCGCGGGGCGTGTTTTCAGCCGCATGAGTGAAGTGGTTGTTGGAGATGGCCTTATGGAAGCCAAATAAGGCGTCCTAGGAGCGACACAACGTCGCATTTCGACAGCCTTCGGCTTTCAACTGGGCTCCCCAAGGCCAAGAATTCGCGGAGAGATAGGTTGGGTTTTGGGACGGTCCCAAGAGTCTCTCTCCTCCGGGGAACTCTGCTCCTGTTCCAAAAACGCAGAGAGCACGAGCCGCCTTCGCAGTGGAATGAAGGATCTAGGGGAGGCAGGACTGCGAAGGCGACTGTCGCTCTTGGCGCATTGCCCATATGCTCCTCTGATGCTGCAAGGGACAACTCCGTCACGTTTTTAATTTAAGCGACATTGCTTATCTGAATTAAGCACTCAAAATCTCCCTTCGTAATGTTGGAACACGAAATGCATGCAGCAGTTTGCGTTCAGCTTCTGTGACCATCGGAATGTGCGCGACCTGAAGGTGGATGACAGGTAGCTGATAGTCCCTTGGCATTCATGGAGGTGCATATGCAGGTAACGAGTTGGAGTACAGTCGGGGCGAGTTCAGACGTGATATCCGGCATCCTGAATTGCGTGTGCCCTGATTGCGGCGGAAGCATGGGCGGTGCCGGCAAAGCGTTCAAGTGCCAAGGCAAGTGTCAACGGGACTGGCGTGAGGTCTGGGACCAGAATCTTGCCCGTTCTCCACGTGGACGGAAGAGGATGGGCCTGGTACATGTCGGCGGGTAGATCCGGAACTGTTGGTGGATTGAACTGCACGTCTCCGCTCACAGAGTCCAGGAACTGACGACCGACCGACGGACAATGTCCAAATGATGACGCAGACTCATTAGTGCGCCGTCAAGCAGCGATCTGCGCCGCGCCAATCTTGGTTATCTGCATGTGTGTCAAGCGGGTTAGCCAACTGGAACGCGTCTTGCACGCTCTTTTCTAGAGCTCTGAGATGCGAGGCTCGAGATTCCATAGACGTACGCGGGAGAGTCGACAAAATATCAACTTGGAGGATTTGCAGTGAAATTTAATATTCGTAAGTGGAAACTGAATGTGTTGTTTTGTGCGAGTGCCGCCATTCTGCTTGCCGGCGTCACGTACGCAGCCGCAGACAAAACACGTCAGCTCGCAGCAGGAGACAAAGCGAGAGTCACAGGGTCGATTCTGTCCCGCGACGGGGATCTGGTTCACGTCCGCGACAAGAAATCGCGCGAAGTCGTCGTTGTGAATATTACCGACAACACTAGGATCGAGCGCAAGAAGCATAGCGTTCTGTTCCCTCGCCACACGGACATGGACGTGACGGCTATGGTGCCCGGTTTGACGATAGAGGCGGAAGGCGTCGGCAATTCGAAGGGGCAACTCGACGCCGACAGAATCTCCTTCACTCCAGACGAGTTCGCCGTCGAAGTAGCCCAAGAGCAACAGGTCCTGGCCAACAAGGCGGCCGCCCAAAATGCACAGTCCGCTGCAGACCAAGGCATAGCTGCAGCCGGCCATGCCCAGTCTTCAGCTGCGCTGGCCCAGGACTCGGCAAATCAGGCTAGCCTGGACGCGCAAGCTGCTGGCGCTCTCGGAACTGCGGACGCCGCCGCGATCGCGATGGTCAACCAGCGCGTCTCGGACTTGAACGACTACAAGAACGAGTTCGAAGTCGACGTCTTCTTTGCCAGAGATTCAGCTGTCCTGGACGAAACGGCCAAGAGAGACCTCGCCAATCTCGCTGACATTGCCAAGTCACTGGATGGCTACCTGATCGAGATCGCAGGCTACACTTCCAACACCTTAACCAAAGAGATGGACCAGAAGCTCAGCGAAGAACGCGCAGCTGCTGTCGCCCGCTATTTCCGGGAAGTGAAGGACATCCCGATGCGGCGCATTCTCGTGCCGGTCGGCTATGGAGCCACCCATCCGGCGGTCAGCAACAAGGATCTCCATGGCCGCGAGCTAAACCGTCGTGTAGATATCAAAGTTCTGGTGAACAAGGGCCTGGGGCAGGGCCTGTAGGTCTCGACCCAGCCCTTCGCTGCGGCTCAGGCAGCCCGCTCGAGCGACTGGACCCGGACTTGGGTCCGGGGAATCGATCATCGCAACGCCACAGGTGGACACTCCGTCGTCAAGTCGACAGTGCCAGCCTTTGTGTGCCTTCGGAACCTCCGGGCGGGAGTATCCATAACGTGACTCGAATCCAGCGTTGACTTCCAAGAAGCGGCCTTCCTCGACCGTCGTAATCGAAAACGCAATCGGGCTGGAGTGGAAGATTTTCTGAAATTTTATCCTCGGAAACTCGGCGGCCCTCCTCTGATTGATCGAGCGCGCGTTCTGCGTTTTGCAGGTCCGCTAATCGCTTTTCCAGTTCCGAACCATAGATCTCAGCGGTGGAATAGAGACGGGCGTTTTGAATGGCTGCAGCCGCGGGGATGGCAAGCAGTTCGGCGCGTTACGTGTGCACCTGGTGCGAAATGCACGATGGTCGGCTGATTCTGATTCCAACCCAGCAATCAAAACGCCGGGCCCAGCACGTGCGCTATCCGGCTGAGGCAACGATCATCGGCCGCGTCACAGGGTCGCCATGGACCTGGTTGAGCCGTCGGAAAACGAAGGCCGGGCCTGATAGGCAACGCGAAACGCTTCAACGCCAGGAGTTTTTCCCACTGTTTGACAACGGATCTTTCAAGACATCGACGCTGTCACCACTCACAAGCACGCCGTGCCGTTCCGGCATCTCAGCTGGTTTTCGCTTATCGCTTGGTGCTTTGGGTTACAGTTCTCGGCTCCGACGCACGCGCTCGCCCGCGACGGGCATAGCGGTGGCTCTTAGGTAGAAGCGGTTTGGCTGCGAGCGAGTATTCGTGCTCGAGCCGCCAGAGACTCTGAGCTGACGGCTGTTCTGCGGAGAGTGGGATCGCCGGGACTGGCAGACTCCCGGCCTATATTGTGGGACATCTATGGAACCGAACAATCTTCTGGTGACACTTCGAAACACCGCCAACGAGTTGCTCAGTGCCGATGGAACTTATCCGATATTGGATTATGGATGGGATGACGCCGATACGCCTCCCCCCCCAATATACCGGACGGCGATGTGGACGACCGAAGCCCCATTCGAACTGAACTTCGACTTCTGGGACCGAACCGTCCCGCCTCCAGAACCAAACGGAACGAGACGGGATATTTCATAGGCGGGGGAGGATTTCATTGGAACAGGGCAAGCAGATCGCAAAAATTGTGGGCCAGATTTGGTATTCGCCATTGTCACTCCACAAGCTTCGGTCGGCACAGTGAAGCGAACGAGGCAGAGTCAAGCTCAACAAGGACTCCAGTGTCACGCTCTCGACATTCGTGTCAAAATTCCGACTCGCTGGAGCTCGTAAGGTGCCGCTGTGGGTCTGTAGAGCTGCATGTTTGTTGGATGTTCAGGGCTGGGTCTTGGTAAGAGCGATGCAAGTACAAGTGCGTGCGCCGTCTGTGCTGGCACGCCGGGCGGGAAATGGAGTATGTTGTGAATACGCGCTCAAACTGGTGTTCTGACTTGCCGTCGTTGGCCACGGTGCCGCTGTGCTCTCACTGGTTCGGAACCCGTAACAATACGGGGAATCGCACGTGGTGGTGATCGGCTTTGACGCCACTTGAGGCGACTGCTGAATCGAAGCATTTCGGGATGGATCTCTCGGACTGCACTCTCGACACGCTTCACAGGCACGGGGAGTTCGTGCTTTGTAGGGGCCGCCCCCGAACGGGCACGAACCCGCATCCGCCCTCTGTTCTCGTGCTGATGCCGAGATCTGAGCATCCTCGACCAGAGAGTGTCCGGATGCTGGAACACGAGCACTCCGTGCGGGCCGAGTTGGATTCGGCATGGGCAGTCCCGCCAGTTGAGCTCACGCAATACGAGGGGCGAACCGTGCTTGTCCTCGAGGATCCCGGGGGCGA
>WNFO01003732.1_pt1 | contig 13027 bp, 10 predicted proteins | sample 5400251 | NCBI WGS metagenome assembly WNFO01 (sample SAMN13153354, study PRJNA577476) | soil metagenome | isolation source: 100 cm saprolite under Madrone tree | place: USA:California | collected 2016-06-14 | reverse complement strand
GTCGCGAAGAGTGCGCTCGCAACACTTTACCGCGCGCTGTGATTTTAAAACGTTTGGCTACTGCTTTGCGTGTTTTGCTTCGCGCAATTGGCTTCGGCATAAGGCTGCAAAGATAATTCGACACGACGTTTTGACAACGTCGTTTTGCCTGGCGCGTCTGGCCCGACCCGCGCTACGTAATCGGCTGTCCTCAGCGCAGTGGTCCAGAGCTTTGAATCTTATCCGCTGAGGACAGCGGACGCTACAGCGCGAATTGAATTTGCGCATTGAGTGTCGAGCGCTTGCTCTGAATCTTTTCGGAGTTGAAGCTCCAAGAATGAAGGAGTCGCAAAACGAAGTGCCGCGCGTCGTTATTGTCGGTTCGGGATTTGGCGGGCTCGAGGCAGCCAAAAAGCTTGCTGGTAAAGATGTGCAGGTCACGGTGATCGACCGCACAAATTACCATCTCTTTCAACCTCTACTCTACCAAGTCGCCACGGCCGCACTCTCACCCGCCGACATTGCTGCCCCGGTGCGCGCGATCTTGAGCAGGTGCAAGAACGTGGAAGTGATCCTTGCAGAAGTGGAATCCGTGGATGTCGATGCCAAAAAAATAAAAACGGCCGACCAGGATATTGATTACGACTACCTGATCCTCGCGACGGGCGCCCGGCATTCCTACTTTGGCCATAACGAGTGGGAAAAACTTGCCCCGGGATTGAAGAGTCTCGAGGACGCGATTGAGCTGCGCCGCCGGATTCTTTTGGCGTTCGAATATGCCGAAAAAACCACAGATGAAACGGCGCGCCGTGCGGCGTTGAATTTCGTCGTCATCGGGGGTGGACCGACCGGTGTTGAAATGGCCGGCGCGATCGCAGAAATCTCCCGGCACACGCTAGCCAAGGATTTTCGCCACATCAATCCATCAGAGGCGCGCGTCATTCTCATAGAAGGCGAGCCACGTCTGCTAGCTGCTTATCCGGAGGATTTATCTGCGAGCGCGCGAAAACAGCTGGTGGATCTCGGCGTGGAAGTGCGCACCAGCGCGCGGGCAACGAATCTTACCGAGGAAGGAGTGCAAGTGAACGGCGAATTTATTCCTTGTCGCGTGAAAATTTGGGCGGCTGGCAACAATGCGTCGTTCGTCGGCAAGACTCTCGGCGTACCGGTTGACCGGTGCGGCCGCGTCATCGTAAACGACGACCTTACGATTCCGGGGCACCCGGAAGTTCAGGTGATTGGCGATCTTGCAAATTTTCCGTATCAGACTGGACAGCCGTTGCCGGGAATCTCGCCAGTGGCAATGCAACAGGGACGCCACGCCGCGCGCAACGTACTTGCGATGATAGGAGGACGTAAACCACAACGCTTCCGTTATTGGGACAAGGGAACAATGGCGACGATCGGGCGGAACAAAGCAGTCGCGGATTTAAAGTTCATGCATCTCAGCGGCCTGCCGGCATGGCTGGCGTGGTTATTCGTGCATATTGTTTTTCTGGTCGGCTTCCGCAACCGGCTGGTCGTCCTTTTCCAGTGGGCATGGGCATATCTTACGTTCGATAAAGGCGCACGATTAATCACGCGCAACTTTCAATCGGAGCAAAGACCGCCGGCGTGAAAATGGAATTAACGACACTGTTCTGGTCGAGTTGTTAGTAGAAGCCGAATTGCTCAGACGGAAGTTGTTCGAGCCACTGATGAATGAATGTGAAGAGCTCTTGAAGATTTTTTCTGCCTCGCTCGCGACGGCAAAGCGCAATCGCTAAATCACTGAATCGTTAAATCGCTAAATGCGAAAGCCTCCCCCACAAATCAGTGTGCGCAATCTCCAACGAAAAATTCCCGTCAACACAGCCGACCTTCAAGAATTCGCAAGTAGAGCGGTGTGCCGTTGTTTGCCATTGCGAAAACGTCGACGGACGCATTTGAGCAAATTAGAGGAAGTTTTCGTCTGGCTAATTTCCGATGGCCGCATGTCGCGATTACATCGGCAGTTTCTCGGCCAAACGGGACCGACTGACGTGCTAACGTTTCAACACGGTGAAATTTTTATCAGCGTTGAGACGGCCAAACGACACGCTCGTGCGTTTGGAAACTCGCTCGTGCGCGAGCTTCAGCTGTACATCATTCATGGCCTTTTACATCTGCACGGATTCGATGATCGAACGGAGCCCGGCGCGCGGAGAATGGAGAAAATGCAGGCAAAAATTCTGGGCGCAGATAGCGGCACTGCGTGAGTGCCTAAAAACACAGTACAGCTTTTGCCTATCGCGAGCGCGGAAGGCCCCGCAGGTGTTTGAACTGAAGGCGCCGTATGTTAGCCTTTTAACCATGAGTTGCGGGCCATGGCAGGACACCGGGTGGCTGGCGCAGATGAAAGAAAACGAGGGGATCATTCACACCTCCAACGAGAAGGCGGGAACCCTAACGACGGCGGAGCCTACGATCGAAAAAGAAACGCGTTCGGAAGAAGATCTCGATGTTCCGTGGCAGGTGGTGGTCCACAACGATCCGGTGAACTTGATGAGTTATGTGACAATGGTTTTCCAACGGGTCTTCGGTTATCCCCGCGAGAAAGCAGAGAGACACATGTTGGAAGTACATCACAACGGTCGATCAATTTTGTGGAGTGGCATGCGGGAACGGGCCGAGCTATATGTGCAACAACTGCATGGTTACCTCCTGCTCGCCACCCTGGAGAAGGCGTGCTGATATGGAAATTCGCCAGCGTAACGACCAGATCGAACTCTCCGAACTCGACCCGTTCCTTGCCGAATTGCTTCGGCAGATTCCCACAAGCGCCGACCCAGGCGGTGTACCGGCTGCCGAACAACGCCTCTTCAGTCCCCCAACAACTGGAAAAGAATCCGAGATTTGCGGAGAGTGGAAGATGTACGTCGAACCTGAGTTACGGCGTCTTTTTCAGACGGCGACAGAGACTGTGGCGGCTGATTTGGAGCAACTAAATGGCAATGAAGAAACTTTCGCAAACCGCACGCTGCGTATTCCCTCCAAACATGCCGATGCCTGGTTGAGCGCACTTAATCAGGCGCGCCTCGTCATAGCCGCAAAAAATAACTTCACCGAAAACGAACTGAACGACCACTTTCGCTCACCCATCGGATCGCGCCGGGACTTGAGTCTGTTTCAGGTGAACTTCTACGGTTTTCTGCAGGAATTTATCCTGCGCGAGCTGGAGGGTTGAGAGAACGCAGGTCCGAGTGGTCAGGCTTCCTGTCTTGCTTTGACCATCGCCATCAGCCGGTTTTTGATTGCGGCAGATGATTTTGCCGGACGCAAACTCAGAGCAAATGCTTCATGCAATGCATAACATTTGGTGATGAATTCTTCGCCCTTTTTCCCGAATTTCTTCCGCGCTTTCTCGAATTCCTCCAATTCTTCTGCCTCCAGTGCGCCGATAACATAGAGCCGCGACTGGTTCTGGAATTCACTAAAGTTCATCTTTCAACTCCTTCAGGCCGTCATAGATTTTTTTGAGCCCAAGTTCAAGCCTAGTTTTTACTGTGCCTAATGGTGTATTCGTTTTGGCCGCGATTTCGCGCTGGCTCATGCCCCTAAAAAATGCGAGATCGATTGCCTGCTGCTGGGGCGGTGGCAGGCTGCTTATGACTTTACGAATGAGGCGGCGCGTGTCGCTCAGCACGATCTCTTCCTCAGTTGCATTATGCACCCACGCGTCAGGCTGCTGTTCAGTCTCGTTTTGCAGGCGTTCCTCTGCACGCGCATAAGCCTGCTTCTTCCGCAGGCCATCGATCGCGCGGCGCCGGGCCAGTGTCACCATCCAACCGAGAGGTTTGCCTTTTTGAGCAGAAAAATTTTTCGCCTGGTTCCAAATCTCCATGAAAATCTCCTGCAACAGATCATCGGCCTCGGCTTCGTTGTGAATCACCCTTAGGATAAGCGCCTTCAAAATGCCGTTGTATCGATCGTAGAGCTGAGAAAGCGCGTCGGCGTCGCCTGCTTGGATCGCCTTCATCAATTCGAAATCACTCGGCGCTCCAGGCTCGAGCTGCGGCACAACAGTGCGCGGTCGCGTACGCGACTTCGAGATGCGCACGCGTTTCTTTGGCTTAGGTCGCGCGGAAGCAACTAGTTTGGGTGGTCCCATGTGTGATCAGGAATTGCAAGAATTAGAAATAAGATCGAGCGCAGGATTGCAATCGCGTGTCTTAATCTGCACAGGCGACCTCGTCCACCATTTTTCCAAGTGCGAAATCGGTTGATTGCGCGTCGCGTTTTGTGCGTCAAGAGTTAATCGCATGGCACAGGGGCTGAATAACACATCCGTTGATCCGCTTTGGTACAGGGACGCCGTCATCTACGAACTGCACGTTAAGACCTTTTGCGACAGCGACGGCGACGGGATGGGTGACTTCCGCGGCCTAATCGAAAAGCTGGATTATCTGCAGGAACTGGGGGTCACTGCTATCTGGCTGCTGCCATTCTATCCGTCCCCTCTGCGCGACGACGGCTACGACATCGCCGATTATTTCGACGTCAATCCAAACTTCGGGACGCTCGATGATTTTCGTGCGCTCCTGGACGCTGCACATCAACGTAACCTGCGCGTCATTACGGAACTCGTGATTAATCACACTTCCGATCAAAATCCGTGGTTCCAAAAGTCCCGACGTGCTGTAGCCGCGGCAGCCGCCGGGGTCATCGACCCCGGCTACAGTGACGACCTTGGCTACAAGGACTTCTATGTCTGGAGCAACGCTCCGGAAAAGTACAAGGATGCGCGAATCATTTTCAAAGATTTTGAAACGTCGAACTGGGCGTGGGACCCTGTTGCAAAAGCGTACTATTGGCACCGGTTTTATTCGCACCAACCGGATCTGAATTTTGATAATCCGGCCGTGCACGATGCGGTAGAGAAGGTCTGCGACTTCTGGTTATCCATGGGCGTCGACGGGCTTCGTCTCGATGCTGTTCCGTATCTGTACGAACGGGAAGACACCAACTGTGAGAATCTGCCTGAGACGCATGAATATCTGCGCAGGCTGCGCGCTCATGTCGATGCGAAGTTCCCGAACCGTATGCTGCTTGCAGAAGCCAACCAATGGCCCGAGGACGCAGCCGCTTATTTCGGCAAAGGGGACGAATCGCACATGAGTTTTCATTTTCCGCTCATGCCGCGCATGTTCATGGGGCTGCAGATGGAAGATCGCTTTCCGATCATCGACATAATGGAGCAGACACCGCCGATCCCCGATAATTGCCAGTGGGCGATGTTTCTGCGCAATCATGACGAGCTCACCCTCGAGATGGTCACGGATGAGGAGCGCGACTACATGTATCGGGTTTATGCCACCGATCCGCACGCGCGGATTAATCTTGGCATCCGCCGGCGACTTGCTCCGCTGCTTGCAAACAGTCGCCGCAAAATCGAGCTGTTGAACACGCTGCTGTTCTCAATGCCTGGCACGCCCATCATCTACTACGGCGATGAGATCGGTATGGGAGACAATTTTTATCTGGGCGATCGCAATGGCTGCCGCACGCCAATGCAGTGGAGCCCGGACCGCAACGCGGGATTTTCGAGAGCGAATCCGCAGCAACTTTATCTGCCGGTCACGATCGACCCTGAATATCACTACGAAGCCGTCAACGTTGAGAACCAGCAGAAAAATCTTTCCTCTCTGCTGTGGTGGACGCGGCGGGTCATCGCCATGCGAAAAAATTTCAAGGCGTTCTCACGCGGCTCTCTTGAGTTTCTGTACCCGGATAATGCGAAAGTTCTGGCGTTCCTTCGCCGGTGGGAAAACGAGACCATAGTGGTGGTGGCGAATCTTTCGCGGTTCGCGCAGTCGGCGGAGTTGGATCTATCGCGATTCGCCGGCTGCGTGCCGATGGAAGTTTTTAGCCGTAACCTGTTTCGGCCGATCAGGAAGTCGCGCTACGTCATCACGCTCGGCCCCCATGCGTATTACTGGTTCGCGCTGCAAGCGCCGACCGAGGCTCGTCGCGCGCAAAAGAAACGTGTTGTGCCGACGCTGAAAGCACCGGCTAAGCTGGAAATCCTGCTTCACGATGGTCAGCGAGATCAGCTCGAGCGCGAAATCCTGCCAGCGTATATCCGCAACTGCCGCTGGTTTGGTTCGAAGGCGCGGACTTTCCGCGATCTCAGAGTGATCGAGCAGCTTCCTATTTCATCGGATGCGAATGGCGCGCAACTCTGGTTCATTGAGACCAACTACCTGGATGCTCCTACGGAAACGTATGCCATCCCGGTAAAGATCGCCTCGGACGACGTGGCGCGCTCGGTTTCCCAAAATGCCCCGCATGCGATCATTGCACGTTTCGGAGGCAGGGATGGAGCAGTTCTGTTCGACGCAATATGGGACGCAGCATTTCGCTCCCAATTATTCGAAGCGATTGCCCGCCGCCACGCGCTGAAGGCGCGGGCTGGCGAGTTTGTAGGCGTTATCGCCAGCGGATTCGACGGAGATCAAACCGTTCTCTCTGGCGATTCACACGTGGTAAGCGGAGAGCAGAGCAACTCGTCGATGCTCTTCGATAACAAATTTTTCCTTAAACTCTATCGGAAGATCGAGGACGGCGTAAATCCCGATGTCGAAATCAACCGGTTCCTAACAGAACAGACGGATTTTCCAAATGTGCCAGCATTCATCGGAGCGATTGAATATCGCCGGGCCAAAGCAGAGCCGGCTGTCGTCTGCATGTTACAAACCGCCGCTGCCAATGAAGGCGACGTTTGGACACGCAGTGTGGACGCGGTAGGTCGCTATTACGAGCGGGTGCTGGAGCGGAAAGCCGATCTTCAGAATGAAAGCGCGCCTCCGGGGCCGCTACTGGATGAGCTGATCGGCGGGGTTTACCCTGAAAAAGTAAAGCTGGCTGGGCAACGCACCGGAGAATTGCATCTCGCGCTGGCGTCATGCCCGGAAGATCCTGCGTTCCGGCCTGAGCCATTCAACGCGATGGCGCAGCGTTCTGTTTACCAGACAATGCGCACAACGTTGCGGCGGACGTTTATTCTTCTCGAAAAGAAATTGCCAGACCTCTCCCGAGCGTTTCGAGATGAAGCAAAAGAGGTGCTCACCGCGGAACAGGAAATACTCGCGCGCGAAAAACGACTGCTCGATCGCCGCACGAACGCCGCGAAAATCCGGATTCACGGCGACTATCATCTCGGGCAGTTGCTTTATACCGGAAAAGATTTTGTCATTCTCGATTTTGAAGGCGAACCGGCCCGAGCGCTAAGCGAACGCAAACTAAAACGCTCCGCGTTGCGTGATGTCGCAGGAATGATGCGCTCCTTCCAGTACGCCGCTTATACCGCCCTTTGGCAGCCGGCGATGCGCCATGAGGACGTGCCTTTCCTGGAGCGCTGGGCCGATCTCTGGTATCGCCAGATGAGCAGCGTCTTTCTGCAAAGCTATTTGAACACGACGACCGGCGCGATCTTCATCCCGAAAAACAGCGAGGACCTTCAGATCATGCTCGAAGCCTACCTGCTCGACAAAGCGGTGTATGAAATCGGCTACGAGCTAAACCATCGTCCCACCTGGGTCGTCATTCCGATTCGTGGCATCAAACACATTTTGCAGGCGGTCTAAGCCTAAGCCACGGATGCGACACAAATGAAACACAGATGAACGATTCTGTTTCCACATCTGTGAAAATCTGTGTAAATCTGTGGCTCATGAAACAAGGAATTGAATAATGAAAAATTATTTGGACGAAATCAACAATGACATCGCTGCCAAGCATCTCCTAAAGCATCCGTTTTATCTCGCATGGACTCGCGGCGAATTGAGCAAGGAGGCACTCACAGATTATGCGCGACAATATTACCACCATGTCGCGGCGTTCCCGACGTATCTCTCAGCAGTGCATGCGAAGTGCGATGATCAAGACACGCGGAAGCAATTGCTTAACAATTTGATCGATGAAGAAGCTGGCTCGCCAAATCATCCTGAGCTTTGGCTCAACTTTGCCGAAGGCCTCGGCGTCTCTCGTTCGGACGCGCAACGCGATGAACAATGGCCCAAAACGAAGAATCTGATCGACACGTTTCGATCAGTTTGCCGCGATGGATCGACCGCGGAAGGATTGGCCGCGCTTTACGCTTATGAGAGCCAAATTCCAGCGATCTGTGAATCAAAAATCGACGGACTGAAGAAACACTACGGCTTCACCGATCCGAAGCACTACCAGTATTTCGCGGTTCACATCGAAGCGGATCGCGAACATTCTGCTGCCGAGCGAAGAATGCTCGACGCCTACGTTAACGGGCAAAACTTCGAGTCGATAAAGGCATCAGTGAACCGCGTTCTCGACGCGCTTTGGGAAATGCTCTCCGGCGTTTGCCGGCGACACGCGATCGCGTGCTGAGGCGTTTCGCTCGAGGGTTGTAGCCACGGCGCTGTGTCGCCGTGCACATTAACGCGCAGGCAGCGCCTCGACACAGCGAGGCGGCTACAGCAACATCAGCGCGATCGCAGAACTAGGAACGACCGCATCCGATGCCGGCAAACCGATAAGACTTGCGGCTGGCTCGGATCAATTGAGGCAGCGATCTTGTTGTAATCCGAGACGGACGTGATTGGCTGCTGATTGATTTCCTCGATCACATCGCCTCTTTGCAATTCCGCCGCGCCGCTGTCAGGATCGACCTCGGTCACTAATACACCCTGCACATTGTTAGGAAGATCAAGCTGACGCGCCATCTGAGGAGTCAACTCATCGACGTGAATCGACGCCAGCGGACCGCTGCTTGCTTCTTGATCGTTTGGTTGCTCCGGGGATTCGGGCTGAGACTGGCCTTGCCGTGGCGTAACCCGGGCGGTTCCGTAATTGGCTGGCTGCTCTTTGACCTGAGTGGTCACACTCAGCGGTTTTCCATCGCGTACGATTTCGAGTTCAACATTCTTATTCAACTCTGTCTGCGCCACCATGCTCCTCAGCGCATTCATGTTCTTAACTTCGCGACCATTGAATTTGCGAATCAGGTCGCCGCGTTGCAATTTCGCTTGAGCTGCGGGCGACCCCGGCACTATTTGGTCAACGACCACACCTTCGTTGTCGGCGCTGCGTTGTCCTGGCTGCGATGCACGCGACTGGATTCCGAGGTAACCGCGAATGATTCGCCCCTGCTTCAACAAGCTCTCGAGCGCGGTACGAATCGTGTTCGACGGAATGGCAAAGCCAATGCCCGCGGAAGCTTGGCTGGGTGAAATGATCGCCGTATTGATCCCAATGACTTCGCCGCGAAGATTAATCAGTGGGCCTCCGCTGTTTCCGGGATTAATTGCGGCGTTTGTCTGCAGGAGATCCCCGAAAGCGTCGGTGCGGTTTGGCCGCATTTTCGAACTAATAATGCCATCTGTTACCGTCTCTTCGAATCCGAACGGATTGCCAATGGCCAAAACAAAGTCTCCGGCCTGCACCGTGTCTGAATCGGCTAGTTTAAGCGGTTTGACGCCGGGATCGTCGATCTTGAGCACAGCCAGATCAACCTGAGAATCCGCACCCACCAGGCGCGCTTTTTTCGTCCGGCCATCGCTCAATTGCACTTCGATCTCATCCACCTGATCGACAACGTGATTGTTCGTAATAATGTGCCCCTCATTCGTCACAATTACGCCAGAACCGAGCGAATTTTGCACCAAAGCCTGGTCATTTGGATTCCGAAATCGTCGCTGATTGCCATAGAAAAATTCGAAGAGATCGAGCCCGCGTTCACGCGGTATGGCAATCTTCTTGGAAGTTTTCACCGCGACGACAGACGGGATTACGCTGCTGACGAGTGCCCGCCGTTCCCGGTTCAATGCCTCCAGCGACGCGACTTGTTTTGAGTCCACGCTTGGCTCCGACGCCAGCGTGTACTTTTCCGGCGTACGCTTGGATGGCCCCTTCAACCCTCCCTGTTTGAGGCGGTAATCGTACAACAGAGAAATTCCCGCGCTGATCACCAGGACAAACAGCAAAAATTTCGCGAGATTTTTCATTAACTGACGTTCGAAAATGTGTTTCCTCGTTGTTCGACAATTAGGTGTCGGAAACGTTGATTCTCGGGCCATTCCAGACGCGGATCTGCCTCGAAGATCGATAACGCGGCCGCGCGTGCGCGCCGCATTAAATCCACATCAGTCTTCAAGTTGCCAATCTTGAGCGCAGGCAGACCGCTTTGCGCTGTCCCCAGCAAATCGCCCGGGCCACGTAATTCCCAGTCCGCTTCGGCTACTTCAAAGCCATTACGTGTTCTTTCCAAAACGGCGAGCTTTGCCGAGGCTTCTTTCCCCTGAGCCGAGGTTAGCAAGATACAATATGATTTATGCTCTCCACGACCAATCCGCCCGCGAAGTTGATGCAGTTGCGCCAGGCCAAAACGCTCCGCGTTTTCAATCAGCATCACGCTGGCATTAGGGACATCGACACCGACCTCGAGAACAGTCGTGCTGATTAACGCGTTGGTCTCGCCGCGCCGAAAGCGTTCCATTATCTGCTGTTTTTCGGCCGGCGCGATGCGCCCGTGAAGCAATTCGCAGCGAAACGGATGTAAGCGTTCCTGCCACAGTGCGTACTCCGCTGTTGCCGCTTTGACGTCCAATTTTTCGCTTTCATCGATCAGAGGATAAATCACGTAGAGCTGGCGACCCCTTTCCAGTTCAGTTCGCAAGAACGCAAGAACCTCACTGAGTTTCAAGTCATCACGCACGGCGGTGACGATTTTGCCTCGGTGCCGTGGCATTTCATCGATTGTTGAAACATCGAGGTCGCCGTAAATGGTCATCGTCAGCGTGCGCGGGATCGGCGTGGCGGTCATCACCAGAACGTCCGGCGCCGGTTCGCGCATCGTTAATCTGGCCCTCTGAGCAACGCCAAACTTGTGCTGCTCATCAATTATGACCAACCCGAGATTCGAAAACGAAACCGATTCGTAGAGCAATGCATGCGTCCCGACGATGATTTGTGGTTGGTACGCCCTGGACGACGCGTCCGCATGACCAAACAACGAAAGGGAGCCGCTCTCTTCCTCTCGCGCGGCTGTTCGCAATGCAACACGCACGCCCAGCGAATCGAGCCAGCGCCGCAGCAGATCGTAGTGTTGCTCGGCCAGAATTTGTGTCGGCGCCATGAATCCAGCCTGATACCCGGCTTCAACCGCCAGAAGCATCGCTGCTATAGCGACCAACGTTTTGCCTGAACCAACGTCTCCCTGCAGCAAACGATTCATTGGATGGCCAGCCGCCAGATCGCGTCGGATTTCGCCGATGACTTTGCTCTGCGCACCGGTCAGTTCGAACGGAAGCGATTTCACAAATTTGTCGAGCAATACTCCCGGTCCGCAGTGTACCTGGCCCATGCGAACCGACGCATTCGTGCGTCGCGATGCAATCAGGATTTGCATCGCAAAAAATTCAGAGAGGACCAAGTGCTCGCGGGCGGAATCGCGTTCCTGCCAATCGTTGGGGAAATGGATTGCATGAATCGCCGCCGCGCGCGTCATGTCACCGTTCAGGAGTGCGCGCGGCAATAATGTTTCGAATCCCGCAGGCGCGGGAGCGACCTCATTCAAAAGCCGATAAACCATGCTGCGCAACACGCGCTGCGAAAGACCCTCCGTGGCGGGATAGATTGGAGTGATCCTGCGAAAATGAATCGATATTTCCTCATCGTTCTCGATGACCTCGAACTCCGGATGATCCATGCAAATCCGTTTTCCGCGCAGACGCGGCTTGCCAAAGACAACCAAGCGTTGCCCGGTCACAATCATCTTCTGCACATAATGCAGGTTGAACCATCGGCAGACCAGCGGCTCACTGAGAGCGTTTGCTTCCGACTCTTGGACCGTGGCCTCAAAAATTTTCTTCCATCCGCCAAAACGGCGCAGCGAAGTTTTGATGACCTCGCCGCAAAGACAAATCGGAACGTCGCTTTCCTCGTGCGGAAAATGCGGGAACTCGGTGCGATCTTCGTGCCGCCGTGGAAAATGAGTGAGCAAATCCTCGACCGTCTCAATCCCGAGACGCCGCAGTGCGAGGAGTTTCGGGCGGGGGATGCAATTTAATTGCTCGAGTGACTGCGAAATTGCAATGCTCGTGTGCGCTGATTTCGAAGTCGCTAGTGATCGGTGATCGGTAATCTGTGGTCGGTTACGTGACTGCACGCTATTCTGTTCACTGATCACAAACGTGGCGTTTCTGCTTGCCGCACTGCTTCGATGTGCATGGCGACTAAGGTTTCACCGCCATACTCATCTGCGCGAATTCGGAATGCGATATCCCACGGCGGCGACGGCAATTGATTTGCCACGCCATCAAAATAAACGGCGCGACGATGGCGATCACCCTGGCGCAAACGAAAGATAAAGTGCTTGTCGTTCACGATGCGCGGCGGCGCAACCGGCTCGACTTGGCGAGCAAAGAAAAGCGGCTGCGGATTTCCATTTCCAAACGGCTGCAACATTTCGTGCCAGCGCAGAAATTCGATATCGATGTCAGCAAACCCGAGCTCGTGATCCAGTCGCAGGCAAGGTCGCAAAGCGTCTTCGGAAAGAATTTCGCGCGCGGTGCTACGAAATGCTTCGGCAAAACGATGGAAATTCTCCTCGCGCACCAATAGTCCGGCTGCCATCTCATGTCCGCCGTATTTGTCGAGGCTGTCAGTGCAACGATTCAGCGCCTCGACCAGGTTCAAGCCTTCGATACTTCGTCCGCTTCCTTTGCCCGTTCCATTTTCGTCGAAACCGACCACAATCGCAGGCCGATGATATTTTCGAACGATTCGTGACGCCACAATGCCAAGCACTCCCGGATGCCAGCCCCGCGCGCCGACCACGATGGCCGCGTCCCGCGCGGCGTCGAACTCATGCTCGATCTTCTCTGTCGCGGCGGCAAAGATCTGTGTTTCCACTTCCTGGCGTTCGCGGTTTTGCTGATCGAGTTCCGCTGCGAGCGCCGCTGCTTCGCCTTCGTCTTGCGTGAGCAGCAATCGCAAAGATTTCTCCGCCGTGCTCAAACGTCCCGCAGCATTCAACCGGGGGCCAAGGCGGTAA
>WNFO01054100.1_pt1 | contig 13028 bp, 10 predicted proteins | sample 5400251 | NCBI WGS metagenome assembly WNFO01 (sample SAMN13153354, study PRJNA577476) | soil metagenome | isolation source: 100 cm saprolite under Madrone tree | place: USA:California | collected 2016-06-14 | reverse complement strand
CGGTTAAATGCCAAGCCAAGACCATCTACACCTGGAATCTCAAGCATTTCCGCGCGCTCGCTCCGGAGCTCTCTCCAATCATTCGCACTCCTTGACCAAATACTGATTCTTCCTTCGTTTTCGTGTTCGGTGGCTAATCGCGGCTTTCTTCGCTATCATCCCCGCGCATGGCTCTTCCCCAGCGTCTGCAGGAAATCCGCGACGGCTTCGACCGCCCCTTCTGGGTCGCCAACATCAGCGAAATCTTCGAGCGCCTCTCCTACTATGGGGCCTTTTCCTCTCTGGCCGTCTATCTTCAGGGAAAGCTCAATTTTTCCACCGAGCAGACCGGCACGCTCACCGGCATCTTCGGCGGAATGGTTTGGTTCCTCGCTATTTTCGGAGGCGCGCTGGCCGACAAGCTCGGCTTTCGCCGCGCCCTCTCTCTCGCCTATCTGATTCTCGCCGCTTCTTACTTCCTGATCGGCTCCATCGGTGCGGCCTGGCTCGCTCCCCTACGCAACGCCGTTCCGCTCGGCTTGTTCGTGGGTTGTATCCTGATTCTCCCCGCACTCGGCATCTCCCTGGTGAAGCCCTCCGTCGTGGGCACCACCGCTCGCGCCTCCAGGGAAAATGTCCGCTCCATCGGCTACTCGATTTACTACACCATGGTCAACATCGGCGGCGCCTCCGGACCTTTCGTTGCCGACTGGGCCCACGCGCATCTCGGCGTGGAGAATGTCTTTCGCATCGCCGCCCTCAGCGTTTTCCTGATGTTCTTCCTCGTTCTCCTTTTCTTTCGCGAACCTAAACGCATCGACGATGTCCCCCCGCCAAGTCTCGCGAACACGGCAAAGAATTTTCTTATCGTGCTTTCCAATCCGAAATTCATCCTCTTTCTTCTGATCTTCACCGGCTACTGGATTGTCTTTTGGCAGCAGTACACGTCGTTGCCCGGCTACATTCTCAATTACATCGACCCCAACGCCCGCGTCGAGCGCATCTTGATTACCGACGGCGCCGTGGTCATCTGCTTCACCCTTGCCTGGAACTACGTCATTCGAAAGATTCCGCCATTTCATGCCGTAATCCTCGGCACGCTCATATCCTCGCTGTCCTGGCTGATTGTCGCCTTCTGGCCAACCGTGTGGGGAGCGGTGCTGTCGATTGTCTTGCTGGCACTTGGCGAAATCACGCAAGCGCCCCGCTACTACGAATATATTTCGAAACTCGCGCCCGCCGAGCAGCAAGGCACCTACATGGGTTTCGCGTTTTTGCCCATCGGCATCGGCTCGCTCATCGGCGGCTGGTTCGGCGGAAAAGTAATGCATCATTTCGGCGAGCTGCAACACCATCCCGAGCGCGCCTGGTACGCCATTACCGCCGTCGGCGTCCTCACCGCAATCTCGCTATGCATTTACGACCGAGCGATAAGACCGGAAGTCCGGTAACGCCCGCGCCTTGCCGGCGTCAAAGGGCGGCAAACACACTGTGTAGTTTTGTGCTGATTTTTCCTTTGTTTTCGGTTTCGACTCACAACTAGAACTAAAAACCTGATGACCGTGTCGTTCGCCGTGGGCGCAAGCGAATTCTGGCCGTTAATTCACCATGCGCCGCAATGATTCCAGCGCTTGGCGCGCGGCTGAATAGCGCGGCTCGACTGCCAGCGCTTCCTGGAAGCAGCGCATTGCCTGCCCATACATCTCTCTTCCGAGATACGCGCGGCCCAGATTGTAGTGCGGAAAATGGCGCGGTTCGTAGCGGCGCGCTTCGGTGGCCCGCTCCAGCCACGGGATCGCCTCTTCGAATCGCCCCAACTCAATCAGGTAAGCGCCAATGTCGTTGTACGGGTTTCCGAATTCCGGATCAATTTCGATGGCCCGCTTGCACTCGGCGATAGCCTCATCCAGCTTGCCCTGAAAATGATACGTGCGTGTCAGGGTTTCCCGGCTCATGCCGCGATTTTTAGCACACGCCCTGGGGCGCGTCAAAAGTACGAAGGTCTCATCCGTGCCAGGACGGCACCTGTCCTTTGTGCCGGGTTCGCAGTAGAATTCCTGCCGCTAAACAGGGAAAATGGAATCGGGAATCATTCAAGCGATCAGCTTCATCTACGCAGGGCAGGGGGAACCGTGAATCGCAATTTTCTAATTATTGGGACAGCGGCGCTGGCGGTTGCCGGTGCGGTTTTCGCGCAGGATCCGCAACCCGCGAAGAAGCCCACAAAAAAATCAGGCAACGCCAACGCCGCCGCGGCCGCGCGCGGCAAAGACTTATTCGACAAAAAATGCGGCATTTGCCACTACGCCGACAATGACCAGAAAAAAATCGGGCCGGGACTGAAGGGCATTTCCAAGCGCGGCACGTTTACGGTGAACAACAACAAAGTCACCGATGAATCGCTGCGGACCTGGATCGAAAATGGCGACACGCTAATGCCGCCCTTTAAAGATGTGCTGGAGCCAGCACAAATCACAGACGTTATCGCCTACGTGAAAACTCTCTAGCCACTCACTAGTCTCGCGCACATCGCGTTCTGTATTTCAGGGAACGATCGCGTTTCCTCCCGCTCCAAAAAAACTTGGTTGCGCAGCGTGGGTGCGGCGCAACCAAGATATAAAGTCAACTGAGACACCTACCCGCGACCTGGCGCGCTCGAACCTCCGCTGCGTAACCTGTCCTGGGCGGACGCTTGCGGCGCGATTCGATTGCAGCGCTGTTTTCGGGCCCTAAACTCCCTGCCGCGAAAACTACTTCAGAATGGCGTCTTTGAACGCCTTCGATGGGCGCAAACGCACCACCGTCTTGGCCTTGATCTTGATGGCCTCGCCAGTTTGCGGGTTGCGGCCCATGCGCGCCTTGCGGTGCGCTTTCACGGCGCGGCCGACGTTCGGGATCACAAATTTTCCCGCTGCGCCCTTGCACTCTCTCACCGCGAGCTTGAAGAGCTCTTCAAAGAAGAGCGCCGCGGTTTTCTTCGGAGTGCCGCACTTCTCCGCGAGATGCGACACGACTTTGGTCTTGCTCATTGGCTTGGCTGCCATCTAGTATTCTTATCCTCCTGATTTTTTATAGCCTCAACGTGCGCGAGGCCAGCCGCGGACTTTCTCCCTGGGTGCACCGAAAAATCCGGGCCGCTGGGCACTATAGCCAAGGCGTTTTGAGAACGCAAGCGAAAAACCGCTAAAAACGGGGCTTTTTCGCGTCCGGGCGTGAAAAACCCGCTAAAATCAAGGTTTTCCTCAGCTTGCAGCGCTGTTTCCGCATCAAGATGCTTTCCCGGCACTTCCTGCGCCCTTGCAGAAGGCCCGATTTGTGCCCCTCACAAGGTGGCCAGATCGGAGTAGAAGCTGGCTACGGCTTTGATCCCGCCGAAATAATTTTCGAGCGCGATGTGCTCATCGGGCGCGTGGGCATTCTCATCGGGGAGACCGAAACCGAGGAGGACGCAGGGCACTTTGAAGGTGTCGTACATCTGGGTGACGAAGGGAATGGAGCCGCCCTCACGGATGAACACGGCTTTCTTGCCGAAGCCTTTCTGCAGCGCGGCTTGTGCCTTGGCGAAGATGGGAGCGTGAAAGGGCGCGGCCCAGGGCTTGCCGGAGCTGAGAAGCTCAAATTTGCAAGTCACCGTCTTGGGCAGCAGCTTGCGAACGTGTTTTTCGACAAGCTTGGCGATTTTTTGTGGATTCTGGTCGGGCACGAGCCGAGTGGAAAACTTGGCGCAAGCCTTGGAGGGAATCACGGTCTTGGCGCCTTCCCCTATGTAGCCGCCCCAAATGCCGTTTAGCTCGAGCGTGGGACGGGTCCACAGCTGCTCCACGATGGTGAATCCTTTTTCGCCTACGTAAGCGGGAGCGCCGACGGCCTTCTCAAAATCCTTTTTCTTCCAGGGCAGGGCATGCAGTGCCTTGCGCTCGGCGCTGCCAAGTTTCGCAACGTCATCGTAAAAGCCGGGAATGGTGATGCGGAAATTCTTGTCGTGCAATTTGGCAAATAGCTCGGTCAGGACAGTGAGGGGATTCGGAACGGCGCCGCCGTAGACGCCGGAGTGCAAATCGCGGGCGGGGCCGGTCAATTCGATTTGATAGTAATTGAGTCCGCGCAAGGCGTAGGTGATGGAGGGCACGCCCTTGGCGAGCATGGAAGTGTCGGAGACGACCAGGGCGTCGGCTTTGAGTTTTTCCTTGTTTTTCTGGACGTAATCCCAGAGGCTGACGCTGCCCACTTCTTCCTCGCCCTCGATCAAGACTTTGACGTTGATGGGGAATTTGCCGTTCACATTTTGCAGGGATTCCAGCGCTTTCAAATGAATGTGCACCTGGCCCTTGTCGTCGGCGGTGCCGCGGCCGAAGAGATTGCCTTCGCGCACGGTGGGCTCAAAAGCCGGGGAAGTCCAGAGATCGAGGGGCTCGGCGGGCTGCACGTCGTAGTGTCCGTAGAAAAGAATGGTGGGCTTGCCGGGCGCTTCGAGGGATTCGGCGTAGACCAACGGATGCATATTGGTGGGAACGATTTCAACTTTCTTGAATCCGGCGGCGCGCAGTTTGTCGGCAACCCAGCGTGCGGCGAGCTCGATGTCGGGCTTGTGCTCGCTCTTGGCGCTGACGCTGGGGATGCGCAGGAACTCGCAGAGTTCGGCAAGGTGCTGCTCGTGGTGATCTTCGATGAAGTTAGCAAGATTCATAGGCGGTCATTCTAGGTCTGCTTACGGTCTGGGCACAAGCAGAGGGAACGCGGAGCGTAGGGGTACCACCCCCGTGGCGATAGAAAGAGTGCGTAATTGCATGAAAGTACAGGGTTTACAAGGATGTGATAAGAAACAAAGGAGTTGGGGAGCGGTTGGGATCCTTCGATCGCCAAATCGCCGCTCAGGCTTCGCATCCTTCTCCGCATGCTCAGGCCCCCCCCCACCCCGAGTGTTTTGCAGAAAGAGGCTCTAAGTTGTTGAAAACAAAGGGATGGAGCGCGGAAAAGAGCGCAAAGAGAGGTACAAGAGGCTCCAAGCTGCTGAGAACATGGGATTTGCCACAGAGACACGGAGACACAGAGGGCCTGAACAAGCGGATAGCCCCCCCTCCCCCGGTGTTTTTGTAAGTGCGGATTCTAAAGGAGTTACAAGAGGGGTGTCTGTAAGTGCGGATTGTAAAGGACTTATTTGCACCAAAATGGTGCAAAATGCGAGCGTTCGCGGAAGTGCGGAATCTAAAGGAGTTAGGGGTGCTAGGTAGCGGCGGGTTTGTTCGAGATAACACACGCAATCATACTACGGATCGGGGCGGTTATCAATAGGAATCTTTTACTTGTAAGGTACTGGTTCGAACGGATTGCTAAGTCATTCAAACGCGGAGAGTTGTAACGAAGATGGGGTGAAAAGGTAACCATTGGGAAGCTGGTCAGGGAGCTCGCCTACGTGGTCGCTGCGAAGGTGACTCTAAACCCGCACACGCAAAACCGGCGTATGCGGCACCCAAATTCCCTCCACGAGCCTGTCGGCCATCCGTCCCGGTGGGACGCGTTGCGCGCGGCACCTCTTGTTTTGGGCCACCGGCCAAGTGTCGTATGATCTCGCGGAGAAATGGGGCAGCTCAAGGCGAACATATACGTCAGAAGACTAACTAGGAGTCTCGTAGGCGCAGCCACCCGCCCCCAATGATCCACAAGTACATCAGATATGAAGAATTTTACGGATAGGACTGTCTTAGTGCCCTCTCAATAAAGTCTCGCACTGTAGGGTCCGGCTCTCGCCCGAGGTGGTTGCGAAGTGCGACCTTCGCCTCCGGTGAACCAATCAAATTGAGCGCGTACGCTGCGTTCCATCGCTCATAGAGGTCACCCCTCTTCAGGACGCCGACTAGGGCAGGCACGGCCGGGGCACCGATTTGAACCAAGGCTTGGCCGGCCGGGTAATGGGCGAGTTTTGCCTCCTGGCCAAGACTCAGTGTCCCAGTACCGGTGTTCAGACGGATCCATTTGGCTAGCGCTGACACTGCCTCAGCAATTTTCAACTGACCCGCCAAGTGAACGGCGTTCGTCCATGGTTGTGCGGTCTCTTGGGGTCCTTTGTCGACGATCTTGGGCAACTGAGCAGCCAACTCTTCTTTCACCTTTGGGTCAGACTGAGCTAGCCGGAGCAACTCTTCAGCGGCGCTGTCGGTACCTTGTCCAGACTGAAGCCTTTGCAAGAGCGTCTGGACTTGGTCAGGCCCCTGAGCGCGTAGGCCTAAATTCATATAGAGAACTGAACAACCCATGAGTGCCGCTGCTGTTCTGAATATTCGCATGTACCACCTCAAAAGTTGGTTGAAGCGCTGCCAAAGTTCGCCTGGGAATTGGTGGTGTCCAGCACCGCTCCAGGACTTACCACTAGCTTCAAGTACCAAGATACGGGAAAGCAGAGGGCTGTATTGACTGTACTACAAATTGCAGAAGTAAAGTTTTGAACTTGCGTCAGGGAATCGATGGGTTCGTTTGTTGCGTAAGTATAAAGATGGCCGGGTGCGTCGATCCAGAAGATTACCGTTGTTCCGGATGTCTGTTGGACAAAGGCGGAATTGGGATTATCGTTGGATACGTTTAGGGGGTCGTCGAATGGGTGCAAGGTGCCCTGAGTGTCTTTCCAGTTGCCTTTTAAGCGACCGGTGTAGCTTTGCTTCGTTGTCCATTTAGATGCGTCATCGCTGACGTTTGCTGCAATCTCGACGTTCCAAACCCAGGTCGCTGGGCCGGGGCAGTTGAATAAACCGAGGTTTTGGCTACAGGTCGTATTTGACGGGAAGGTCAGGCCGTCACCAGGTGTGCCGACAGTCTTTGAGCCACTGAAATGGACAGTTATCGTGGCTGAGATGACGTTGACGCCGCCGCTGGGTAACACGCACTTGAGGGGACAATTTCTTAGTGAATCGTTGTTGTTGAGGCAACCATGGGTTTGCGACGTGGTTGAACCCACAAGCATGCCGCTGTGGGTGCCGTAAGTGTCCACCGTGGCGATGCTTGAGTTTGCTGTGCTCCAGGACCCCCAGAAAATGTCGCTTACGTCGGCAAGCGCGCCGCCCTGGCACATGTCGGGGGCAGTGACCTGTTGCCGCAGCAGGCGGCGCAGCCATAGGCGACGTGGCCGTAGGTTTTGTCGTAGATGACTTTGCCCTCGAATAGCGTGCCGACACCGGTGTTGGTGAGATCACGGAATTCATAGGAACCAGAAGTAAGGTCCTGAGGTAGGGCCTTGCCGTTTTTGTCCGGGACCTGTTCGCGGATTAGCTTGCCTACATCGATCCACATCTGTTCGTCCGGCTGGAGGGTTTGCTCCAGGTCGTACCGCTGTGCCCCTTGATTATAAAAGATGGTGAACGCGGCTTGGGTTGGTTTTGTGCCGCCGTTGCCGGCAGTGATGATGGAACTGTGATAGGGGTCGTACTCCCACATGCCACCTTCCCACCTAAACGTGAGTTGGTCAGAAAAGGGCGTTTGCGCGCCATAGCGCAGCGTACTGTCGTAGCTGGCGGCAACGGCCATGAGTTCGTCTGGCTTGCTGTTAGTGGTGATGATGACTGAGGTCCAGTTGGCCTCTTTCGGGAGGATTGCTGCGCCTTGGAGTGCGGCGACGTCAATGCGGCGCGTCTCGTAAGGAGCAAGGCGCATTGCGGGTCCTGGCGCTTTTCCGGTTGAGGCGGCGCTCCGCCAGTTGAAGCGAACGGTGGCATCGATGGGCTTGGCGGTGGTGTTGCGAAGCAAGAGTTGCGGCAGAAGCGTGGTGCCCGGCGGAAAGGCCAAGGCTGGATCAGGGTTGCTGAGGGCGAGCATAGGTGCGCGCAGGGTCCAAGCGGCGGTTCGCGCGTAATCGCGCTCTTCGAGCTTGGCGTTGGGGTTGTAGTCAAACATTTTCAAGATGGCGGAAAATCCTGCGGTTTCGTCGAAAAGGAAATGCAAGCTGTCGAGGGAGCCGGCGTGGGCGCTGGTGGAGATTTTGATGCCACCATACGAGCCAGTGAGCCCCGAAGCAAGGATGAGTTTGCGGATCGAATAGCGGGTCGTCTTGGTGGGGCCGAGAAGAACCAGAAGGCCGCGGCGGCGACGGCGAGAGCGAGGTAGAGGGCGGCGCGGCGGGGATGGTATTCGAGGTCGCCGGCGAAGTTTTCGAAAAAGAATTCGCGGAGGGACACGCGGAGAGTGTAGCGCAAGAGGGGTGGCGCGCGTTGTTGGTAAGGTGTGCCGCATTTCTGGCGCTCGGAGAAAAACGCCCGCCACGGTCGGCGGCCGCTACAAGATCCCGGAGCGCTCGTCTTGCTCGCTAGCCGGGCTTAAGCCCGGCCGCTACAGTAGGATGGCGAGATGAACTCGCCGCTACAAGGACGAAGGCCTCAGGCCTAGAGGGCAGGCCTGAGCTACAAAAGGCGGGTGCAGCTAAGCCGTAGGGGACTGCGGGATCAGTCGAACCTGAGGGCGACCATGGGGTCGACGCGGGCGGCGCGCCTTGCGGGGACGTAGGAGGCGAGCACGGCAACGAGCAGCAGGACCAGCGCGGTGAGGGCTAGAGTTGCGGGATCCGCCGCGCTTACGCCAACGAGGAGACCCTTTAGCACGCCCTTTAATGCCAACGCCAGGACGAGGCCGATGGCCAGCCCGGCGGCGGCAAGCCGCAATCCTTGGCGCATCACCATGGCCACGACCTCGCTGCCGCTGGCGCCGAGAGCCACGCGAATGCCGACCTCTTGCGTGCGTTGCGCCACCGAGTAGGAAATCACGCCGTACAGCCCGACGGCCGCAAGCACGAGAGCGAGCGCCGCGAATCCGCCGAGCAGCATCATGTAAAAGCGGCGCTGACCCAGAGAGGCGGAAACCAGCGTTTCCAATGGTACCGGTTCGGCTACAAGGGCATCGCGGTCTATGGCTTGCACGATCTTGCGGGCGGGTTGCGTCAGTGTGGCGGGCACTCCCTGCGAGCGCATGACGACGGTCGCACCATCCATGCCTGACTGGGCCAGGGGCACATAGAACATAGGCGGGATGGGCGCGTCGACACCGAAGTGGCGGACGTCAGCTAGGATGCCTACGATCTCCCCTTCGTTTTTTTCGTAGCCGCCCCGCGCGCCGAACTTGATCTTCTGGCCGATGGCGTCTCCTTGCGGAAAGAACATGCGGGCCGCCGTTTCGGCGATCAGCAAAACGCGGGCTGCTCCGAGGCGGTCGGCTTCGGTGAATGTGCGGCCCTGCAGCAGGGGAATGGCCAGGGTGCGGAAATAGTCCGGAGTGGCGAAGCGCAGCTCCGCCGAGGGTTCATCCTTCTCCGGCACGCTGCGGCCTTCGACGCTGAAGCTGCTGCTGAAATCGTCACCGGAGAGAGGCAGCGGCGTGACCGCAGCTACCGATGCGACGCCCGGCAGGGTGCGCAACTGAGTGAGCGCCTGGTCCCAATAGCTTTGCAGGGCGGCACTGTTTTTGTAGTGCGCGTCGGGCACGCCAACGCTCATGGTCAAGACGTCCTTGGGGTCGAAGCCGGGACTCAGCGAACTCAGGCCGACGAAGCTGCGCAGAAGGAGGCCAGCGCCTGCGAGCAACATCATGGACAGCGCTACTTCCCCTATGAGCAGGGCGCCACGCAAGCGGCCAGCTTCGCGACTCGGCGAAACGGACGTTCGCAGGAGGCCGGCCGCATCGCGTGCGGAGGAGCGCAGGGCCGGGATCAGCGCGAACAGCAGCGCGCAGGCGATGGAGACGCTCATGGCAAAGGCCAGCACCGGTCCGTTTAGGCCAACACTGGCGAGCCGTGGGATGTCCGGCGGCCCAAAGCGGACGATGGCCACGAGCGCCCAATGCGCTAGCAGCAGGCTGGCGGCTCCGGCCAGGACGGCAAGCAGCAAACCTTCGGTCAACATCTGGCGAACCAAGCGAGAGCGTCCGGCACCAAGGGCGCGGCGCATGGCCAGCTCTCGATGGCGTACCGTCGCGCGGGCCAGCAGAAGGTTGGAGATGTTCGCGCAGGCGATGAGCGCCACCAGCCCTACAGCTCCCAAGAGCACCAAGAGCGCGGGCCGAATGTCGCCGACGAGGGCTGCCCTCCAGAGCTGGGCACGCACCCCCCACTTGCCGTCTTTATCGGGATAGAGCTTTTGCAGTTGGGCCATGATTGTGGAGAGATCGTCGTTGGCCTGCGCGGGCGTCACGCCATTCTTCAGGCGTCCGAGCACGGCGAGGTAATGGGCGCCGCGCTGGGTCATTACCTTGTCGTCGAATCCGATGGGGACGTAGGCGTCGCTGGCGGACAGCGGAAAGCGGAAATCCGCGGGCATCACGCCGATAATGGTGTAGGGTTCGCTGTCGAGTTGAATGGTCTTTCCGAGGGTGTCGGCCGCTCCGGCAAATGCCGACTGCCAAAGGCCGTGGCTGAGAATGACCACGTGATTTGCGCCTTTGCGATTTTCCTCGGCGGCGAATTCGCGGCCGAGCATGGGTTCTGCCTGCAACGTGGAAAAAATTCCAGACGTGGCCATCACCGCAGTAACACGCCTGGCCTCACCGAGGCCGGTTAAAGCAAATTCGGTCGTGCGATAGGCGAACATGCCTCGATCACACTGAACATGGCGGTGTTCGCGCCGATGCCCAGCGCCAGTGCCAGGACCGCCACAATGGTGAACGACGGATTCTTGCGCAACATACGCAGCCCGTAGCGCAGATCCTGGAGAAAGCTTTCAATGTGGGTTTCCCAGCCGACGTCGCGGACCTGCTCCTTAAGCGCTTCGACGCCGCCCATTTCGATTCTGGTCGCGCGCGCCGCTTCTTCGCGCCCGGTTCCCGCACGCATTTTTTGCTCGACGGCAGTCTCCATGTAGCAGCGGAGCTCCTCGTCCAGCTCTTGTTCCGCGCGCTGCTTCGCGAACAGGGCTCGCAGCCCGCCGCTGATGATTTTGAAGATGCGCATCAGGCTTCTCCTGACGTTGCTTCCAGAATTCGCGCAATGGCCGCACTCTGGGCCTGCCATTCGCGGGCTTCGCTCTTGAGCTGCTTGCGTCCCGCATCGGTAAGCACGTAGTACTTCGCGCGCCGATTATTCTCCGAGGCGCGCCACTCGCCGTGGATCCAGCCTTGCCGCTCGAGTCGGCGCAAAGCGGGAAACAGCGAGCCGGCATTCACCTGGAAAACGCCCTTGCTAATCTGCTCTATGCGCAGGCCCACACCGTAGCCGTGCATCGGCTGGAGGGCCACCGTTTTGAGAATGAGCATGTCCAGAGTGCCCTGCACGACAGTGCCGGGCTTTTGCGCCATGGTCATTTTTCGTTTCCTATAGACGGACTAGAGGAGGATAGCTTGCTTCTCTAGATTGTCAAGAGGAATTAGCAAGCGAAGAGAAATTGCGAGGTCATTCCATGGCGAGGGCGCGGATTTGGTTGCCGGAGACTTTTACTTCGATGCCGTAGGGCGGGCGGGGATCGTATCCGCGCACGATGGCACCGCGCACCAGGATGTTGCCCGGGAGCTCCTTGAGTTGCAGGGGATCAAAGATGGCGTGACTGCAGGGATTCACAACCATGGGGTGCTCGGCCTGGAATCGGTAATCGGAAGAAAGCCTCGCGAGGTCATCGAGGTAGGCAAACTGGCACTGACTGAAGGGCGCCTCCAGGGAAAAAGCCCAATAGGATTTGCTTTCGGATGCTGGGCCAGGCAAGCGAATAATGAGCGCCGGAACATATCTAGAGAGGGTCAAACTCCGGAAGAGGAATTTCTTGGAAGACCAAGGCTCCGCTAACTCGCTGACAGTAGCGAGGTCGGGATTCGACTGGGTAACGTAAAGCGGCCTCTGCGCTGCGGCCGTATCTGGGTCCGTCTGTGTCTCAGCGCTCTGCGGCTGTATGGAAGTAGCGTTGTCGTGGGGGGCAGGGGGCGCGTCCGAATTGCCTTGATTCATGCGCGCGATGATCTTGATGGCGAAGGAGCCGAGCATAACGACCAGCACGACGCCGGTGGCGATTTTCCCGAAACGCTTTACGAGCGCGGCAAGATCCTGCTTCGTCGTTGGCCCTGCGTAAATACCCTCCACTTGCTGGGCGACCTCCGCCAGAGGATTGTTGCCGGCAGGATCGCTCGACGGCTGAGTCGGCTTGGCGCGCAGCGGAGGCGGGGGCGTGGGTCGCGCTTCAACACCGGGAATTTGTGGCATCTCGGCCTTGAAGCTCTTCTTTACTTCGCGGATGGGCACCTCGCGAACGGGAGGCGGTGCCGTGATGCGAGGTGTGGCGCCGGCGCCGGTTTCGCCGGGCCGGTAGTTCTTCAGGTCCTCCAGCAATTCGCGGCAATTTTCGTAGCGCAGGTGAGGACTTTTGGCCAGCGCTTTCAAGATGGTGCTGCTCACGCCCAGCGGAAGATTGGGATTCAGCTTCTGCGGCTGCACGGGGTCTTCGTTTAAAATGCGGTACAGAATTGTGGCGATGTCCTGGCCGAGAAAAGGCTTTTGTCCGGTGGCCATTTCGTAGAGCACAACACCGAGCGAAAAAATGTCGGCGCGGCAATCCACGGCTTTGCCCTTGATCTGCTCTGGCGAAATGTAGCCGGGAGTGCCCATTGCGGAAGTCTGCTGGGAGGCGCCGTATTGCAAGATTTTGGCGGTACCGAAGTCGGTGATCTTCACAAGATCATCGGCGGCCAACATGATGTTGGCCGGCTTGATGTCGCGGTGCACGACGTGGTGGTCGTGCGCGAACTGCAGCGCGGAGCAGACCTGCTCCATGACGTGCAGGAGACGCGGAAGCGGGAATTTCTCGCCGGAATCGAGAGCGGATTGCAGGCTCTTGCCGTTCACCAACTCCATAATGATGTAGTAGAGGCCGTCGGTTTCGCCGGCATCGTAGATGACCACAATGTTGGGGTGGGTGAGGAGCCCGGCAGCGCGCGCTTCGGTTTGGAAGCGCTCGACTAACTGGGCGTGGGACAATCCAGTGCCCTCTTCGGAGAGCCGGATGGTCTTGACCGCGACGGTGCGGCCAATCAGCGGGTCTTTGGCGCGGTAAACGACACCCATACCGCCGCGGCCGAGTTCGCCGAGGATTTCGTACCTG
>WNFO01003730.1_pt1 | contig 13029 bp, 10 predicted proteins | sample 5400251 | NCBI WGS metagenome assembly WNFO01 (sample SAMN13153354, study PRJNA577476) | soil metagenome | isolation source: 100 cm saprolite under Madrone tree | place: USA:California | collected 2016-06-14 | reverse complement strand
CAGGAATTTCTTCCGAAACGCGGCTGCATCTTTCCGCAACATCGGGCGTGGCTTTGATTTTTCTGCGGGGAGCGGCTCGGTGGCTACCATTTGCAATGCCCACACAGTCATGGCCAGCAAGGCTTCGCGCTGTAGCAAAGTCAGAAGATCGCGGTAAAGAGAAGCATGAGCCTGCAGGGCCTGCCGGCCGTGCTCGATCACGTAAGAGTCGACGAATCGCTGAACAACGCGTTCTCGCAGCAGCCCTTCGCTCAGGCGCTGCGCCAGCTCCGCGGGCGCCTCTTTCGCGATTTGCTTCTCGCTGAGCATGTTCCGGAACCATGTTAGCAGGAGTCCGCGGACATGCCGCCCGCTTCGCTGAAAAAGGAAAAGGCCCGCCGAGCTCGGCGGGCCTTTGTGCGTTGATTCTGCCCGTAAGGGCGCTGTGTTTGGTTTAGTGAATGGCGCGCGGGCCATCCGGGCCGACGCGTTTCTGCTTAGGTTCCGGCTGCGGCACAACCGGTGGGGCCACCGCTTCCTTTGAGAGCGCGTGCTCCAGCACCTCGTCGAGGTTGTGGACGTAAGTGATCTTCATGTCGCCCAGAATATCCGGCGGAAGATCCGCCACGGCGTTCGGCTCGTTGTCCGCGGGCAGCAGCACTTCCTTGATGCCCGCGCGCTTTGCCCCGAGCACTTTCTCCTTGACGCCGCCGATCGGAAGCACCACGCCCGAGAGCGTCATCTCACCGGTCATGGCCAGGCGGTCACGCACCGGCCGCCCGCTGAGCAGGCTTACCAGCGCGGTCACCATCGCCGCCCCGGCGGACGGTCCGTCCTTCGGCACCGCGCCTGATGGCACGTGAATGTGAATGTCCTGTTTCCGGAAAAAGTCCGGATCGATGCCGTAGCGTTCGCAGTTTGCGCGTGTCCACGTCAGCGCCGCCGTCATGGACTCCTGCATCACTTCGCCGAGATGCCCGGTCATCGTGAACTGCTTGCCCCCGCGCATCCGGCTGGCCTCAATGAACACGATGTCTCCGCCCACCGGTGTCCACACCAGGCCGATAGCAACGCCGGGTTTCTTGACGCGCTCTTCCACCTCTTTCTCGGTGCGGAACTTCGGCACGCCCAGAAACTGGTGCACGATTTCCGGCGTGACGACCATTTTTTCCGTCTTGCCTTCCGCGATCTGCCGTGCCTGCTTGCGCGTGATCGTCGCGATCTCGCGCTCCAGGTTGCGCACGCCCGCTTCGCGGGTGTAGCTGTGGATGATTTGCTGCAGCCCTTCGTCCGTGAATTCGATCTGCTCCCCGACTTTCAGCCCGTGTTCCGTGGCCTGCTTCGGGATCAGATACTTGTGCGCGATGTGGAGTTTCTCTTCTCCCGTATACCCGGGCAGTTCGATGATCTCCATGCGGTCGCGCAGCGGCTCCGGGATGGGATCCATCCAGTTCGCCGTGGCGATAAAGAGCACCTTCGAAAGGTCGAACGGCACGTCCAGATAGTGATCGCGGAACGAGTTGTTCTGTTCCGGGTCGAGCACCTCCATCAGTGCCGACGACGGATCGCCGCGGAAGTCCCGCCCCAGCTTGTCCACCTCGTCCAGCATCATGACCGGGTCGTTGGTCTCGCCGCGCTTCAAGCCTTGAATGATCTGTCCGGGCAGCGCGCCGATATAAGTCCGGCGGTGGCCGCGAATTTCCGCTTCATCGTGCATTCCGCCGAGCGCGATGCGCACGAACTTGCGGCCCAGCGACCGCGCGATCGACTTGCCCAGCGACGTTTTCCCTACGCCCGGAGGCCCGACGAAGCACAGGATCGGCCCCTTCATTCCCGGCTGGAGTTTTTTCACCGCCAGGTAGTCGAGGATGCGCTCCTTCACTTTCTGCAGATCGTAATGATCTTCATCGAGAATCTGATGCGCTTTGGCGATGTCAATTTCCTGGCTCCCGGAGGATTTCGACCACGGCAGTGAGGTCATCCACTCCAGGTACGTGCGCGAAACCATGTATTCGGCCGAGGCCGGCGTCATCTTGGCCAGCCGCTTCAGTTCGCGCTCGCACTCTTTTTTCGCCTCCGCCGTCATTCCGGCTTCTTCCATTTTCTTGCGAAGCTCGTCGATCTCCTGCGTCGAATCGTCCGATTCGCCGAGCTCCTTCTGAATCGCCTTCATCTGCTCGCGCAGCAGGTACTCGCGCTGGTTCTGGCTGACCTGCTCTTGCACCTGCTCGTGAATCTTCGAGCGCAGCTCCAGCACTTCGAGCTCTTTCGAGAGTTCCCGAATCAGCGTTTCCAGGCGCTTGCGTACGTTGGGCGTTTCGATCAGCTCTTGCCGAAGCAGCGTAGAAAGCGACGGCAACGTTCCGGCAATAAAGTCCGTCAGCCGTCCGGGATCCTCGATGTTGCTTGCCACGGATTGCAGCTCGTCGGAAAGTTGCGGCGAATGGCTTACCACATCGCGGAAGAGATCCTGGGCGTTGCGCTGCAGCGCCTCGAGTTCTGCATCGACTTCGCCGACGATGTCCGGCTGCGCTTCCACCGCGGCGCGTAAGTACGGCCGCAAGGTGATCAACTCGACGATGTTGATGCGTTGCAGGCCTTCCAGAAAAATGACCACGTTGCCGTTCGGCATTTTTACCGTCTTATGAACCTTGGCAAGCGTTCCCACCTTATGGAGGTCGGCGGCAGCAGGGTCTTCGATGCGCGGATCAAGCTGAGCCACAACGCCCAGAAGTTTATCGTCCCCCTGCAAACCGTTGACTAGCGCCAGAGAACTCTCGCGGCCCACTGTCAGCGGCAAGACTGCCCCGGGAAACAACACCGTATCTCTCACGGGCAGGATCGGGAGCGTGTCCGGCACCACATATTTTTTCTCAGCCATGGTATCCCCTAGATTCAGGCGCGGCAGAACTTCACCGGCGCTTAACACCCTTAGATGCCAGGTATGATGAAACGATGCACGATAGTATAAGTCCTTTCAGCATATAATCTTAGTACCTATCGCTCATATCTTAGCCCAGAAACCCCTGTTCTTGCAACGCACGAGATAAGTTGTGTTATATCATTAATTTACGAAGCGCCCCCTTAACCCTAACCAAATCTCTCACCGAACAAGATGCCCAGCCCCTTAAGCTCTTGCCCTCTGAGTTCTGAACGTCTTCCGAACAAAATCGATGGCTTCGTCCCTTGTCTTCAGTTGCCCCTCCAGCTGGGCGTCTTCGACGGCTTGCAGCATCTCCGTGAACGCCGGCCCCGGCTGATAGCCCATCGTCTTTAGATCCTCGCCCGTCAGAAGGCGCTGGGGACGAACCTGCTCCGATGGGGTCTCTGAAAAGAACCTCCGCACATAGTCATAAGCCTCCAGCCGTCCATTGCTCGAAAGGCAATCAATGCGGTGTAGCTCAAGATGCTCCTCGAAGCGACAGAGCCGAGCGAACCGCTTCAGGGTGGAAGTCCGCATTTGCGTGGCATCCGCAAAACGCATATGGTTTTCAATGAGCGCAAGGATCTGTTCTGTGTCTTCATTCGAAAAGCGCAAGCGCCGGCAAATCTCCTCGGCCATTTTCACACCGACTCCGACGTGACCGTCGAAGCGAATGCGGTCGCCGGTTTCGGCGGCCGATTTGAACGTCGGTGGCTTGCCGACGTCGTGAAGAAGAACGCCCCAGGCCAGGGTCGGCGGCGCTCCCGCGGGGAGCTTTTCGATCATCATCCGCGTGTGGATCCAGACGTCGCCTTCCGGATGAAACTGCGGCGGCTGCTCGACCCCTTTCATCGCCGCGATTTCCGGCAGCACCTGCTGCAGCAAGCCTGCTTCGTCGAGGAGTTCAAAGCCGCGGCGGGCCGCGCCTTCCGTGAGCAGCTTGGTGAGTTCGTCGCGAAGCCTCTCCGCGGAAACCTGCCTGATCTCCTGCGCGCGGCTGCGGACGGCTTCAAACGTTGCCGTTTCGATATGGAAACCGAAACGCGCCGCGAAGCGCACCGCGCGCATCATGCGCAGCTTGTCCTCGGCAAAACGGCGAGCCGAGTCGCCGATCGCGCGAATAATTCCCGCTTTGAGGTCTGCCTGGCCCCCAACGTAATCCAGGACTTCTCGCGTGTCGTGGCGCATCAGCAAACCGTTTATCGTGAAATCCCGCCGCTGGACATCTTCCTGCGCCGTTCTGGTATAGACAACGCTGTCGGGATGGCGTCCATCGGAATAGCCAACGTCAGAACGAAATGTGGCGACTTCGACCTTCCATTTCTCCCGCGGGATCAGCACCACGCCGAATTGCGCGCCAACGGGGACGCTTTTGGGGAATAGTTCCATCACACGTTCCGGAGAGGCGTCGGTAGCCACGTCATAGTCTGCGGGCTGCCGGCCCAGGAGCAAATCGCGCACACATCCGCCAACGAGCAGCGCTTGATGGCCGTTGCGCCGGAGAGTCTCGCAGATCGAGTTGGCAAGTTCGCGGGGCGTCACATTCGGATTATGCGACACTCCGGGACGCGAGAGCGAATGAAGTGTCGTAAGGAGCGTTAGTGGATCGCTACTTGCTGCGGAAAACCAGGCAGGTGATGTCGTCGGACTGGCGCGTCGCGCCGACGAATTCATCGACGCGCTTCATCAGAAATTGCAGCGTGTCTTGCGCGTTCCAATCCGGCAGGGCGCGAATCGCGCCAAGCCAGCGCTCGTTGCCGAATTCCTGGCCATCTTCATTGAAAGCTTCCACGACGCCGTCGGTGAAAAAGATCAACGCCTCGCCGGGATGCAGTTCGATGGCATCGGTCTGGTGCGTGGCGGTGGCGTCGATGCCAAGCGGCAATCCGCCCACGTCCAGTTGCTGGAGATCACCATTGACGCGCCGCAGGACGGGAGCGTTGTGGCCCGCGTTCACGTAGGTGAGACGGCGCGAAGCAGGATCGTATTCGCTCAGCACTGCGGTCGTGAAACGCCGGCCATCCAGACTATGCACACAAGCGTAGCGGTTTAATCGCGTCACAAGTTCTCCGAGAGACGCGCCTTCTCCCGCAATTGTGTGAAGGCTCGCCTGTAGCGTTGCCATCAGAAGCGCCGCCGGCACGCTTTTTCCGGCGACATCGGCGATGACCAGGAGCAGTTTTCCGCCAGCAGGATTTGGATAAAAAGCATCATAATAATCGCCGGCAACTGAATTTTGCGGGCGCGTGGCAAACGCGATGTCCGCGCCCGGCACTTCCGGCGCTTTCGGAGGCACCAGCCAGGTCTGGATTTCCCGCGCGATCTCCAGGTCCCGCTTCATCGTGACTTTGTCCGCAAGCTCCAGCGAAAGAAGGAGCAAGAGAAGTAGAGCGGCGGCAAATTCAATTTTCATATCGAATGGATCTTGACTTCCAAAGAGGAGGCTCAATCCCGCGATGACGAGAATCACAAGTGCGATCAGGAGCAGGATACGGCGCGCCGGCGTCATCTTCAGGAGAAGCGCCCAGAAGAATTCCTTTGCAATGTGTAGCGGCCGGCGCCAGCGAGGTAATTGCTTGATTTTTTCCCAGTCGACGTCGTGGCCGTAGAAGCCGTAGCCGGCGCGTGCGTCGGCGGCGAATTGCGACCATAGATCGTCGATCTGGCGGCCTTCGCTCACGCGCCGCCAGAAATACCGCATGCGCTCGAGAAAGCTCTCTTTGGGGCGGGTGGAGACCGCCGGTTGAGTTGGCGCACTCATCTCACGGAGGAGTATAGGCCATCCAAGGAATATTTCGCCGGGCGTTACGAATCATCGCGGTCTTGGCCCGATCCATCGGGCCGGAGTGAGCCGCCGAATTGCACCGAGCCGAAGCCGAAGCGGTCGCGCAGGCGATCGGTGGCGCGGGTGAGCTTTTCCAATTTTGCGCGGCGCTCGGGATCGAGCAGGTCGAGCTGCTGGGCGCCGTGCGTCAGGCCACTCAGGCTGACGCCGAGAAGCCGGATCTTGCGGCGAGGATCGCGATGCTCGCGGAAGAGATTCTGGAATACGGCGTTGATGTCGGCGTCGAGGCAGGTGGGTTCAGCGAGCGATTTCGCGCGAGTGTACGTGTCGAACCCGGCGTAGCGGATCGTCAGTGTGAGGGTGCGCGTCGCAAGTCCGGCTTCGCGGAGACGCTTGCAGGCTTTTTGCGAGAGATGGCTGAGCATCGCATTCAGAGCTGCCGTGTCATCGGTGTCTTCGCCGAACGTGTGATTGTGCGAGATCGACTTCGGTTCGGCGTCTATGATGAATTCGTAGGAATCGCCGCCGCGCGCTTTGCGATAAAGCGCCGTTCCCCACTGGCCGAAAACTTTTTCCAGTTTTTCCTGCGGGAGAGCAGCGAGCTGCTCGACAGTTTCGATGCGGAGAGCGCGAAGGGCCCGTTCTGTGACTTTGCCGATGCCGGGAATTTTTCGCACGGAAAGCGGCGCGAGGAATTTTGCTTCCTGGCCGGGCGCTACCCAGACGAGCCCGCGCGGCTTCGCCTGATCCGAAGCGACTTTTGCGGTGAGCCGTGTTGTAGCCAGACCTCCGGAGCAAGGGAGGCTGGTCGTGCGCGTGATAGTGCGCAAAAGTTTGTCCGCTGCCGCCAGTGGTGATCCATGCAAACGTTCGGTGCCGGAGAGATCGAGATAGGCTTCATCGATCGAAACCATTTCGACGATCGGAGAAAACTTCGCGAGGATACTCGCGACGCGGTCGCTCCATTCCCCGTATTTCGCGTGATGCCCGTCCAGAAAAACCGCATGCGGACAGAGCCGGCCCGCGGTTCTCAGTGGCATGGCAGACTGAATACCGTATTTGCGGGCTTCGTAGCTGGCCGCGGAGACCACCCCGCGCTGATCGGGGCGCCCGCCAACGACCACCGGTTTGCCGCGAAGCTCGGGCCGCTCCAGCAATTCCACGGAGACGAAGAAGGCGTCCATGTCCACGTGGAGGATCGAAGCGACTGCCGCGGATTGTAGTTCGTCCAGCGGCCCGTGCTTGGCGCGGAATCGTGCGAACTCCGGCATCCGTGTAGCCTACGCCGGAGGAGTAGTCCCTACAAGCGTTCGGCGGCGAGGGCGCGGGGGATGCCGGCAAGGTCATTCGTCAGGCCGACGTTGGTCCACTTGGATGCATCGAGAAGTGGCTGGACGGCGGGCAAACTGTCGTGGCCGAGCTCGAGGACAAGGATACCGCCAGGCTTTAGGTGCATCGCGGCTTGTGCGATGAGGCTGGCGTAGAGTTCGTAGCCTTCTTCGCCTCCGTAAAGGGCAACTTCAGGTTCGTGCTCGCGGACTTCGCGGGGGAGTGTTTCTGCTTCGCGGCGGCCGATGTAGGGAGGATTGCTCACCACCAGATCGAAGAAGCGTGATTCGTGATTTGTGACTCGCGACTTGCCGGATGATACGGATGCGTCCTTGCCGCGTAGGGGCGCAGCATGCTGCGCCCCTACAACCCAGGCTGCTGCGCCGTCGAGCAGACTGGACTCGACGAAATGGATGCGATTGGCGACGGAAAGGCGCGCGGCATTGCGGCGGGCGACTGCGAGGGCCGCAGTGGAAATATCTGTGGCATAGAGCGACGCTGCTGGAAGTTCTTTTGCCAGGGCGATGGCGATGCAGCCGGAACCGGTGCCGACATCGGCGATCAGCAGGCCGTCGCCCTTCGTTTTCTGCGGACGGCCCGCGCGAAGTTCGCGTGAGGCGAGGCGGTCCATTGCGACTTCCACGACGTGTTCGGTCTCTGGCCGAGGGATGAGAACCTCGGGTGTCACCTCGAATTCGAGGCCCCAGAATTCCTGTTTGCCGGTGAGGTGTTGAGTAGGTTCACCCGCGGCGCGGCGGGCGATCAGCGCGAAAAATTGTTGCGCGTCCGCGTCAGCGATGATTTCTTCCGGGTGGGCGTAGAGCCAGGTTCGATCGCGGCCGAGTGCATGCATGAGCAGAAGCTCGGCCGCGAGAGTGTGAGACGGAACGCCAGAGTCGCGCAACTGCGCGAAAGCTTCGCGAAGGGCGGTGCGGACAACGAGCGGCGCCGCCTGAGGCCTCATCCGAAGAGTTTCTCCCTCTGACGGCCGGATGCCTCGTAATAGCCGTAGGCCACACCGTTTCCGGCGTAGGCATAGCCGCCAAGGGCGAGACCCCCGAAAGCCCGGTAACCGATAGCGCCTCCCCCAACCGCTCGCCATCCGATTGCCAGCCCGCCGAAGCCAATCAAGCCGAGCGAGAGGCCGCCGATGGCGAGACCGCCCGCCGCCAATCCCCCTACCGCGATGACGCCCAGAGCGACGCCACCGATGGCAATCACACCACTGGGACGACCGCCTACGGCGATGATGGCGACAGGAGCAGGGCCGGATGCGAACAGCGGAAGGCCGGCGATCCGTGTTGTGGATTCATAGGAACGAAAATTGTACGAGGGCATGGCACGGCGTTGCACCAAGGGAAGGACAACAAGAACCAACACCATGAAACTGCCATACCAAACCCAATAGCGGCGCGGAAGTGAACGAGTGTCGGCGGGGCCGGATGCCAAGCGATCGCTCAAGTTTCTCATCGAACCGGAGCCAGGAACGGAACCCTGACGAGTCACCATGGGGCACCTCCTTAGGAGGATTATGCCTCGGCAAGCTCCTGCTTGAGGCGCTCGGCTTCGTAGTGGGTAACCAGGCCGTCGACGAGGAGCGCCAGTTTGCCGTCCATGACATCGGTTAGTTGGTGAAGCGTAAGGCCGATGCGGTGATCGGTCACACGATTTTGCGGGTAATTGTAGGTGCGGATTTTTTCCGAGCGGTCGCCGGATTTGATCTGCCCGCGGCGCTCGGCGGCAACGGCCGCTTGCTGCTTTTCCTGTTCCATTTCGTAGAGACGGGCGCGGAGAACGCGCATGGCCTTGGCACGATTCTTGATTTGCGATTTTTCGTCCTGCTGCGAGACGACGAGGCCGCTGGGAATGTGCGTGATGCGAACCGCGGAATACGTCGTGTTCACCGACTGGCCGCCCGGGCCCGAAGAACAAAACGTGTCAACGCGCAGGTCCTTGGCTTCAATCTTGATGTCGATGTCATCAGCCTCGGGAAGCACGGCGACGGTCGCGGCTGAAGTATGAATGCGACCTTGCTGTTCGGTCGTGGGGACGCGCTGGACGCGGTGGACGCCGCTTTCGTATTTCAGCCTGGAGTAGACTCTGTGGCCTTGAATCGCGGCGACAATTTCTTTCAGTCCGCCGAGCGAAGAAGGCGAACTCTCGAGCACTTCCACTTTCCAGCCTTGTGTTTCCGCGTACCGCAAATACATGCGGAAAAGTTCGCCGGCGAAGAGCGCGGCCTCATCACCGCCGGTTCCCGCGCGAATTTCGAGGATCACGCTCTTTTCGTCGTTTGGATCTTTGGGAAGCAGGAGCAGCTTCAGCTCGCGCTCGACGATTTCCTTGCGCGCCGTGAGCTGTTTTTCTTCTTCGCGCGCGAGCTCCTTCATTTCCGCGTCATCGGCTTCGACGGCCATCTGGTGCGCACCGGCGAGATCTTTTTCAATTTGCTTGTACTCGCGGTGTTTCGCGACGATTTGTTCCAGCTCGGCGTGCTGCTTGGCGACTTTCTGGAAGCGCGCGGAGTCCGAGACGATTTCCGCTGTCGAAAGCTGCTGCGTCAATTCGTCGTAGCGTGCGCCAAGCTGGTCCAATTTTTCGGATAGCGTAATTACGGCCATGGCAAATCCTTTTCAGCTTACAGTCGTTAGTTCCAAGTCTTAAGTAGGGAAAAATCGAAGAAGTAAGTAGGAACTGTTTTCGACTTTCCGGACGAATGCGGGCTCCCGCGAGGGGAGCAAAAAGCGGGTCGGCTAATAGAAGGCGGCGTACATCAGTGGACTCAGGACTAAGGATATCGCCAAATCCTGGTACAGGCAATTAGATGCGCGGTGCGGTTGCTCCGATGCAATACGGTGTACTACGATGCCTAGCAATGAGCGAAGCGGCGCGAACCATGTTGCAGGCAAAGGAAGATGCCGCGCAGGAGCCTGCGCGGGAGGCTGATGCCGGTTTCCTGTGGGATTTCTGGTATCCGGCAATTCAGAGCAACGAGATTGTCGGCCGGAGGCTGGCCACGACGATGCTGCTGGAAGTGCCGCTGGTGCTCGGACGGACTGCGGGGGGCAAGGCGTTTGCGATGCGCGATTCCTGCCCACACCGGGGGATCCCGCTTTCTTATGGCCGATTTGACGGGCAGATACTCGAATGCTGTTATCACGGCTGGCGATTCGAGGCGTGCACAGGACAATGCGTTGAGATTCCCTCGCTGACGAGTCAGGACAAGCTGAAAGTCGACCGCGTGTTCGCCGGGCATTATCCGTGCGCGGAGCGCGACGGCTACGTCTGGGTGTACATGACCTCGCACGGCCGCATAGCGGCCACTGGTTCTGGCGACCGCGAAGCGGTCGACAATGCGCCGGGATCGCGGCGGCCGGAAATGACTGCTCCAGCTCCAGCGCTTTCCGTCTTCAGCAAGAAGTACACGATTATGCACCTGGCGTGCGAGCTGCCGTCACACGTCGATCATGGAATTATCGGCTTGATGGACCCGGCGCACGGACCGTTCGTGCACCAATCGTGGTACTGGCGGAGCCGGCACAGCATCCACGAAAAGGAAAAGAAGTTCGAGCCGATTCCGAACGGTTTCCGGATGAGCCCGCACACGCCAAGCTCAAACAGCGCTCCTTACCGGATGCTGCAGAAATATACGGGCGAGCCGGTGACCACAACGATTGATTTTGTATTGCCGAATATCAGGACGGAAGAGATCCGAAGCGGGCGGCTGTGGTTTTCCAGCCGGGCAACGGTGACGCCGGTGCGGCGCGACCTCTGCCGGATCGATTTCGTCGCGGCGTGGAATCTTTTTCTGCCGAAGGCGATTTTCCGGATCTTTGCGAAGAAATTCCTTCGGCAGGATCAGGAAACCATGATCCAGCAGGCAGAAGGATTGAAGCACGATCCGCGCCTGATGCTGATAGATGACGCGGACCGGCCGGCAAAGTGGTATTTCGGACTGAAGGCCAACCTGCTGGAATCCCGGCGTACGGGAGCGCCGATGGTCCATCCGATGAGCGGGCCCGTGACCCTGCGGTGGCGGTCGTGAAGAGTCGTTCGTCCTTAAGTCATAAATTGTAGGGGCGCGGGGTGCTCGGCCGATAACTGCGTCTCACACAGGATTTTCGACGCTCCATTCTGGCTGGAGGTCTTACGCCAGACCCTCAGGTTCGGGCGAAAGCGGAAAGTGGGCCGTCTTCGACCGGAGTATCCCCCCTATATTTTTCGTAAGTGCGGATTCTAAAGGACTTAACATTTCTGTAAGTTCTTTGTAATGAACACTCACGAGAAGGGCGTGGAAGTGTTCATTCTAAAGGGTTTATTTGCACCAAAATTGTGTAGAAGTCGGATTTTTCGTAAGTGTTCATTCTACGGGATTTAGTTCCCCGGCGGCGTTTACCTCTGGAAAAAGAAAAAGCGGCAGTGTGGGGAGAGAGCAAGAGCGAGGTCTGCCGCTTTCCGAAGGCCGTTAGCGAAAGCGGGAGAGGTCGAAGTCGACAGAGACGGGGCCACCTCGCGGAGGGACGACGAGAATCGCGGCGGAATCGGAGGAGAAGACATCTGGGGGGACTTCGAGTTCAAGAGTGGCGCCTATCAGGGTACAAGAACCGCTGCGTCCGCACACAGAATCGGCCCTCCCCGAGAAGGTGCGGACGGAGAGCGCTTGTTTATTGTCAAAAATCTGGACCTCGTAGTCTTTCCAGAAATCGTAGGGCAGGCGGGCAGGAGCGGGGAGAGGTCCGGAGCGCGGGCTTACCGTGATGAAGGCGGCGTAGGAATTGGGCAGGCGGATCTCCACGATGATCCTTACGAACTCCCCCTCGGCGCGGTGGTCGAGTTGAGCCTGCTGGGCACTGTACGAACCAAGATGCCGATCCGATCGCAGCGCGAGCTGAGCGAAGGGGGTGAGAAAAGTAACGGAGGAGACGTACGGAGTGGTCTTGGCCGACGGAAGGCGCTTGGTGTACTTGTCGAGAAGACGAACGAGGGATCCATCGTGCCGCTGGCCGAGGAAATAGGCCTGGCGGACGGCGGTATCGGAAAGAGGGCTATCAAAGGCCGCAACAGGAACAGATGGCAGACAGATTGATAGAAGCAAAGAAGCGAAGATGCGCGAGAAATGGCGCATGCGAAGAGCCTCGAAAAGAGTATAGAGCGGAGAGGGGACCGCGCCTACAACAAAAAAGTGCAACCGCTGGGAGCGCGGAGAGCGCAAGAGGTCAACGGAGAGAGGAAGGATCGAACTCGACAGTGACCTGGTCACCTACGGGGGGATCGACGCGGACGGAGACTGTGCCGGAGGAAAAGGCGTTCGCCGGGAATTCAAACCAGAGAGTGGCGCCGGTGAGAGTGCAGCCGCCTTCGTCACAAATTAAGTTTGGTTCGCCTGAGGAAGTGAAAGGCCGGAGCGCTTTCTCACCGGTGAAGACCTGGACCTCGAAATCTTTCCAAAAGTCGTAAGGGCGCAAGATGTAGCCCGTGGGAGAGCTGGATCGGGAGCTTGCGGGGCGAGGAATGAGAGCGCCATAAGAGTCCGTCAAGAGAATTTGAACGACGATTTTCACGGATTCTTCCTGGCCGCGGTGGTCGAGTTGGGCCTGCTGGGCGCTATAGCCGACGGTGTGCTGGCTAGAGAGCTGGGTGAGGAGAGCGAACGGAGTAAAGAAGGTGACCGAGGAGATGTAGGGGCCAGTTTTGGGGGCGGGAAGGCGCTTCGTGTACTTGTCAAGGAAACGCGCGAAGGATTCATCGTGACGCTGGCCGAGGAAATAGGCCTCGCGGACGGCGGTGTCGGAAAGAGGCGTATCGAAGGCGAAAGAGGAAGGCGCGAGAAGCGCCGCTGTCAGGAGTGCTGCGATCGAGCGGGTCGGGGAATGAGGCATGGTGTCTCTTAGTATTGGACGATAACTTTAACAGGCAAGTTTCAGATGCGGCGGGGGACGTTGGGGAAGTCGAGCCAGACCTTGACGCCGCAAAAGTGGGAGCCTTCGGTGCAGATGGGCGTGGTGATGCCGGC
>WNFO01003725.1_pt1 | contig 13032 bp, 14 predicted proteins | sample 5400251 | NCBI WGS metagenome assembly WNFO01 (sample SAMN13153354, study PRJNA577476) | soil metagenome | isolation source: 100 cm saprolite under Madrone tree | place: USA:California | collected 2016-06-14 | reverse complement strand
CGAATTGCTCTCCTGGCTGATGTTCGTGGCGACCGGCGTCGGTCCCTACTCGGGTCAGGCCGTGCACTTCAAACATTACGCGCCGGATCCGAAGGAGTACGCGGTCAAACGCTACCTGCACGAGGCCGAGCGCCACTGGGGAATCCTCGAGGCCCGGTTGGCAAACCGGCGCTACATGCTCGGTGAGACCTACACCATCGTGGACATGGCGGTGTGGGGTTGGGCGCGAGCACTGCCGTTCGTCCTGGGAGACGACGCTTGGGGCAAACGGCCTCACCTCAAGCGCCATTTCGATGAGATCAGCGCGCGTCCGGCGGCCGTGCGCGCCAACGCGCTCAAGGATCGCTACTCATTCAAGACCGAAATGGACGAGGAAGCGCGCCGCTTCCTGTTTCCGCAGGTCAGATCGGCCTGAAGCCGTCCTCGTCTGACCCCTCGCCGCAATCGAACTGCGCCGGTGCCGTGCGCTGGTACGCACCCTGCGGCGGCCGGCGGCCCCACGAAAAATGAGCGGCACCCGACGCCGCAATTTGCCGGCTGTGCGTCACTCACTTTTGTGGGGGATGATAGTGCGCCGTGATCACACCTAGCTCTCGTACTTGAAGGAAACTTTGACCTTGGCCCGATATGCCTCGATTTTGCCGTTATTGAGCTGCAGATCCAGCTGCGCGATCTCGGCAACCCGCAGGTCGCGCAAGGTCTTGCTCGCGCGGGTGACGGCGGCCGCGGCCGCCTTCTCCCAGGACTCCGTGCTGGTTCCTACAAGCTCGATGACTTTGTACACGCTCTCAGCCATGGTGGTCTCCCCAGGTGGTGAATCGCGGTTGACAGCCTGCAAGCTACTCTCAATCGCCGTGAGCGCCAAGTTTGCGCGGCGTGAGACGCGCACGGTGCGCCGAGCGCCACTGGAGAGCAACGTTGCGCAGTGTGAGCTGTGACCCGATCAAGTGCCACTCGTCTGGTAGATTGCTTCACCATGCAGGATGTTCTGAATCGTTGGGCACGAACCGTCCGTTCCTGGTTGCGGGCTCGGCAAAAGTCCACCTCCGTTCAGGCGGGATGGGTCGCGGGTCGACTCCGGACCTCTCCCGAGGGCCACGCTTATGGGCGTTCCGTGCGGCAGGAATGCAACTACTACGTCTATGTTCCTGCGGGACTGACACGGCTGGACCGCGTGCCTCTGCTCGTGATGCTGCACGGATGCAAGCAGAACGCACGGCTGTTTGCCGAGGGCACGCGGATGAATGCGCTGGCCGATCTGCATCGATTCATCGTGCTGTATCCAGAGCAGTCCGCGCGCGTTCATCCGCTGTGCTGCTGGCGATGGTTCGAGAGCGACACTTTGAAGGGGGCGGGGGATGCGGCAGTGATCGCCGAATTGGTTCGCACGGTCGCGAGACGCTACCCCGTCGATCGCTCGCGCGTGTACGTCGCCGGAATGTCCGCGGGCGGTGCGATGGCGAGCATCCTCGTGCTGTGCTACGGAGCCATGTTTGCCGCGTGCGCCATCGTCTCCGGGGTGATGTACCGAGCCGCTGATTCCGTGCTGGAGGCGATCGCGGTGATGCGCAGAGGCTCGCGCACGCCGCCTGGGGCGGCGGCGGGCGATGCCGCACGCAAGTCATCACGCTGCGTCGGATTCGTTCCCGCGCTCGTGATGCACGGGGATCGCGACTCCGCAGTCAACCCTCTCAACGCCGATCAGATCATCGAGCAGTTCCGGGAAGTCGCACAAGCCGTCACGACCGCGCCCGCGCCGCTCGCGGAATCTGACGAGCGCCGTGTTACAACCGCCGGCCGCGCATACCGGCAGCGCGATTACCTGAGCGAAAATCGTGTACTGCTGCGCAAGATCATCGTCGAGGGGCTGGGCCACGCCTGGAGCGGCGGCGATGACCGTCATGCCTTCAACGACGCCGCCGAGCCGGACGCCAGCCAGCTCATCTGGGAGTTCGTATCCGAGTTCCGGCGCAGCCCGGGACAGCGAGTACCTGCCGGCGCCTGGTGGAGTCAATTGCTGCGCGCAGTCCGGGGAGTCTGGGCTTAGCCCATGTGCAGGCCGCCGTTGATGGAGAAATCGGCGCCGGTTGCGAACGCGGAATCATCGGAGGCGAGCCAGCCGACGATGGAGGCGATCTCGTCCGGCTCTCCGAGCCGCTTCACCGGGATGCTGCTCACGATTCTCTCGAGGATCTCGGGCTTGACGGCGCGCACCATTTCCGTGCCGATGTAGCCGGGCGACACGGTGTTTACGGTGACGCCACGGGCTGCAACTTCCTGTGCCAGCGCCATCGTGAACCCATGAATGCCCGCCTTGGCGGTCGAATAGTTCGCCTGCCCGAATTGGCCGCGCTGACCGTTGATGGAGGAAATGTTGATGATGCGGCCCCAACCGCGCCCCACCATGCCCTCGATCACCTGCTTGGTGACGTGAAACAGCGAGTTGAGGTTGGTCTCGATGACGGCATGCCAGTCCTCCAGAGTCATCTTGCGAAAGGTGCAATCGCGGGTAATGCCGGCGTTGTTGACCAGGATGTCGATTTCGCCGACCTCGGCGCGCGCGGCCTCGAAGGCGCGCCGCGTCGATTCCCAGTCTGCGACGTTGCCGGAGGAAGCATGAATGTTGCAGCCTTCCGCTCGCATCTCGCTCAGCCAGCGCTCCTTGCGCTGCGAGCCGGGGCCGCAGCCGGCGATGACGACGTGACCGTCCCGACACAGGCGCCGGCAGATGGCGGTGCCAATGCCACCCATGCCCCCTGTGACGTAAGCGATGCGATGCGCGACCTGGACCATAGCCTGGACCCTCTATCAGGCTTCAAGCCTATTCCTACGCTCTTTTTGCGGAGGCGTCCATCGGGGTCTATTCGTGCACGTAGCGGCCGGGCGCATCTTCAAGAGGTGAGCCGTCCGCAGTAGCATGAGCGGCTATATCACGCGCCGGCTGCTGTACGGGATCGGAGTGATCGGCGAGCCAGCGCTGCCACACAGGCCACCACGATCCGTCGCGGGCGGGTGCTTGCTTCAGCCAGTCATCGGGCGACAGCTTAGCGGTGTCATTCGACCAGGTCAGCAAGCGGTGCCTGCGCCTGGGGTGGGATGGCCCGCTGACGATGCCCGCGTTGTGACCGCCACTCGTCAGGAGAAACGTGTAGTCCGCAGAGCCTGTGAGCTCACGCGCCTTGTACACCGAGCGCCACGGAGCGACATGGTCCGTCTCGGTTCCGACGACAAACATCGGGACCCGCACGGCTCCAAGATCTACGGGCTGATCGCCGACGGTGAACGTCCCGTGCGCCAGCTCATCCTTCAGATAAAGCCGCTCAAGGTACTCACTGTGCATGCGCCATGGCATGCGGGTACCGTCGGCATTCCATGCCATCAGATCATTGACCTGCTGGCGCTCACCGCGCACGTAAGTATCGACAGCGGGCGTCCATAGCAGATCCCGTGAGCGCAACATCACGAAAGCTGCAGCCATGCGCTCACTCTCGAGCACGCCGGCTTTGTGCATCACCGCTTCGAGCATCGCCAGCTGGCCCGGGCTGATGAACACGGACAGTTCCCCTGGCTCACTGAAATCGGTCAGGGCGGCGAGCAAGGTAACGGAGGCCAGCCGCGAGTCGCCCCTGCGGGCCAGCAGGGCGGCGCCTATGGAAAGCAGCGTTCCCCCGATGCAGTAGCCGACGGCGTGTACTTTGCGCTCGGGGACGATGCTGCCGACCGCAGCCAGGGCATCGAGGAAGCCGAGCTGCACATAATCATCGATGCCGAGATCGCGGTCCGCAGCGCTCGGATTCTTCCACGAGATCACGAACACCGTGTGCCCCTTCTCGACCAGGTAGCGCACCAGTGAGTTGCGCGGCGACAGGTCGAGAATGTAGTACTTCATGATCCACGCCGGCGTGATCAGCACCGGCTCGGCATACACGGTCGGCGTCTGCGGCGAATACTGCAGCAGCTCTATGAGCCGGTTGCGGAACACGACCTTGCCGGGCGTCACGGCGACATCCTTGCCGACCTTGAACTGCTCGGTGCCTACGGGGGGTGCCCCGCCCAGCGCCCGCTGCGCATCCTCGAGCCAGTTCTTCAGGCCCCGAATGAGATTGTGGCCGGATTCGGCGACCGTCCGGTTGAGCAGCTCGGGATTCGTGTGGAGGAAATTCGCAGGCGATGCCGCCTCGAGCAGCAACCGGCCGGCGAAGCTCATCCTGGAGTCCGGATTGAGCGCTTCCTGCCACCAGGAAACCCAGTTGCCGTAGGCGTGGGCGTACGCATTGAATGGCCACACGTTCCAGGCGGCGCCATCAAACCCCAGCTCCTTGTGCTGCGGCGGCAGGGATGTGCCAGTGGCCGCCTGCGCCATGAACTTCCAGCTGTCCAGCATCTTTTCCATTGCACTCTGCGCGAGTGCCAGCTGGCGCTTGGGGTGAGTGGCGAGGCCGAGGTACCACTCCCACCAGGCATTGAGATAATCGTCCGGAGCCAGCCCACCGGTGACAGCGGCCAGCTGTGCGCGCAATTGGCGCTCGAGCCGGGCTTTCAGCTGCGCGTCGGTCACGGTTGGTTCCGCATCGGCGTTGGCTTGTGAACCAGCATTCAAGGCGAGTCCCCCGCAAAAGTCAGGCCGCTGTTGGTCGCTGCTGCGTACCTTATGGCGATACGCAACCCATAAAGCAAGGGCGGCCGAATGGCCGCCCTTGGGTGCAACTGAAAGCCGATGGCAGGATTCTTTACGCTGCCTTCTTCGCCGCCTTCGTCACGGACTCGGAGGCGTACTGGGTAAACGTTCCATGCGCGTCGGAGGCAAGCGCTACGAACTCCTGGACGCGCGCGGAGATCTTCTCGCCGAGCTTGGTGCCGATCTCGGCCTGCTTGGTGAGCAGCTCCGCCGGATTCTTGGCGGCAAAGGCAGCCTGTGCGTGCGCCAGACCGGACTCCAGGTAGTCGCCGGCGACTGAATACTGGAAGCGGGCAAAGCGCTCGATGGTCTTGAAGCCTTCCTGTTGGGCCTTGTAAACCGGCGCGAAAGTCTCGCGATAGGCATCCAACCAGGCGTTCGGGTCAAAAGTGCGGTCAGTCATGCTAATTCTCCTTCAGGGGGTGGGCCAACTGGAGAGGATTATACATCATTTTGTATGCAGTGCAATAGGTTGAGATTCATGACCGTTAGACCTTGGAGTGTTAATATAAATTATTGATTTAAATTATTAATATATTTCTATACTGCCGTGCTCAAGATAATTTTCTATCCGTATTTTTGCACCGCATACGGAGGCTCTACAAGCGCAGGCCACCGTCCACCTCCAGACACCGCCCGGTGAAAAAGTCGTTCTCGAAGATGAAGCCCACGGCGCGCGCGATCTCATCGGGCTCACCCAGACGACCCACCGGCACGGGTGCGATCACTTTGGCGAGCACCTCCGGCTTCATTCCTTCGACCATCGGCGTGCGGATGAAGCCGGGGGCGACTGCGCCGACGCGGATTCCGTAGCGCGCCAGCTCCTTCGCCCACACGACCGTCATCGCCGTGACCCCCGCCTTGGCCGCACTGTAATTCGTCTGTCCTGCATTGCCCGCGCGCGAGATGCTGGAGATGTTGACGATCACGCCCCCGCTGCCCAGAGCGATCATGCGCTGCGCCGCCTCGCGCGCGCACAGAAACACGCCTGTCAGATTGATGTCGATCACGGACTGCCACTGCGCGAGCGTCATCTTGCCGGCGACCTGGCCGTCCTTGACCTTTACCAGCAGCGCGTCGCGCACGATCCCGGCGTTGTTGATCAGCCCGTCCAAACGGCCGAAGTGGTTGACGATCTGGTCCATCGTCTCGACCACGCTGTCCTCGTCCGCGACATTGGCAATGTAGCTGCGCGCGATGACTCGTTCCCGAGCGCAGCGCGCCGTGGTTTCGTCCACGTCGGCGCTGTTCGTGTCCAGCAACGCGAGATTGGCGCCCTGCCTGGCGAAGTAGCTGGCAAGCGAACGACCGATGCCGCGCCCGGCGCCGGTGACGAGAATAGTTTTGCCGCTAGCTTGCACGTCCTGTTACTCCTGCATCAGCTTGAGAATTCGAAGCCCTGTGACCACCCATGAAAACGAGTGACGCTCAAACGCAGCAAATTTCCGGCCCAGCTGTGACACTCATGTTCGTGGGGCCGGTAATTGTGGGTGCGCCCGATCCGTGCATGTGGACTCGGGCGTGCGGCTTCAACCGCGGCGCTTGCCCGGTTCCGTCTTGGGCTGCTTGCCGGTGGAGCCCGCGGTAGGCGCGGGCGTGAAGGCCGAGAGCATCGACGCCTGCATTTTTGCCCACAGCTCCATGTTCTGACGCGCCAGCTCGGCCAGCGGAGCCATCGGCGTCTCGAGCACTTTGGCCATCTCGGCCTGCATGACATCCTGCTGGCGCAGGAGGCTGCCGATGCTTTGCTCCAGATACGACGTCAACATTTCCTGTATCGGGTTACCATAGAAGCGAATGATGGCCTCGAGCAGCTGGGTGCTCAGCACGGGCCGCCCGAATTGCTCTTGGTTGGCGATGATCTGCAGCAAAATGCTCCGCGTGACGTCCTGGCCGCCTTTGTCGTCCACGACTTTCACCCGCTCGCCGGCGGCGATCATCTTGCGGATGTCCTCCAGGGTGACGTGGCGGCTGTCCTTGGCGTCGTACAGGCGTCGGTTGGCGTATTTGCGTATCAGGCGTTCTTCGGCCATTGCTGCGAACCTCGTTGCCCGTGCCGTGCCACCGTGAGAGTGCCGCGCAATGGTAAACTTTATGTATGCGGCGCACAATGCTCGTCGGCGGCTCGGCGGCCGTGGGTGCGGCCGTGACCGCAGGGCTATTTTGAACGGCTGTAGACTCAAGATCGCAACTGACGGCCGGCTTTGCTTTGAGCGCTAGTTTTCTGCATCGCATACAGCATGGCAACCCCCTCGGAGCCTGGCACGTCCAAGCTTGATGCAACCTTCTCGGAGGCGGCTGAGCGCTTCCTCGAGCTGATCCGCGCGTTCGGGGGCGAAGTCGCGGGGCCGGCTGCGAGTGCGCAGGACGGCTCATCGCTGGCGCGCAGACTTGCCGAGGAGCTGGAGCGCTGGCTGCAGACCTCATCGTCCGCTCAAGCGTGGTACGGTCCGAATGGCGGGCTCGGTGGCGTCTGGTCGGCGTCGCCTTTCGCCGCATTGCCGATCGGGCCACGCGCGGAGCAGCCGCAAGACTCGCAGCGCACGCTGGATCTGCTGACGCGCTTTGCGCAGCTGCAAGCACAGCTGGCGGTGCACTGGAGTGAGATTGCCCGCAACTCGGCCAATGAGTTTGCCGCCCGCTTGGGCGCCTCATGGAGCGGCAGTCTGCAGTTCGAGAGCCTCATGAGACTCTATGGACTGTGGATCGAGTGCGCCGAGCGCGCCTACGCCGACACCGTACGCAAAGATGAGTTCTGCCGGCTGCAAGCCGAGCTGGCGAACACTGCCACCGCGTTGCTTTTGCAGCAGCGCAAACAGGCCGAGGCACTGGCGCGAGCTTTCGGGATGCCAACGCGTACCGAGGTCGATGCGCTGCATCGGCGCCTCAGGGAACTGCAGAGCGAGCTGCGGACGCAGCACTCACGCTCGCAAGCAGAACGGCCCAAAACGACGCGCAAACGCCCGACCCGCTCCGGGAGAAAGCGCAAGTGACGCAGTTCTGGGGCGACCCTGGCCCACTGCTGCTCGACCTGAATCGGCGCGTTGCCGAGACGTTGATCAGCCTGCGTCGGGCGCGCCATGTGACAGTGGGTTGCTCGCCCAAACGTGCGGTCTGGAGCCAGGACAAGACAACCCTGTATCGCTATGTCCCGCTCCCACACACCCGGCCGGCGCGCCTTAGACCGATTCTGATCTGCTTTGCGCTGGTTAATCGTCCGTATGTTCTCGACTTGCAGCCGGACCGCTCGCTGGTGCGCGAGCTGCTGGCAGCCGGTCTGGATGTGTATCTGATCGACTGGGGCGATCCGGATGATGCTGACCGCTGCCTCGATCTGGAGGACTACATCGGCCGCTACCTGGGGGGGTGCGTGCGCTACATCCTCGAATCGCACGCTATCGATGCCTTGAATCTGCTCGGTGCCTGCCAGGGAGGCACCTTCAGCGTCTGTTATACGGCGCTTCACCCCCAACAGATCGCCAACCTGGTCACGATCACGGCGCCGGTGGATTTCCACACCCCGGACAACCTGCTCTCCAAGTGGGTCCGGCAACTCGACCTGGATCTGATGCTGCGCGCGGGCAATGTGCCGGGTGAGGTGCTCAACGCACTGTTCCTGTCATTGATGCCGTTCCGGCTCATGCACGAGAAGTATGTCGGCTTGCTGGAGCGCTGCGCGGAGCCGCGCGCCATCGAGGATTTTGTGCGCATGGAGAAGTGGATTTTCGACAGCCCGAGCCAGGCGGCCGCCGCCCTGGTGCAGTTCGTGAAGTGGTTCTATCAGGAGAATCGTCTGATTCGCGGCGCGCTCGAGCTGGCCGGCCGCCGCGTGGACCTGAAACAGATTCTGCAGCCGGTGCTCAACATCTTCGCGAACCAGGACCACATCGTGCCAGCCAGCGCATCCGCCTCGCTGCACCAGCATATCGGCAGCCGGGACTATACGACCCTTGCGGTCGACACCGGGCACATCGGCATCTACGTCAGCCGGCGTTCTCAACAGGAAATTGCACCGGCGCTCATCTCCTGGCTTGCTGACCGGCCGTAACGACAGCGCCGGCAGCCGGCGGACTGGCGATCGCGGCGGCGCGGCACGAGGTTGTGCGGCGCGGGGCTGCCCGCGGCTATCCGCTGAGAGCCGCGAGGTCGCCGCTCTCGAAGAGCTCCTCGAGTGCGCGCCGGGCTCTGTATTCCTCGTACTGCATCTCGATTAGCGAGAGGACCTGTTCCTCATCGAGGATGGGCTCCGCTGCGGCGATCGCGTACGGGGAAGAGCGGGCCAAATCGTCGGCGGTTTCCGTTGGCACCGCGACGCGGCTGTCCGAGTCTGGCAGCGCACGCGCCCGCCGCTCGGGAGGAACGAACTTCGTGGGATCAAATGCGGCTGTCAGCTCCATAACTTAACTCCTTCAGAGTAATACTTGCTGCATGCAGGAGACGTTCCGGCAGCCTGCGAGGCAACGCGACTGGCAGCTAAGGCCTCGGAATCTCAGGAGATTCCTCCGCAGGAGACTCTCGCAACATGCTGCGCGGGGCGCACTGTAACAGCGCATCCCCCCGTCGACCCACTCACTTTCGGTGCACGTAACTCGCGAGTGCGCGCTGCACCGATATCTCGATCCACTTGAGTTCCCAGGCGGCACCCTAGCGCACTCCTCGCGTTCAGAGCAAAGAACATTTAGCAATGACGAACGTTGCGGTACCGTGACAAAGCTGCATCGGCCTATTGCCGCGGCCAGGGCAGCGGTTCCAAGGATCCGCCACGGCGCTATCGGATCCGGCCCAACACAACATGATGTGGCCAGGCAGCCAACAGCCGGCAATCCTTGGGGCGCCCGTGCCGCAGGCGTAGACTGCGCCGTGTGAGCAGGACCGTGTGGCTTTTCATTCCTACTGCGGCGCTGTTGGGGGCATGGCACGCTCACGCTGCAGGGTCGCTGCGCTTTCTGGCCAATGAACCGATGCAGTACGATTTCGCCGACCAACGGTCGTTGCCGCCGACATTCGGCGTCGGCGAGTTCACGCTGGAGCTGTGGATCAAACCCGACAACTCCTATCCCGCCGGGGGCACCGAGCGCGCTACTTATGGTCAGCTGACGAATTGGACTCCTGACGACGTGCGTCCGTATAGCGAGCAGAGCTGGTGGTACGCAGGCAACTGGTTGCTGGACGGCCACTCGGGACCGGACGGTTTCGACCGTGGCGACAACCGCGAGGGCACTTTCAGCCTGCAGTTCTATGGCGGGGGCCGGCTGCGTTGGATGTTCGCCGACGACGCCGATGTGATACCGGTCGGAAAGGTCTGGGCTGTGGAGGCTTACCCGGCGAAGGCCACGCGATCGCTGCTCGACGGCCACTGGCATCAGGTGACATGCGTGCGGCGGTGGCGCGAGGGTGGTAAAGCGCGGCTGGAGCTGTGGATCGACGGTAAGATGGTCGCCCAGCAGCCGATCCCGATGCAGGTGAACATGCGCCAGTTCTGGGATTCGCCGCCTCATCCGCGCAACCCCAAAGCGATCGGAGGCTGGTGCTGGGGGAGCGAAGTGATGACGGCCTGGAATCACTACTTTACCCAGTACGAGGATTACAAAGGGCTGCTCGATGAGCTGCGCTTCTGGGATCGGGCCAAGTCGCCGAAAGAGCTCGCCGCTGACTGGGACAAGGCCGTCACGGGCAGTGAGCCGGGGCTGGTGGGCTACTTTCCCCTGGATGAGGGCGCGGGCACCGTGGCGCATGACAAGCTCGATGCCTCTCGCGTGCTCACCTTGCACAACCTGCGGCCGGAAACCTGGTCCAGCGAAGACGCGCCGGTGCACTGAGGTCCGGATGACGGCGAGGATCTTCGAAGCCTATGCCTCGTTGGCGGTCGAGTCGTCGATCGATCAGCTGCTCGCCACCATCCCGGGCGGGCTCGAGCTGCGCGAGCGGGTGCTCACGGGCTGGTCGGGCGCCTCCACCAAGTACGATGAGGCGACCGGCGCGGCCTACTTCCTGGTGTGCGACGGCCAAACGCTTGGATGCTTTACCGTGAGCGGTATCGATCCTGCACAGGCCAGCAGCATCGCCGCCGCCCTTCAGGGCAACAGCGACTGGACCGCCGCCAGCGTCGTTCGTGCAGTCGAGCAGGCGCTCGGCGGCAGCGCGCAGCGAGCGCAGTGACGCCGAGGCATCATCGAGCTAACCGTCCACGCCCGGGGGCTTTTGCTGCTGTGCGTTACGCCCCTTACGCCCTCGCACGTCTAAGCGGCGGGGTGCGTCGTCGATCTAGCTACTTTCCGGCGCAAAAATGACCTCGTGGGATTGGCTGCGCCGGCACGCGAGCATGGCAGATCGGCCACAGCCTTACGACCGGGGTGGTATCAAGGGGGCTGGGCGAACTCAGCGCTCGGCTGAAGGGGCGAGTGCGTGACCGATGTTGATCAGGTTATCGGCGATGACGCCCAAGCCGACCCAGCGCTGGATGCCGGGCATGCCTTTGTAGCGGCAACGGTTCAGGCCATGGCGTCGCTTGAGAAGACTGATACGACCTTCACAGCCGGTGCGCCATTTCTGCGCGTTGCGGAACCAGCGTTTCTTCTCGAGTCGCTTGCGCTGCGCACTCTTGGTGGAGCGGTTGGGGACGGCCACTCGCTTGATGCCTCGGGCTTGCGCGGCAAGTTCGTTACGCTGCGAGAAAAAGGCAGCGTCAGCGGTGACCAGATAGGGTTTGCGACCCAGCAGTTCCTCGTGCACCGCGATCGCCGGCAGCAGCAGATCACAGTCGCTGGGGCGCTCAGCGTAGACTTCGTAGTGCGTGACGATCTGCGCTTCGGCTTCCTGGATTTTCACCATCTTGCCGAACTCGGTGGGCTTGGCGGCTTTGCCTTTGCGGATCACCTCGGTGTGCGGCTCGAACAAGCTCACGAGCTTGCCGGGCACGTGTGTGTTGCCCTTGAAGAGGCGCTCGCGCGCCTGGTGCATGACGTGCCGCACCAGCGGGATCATCCGCTCAAGATAGGCTCTGTTCGCCTCCAAGCCGATCTGCTCAAGAAGGCCGCGGGCACGCTTGCGACCCGTGACGACTTCCTCGGCGAAGCGCCTGGCTTGACCGACCACGCGGGCCGTGTGGTACAGCAACTTACGGTAGTAAGCCTTCAGCCGCTCCGGGCCCTGAGGAGCACGGCTGCGGCTCGAGCGGGCGATCCGCCTGACTTGATAGCCCACGGCGCGGGTGCGATCCCGCAGCCGCGTACCGGCGCGGCCAGCGATCTGGGCAATGCGCTTCATCGCACGGGTGAGCACCCGTACGCCATCGCCCAGCAGCGAGCTGTCGGTCGGGTAATGAATGTCGGTCTCCACCACCGTGGTGTCCACACGCAGCCGGCGGCCGCGCACGATGCGCTTCTCGCACGCAATGGCGATCACGCGTCGATGGATCTGCTCGATGATCTCGGGGCCGAGCGCGATGGCGAGCCTGCCGAGGGTTTTGGCATCGGGAACCTTCTGCGCCCCCACCCGAGTGAACTGCCGATACACGAGGTTCGCGCGCACCTCGCGCTCGAGCACCCGATAACTCCAGTTGCGCATGTGCTTGAGCAGCAACAGCCGCAGCACCACCTCGGCCGGTGTCCCCGGCCGCCCGCGAGTGCGGCTCTGCGGCCATCGCCGTGCGAGGGCCTCATAGACAATCTGCACCAGCTCGCAGTCGCCGAGCAGCGCATCGACCTGGCGCATCCACTCTTCCCACAAGGGGCCTACTTCCTCCTGGATCAGGCCCTCGGCGAAGGACAGTTGTGGGCGGGACAGCTCGATCATCTCGCTTTGGGTCCCGAGACTCGCTTATGCTGGGCGTGGGACTGCTATCATCTGTCGCTAACATTAGCGACAGACAGTGTTACTGTCAAGGCCCATCATGAGCCAAATCACTCGCCCGCGAAGCGCCGAGCGCGCTCGCCAACGCATCGTACAGATCCGCCAAGAGCTCGGTGCCATCGAGCTGCTGTGTTCGGGAACGCTACTCAAACGGATGAAGAGCTGCGGCTCACCGAACTGTCGCTGCGCGCACGATCCAGCTGCACGTCACGGGCCGTACTACGAATGGGGTCACATGCAGGGCGGCAAGCAGGTCCATCGAGTCGTCTCCGCCGAGCAGGCCGAGGTGCTGCGTCAGGCGATTGCCAACTACCGCCGGCTGAAGAAGCTCTTACGAGGCTGGGAGAATGAAACAGAGCGACTCATCGACGCCGCAGGGCCACAAACCCCGTGATCTCGGCGCGCACGGCTGCCCCGACCCGGTACGGTTGTGCAGAAAATCCCCGTGCGCCCTGCAAAACGGCCGCGGAAGGGCGCATCATTTTTGCGCCGGAAAGTAGCTA
>WNFO01003724.1_pt1 | contig 13034 bp, 14 predicted proteins | sample 5400251 | NCBI WGS metagenome assembly WNFO01 (sample SAMN13153354, study PRJNA577476) | soil metagenome | isolation source: 100 cm saprolite under Madrone tree | place: USA:California | collected 2016-06-14 | reverse complement strand
TCTGCCGGGCCGGCCGAAGGGGCCGTGGTGGAAATGGAAGCGCGATCCCTTCGTGGTCGACGCGGTGCTGATGTACGCGCAGCGCGGTCACGGCAAGCGCTCGTCGTTTTATTCCGACTACACCTTCGGGGTGTGGACCTCAGGTCCGACGGGCGAGGAACTGGTCCCGGTCGGCAAGGCGTATTTCGGCTTCACCGATGCGGAGCTCGCCGAGATCGATAAATTCGTGCGCAACAACACCGTCAGCCGCTTCGGCCCGGTGCGCGAAGTCGTGCACGCTCCCGACCGCGGCTTAGTCTTCGAAGTGGCGTTCGAGGGCCTGCAGCGTTCCACCCGGCACAAATCCGGCATCGCGATGCGCTTCCCGCGCATCAGCCGCCTGCGCTGGGACAAGCACCCACGCGATGCCGACCGGCTGGAGGCGCTTGAGGCTTTGCTTGACCGCGGGAGGGAAGGTGATGCTGTGACGCGCCGGCACGCTCGCAAAATTGCCGCCGGGGATGTACTAAAGTGACCGCTATGCAACAGGGGAATCGCAATCCCTGGGATGTTCTATTGGCTGTTTCGTGACGCCACAAGACCAACTCCGAGAGCAATTCCGAGTCACCATTGAACTTGCCCTATGGGAGGCAGATGCAAGTCAGCTCTGCTCGCATGGAGAACCAGCGTGAAAATTCGAAAACTAGCAATCAAGAATGTCACTAGCTACCGAGAACGAACGGAGTTTGCGTTCGATGACCGAATCAACATTCTTATCGGCCCGAATGGCGGTGGAAAGACCAATCTACAAAAACTAATCTCACTAACGCTGAGTAAGTACTTCATTCATCAGTATCAGTTTCGACGCGACAATAACGTCGTAAGCGTCGAGGTCGTTGACCCCTGGACGCAACGAAACCTTCAACAGGCGTTTCCAAAGTTCATCGGCGACGAAAGCGAACAGGTAATAGAAATCGAACTCGTACCTGAGTCCAGAGATGTCGAAAACATATTGGCCATTGGCGCAAATCTCGACAAATTCAACAACCAGCTGGCTTTCTGGGAAAAGCGATATGAAACCTATGATCCCTTGCCCTTCGCCGACGCAATCGCAAAGGCAGACTCGTTTACTTTTGTTATTCGAAACATCGCTCTTGATGAGCCTGAACCCCAAACGCCTGCGTGGGCATTCCGCGAGTATCTCAAGGAGTTTTTCATCTTTCTCCGTGTCGTTTACCGCATCCCCGACGCGACATTGAGCTCTCCGATTTTCTTCTTTTCTTCGGATCGAGCCTTAAGCAGGAACTTCGAGGTTCAGGCTGGTCAGCTTACGGAACAAGCGTACTTTGACGGCTATCGCTCAGCTTACCAGGCAGCGACGGGCGAGAGCATGAACCTAATGCACTGGGGTACGCAGCACTTCGTTCGCTTGCACCGCAGAGCCGTCAATATGGCATCAGAAGTTAAGGAGCAAACGTGGCAACACTTCTTTACCAAGTATTCTGACGTGCAATTGCTAACCCGCTACTTGGAAAAACTAGGATACCAATGGACTTTCCAAACAGACCTCGATCAATTGTCGTATTGGTTCACTCTCATCAAAGACGGAAGAACCCTTTCTGCGAATATGTTTAGCTCTGGTGAGCGGGAGATCGTACACTTTCTTCTAGCCATGTTCGCTCTCAACGTACAGGACGGACTCATATTGGTGGATGAACCAGAGCTCCACTTGCATCCACGGTGGCAAAAGATCTTCCTCGATCTATTTCGCGATCTCGCCCCGGAAAGAAACAACCAATTCGTCATCACGACGCACTCGCCCGCCTTCGTGACGCCGGAAACCATCGACAGTGTTACGCGTGTTTACAGATCATCCTCAACTGGCAGCGCTCAGGTGGCACTTCGTAATGTCGATTTACCAGAGAAGAAAAGTCTGGTACGCATGATCAACAGTCAGAATAACGAGCGGCTATTTTTCGCGGATAAAGTCGTCCTGGTAGAGGGGATCAGCGACCGACTCGTGTTTGAGGCGCTAATAGATAGTGCCTCTGCTCGCTTCAACATCAATGAAGCAATAGAGATCATTGAAGTGGGCGGCAAGCACAATTTTAAGGATTACAAGAACGTTCTGAACGGTCTTTTGACTCCAACGTTCACAGTGGCGGATCGAGATTATTTAACTGACGTCGGCTCGCCAGAGACTCGCGCGCTTTTTGCGTCTGACTACGAAAAGCAATGGGAGATACTAACTAAGGATAAACACAGCACCGATCGCACGTCGATGATTTCGTTTCTGCGGACGGCCATAGCCAGCGGAGACATGACAGAGCTGCATAATTTCATGGACTACTTTGCTAATCGGCTCAAGAGACTTAAGGAGCCGCTGAGTGGTGCGGAGATGGTGCTGCTTGAGACAGATTTTGCTCGCTTGAACGGCGACAATATCTTTGTACTTCGTAGAGGTGAGATAGAGGATTATCTGCCGCCGGGCGCTAGAGACGTAAGGAGTATTGTCGAGTTAGTAAGTGATGAGCACTGGATCAACAAAGTGCCCAATGCAGAATTGCGGGTTGAGCTGGGAGAGATCGTTTGTGAAATTATTGGCGTTGCATGCCAAGAAGGGAATAAGTTTCTCGACGAACTAAGAACTGTGGCAGTCCAGCAAGCCTAATACTCCGGTCTTGTTCTCCTGCCCATAGCTCCGCTTCGTCCTTGGTCGGAAAATGTTTAACCAGGACACCATGCCCTTTACGCTTGACGGTAGCTCGCCAAGGCCCCTTGTATTGCTTGATCGACGCCATCTCTCGCCTCCTAGAGCGAACAGTGAAAGAAAGTCTAGTAGGTTTGCAATGCGATCGAAATGGACAAACAAAATCAATAAGATAGAAGGCAAGGATAATCCCATGGCAAATAATGTGGTCAGCCGCTTCCTCGGCGGCGCGCCGCTCGCGGTGCTGGTGCGCCTGGCGCTGTTGTCGATCGTGGTCGGGGTTATTCTCTCGGCGGCCGGGCTCGATCCGTGGAACATTCTTCGCAGCGTCGAAAAGCTGATCCGGGAAGTCTGGGATATGGGATTCGACGCCGTCCGCTGGCTGTGGCGCTACTTCCTGCTCGGCGCCGCCCTGGTGGTGCCGATCTGGTTGCTGGTCCGGCTGACGCGCGGGGTGACCGGGAGGGGCTGACGCCGGTCCCACGTAGGTCGGGGAAACAGTTCTATAATACCATCACTAGTGGTTCCATAGTACCATTAGTGTACTATTAATAAGAGAAGACGGGATTGGGCATTTAAGCAAAACGAAATACCCTCTTTTTTGTAAGCTCCGACAAGGCCTTGTAGGCACCTTGGCAAGAGGGGCAAAAGTCGTGGCAGCCGACTCGTGGTCGCCGGGCTTGTCCCGGCGTTCTCGCACATGGTTGCGTTGCGCGGCCGGGCGCTGCTCCACTGGCAGCCGCCGTGCTATTCGGTTCATGCCCCTTCCGAGCCCGCTTCAAGCCGGCAACCTTTCCCCGCGAGGCGATGTGACCCTTCAGACGCCGGCCGGCATCCGCGACGTATCCCACGGGCTCGGCCCGGTGCTGACGGCCGCGGTGATGTTCTCGATCTCGGATGTATTCGCCAAACTTGCGCTCGAAGGCGGGGCCGATGTGCTGAGCCTGCTGACGTTTCGCAGCATTCTCGGCATCGGTCTCGTTTTCCTCTGGTTGCGGCTCGGCAAAGGCGCCGTGGCGCTGTCGCGGAACGCGAAATGGATCGCATTGGCGCTCGGCGTGCTGCTCGCCGCCAATCTGTTCTTTCTCTTCAAGGCGATCGAGCTCATTGCGGTGTCGATCGCGATCCTGACCTATTTCATCTATCCGCTGCTGACCGGCATTCTCGGCGCCATGACGGGCATCGACCGCCTGACCGTGACCGGCGCCACGATGGCGCTTGTCGCATTCTGCGGCCTCGCCCTCATCGTCGGCGCCAATCCGTCGGACCTTGCGGTGGTCGGTCTTCTTGCTGCGGTCGGCGGCGCGTTCTGCCGGACCGGGATGCTGCTCGTCACCCGCGCGACCCTCAAAGGCGCCGACGCGCGACTTGTCACCTGGTACACCTTGTGGTCGTCGACGCTGGTGTTCGCCATCTTGTCGCTATGGAGCTGGAACTGGCAGTGGCCGCACGGGGCCCCCGGATGGGTGGCGTTCCTCGGCATCGGCTTCACCACCACGGCCGCAATCTTCGCGCTCTACGTGTCGACGGAGCGGATCGGGCCGTTCCGCACCGCGCTGTTTATGAATCTGGAGCCGCTGATGACGGCGGCGCTTAGCGCCGTTGTACTCGGCGACCGCTTGACGCCGCTTCAGATGCTCGGCGGCGCGTTGATGATCGCCGCGTTGTGCCTTTTCCAGGCGCGGCGATAGCGTGTCATTACGCGGCGCAGCGTTGGCTCTCCGGGAGGGCGCTCCATGCTCTGTTGAGTCGGCAGAGTCAGACAGGGGTTACTTCCCGAGCGCCTAACCAGCGTCGGACGCCCTTTGCGTCAAACATCCCCCAGCATGCCTAGCAGCCGCGCATGACTCCGAACGCCCTTGTGGAAGCGCCCTAGGTCGAAGTTCTCATTTGCCGAATGGATATTGTCGGTCTCCACGCCGAAGCCGATAAGCAGACAGTCCGCGCCGAACTCGTTCTTGATCGTCTCTACCACCGGGATCGAGCCGCCGCAGCCGATCAACGGAGCTGGGCTAGCGAGGTCGCACTCCACCTGCAGCGCTTCCCGTGCCGCCTGAAAGAATTTAGACCCAGAGGGGATTTCGGTGGCCGGGTCGGCGCAGTCTACCCTAAAGTCCAGCTTGGCGTCGGCATGCTTGCGATCCAGCATGAACGCCTTGAATCCTTCCACGATGCTCTGGGGATTCTGTCCGGGTACCAAGCGGAAGGAAACCTTTGCCCTTGCCTCTGTCGCAATCGCGGTCGCGATACCCGGTCCGGAGTAGCCCCCCCACACGCCGTGAATGGTGACTGCGGGGCGCGCCCACAGCCGCTCCAAAGCGGAGTAACCGCGCTCGCCGTCAAACTGGGAAAGGCCAACCTGATTCAAGAACCTCTTCTCATCGAAATTATCCCACGTCGCACGTCGCTCCGCGCGGATATCCTGCACTCCGTCATAGAAGCCAGGTATCTGGATACGGCCGTCCGCGTGCTTCAACGTGCCCAAGAGCGACACCAGGGCGTAGATGGGATCCAGGGCCGATCCGCCATAGAGACCAGAGTGTAAATCGCGCTCGGCACCCTTCAGGCCAACTTCCATATATACTAGGCCGCGCAGGCTGGTCGTGATTGCTGGTGTGTTGATGTTCAAGGCTTCGGTATCCGAAGCGATCAAGACCTGAGCCCTTAGCTCGTCGCTGTTAGCTCTGATAAATTCGTCGAGGTGGACGGAATCGGTCTCCTCGTCGCCCTCGATCACCACGGTTATTGGGCAGGGCATGGTCCCGATCCGCTCGTGCCACGCGCGAATGGCCGACAGCCACATCCAAGTTTGGCCCTTGTCGTCAGCGACGCCGCGCGCGACGATACTGTTAGGGCGTGGGTTGTTAGATAGCGTCGGTTTGAAGGGCGGGGAATTCCATCCGTCCTGGGGGGAATTCCACCCGTTCTCGCCGGCCGGTTGGACGTCGTAATGTCCGTAATAAAGCAAATGCGGTCCGTTTTCCGGTCCGGTGTGATGGGCCACCACCACCGGGCGGCCAGTGGTCTCCCGCACAAGCCCAACGGTCGATTCGTCGTGCTTTCGTGTCGCGGTGAAGCCCAGCTCCGCCAATTCCTTGCCCAGGTAATTGGCGGCCTTAAGACAGTCATCGGCATGTTCCGGTTCAGTGCTGATGGATGGGATTTCCAACAACTTGTACAAGCGATCCTGCGCCATCGCCAGAAAGGCCTGGTCAATATGTTCGAGGACTTGATCAATTTGGTTCATGTGTAGCTCCCTCTCATCGACGGTCTAGGATCAAGGCGACCTCTTGCGGATAGAAGAAGCCCAACGAGTCTACCGTTGGGCTTCCCTCCGGTGTGGCGGAAATCGTCACTTGCGCCATAGGCCCCACAGGACCTTCTCGGCCTTCCACGCATGGTCACGAATCCACGTGGCACCGTTCTGGAGCCGCTGAGCTCCCTTAGCGACCTCGTTATGAGTATCCGCAGCTGCGCGATAGGCGCGACCCGCCGCCTCCTGCTGGGCTCGTTGCGTAATGGCACTGCTCGGGGAACTCACGAGTAAACTGGTTCCGCTGGCGATTACTCCGGTAACTACGAGTTTGTGAAACTTATGCATGAGGTCGTCCTCCTGAATGTCCCTCGGCGACCTGCTTCACCGATGGGATCGAGGACAGCCTGTCAGTTTCTACGGCTCTTACCAGTAAAGGGAAAATGACAAGTCGCTTGCCACGTCACTTCTTCTTGCCAGCCTTCACGTATCCAGCGGCTGCTTGGTCAATGCCAACTGAGAATTTTTGTACGCTTATCGGCATCGCCACCATGCACACCACGGCTGCAAACAAGAGTAGCGTGTGAATCGTAGAAACTCGAATGCTCATGATGCTGCTCCATTAGGTAGGAAAATAAGCGATGACATTGTAGTAGCACTCCCTTGGCAGGAGCCCGCTGCCGGCCGTTTTGTCGAAGGGGCTATCAGCTTGAATCGCGACCACCTTCCAGACAATTGGCTTTAAGCTAATCACCTTGCGCGCACGGTGCTCTTGATCGCTACTGAGAAAATAAAATACATTCCGTCCATCCTTGTCTTCAGTAATGAGCTTCAAAGCGACGGCGCGCTTGATGAGGTTGCGCGCCGACGGACGGCTACACTCATTTGCATCTCGAACGACCTCATTCAATTTTTCCGCGGTGGCGTGTTCGAGGCGCTTAGCCTGGAGCATGATCAGCACGTTCACAACGTCGCGCAAGCCTTGAGTGATATTTCTTTTATAAATGTATTTATAAACCAGTTCCTCCATGGCTAAGGGGTTAATCGACCAGATAGCCTCGACGCGGCCCATGAGCGTCGAGAATATACGTCCGTCGACGCCGCCGGCCCCATCAACGTACTTCATCGTTTTCTTCATGGCTTTAGTCTCCTCAGGCGTCGGCTGCCTTTTTCGGAACTACAACCACAGCACTATTTGATTGAATCATTTGACCAAAAATTGTGGGTGAACAAAGAATATGGAAAGAAATGTGCCAGGTTGCGAAACGACCCCCGGCGTTCTCCGCGACGAGGATATGATTTGGCGAAACAAAGACCTTATCGCGGAGACCTCGTGCGGAGCCGCCATTTTCGCAGAACAAAGCTACCAATAGAAGGAGTTTGGTAAGGACGCACTAGTTGTAGACAAATAAACCGCATCGTCCTGGCGCGAAGCTGTTGCCCAGCCCCGGCGATGCTACCCTCGCGGAGCCCGTTGCGTTGGCTGCCGGAATGACGTCATTTCGGCTTGTAATCCCCGCAGTTTGGTATCGAGAGCTTGACCACGCCCTCGGCGTCCTTGCGGTCCTTCACGAGGAAGGCCGCGAATTCCGCCGGCGTTCCGGGGGCCGGCAGCGCCGCCCGTCTTTTTCCATATAGTCGATGGTCTTCGGCTTGCGCATCAGCTTGGTGGCGTTTCGTTTCTCACCCGAATGTGTTGCTTGAATCACGGTAGCCGGCTCGACGGAGCGGTGACAATCTCCGAATCCCCAAGTGCCGCCGCGGCGCGCGAAAGCCTTGTATGGTCCGGCCAGGCCAGCCACCGCACCCACCTATTCGGTTTCGTTTGCCGATGCGGTCCAAAAAACGGCGCAGCACGCGATGCTGCGCCGTCATGGTCGTCGCAGAAACCAGGCCTATTTCAACTGGTCCGCGACCTTGTCGATGGCGGCCTTGGCGCAAGCTTCGTCCTTGTCGCCGCCCGGCGCGCCGGAAACCCCGATGGCGCCGATGGTGTCCTCGCCGACCTTGATCGGCAATGCGCCCTGCGCCGGGGTGATGTTGGTGAGGCTGAGGGCGCCGGCGGTGGGATTGTCCTTGACGGCCGCCGCGAATTCTCCGGACGACCGGCGCTGGGCCCTCGCCGTATAGGCCTTCTTCATGGAGTTTTCGAGCGTGTGCGGGCCGGTGTTGTCACCCCGCATGGCGACGACGACCTCGCCGTTGCGCCCAACCACGTTGACGGACACGTTGTATCCGTTGGTCTTGCAGGTCGCGACGGCGGTCTCCGCCATGGTCAGCGCCATGGCGGCCGAGATATCGTGACGGGCGACCAGCTGGGCATTTGCCGAACCGGCGAAGCTGCAGGCGATGGCCGCGGCGAGCGAAATTCCGGCCAAAATTCCGGCCGTGTGTAATGCGGTCTTGGACATGGGTCGTTCTCCTTGAGAGCCGCGCCGATGGCGGGCGATCGAGAAATCGTTTCGGTTGTGCTGGATGGATCGTCTTGGACACAGATCACTTCAGGTCGGCGGTCACCTTTTCGATGCCGGCCTTGGCACAAGCCTCGTCCTTGTCGCCGCCCGGCGCACCGGACACGCCGACCGCACCGATCGTCTCATTGCCGATCTTGATCGGCAGCGCGCCCTGCGCCGGAACGATATTGGTGAGACGGAGCGCGCCGGCGAGCGGATTGCCCTTGACGCCGTCAGCAAATTCACCGGACGACCTTGAGAAGGTGCGCGCCGTGTAGGCCTTCTTCATGGAGTTCTCGAACGTAGCGAGGCCGGCGCTGTCGTGGCGTACACCGAGCACCACCTGGCCCTCGCGGCCGAGCACATGCACGGATACGGCATATCCCTGCGCCTTGCAGGCATCCATTGTGGCCCGCGCAATCGTGGTCGCCATGGCGAGCGAGATGTCCTTGTGGGCGAGGAGCTGGGCATTCGCCGAGCCGGCAAGGCCACAGGCGAGCGCCGAAGCAACCGAAACACCCGCGATACGAAACGCAATCTTGGACATGGGTATGCAACCTCCCTGGTGAGTGCCGCTGCAGCCGCGGCGTGCTCCCGATAATAGGCTATTGTGTAGGATTTGCATCAGCTTTCGCCGGGCGGATCACAAACCCGCTCTTCTGCCGCGCCGCCGACGCAGCACCAGTGGGCCGGGTGATGTGCAGGCCCGCCCGTGCCAGATCACGATAAATCACCGCTCTTCATACGTCACACAGCCGGAATCGTAGCCGTAACGCGGGTAAGCCGGCCTGCGCAACCGTTCCGGTCACATATTGGGCATTGCTGAGGCGGTGCGGCGGTCAATACCTGTATCGAGGTGGCGCTGGACGATATCCGAAAGCGGATTGGCGACCGTCGACGCGCCGCCAGTATGCGTAGCTGCGTCCGTCAAATGGAGCGCCCGTCCCTATGCTCTCGTCCGCACCGCGGCCCCACTGCATGCCGCGCCGCGCGAGTGCGAGACGCACATCACCCGTGACCACAACCTTGGTGTTGGGCAGCCCCTGCTGTTCCACCAACGCGTAGAGCCTTGCGGCATTAGCCGGTTCGAGCCGCACGCAGCCATGCGATGCCGGGCTGCCGATCCTGCGGGTGTTGAGGTAGCCGTGGATCGCATGGCCCGTTTGACTGAAGAAGATGGAATGCGGCATCGGCGCGTCGTCCCACTCCTTGGAGAAATGGTCGACCTCCATGCGAAACGCCGTGTATTTGCCGCTCGGTGTGTCGTGGCCGAGTTGGCCGGTGGATACGGGCCAAGTCCAGCGCAATGCGTTGTCGACCTCGACCGTCATGCGCTGAGTTGATTTGTCGATCGTCACGAGCACTGCAGCGTCTGCCGGCGCGAGGGGTGCAATGATGAAAATGGCTAGCGCCATCGCCGTGAGGGGAGAAATGCGCATCAAACTTCGGCTCCGGAGGTGGCAAAACAGATAGCGCCATCGCGTCAAAGCCTTGGCAGAGATTTGGTTCCTGGAACAGGCCGGCCCGTTGCCCGCCACTGGCGTGCAACGTCGCCCAACATCCAAGCTTGGCCACCTCCATCGACGGTGACTCCCTCATCAATCCTGACAACAGGATTTCATAAATCGTCCACGTGAGCAGTGGAAACAGAATGGGCGTCGCGCTCTAAGCTGCCGTCACTGTTGCGGCAGGTCAGACGCGACGCCGCTCTGTGATGGCGCGCTACTTGTAGAACTCGACCGACGCCTGGCGGAAGAACACGAAATTCGGCGGCGCGACCGAGATCGGCCCGTTGATGCCGAAGATCGCGATCTGGACCTTATCCCCGGCCTTGACGGAATCGGCGAGCACCACGCGGTTGGGGATGTTGAAGCCCTGGATGGTGGCCGGGCTGGTGATGCCGGCGCGGCGCGGCATCTCGCCGTTGACCCACACTTCGGCGTAATCGTCCACATAGGCGGTCAGCACCATCTTGGCGCCGGCGGTTTCGAAATTTCCGATCTTGGCCGGGACCGTGAGGTTGGTGCGATACCACAGGAACGACACCTTGCCGCCGCCGCGGCGGTCAGTCAGGCCTTTGGCTTCGATGGTCGGCCACGATGAATCATCGAAGCCCTTTTCACCCGCATGGGGCGCGATGTCGTACGATGTCTTGTAGCCCGGCATCGCTGCCGGCAGCGCCGGCCCTTCGACGATCTTGGCCTCCATGTGCTTCCACTGGGCGCCGAACGCCGTCATGCCGTCTGCCGTCATCAGGTCGACCACGTGCGCGGGCACCAGCGCCGGCGCAATCTGCGGCGGCGAGGTCGGCGGCAGGGCCTGAGCCGACGCCTGGGTTGCGAACGTCAGCGGTGCAGTCGCAAGTGCCGCGCAGGCAATGAGCCCGGCAACATTGTTGGTACGCATGGGTGTCCTCCCGTTGGTATCCGCCACCGACACGTCAACACGACGCCCGGTGGCTACGGCCATCGCTACAGCGCGAGGGGCGGCGCGAAGGGTAAGCCCCGGAGGCGAGGGCGTTCAAGGGGTGGTTGGGGCGTTATCTATTTCTCAAATTACGGCTCTTATGAGCTTACCCCGAACGTCACTCGGCTGCTTCGGCCTTAGCTCGGAAAGGTACGGCTGCAATCACGGCCTCGACCGCGTCGTCGCGAAATTCTGGATCGGCGCACAATTCGTCGATTGTGCGAGGCTTGGGAATTCCCTTGACGCCGTCGGAATCTTCCGAGTCTTCCGCCGCGAATGTCAGAACCTCGGCAGCCTGCTGCATAGCTTCATCGATTGTATCGCCGGCTGTGATGACTCCCGGCCAGTCCGCGAACGACACGCCATAACAGCTATCAGCATCCTTGTGAATGAGGGCGATGTAGTGAGGCATCGATGTGATCAATGGTCGAAGCGTAGATTGCAACCCGCCTATATCGTCCAGAGTGTTTCGTGATTAGTGATAGGTCTTTCAAAACGCACCCCGGCATCAACAAAAGTCTTTGCAAGGTCGAGCATCGCTTGAAGCGAGGCCATTTGCTTTGCGTCATCAAGTGTTTCCCACACACTGACATTCGTCATCGCGCTGTTTTCGCGATCAATACCAACATAGTAGGCTCGGTTGCCCTTCAGCGCACGGATCGCCGGGATCAGTGTTTTTTGACTTTGATCAAGCAGCTGGCGGATCATGTCGTACTTGTCTGCATCGAAGCGCCCGAGGGAGATCCTAACAACTGCCATCTCTTGCTCCCGTGCCTAAACCCGATTTCGTTGAGACGCGTTGGTTCGAAATTTAACGGTCAAGTTTGCCGTGCTGGTGAGTTCGCTCCTCAACAGCAAGTAGCCCGGATTGAATGTGCACTCAATCCGAGCTGCGCCAGCTCACACCCGCTCCACAAAGCTATCCACCACCTTCTTCTCCCCCGCCCGGTCAAACGCGATGGTGAGCTTGTTGCCCTCGACATGCACCACGTTGCCGTTGCCGAATTTCTGGTGGAACACGCGGTCGCCGATCGCGTAGGCCGAGACGGTGCCGGTCGATTTCGCCACCAGTTCGCCTTCGATCATCGCCGGGCCGCGCGCACGGGCTCCGGGCCCGTTCCACGAAGCCCCGGCGCGGAAGCCACTGCCTTTGCGGGAGGCGCCGGCGACGTTTCCGGCCGCTCCGCTTCCTTCGCCGAATCCGCCCCCGCGGCCCTTGGCGCGCTGCCAGCCGGGGGTGCTGTAGGTCGAGCCGAAAGTCTCCATTTGGTCGAAACGCGAGCCGCCAACATTGCCGTAGCCCGCAAAGCCGCCAAAAGCGCCCTTGGATTCCGCGACCGCCACATGGGGCTCGGGAAGTTCGTCAATGAAGCGCGATGGCACCGTCGCGGTCCAGGAGCCGCGCACGCGGCGGTGCGACACGAAGTAGATTTTCGCGCGTTTGCGCGCCCGGGTGAGGCCCACATGGGCGAGACGGCGTTCTTCTTCCAGACCGGCGCGGCCCTCATCGTCGAGCGAGCGCTGGTGCGGCAGCAGGCCTTCCTCCCACCCGGGCAGGAACACGGTGTCGAACTCGAGGCCCTTGGCGGAATGCAGTGTCATCATCAACACGGCGTCAGCCCCGGCATCTCTCTCGGCGTCCATGACCAGGGAAATGTGCTCAAGAAAGCCCTGCAGGTTCTCGAATTCCTCCATGGACCGCACCAGCTCCTTGAGGTTTTCAAGCCGGGTGGCGGCGTCCGCGGAGCGGTCCTTCTGCCACATCTCGGTGTAGCCGGACTCGTCGAGTACGATTTCGGCAAGTTGGGTGTGGGGGACGGTCGCGGCCTTAGCGCGCCAGCGGTCGAACGCTGCGAGAAGATCGCGCAGCGCCTGGCGCGGCTTCAGCTTTAATTCATCGGTGGCAACAACCGCGCGGGTTGCCGCCATCAGGGAAATCTCTGCGGCCCGGGCATGGTCGTGCAGAAGCTTGATGGTGGCGTCGCCAAGGCCGCGCTTGGGCACGTTGACGATGCGCTCGAAGGCAAGGTCGTCGGCCTCGGAACTCACGCAGCGCAGATAGGCGAGCGCGTCGCGGATTTCGGCGCGCTCATAGAAACGCAAGCCCCCGATCACCCGCACGGGCAGGCCGAGGGTCAGGAAACGATCCTCGAACTCGCGCATTTGAAACGAC
>WNFO01003722.1_pt1 | contig 13035 bp, 11 predicted proteins | sample 5400251 | NCBI WGS metagenome assembly WNFO01 (sample SAMN13153354, study PRJNA577476) | soil metagenome | isolation source: 100 cm saprolite under Madrone tree | place: USA:California | collected 2016-06-14 | reverse complement strand
ATTCGCGGCACGGAAAAACCGGATGAAGTGGTGATTATCGGCGCGCATCTCGACTCTTGGGATCTGGGAACAGGAGCAACCGACAACGGGACAGGCTCGATGGCGGTATTGGCAGCGGCTCGGGCTTTGCAAAAGCTGGGTGTAAAACCCCAGCGCACGATTCGCTTTGTGCTGTTCACCGGAGAAGAGCAAGGCCTGAATGGCTCGCGCGCGTATGTGAAAGCGCACAAGGACGAGTTAACGAAGATATCCGGAGTCCTGGTGCATGATACGGGAACGGGCAAAGTGCTGACCGTCGGACTGATGACCAACTACGCGGTGCGCGAGACGATGGATCATGTGCTGTACCCGCTGGCGAAGGCAAAGGAAGTCGGACTGGCGGAGCCGAGCTTGCGGAGCGAGGGCGGATCGGACCACGTGCCATTTGATGAAGCCGGCGTGCCGGGATTCTGGTGTGTGCAGGACATCGCCGATTACGACAAAATGCATCATTCGCAGGCGGACACCATCGATCACGTGCAGTGGGACGATCTGACGGAAGGCGCGCAGGTGCTCGCGGTGTTTGCGTACAATGTGGCGCAGTGGCCGGAATTGTTGCCACGGAAGCCGGCGAAAGAAAAGCAGAGCGATTGAAGGAAGTCGGCACCGATCGACTACGCTTTCAATTTATGCGAGCTGTGGTGCAGAGAGTAAGTCGCGCGCGGGTGACCGTGGAAGGACGCGTGACCGGGGAGATTGGCGTGGGCTTGATGGTGCTGCTCGGCGTGGGCCGGGACGACACGCTGTCGGTGGCGGCATCGATGGCGGAGAAAGTGGCCAATCTAAGGATTTTCGAGGACGACCAGGGCAAGATGAACCGGTCGCTGCTGGAGATTAAGGGCGCCGCGCTGGTCGTTTCGCAATTTACGTTGTACGGTGATGCGCGCGGGCAGAGGCGGCCCAGCTTTATTTCCGCGGCGCCACCAGACAAAGCCGCGGCACTGTATGAGGAGTTTAATGCAGCGCTGCGCGGGCTGGGAGTCAGCGTAGCCACAGGAATTTTTCAGGCCATGATGTCCGTGGAATTGGTTAATGAAGGCCCGGTCACAATCCTTCTCGACTCCGAAAAAACCTTCTAGCCGCGTTTCGCCCAAGCGGGCGGCGGAAGGCTGGACGCGAGCGCGCGTGCTGGGCGAACTGAAAAAGCTTGCCAACCCGCAGGTACGCGCGAAGATGGCGTATTTCGGAGTCAAGGTCCCGAATGCGCACGGAATTCCGCAACCGGTGCTGCACGCATTGGCGCGACACATCGGAAAAAATCACAAGCTCGCCGAGCAACTGTGGGCTTCGGGGATTCACGAAGCGAGGATTTTGGCAACGTTACTTGGGGAAGCGGAGAAAGTAACCGCCGGGCAGATGGAGCGCTGGGCGCAGGAATTTGATTCGTGGGATGTGGTGGACGCGGCATGCTGCTATCTTTATGCGGGTGCCGCGCCGGCTTGGCGGCAGGTTGAAGCCTGGAGCAGACGGCGAGAAGAATTTGTGAAGCGCGCGGCATTTTCGCTGGTGGCCTATTTGAGCTACAAGGATAAGCAAGCCTCGGACGCGCGGTTCGAGCGTTTTTTGCGCGTCATCGAGGGCGAAGCGCGGGATGAACGGAACTTTGTGCGCAAAGCCGTGAATTGGGCGCTACGGAATATCGGGAAGAGAAACTTGCGGCTCAACCGTTCGGCGATTCGCGCAGCGGAACGCATTCGCAGGCAGGATTCGCGATCGGCGCGCTGGATTGCCGCGGATGCTCTGCGCGAACTGCGAAGCGAGGCCGTACAGAGGCGACTGCGGCGAAAGGCAGGGTAAAAAGATGGCGGCGACAGCAAAAGCGACACCTGAGGTGAAAATGAAGATCCGGAAAGCGCGGCGCAACGACGCGGAGCGGCTTGCACAGCTTTCGGGGGAGCTTGGCTATCCGGCAACAGGCGCGCAAATCGCGAAGAGATTGCGACAGCTCACGCCTGTTTCGAAGCATGGAGTGTTTGTCGCTGAGTCTTTGGAACCCGGCAACGGTGTCGTGGGCTGGGTTCATGTGAGCTTGGCAAACCTGTTGGAGAGCGAGATGCGTGCCGAAGTCAACGGGCTCATCGTTGCGGAAGGCCAGCGCAGCCTGGGAGCCGGAGCCAAGCTGCTCGAGGCGGCGGAAGAATGGGCGCGAAGGCGGGGCTGTGCCGGAATGAACGTGCGCTCCAATGTGATTCGCGAGCGCGCGCACGGGTTTTACGAACGGAACGGCTACGAGCACTACAAGACGCAGAAAGCCTTCCGCAAACCACTCTAGTTCAGCCTTCACGCAAGAACAGCGCAAGCAGAATATCGATCCCACTCTAACGGGGACCGCCCTCCACCTTGATCTCAAACAATTTCGACCAGTTCTTCCCCGTGACGAATAACCTGTCTCCGGCTTTGTCATACGCAATTCCATTCAATACGGCTTCGTCGCCGTGCTGTTCCTTCCATACGATTGACGTGAGATCAATCCACGCGAGTACCTGCCCAGACCGCGCGTCGACGCGAGCGATCCGCGGGGAGTGCCAAATATTGGCAAAGATTTCGCCCTTGACGTACTCCAGCTCATTCAAATTCACGACCCCCTCGCCTCCCGCATACACTTCCACCGTGCGCGTCACTCCAAACGAAACTGGATCGATGTACCGGATCTTGTTCGTGCCGTCACTCATGATCAGCGACCTGTCATCGTGCGTGAGGCCCCAGCCTTCGGTGTCGTAAAGAAATTCTCCAACTTGCCGGAGGCTGCGAAGGTCATAGACAAACCCTTTTTTCGACAGCCACGTTAGCTGGTAGATCTTTCCGTGAAAAATCGTCAGTCCCTCGCCGAAGTATTGCGACGGAAGACTGACTTTCTGGATGACTTCTCCGGTCTCCAGCGCCACCTTACGCAGAGTCGATTGGCCAGCGACCCCGGTGCTTTCGTATAGGTACCCGCCGTGATACTCCAATCCCTGCGTGAAGGCGTGAGGATCATGAGGATACGCCCGGACCACTATCACGTCCAAAACCGGGATTTGTCCAGTTTTCTGAGGAATTCCAACCGTCGGAATGAACCGCGCCGTGTCTATGTCTTGCATGTCAACGCAACCGCTCGCAACTAGCGCAAGCGCGGCGAGCAGCCGGGAACCTGAGCGGCGGGGCGGGAGCAGACGATGCCGTCTCGTTCGCTGGAACACAATACAGGAAGATCCGCGGGATGATTACTTGGAATCCCAGGGTGGGCTAGAAGAGCCAACTGTATCGCAGTACGATATACTAGAGGCATGCCGACGGAGATTACCAGCGACGAATACCGGGCCCTGGCCGAGTTGCGTTATCGCATTCGCCACTTTCTGCGGGAAGGCGACGCTGTCGCGCTGGCGGCCGGGCTCGAGCCGCAACAGTACCTCCTCTTGCTGACCATCCGTGGACTGCCCGAAGGCCTAGAGGGCACGATCCAGACGCTTGCCGAGCGGATGGCCCTAAAACATCACAGCGCCGTGGAGTTGATCGACCGCTTGGAGATGCGCGGTTATGTGCGACGAACACGCGGACGCGAGGACCGGCGGCGCGTGTTGGTGTCATTGCTCCCGCGCGGCGAGCGCCTGTTGGAGCATGTGGCGCGGCATCGTATCAACGAATTGAGGTCGAACGGACGCGCACTGGTGCGGGCGATCGACCAGTTGCTGGAAAAAACCGGCGAATCGCGCGGAAGCAAAGCTGTTAAGGAGGGAAGGCTCAAAAGGCGTGGATAGCAATATGAGAACTTCTCCAGAAAGAGCGAAGCCGTCAGGACGCCAGCCGCTACAGCGGTCTGGCCGCAAAATCGGGATCTCAAACACCCCTCCGGTTTCCATGCGTTGACTTGGGCTGCGAACGCAACCTAAGATGAACTGCCGATGGCGGTTTCCTTCCTATGATTGGGCGAACTATCTCCCATTATCGCGTTTTGGAAAAGCTGGGCGGCGGCGGCATGGGAATTGTCTATAAGGCGGAGGACCTTCGCTTAGGCCGCCATGTCTGCCTGAAATTCCTGCCGGAAAAGCTTTCCAAGGACCACCCGGCCATCGAGCGCTTTCAACGCGAAGCGCGGGCGGCTTCGTCTTTGAATCATCCGCACATCTGCACCATTTATGATGTCGACGAATACGAGGAACAGAACTTCATTGTGATGGAGTTTCTCGAAGGCCAAACGCTGAAGCATCGAATTTCGGGCAGGCCGATGGAAATAGAGCGGGTGCCCGAATACGGGCACCAGATGGCGGATGCCCTGGAGGCCGCACATTCCAAGGCCATCATTCACCGTGACATCAAGCCCGCCAACATCTTTCTGACCGAAAGAGGGCAGATCAAACTGCTTGATTTTGGCCTAGCCAAGCTCCTGCCGGAGCGCAAAGGCGTTGGTTCCCTGACACACGCGGGAGGTGGCTTCAGCAACACCACCCAAGACGCGCACCTGACCAGCACCGGCGTGGCCATGGGCACGGTGGCCTACATGTCCCCGGAGCAAGTGCGCGGCGAAGAGCTTGACGAACGCACCGATCTCTTCTCGCTCGGGCTGGTTCTCTACGAAATGGCCACCGGCAAGCAAGCATTCGTCGGGAATACTTCGGGTGTCGTGTTCGATGCCATCCTCAACCGCGCACCGGTGCCCGCGGCGCGCCTGAATCCGGCGATTTCTCCCCAGTTGGAGCAGATTATCAACAAGGCGCTGGAGAAGAACCGCGCGCTGCGGTATCGCACCGCCGCGGACTTAAGCGCGGACTTGCAGCGCTTGAAACGCGACTCGGATTCCGCGCGCGCTTTTCAAGTCACAACAGGGACTCCTTCCGAACCGGCATGGAAGCTCCACTGGATTCATTACGTGTGGATTGGCGCTGTGGCGCTGGTTCTGCTCTTGTTTGGAATGAACGTCGGCGGATTGCGCGAAAGGGTCTTCGGCGGAGCAGGAGCGGCGCACATCGATTCCATCGCGGTGCTGCCGTTCACGAACGTCAGCAAGGATCCCAAGACGGAATATCTCAGCGACGGCATAACGGAGAGCCTGATTAACAGCCTTTCGCAATTGCCGAATCTTGCGGTGACCTCGCGCAACACCGTCTTCCGGTACAAAGGACAAAGTGCCGATCCGGAAAAGTTGGGCCACGACATGGGTGTACGGGCCATCCTGACCGGGAGGCTAGTCCAAACCGGCGACGAACTGATGATCAGCGTGAGCCTTGAGGATGTGCGCGAAAGCCGCCAGATCTGGGGCGAGCAATATAATCGCAAGCTCTCCAACCTTGTTTCGGTGCAGCAGGAAATTGCCGCGGACATTTACGGAAGGCTGCGCCCCAAGCTTGCAGGGGAAGAGCGAAAATTGCTTGCCAAGCGGCCGACGGAGAATGTCGAGGCGTATCAACTTTATCTACAGGGTTTGTTTTACTGGAACAAGTGGACCGAAGCGGACTTCAAGAGGGCCGCCGACTATTTCACGCAAGCGGTGCAAAAGGACTCGAGATACGCCCTGTCCTACGCGGGCCTGGCGGATACGTACAGCTTGCTGGGTGACGCCGGGTATCTGCCACCGTCGGAAGCCTGGCCGAAAGCAAAAGCGGCGGCTATGCAGGCGCTGGAAATCGACGACACCCTGCCGGAAGCGCACACTTCTCTGGCGCTGGTCAAAGAGCATTTCGAGTGGGACTGGACCGGCGCGGAAACAGAATTCCGGCGGGCTCTCGAGCTGAATCCCAATTCAGCCACGGCACACCACTGGTACGGAGACTACCTGGCCAATATGGGTCGGCTGGAAGCAGGACTACGGGAGACAAAACGTGCGCAGGAATTGGACCCGCTCTCCTTGATCATCAACACAACGCTGGGCTGGCAGCTCTATTTGGCTCGCCGCAGCGATCAAGCGATCGACCAACTGCACAAAGTTCTCGATATTGACGCGAAATTTACCCCCGCACGGCGGATCCTCGAGGAGGTCTACGCGCAGTCCGGAAAACAAAAAGAAGCGGTAGAGGAGAGAGAAAGAGTTTTGTCACTTTCGGGAAGTCCGGAGCTCGCCGCTTCGATTGCCGAAGATTTTGCCAAGTCCGGTTACAAAGGCGTGCAGCAGAGCTGGCTGGACGGCCTGACGGAAATCTCCAAGCACGGATACGTATCCTCCTACAGCATTGCAGAGGGCTATATGCGCCTGGGGCAAAAGGAGAAAGCCCTCGAATGGCTCGAGAAGGCTTACGAGGAACACGATAGCGGGCTCGTGTCGATTGGCGTCGAGCCTATGTTTGACTCTATTCGATCGGACCCGCGTTTTAAGGAAATTGTGCGGCGCATGAAGCTGGCAAACTAGCTGTTTGCCGGTAAATGCCGTCGCCGGGCCTCCTTATCTCAATGCATAGTCCTTGTCCCCAGGCAAGTGCCCATCCACACGCAATACTTTCAATCCCGGGCGCACGTTGTGAGCATCTATGAAGGCGATGGCTCCGGGTATGCCCGAAACCAGTTCATATTGCATATCGTTGGAGTAGACGATCTTGGGCGGCGAAGCGGCCTCAGCCCGAAAGATCTTGGCCACCCAGTATTGCTTGAATTGCGATTCGCTCATCTGATAGATGACCTTCAGCACGACGTCGCGCTCGCGAGCAACCGGGGCGCGAATAAGCAGCACCACCGGGAGCTTGGCGCTCCAGTATTGCCGCTCTCCGAGCAGCACCTTGCGTACGTCTGAGAGCGTGAGATCACTCACAGGAGTGTCCGGATGCACCACTACGGCGATATCTGTGCCGCCGCGCGTGGTCTGCGCCGACGAGGCGTGTTGAAAAATCGCCAAGAGCCAGATGAACGTGATGAGAACTGCCGCTATGCGTTTTGATTTGGCATTCATGGGTGGCTCGCTCAGAAAGTAAACGCAGTCTGGAGGAACAAGCCGTTCACGCGCGGCAGTCCGATTTCACGCTTTGTGTTGCGGTACTCTGCCTTGAATGCCGCGTAGTTCGAGATGTCGTAGCGCACTCCGACGATTGAGCCTACCAGGTCTTGATTGGGTATGAACACCTGCTCGCTCAGCGGCATGTGAGTATATTCAAAACGGTAGTAAGGCTTCACGGTTCGCTCAAACCACGGGAGGCGGTAACCAAGCTGCACGTAAAATGCCTGGCTGTTGGTCGCCACATCCGTGAGCACCCTGCGGTGATTGACGTTGGCAAACTCCGCCAAAAATTCCGGCGTCTCTTTAGTCCACACCACATGCGCGGAGGCAATCCACTCCCGGAAATCAGCGCCGGCGAGGGTGATCTTGTCGCGGTACACCGACGCGCCCAGTTGCAAGCCATAGAGCCGCTGCGGGCGGGAATAAATATTAGCCACCCACGCGCGGTTGTTGTTGTTGTCACCCGCGTCGCCCGGCCTGCTGATTAGATCGCCTCGGCCATTGCCGACGCCAACGCTGTAACTTAAGCCCGCGCCGCCCGAAGGAATGTTGCCCTCGGCCAGAAACCCCACGAAATGCACGGGAATGAATGTGCCGCCAATTTTCACGATATCCGGGCGGCTGATGGTGGTCTGCAGCCACGCACCGTGATGGAACGCGGTATTCCAGTAACCAATCGGCGTGTGGTAGCGGCCAAAGGACAGCTTGAAATAATCGTTGTAGTCGTAACGAATAATGTTGCGCTCTACTTCGACGGTGTATCCGGTGCGCTGCGTGTTGCTGGTGGGCTGCGCGTTGAAGGTGATCTCTGCAAAGTAGCTGACCTTGCGGGACAGCGCCGAGGCCAGATGCAAATCGAATTGGCCAAGGTTGAAGCCGCTGGTAGTGCCTTTTTGATCCGTCGCGGAAAAGTCCACGTCCCCGAATCCGCGGATTTGCAGCGACGGATAATGCAGCTCCATTTGCTGGACCGTGGTGGTGGCTGTCTGCTCCGGGACATCATGCTGGTGCGCATCGGCGGCTGGTGCAGCGGCCTGGCGCGGCGGTTGCACCGGCGTGGTGGCTTCTCTTGCGGTGTAAACAGCATTCACCACCGCCGGAGCTTGCTTGGCCTCCAGCTCGCTGACGCGCTGCTCGAGCTGCTGAATGCGCTCGAGCAGTATTCTCATCTGCTCGGCTTGATCCGTCGGTGGCGAGCTCTGCGCGCACGCCGCGCCCGCTGCAAGGAGCAAAATTCCGAAAATCGAAAATGCCCGCACCATGCTGTCCTCCCTCGAACTTCACTGAAGCCTACAACTCCGCAAAGAAAACTTCAGCGGCGCCAAACACGGACGCCGAAACGCTCCCCGGTCAAATAGAGTTTTGCGCGTGAGTCGTAGAGACTAGGCATGTACTTGCCGGCGAGTGCGGGTATTGTATTCTCGGCAAGTCAATTGTCAAAAGATACTTTGCCACGCCGGGTTAGAAGCCGCCGCCGCCGCCGCCCCCGAAGCCCCCGCCCGAAAAACCTCCGCCCCCGGAAAATCCCGAGCCGCCCGAGCTGCGCGGCGCGGAGGCCATAACGCTGCCGGCGCGCGTGGACATATAACTGAGGTCGTTGGCGAACGTCATGGGGTAGAAATTCGGTCCGTACGAGGAGCCGCGATACCATTGCGGCGGTTGGGTCATGATTCCCTGAAATGCCCGGCTCCAGTTTTTCTCCACGCCCAGCGCCATCGCGAACGGCAGAAACTTCTCGAACATTTCCGGTGTTTTGATCATGCGATTAAACCGGTCGGACTCGACGTGCACAAGAAAATCCTCGAAGCCGAGAACGCCTTCCAACGCGCGCGTTCCCTGCTCGGTATGCGCGGGCATAAACCATCCGAAGCCGCAGATGACCGCGCCGGTCAGGATTCCGGCGATCACAAACGCAAGCGGGGCCATGCCCTGGCTCGACGCTATCTTCGAGCCGCCAAATACGATTAGCAAGCCAACGACCACTCCGACGCCGATATATGCGGAGCGTACGGTGTCTGGACGTCGGCTGTAATAGCCATGCGTAATGAGTGAAGAAAAAATGTTGCTCTTGATACCAGGCAAATTCTGGTAGAAGCGATTCTCCAGACTGGACATCGAAACGGATTCGCCCACGGTTCCAGTAGAAAAGATGCCCTCCAGCAAGGTTTGCTCATGAGGCTTCAGCTTGGACCATTCCGAGCGTTCTTTCTGCACGATGAAGTTGTAATCCTTGTCGTGCACCAGCCCAAGCATTCGGTCCTTCTGATGCTCTTCGATGACGATGTACCCGCGCACCGCAAGATCGACGATGGAGGCGGTGATGTCGCGCATGTCGGCGGAGTTATCCACGAGCGTGCCCGCTTCCCCGGGGGTCAGCTGGTCCGGAGGTTCATACTGCGCGGCAATCGGCCGCAGTCGCGGATCGCGGCCGCGCGTCCACCACAGGTGAAACATCAGAACAAAGGCAGCGATGGGAATAACCAGCGGCCAGTTGCTGCGGAAAAACAGCGCGAGCTTACCCGCAGCGGAGGGCTCGCGGACAAAGCCTTTGTCGAAAGCTACCGCCACGGTCAAGCCTTCATGCAGGTGCAATGGCTCGCGTGTGCGAACTTCCACGCCGTTGCCGGCGATTTCCACTTCGGCGTTTTGCGCGCGCGACCGGAACGCGCCGGTAAACACGTTGGCGCGAATGTTGCTGGTGCCTTCCGGCAGAATAATCCGCGCGCTGGCGGACTGGATGGGAATGTCCCACTCGTCGCCGGTCACGTTCCAGTAGAGCTCGTCGTGATCGTCGAAAAATTTCAGCGCGTCCGAAACCGAGTATTCAATCGAGATTTTCTGGGTCGAGTTGTCGGCATCGGGAACATATATCTTCAATTTGCGATAGTGGCGCACGCCGCTGGTCTCGAATTTGAGCGAGCGGCCGCTGCCATCCACGACGCGCTTCACATCCAACAGAAGCGTGTAATTCAGGCCCTGCGGCGTGACGTATTCCACCGGAATCGTCCGATAAAGTCCGTGCCACGGTCCGCCGATGAAATGTGCCTGAATGGTCTCGGTGACGTCGATCGTGCCGTCCGGCATGACCAGCGTTTCCGATTGGAAATTCTCGATGCGCAGCTCGCGCGTGCTTAGGGCTGAGACCGTGGGAAAAAAGAGGACCGCAAACAGGGCTGCCGCGTAGAACGCGCCGATGAGAGTGCGGCAAACGCGGCTCATTTCGGGTGCGGCTCCCGAATCACGCCGTTGGCGCGCTGAAACTTACTTTGGGCGCCTCGCGCTCCGTCGCCGCAGGCACTTCGAAGAATTCGCGTGGCTTGAATCCCAGCATGTTGGCGAAAATATTCGTCGGGAATTGCTGGATCTTGGTGTTCAGGTCGCGCACCACGGCGTTGTAATAGCGCCGGGCGTTCTGCACGGTGTCTTCGATTTGTGTCAGGGAATTCTGCAGCGAAGTAAAGCTCTCGACCGCGCGGAGCTGCGGATACGCCTCGGACAATGCAAACAAGCTCTTGAGCGCGCCGGAAAGCATGTTTTCCGCCTGGGCCTTGTCGCCGGGACTGGTGGCCGTCATGGCTCGATTGCGCGCGTTGATGACCGCTTCCAGCGTTCCTTTTTCGTGTCCGGCGTAGCCTTTGACGGTCTCCACCAGGTTGGGAATCAGGTCGTAGCGGCGCTTGAGCTGCACATCGATGTCCGCCCACGCGTTGTCGCACGCGACCTTCAGCCGCACCAGGCTGTTGTACATCCCGACCAGGAAAACGACGATCAGGACCAGGGCGATCAGAATAATCCAACCGATCATTGGCCAACCTCACGCTCGAGGGACTACATGCTCACACTCGATGAAGCCAATATACGTGCACGCAGCACCGGGTGTAAAGCAGCGCCCAACGGATGGTATGCAAGGCATACGGCCGGGATTTAGTATCTGTAGCGTAATCATAGCCTTCTGGTTTATGCTGCGCTCGACGTCTCACGGCTTCCCTCGCCATGCTCTTCAAAACGCTCAGCGCGTCCGTTTATGGCATCGACGCTTATCTCGTCGAAGTCGAGGTCGACGTGGGTTCCGCCCGCATGACGGACTTCAATGTGGTGGGCCTGCCCGACAATGCCGTGAAAGAAAGCCGCGAGCGCATTAAGTCTGCGCTGAGAAACTGCGGATACGAATTCCCGCACGGACAGGGCGTCACCATTAATCTCGCCCCAGCCGATGTCCGCAAAGAGGGTTCTGCCTTCGACTTGCCGATGGCTCTGGGTCTGGCCGGCTGCATGGGGAATTTCTTCGGCAAGTTGCTGGACCAATGCATGTTCCTGGGCGAGCTTTCGCTGGACGGAAGTGTGCGGCCGGTGCGCGGCGCCCTTTCGGCAGCGCTGGCCGCGCGCGAAGTCGGCCTGAAATCGATCGCTGTCCCGGAAGCGAACGCGCGGGAGGCCGCCGTGGTCGAAGGCGTGGACGTCTTCGCGGTGAAATCACTCCCGCAAGCCGTGGATTTGGTGAATTCGCCAGAATCGTTTCAGCCTGTGCGCGTCGACGCGCGGCAATTGCTTACCGAGGCGGCGCAGTATTCGGTTGACCTGCGTGATGTCCACGGACAGCAAGCGGCCAAGCGCGCTCTGGAAGTTGCTTGCGCCGGTGGCCACAATATTTTGTTCATCGGTCCTCCTGGCGCCGGTAAGACCATGCTGGCCAAGCGCATCCCGACGATTCTGCCGCCCCTGTCCCTCGAGGAGGCTATCGAAACCACGCGCATTCACAGCGTCGCAGGAGTGCTCGAAGATAGCCGCGGCCTCGTGGGTGTCCGACCTTTCCGCTCGCCGCACCACACCATCAGCGATGCCGGTTTGATCGGCGGGGGCGCCGTGCCACGGCCCGGTGAAGTCTCCCTGGGGCACAACGGCGTGCTCTTCCTCGATGAATTGCCGGAGTTTCAGCGCAATGTGTTGGAAGTGATGCGCCAACCACTCGAGGACGGTTCGGTGACCATCGCCCGGGCGGCGGTCTCGGTGACCTTTCCTTCGCGCTTCATGCTGGCCGCCGCCATGAATCCGTGCCCTTGCGGCTATTTCGGCGACCCCACGCGTGAATGCCACTGCACACCGCCGATGATCCAGCGCTACGTCTCCAAGATTTCCGGCCCGCTGCTGGATCGCATCGATATTCACATCGAAGTGCCTGCCGTGAAATACAAGGAACTGCGAGCGCCGTCGAGCTCCGAGGATTCCGCGGTAGTGCGTCAGCGGGTGATTGATGCGCGCAACCGTCAGACCGAGCGTTATCGAGCCGACAAAAAAACGTATTCGAATGCGCAAATGGTTCCGAAGATGATCCGAAAGTATTGCGCAATCACCCCGGAAGGCGAAAAGTTGCTGGAAAACGCCATTACCAAGCTGGGCCTGTCGGCGCGCGCTCACGACCGTATTCTAAAGGTCGCTCGAACCATTGCCGATCTCGATGCTGCGGAAAACATCGAGCCCCGCCACCTCAGCGAGGCCATTCAGTACCGCACCTTGGACCGTTCCTACTGGGCCTAGAACCAATCTCCCGCCTGGCAGGTTTTCCCTACAGCGACAACCGGGCTTGCCTCGGGCGGCTGCTCCATTGACTCTCTTTCCTTACGTATGTTACCCATAAGGCGCCCACGTCCCGGGCATCGGGCGCCGGTGACGCCTCCGAATGACGCAGGACGCCAAGCACCTGGAAATCACGTTGGCGACGCAGGTCGAGAGCGTTAATCTCGCCGAGGAGATGTGTCTGCGTGTGGCCGAAGCCGCGGGCTTCGGGGAAGATGACTGCTATCGCATCGGAATGTCCGTTCGCGAAGGCGTCATCAATGCATTTCACTACGGGAATGAAGAGCGCCCGGAGAAAAAGATTCATTTGGCGCTCGATCTCACCCCGGAAAAAATGATTATTCATGTCTTGGACGAAGGCAAAGGATTTGACCTTCACAACGTCCCCGATCCCCTGGCGGAAGAAAACCTGCTGAGCACTTCCGGCCGCGGAATTTTCCTGATGCGCGCCTTCATGGATGAGTTCGAGGTCGTACCGGGACGCACCGGCGGCGCGGAAATCATCATGTCCAAGAAATTGCCGT
>WNFO01013467.1_pt1 | contig 13037 bp, 8 predicted proteins | sample 5400251 | NCBI WGS metagenome assembly WNFO01 (sample SAMN13153354, study PRJNA577476) | soil metagenome | isolation source: 100 cm saprolite under Madrone tree | place: USA:California | collected 2016-06-14 | reverse complement strand
ATTTGTTTCATGTCACGACAAAAACAGTCAAGGAGCAGATCGCCCCGTTTGTTTACCGCTACCGCAACACTGATGAGTTCGCGAAAGTGGCGTCGCAGGAATCGAAAACGCCTGCAGAACTAATTTTCCCAACCAGCGAGACCGGCCGCTACGTGATCGCCGTCACGGCGCCGAAGATTAAAACGCCGCTCGTGAGCGACGAAACCACTGTGACAGGCGAAAAGCCGGCCGAATTACCCGTCATCAATGAAACCACGTTCAAAATCGAACACCGCGCCGAGCCGTTTCTGCCGGGCGATCGTGCCGCGCTCACGATACAAGCACCGTTTGGCGGGGTCGCCTGGGTCTCGGTGGAGACGGATGAGGTGCTCGACACGCTACTTGTTCCAGTAAAGGGGAACGCAGGTCGCATCGAATTGCCGATTAAAAAGGAATATGCCCCGAATGCGACGGTCTCGATCTACCTTGTCAAACCAGGCGGCGACAAAGAGCTTCCGCGAGAACGATTCGCCTACGCGAACATTGACGTGCGCCGGCCGGATCGCGAATTGAAGATCGAGCCGCATCTGGCGAGTGCGACTGCTAAACCGGGTGAACTTGTGCGCGGCGATGTTCTGGTCACTTCCGAGGGTAAACCGGCCGCTGACGTCGATCTCCTGGCATTCGCAGTTGATGATGCAGTGCTCACGTTGGGTGATTGGAAGCTGCCTGCGGTTGGCGGTAAATTTTATCCGGCGAACCCTTTTTCTGTCCGTACTTACGAGGCGCTCCACGATTATATCGCCGACGTTGCGAAGCTCAGCCTGACCCAAAAAGGATTCACAATTGGCGACGGCGGCGAAGAAGCCATCACCAACACCAAGAACGTTCGCAAAGAATTTCGGACGCTCGCGTATTGGCAGGGGAGTTTAAAAACGGGCGCCGACGGAAAAGTCACGTTTGAATTCATCGCGCCGGATAACTTGACGACCTATCGGATCGTTGTCGTGGGCCAGACCAAGGCGAATCAATTTGGGGGCGATGCCACGCAGACGGTGAAGATATCCAAACCGCTCCTCATCGATCTCGCATTGCCGCGCTTTTTGCGGGACGGCGATCAGGTCGAGCTACGCGCCGTTGCTCGCGAAAATTTCACCGATAACGACGAGATCACGGTGCGATGCGTCACAGACGCAAGCGTGAAATTACTGGACGCGGACGGCGCGACGCACGCCGCGCATCGCGAGGCACCGACGGTGTTTCGGTTCAAGGCCATAGTTGCAGACGTCAATCTTGTGCCGACAAAGATTCGTTTCGAAGCGGTCTCCAAATCGGACAGACAAATGTCGGACGCAGTGGAGATAACCCTGCCTGTGCAAGCGCCGACGATAGTGCGCAAGGAAAGCATGGCCGGTTCGTTCAACGGCCCGCAGTTCGATGCGCATCGTGCAATGCCCGAAGCATGGAAGCATGGGCGTGGTGAATTCAACACGACGATTTCGACCTCGCCATGGCTGCCGCAGATATACGGCCTGCCGGTGATCCTCATGTACCCGCACGGATGTTTCGAGCAAATTTCAACGAAACTCCTCGGCTACAGTTTACTGGCAAATCTGCTCGAGTATTTGCCCGCTCTGCAGGAACGCGATGTCGAGTATCGCGCGACACTCGAACGCGGGATGAAGCAGTATGCTGACTCACTGCTGAGTGACGGGATGCTTCCGTACTGGCCCGGCGGTAGTACGGGCAACGGCTTCGTGACCTGTCAGGCTCTGTGGTCGGTGAATGAATCCGTCAATGCAGGGTTCGAGTCGCCTGCAGATTTGCAAGAGAAGCTTACCGGGGCGGTAACCAAAATTCTCAAGGGACAGATCCCGGCATCACGATTTGAAAAATGCTTTGCCCTGTTTGTGCTGGCGCAATCGGCGAGCAACGACGATTTCCGGAGCGAATCACAGGAACTGTATCTGCATCGTAACGAAGGTAGCGACGAAGACCGCGCGCTTCTGGCGATTGGTTTGCATCGGCAAAACATCATGTCGCGCGAGCGGCAGCAACTGCTGCGCGAAATCGACGTGCCGATTAAAGAACGCGCATTTAATCCGGCGACGTTTACATCGATGACTCGGGCCGAAGCAATGCGCGCCTTCGCATTTGACGTTGTGTCGCCTCCAACCTGGACGAAGCAGAGGAAGCAACAGGCGCGCGAGCGCATGGCGAAACTTTTGGATACGGCAGGATCGCTTTCGACGCAGGAAAATCTTTGGTTGCTGCTGGCGTTTAAATCCATGCTCGGGGCGGAAACGGCGCCAACTTTGTCGAACGCAACCGAACCGCGCGGTGTGCTTTCCAGAAACGGCCGGGCAATCGCATGGCCCGACAGCAAGATTGAAAAGGTCTTGGCAATTAAAGGTCTCAATCAGGGCGCACTTACGTTTTTGCTGCAAGCAGAATACTCGACTAAAGAAGTCGATACTGACCGCGTAGATCGTGGATTCCGAATCGAACGCGTCGTCAAAAATCTGACCGACTCCAATCGCGTCGGAACTTCCGAAGCTCCATTAAAGCTGGGCGACCAATTGCTGATCACTTACCGGCTGAACACGCGAAAGCTTCAAAATTTTGTGGCGTTGGAAGATGCGCTGCCGGCGGGTCTTGAAGTCGTGAATCCGAATCTCGCACTCGTTGGCAAATTCTTTCAACTTCCGCCACCGGATCCGCAGGATCGCTTGTTGGGCTTATCGTACTCCGAGATGCGCGATCGCTCTGCGCTACTGTATTTCGACACAGTCGATCCGGGCTCGGGCACATATTCGATCTTGGCGCGTGCAACGGCGGCGGGAACATTTCGCTGGCCCGCCACGCAAGTCGCGCCCATGTACGACAGCCGTTTCTCGGGGCTATCGCCTTCCAGTTTATGCGTGATCTCCGCCGATTAATTCTGCCTTATCGCTCATTCTTGATCTGGCCAGTGATCGTTCTGGCGATGGCGATTGCAATCGTTTGGTGGATTCCAATCCCTCGCGAGCTACAACAATCGCCCGCCGGGACTTTGACGCTCCTGGATTGTCGTGGCCGCGAAATTGCCGAGCTCGCGTCGGCGGAAGCGCGCACGCAATTCCCAATTCCGCTTGAGCGTGTGGGATTGTGGCTGCCGCGCGTAACTGTGGCCTTGGAAGATCGCCGGTTTTACGAACATAGCGGTATTGACTGGCATGCCCTGGCCGCCGCGGCCGCACGCAATTTGCGATCGCGTCATCTTGTTTCCGGCGCATCGACCATCACACAGCAACTGGTGAAATTGGCGACAGGGCGAGAGCGGCGCAGTTGGAGCAGGAAATTGTACGAGGCAATCATCGCTTGGAAGCTCGAGCACCGCTGGAGTAAAGAGCGAATCCTCGCAGAATATTTGAACCGCAGCAGCTACGGTAATCGGCGGATCGGCCCGGAAGCTGCCGCTCGCGCATATTTCGATAAATCGGCGCGAGATCTTACATTAAGCGAAGCGATTTTTCTGGCCGGCCTGCCCCAGGCGCCGACGCGCTTAAATCCGTGGCGACATCCAGAAGAGGCAGGACGCAAATACGCTCGGTCGCTTGCGCGGCTGGTTCAGCTCGGTTTTATCGACCGCGATCAGGAACAGCTTCTTGCACAGCCGCCGAAAATCGTGCACGCGGATTCGCCGCGACTTGCACCGCATTTTGTTGACGCGGTCGTGGCGCGAAACCCACGATCACACGGGACCGTCAGGACGACGCTGGATCTCAATTTGCAGACCGCGATTGAACGTTTGGCTCGCTCGCATTTGTCAGCGTTAAATCGGCATGACATCACACAGTCCGCCGTGGTGGTGATCGAAAATGCCACCGGCGCAATTCGCGCCATGGTTGGCTCGGAAAACTACGCGCTCTCGCAAATCAACGGTGCAATGCAACCGCGAAGTTGTGGATCCACACTGAAACCGTTCGTCTACCTGGACGCGATCGATAAACGCTTGCTCACCGCTGGGAGCTTGCTGCCGGACACGCCCGATGCAATTCGCGACGAGTATGCCGACTACGATCCGCAAAATTACAATCGTCATTATCTTGGGCCGGTGCGCTTGCGCGAAGCGCTCGCTTGTTCGTTGAATGTGCCGGCGGTGTTCACGTTGAGCCGGCTCGGGGCGCGGCCAGCGTTTTATCAACTACAAAAGTGGGGCTTCGATTTTCCGCAGGGACTGGCGGATTACGGTGCGGGATTCGTTTTGGGGAATGCTGAAACGCGACTTGTCGATCTTGCTGCTGCCTATGCTGGACTGGCTCGCGGCGGCACTGCAATGCGCGCGAAATTTTTGGCTGCTGAGCATCAACCGATCGTGCGTATCGCTTCAACTGAAGCGACTTCAATCATCACCGATATTTTGTGCGATAACGAAGCGCGACAAAGAAGTTTTGGGACCCGCTCGGCGCTGGCATTTGAGCAGCGCATCGCTGCAAAAACTGGAACCAGCAGCGGCTTCCGTGACACGTGGACCGTTGGGTTCGACAGAGAGCACACCGTCGCAGTCTGGGCGGGAAATTTCGACGGGCGCCCCATGCACGATACGTTTGCCGTCCGCGCTGCAACACCGCTTTGGGCCGCTGTGATGCAGGAATTACTGCAGCACGATCACCCGCTGGATCTGCCGGTGGAGAACGAAAAGCTGGTGCGCCGCGAGATTTGCAAGGCGACAGGATTGCTTCCATCGCGTTTCAGTCCGGCCAAACTGAGCGAACTCTTTCTCGCCGGAACGGAGCCGCGCGATTATTCATCAGATTATTTCGCAGCGGATGGGAAATTGCTTTTGCCCGACGCGTACAGCCGTTGGTGCGCGAGCCGTGACAATACCATCGGCGCGCATGTCCGAGCCGATTTTCGTATTATCAGTCCACCGCCGAACGCGCGCTACCAGATCGATCCGGTCCTGCCGGCGTCACAACAGATGGTCGAACTTACCGCGGCTCTCGCCGGCGATGTGCGTTGGTTCGTTAATGGCGAGCAAATTTCAGCGCGGCAAGATGCGAGATTTTTTTGGCAGTTGATACCTGGTGAGTGGCACGTGCGCGCGGTCAGTCGCTTCGGAACCGCTGAAGAAACGATCACTGTCGAGTAAAGCTGCGCCTGGCGATATCAGACCACTTCTACGGTTGCGGGCTCGGTCAGCGGATCAACCCATTTGCCATGTTCGCGGATCAAATCTTTCAGCCGATCGACCGCTTCCGCCTCGGGGATATTGAATTTCACCGCCGCTTTGCCGACTTAGAGATTCACTTTGCCCGGCGCACCGCCGACGTAGCCAAAATCCGCGTCCGCCATTTCGCCCGGGCCGTTCACAATGCACCCCATGATCGCAATCTTTACTCCCTTGAGATGCGACGTCGCTGCCTTGATTTTCGCCGTCGTGGTTTGCAAATTAAACAGTGTTCGTCCGCAAGAAGGGCAGGCCACGTAATCAGTTTTGAAAATCCGCGAACCGGCCGCTTGAAGGGTATTGTAGCTTAAACGGAGCGCTTGCCCCGGCGCCTCCTCTCCCTGGAAAATCCAAGGTAGGGGCGATTGACCCCAATCGCCCAGGGCCGTTGCGGTCAACGGCCCCTACCAATACGTCCTTGAGCAAAATCGCATGTCGCGCCTGCAACCGCGCCGCGAGTAGCCGGAACGCCGCGATTATCGGAAGATCAACATTGTCTTTTACGGTAACAAATTGCGGATCTCGTTCCGCATTGACCTTCGCAATTTCGAGCTCATCCCGGGGATCGACTTCAATGACGCCGGAGCTTTCGTAAACAATCTCCGGCTTGTAATCACCCATTCGGTCGATCTTATGTGCGATCTTGTCAAAGTTCGTTTGTCGGACGATGACGCGAATCAATTCTGTGCCGCCGAGTTTCACGCCATCGCGTTCGATCGTCTCGGTGACCCGCCGCTGATATGAGAAAGGATCGAAAGAGAGTTGAGAGTTGAGAGTTGAGAGTTGAGAGCCGGACGTTTTGCTGATGTTCTCGATCAGCGCTTTCGCCACCGGAATTTCGTGGGGACTGTCTTCGGTCAGCGAAACGCGGATCGTGTCGCCGATTCCGTCCGCAAGCAATGAGCCAATACCAATCGCGCTTTTGATCCGCGCGTCTTCGCCTTCACCAGCCTCCGTCACGCCGAGATGCAGCGGATAATTCCAGTCCGGACCTAGTTCGTTTAATCGAGCGACGAGCAATCGATAGGCGGCAATCATGATTTTCGGGTTGCTCGCTTTCATTGAGAAAACGAAATCGTGGTAATCCACCTCGCGTGCGATCCTGGCGAATTCCAGTGCGCTTTCCACCATGCCCAGCGGCGTGTCGCCGTAACGATTCAGGATGCGATCCGAAAGCGAGCCGTGATTCGTGCCGATGCGCATGGCGATCCCGCGTTGCTTGCAAAAATCGACAAGCGGTGAAAAACGCTCCCGAATCCGCGCCAGCTCTGCCGCGTATTGCTCGTCGGTGTATTCGCGGATGACGAACTTCTTCGAGTCCGCGTAATTGCCGGGGTTAATCCGCACCTTGTCTACCCATTTGGCCGCTTCCATCGCTGCGTCGGGTTTGAAATGGATGTCGGCGACGATCGGCACATTGCACCCGCGCTCGCGCAAGCCCTTGACGATGTGCTCGAGGTTGCGCGCGTCCTTGACAGTAGGCGCAGTGATCCGGACGATTTCACAATCGGCGTCTGCCAACTCGATCGTCTGCTGGATCGACGCCTCGGTGTCCATCGTGTCGCAGGTAATCATCGACTGGACACGGATCGGGTTATCACCACCGATCCCGACGTTGCCCACCTTCACCTCGCGCGTCTTGCGACGGTGATAAACGAATGGACTCTCGCAGTAGGACAACTCACGCATGTTGTGATTCAATATCGACCATCAACTCCGGCTCGCGGAACTTCAGTGAAAAAATCAAGCTAATATCGACTACCTCAGCTTGACCTCGAAGTTTGTAAACAGTGATGGCAGTTCGATCTGCGGCCAGAGATACAAAATCAAAATTCTCGATGTGCACGCCGCTATTGTACGTGGCTGAGATGAGCCCCGCAACGGGCGCTACGGCGTCTGGCTGTTCTTTGCTGGCGATTGCGCTTCGAGTTGGTCGAGCCTTTTTCTCACAAACGGCAAATCCTGCACGTCAAAGAATGTGATGTAGAGCATGTAACCTATGATCACTACCGCGCAGCTGGTCTGAACTACTTCCAGTACGCGCATGTTCACCGGTTTGCGCCGCACGGATTCGATGAGCGCCAGCACGATGTGCCCGCCATCGAGCACCGGAATCGGCAGCATATTTAGAATCGCGAGGTTCACATTAAGGATGACGCTGAACCACAGCGCCAGCTTCCAACCTCCTTCGGCTTCAAAAAGCCTTACATAAATATTCCAAATCCCGACCGGGCCGCTCAGGTGCTGCAACTTTACATCAGATTTGGGCGAGGCGACCGCACCAATTGTCTTGAGTGTGCTCGTCACGCTGTTGTAAACCTGTTCAATCGGGTTCGGGTGTTGGATCGACACAATCCCGGTGCTGTCCCATTGAATTCCGATTCGTGGTTTCATTTCACCAGCCGTGGGCAGAAGCGTAGGCTTCACTCGAACGTCCAATCTCGATCCATCTCGCTCCACCTGAAGAACAAGCTCTTCGTTTGGATGTTTGCTGATGTACTCCAACAGGGCGATGGGATGGTAGATCGGTGTTTGATTGAAACCATGAACGATGTCACCTGAACGCAGCCCGGCCGCGGCAGCCGGTGTATTGGCCTCTACTTTGGCGATGATGGGTGTCTCCGCCGGATAAACGAGTAACTGGCGCACACTTTTCCTGCGCCACCCGCGGGTCTCTGCTTTGTAAGGCTCCGCCCAAACGGTTTGCACCTTGCCATCCCGCTGGAATTTCACGGCGATTTTTTTGCCTTCGCTGCGCACCACATCCCAACTGACGCTGTCGTTCATACCCATGAAACGCCTGACTGGCTTGCCGTCTATCGACAATATTCTATCGCCCGGTTGCAAACCAACCTTCTGCGCCGGCGAATCGGGCGTGACATAACCGATGACGGTCGTTGAATCCGCTTCACTGACCGGGTGGCCGACCGCCCAGACAATTACCGCAAAACACAACGCCAGGAGCAGACTAAACAGCGGGCCGGCAACGGCTACGATGATTTTATCGAGCGCTGAAATTCTCGGCAACCTGGCCCGATCTAAATCGGCCTTGCCCTCGATGATGTCCATCGGCGCAAGTTGCGGCAGCGCGACGAAACCTCCAAACGGCAGGGACCCGAGAGAGTATTGGACGCCATTGATTGTTTTTTTCCAAAGCGGTTTGCCGAACCAGACACCGAATTTTTCTATGTAAAGCCCTCGCCAACGCGCGGCCAGAAAATGTCCCAATTCATGCACCACGATCAGCAGATTAAACAGCAGGAGAACTTCGAGGAGAACGACGATGACGCGGAGGATGTGCAAAATCATTGTAATAGGTGAATGATGGAAACTGAGACGTGCGCAAGCGACGCGCCGTTCAACCCTTTAACGCTTTAACGCATTTCCTCGCCTCGGCTCGCGCCCACTGGTCGGCTTCCAATATTGCATCGAGATCGGGGTGCGCAACGGGTGTGTGCCGATTCATCACTTCTTCGACAATCTGCCAGATGTCCGGGAAACGCACGCGTCTATCCAAAAATGCGGCGACAGCGATTTCGTTCGCGGCATTCATCACAGCTGGCAATGTGCCGCCGATCGCGCCGGCCCGGCGCGCGATATTCAATGCTGGAAAATCACTGTACCGCGGAGGAAAAAATTCCAGCTTCGACAACTTGGAAAAATCGAGCGGTGGCAAAGTGTTTGGGACGCGATCCGGCCATGTCACCGCGTATTGGATCGGGAAGCACATATTCGAATAGCTCAATTGCGCCAGCGTGGAACCGTCTGCGAATTCCACCATTGAATGAACGATGCTCTGCGGATGGATGACGACTTCGACGCGGTCCATCTCAACGCCAAAAAGCCAATGTGCTTCGATTGTTTCCAAGCCCTTATTGAACAGGGTTGCGGAATCGATCGTGATCTTCGGGCCCATGTTCCACGTGGGATGTTTTAATGCCTGTTCTGGTGTGATGGAATCAAAGTCTTTTCGCGGCTTTTCGCGAAATGGTCCGCCGGAAGCCGTGAGGATGATGCGTCTGACCTCAGAAGATTGAAATGTGGGAGCGGCCTCAGTGCCGCGATGTTTCGGGGCACCAAGACTCCTCCCGCTTTCCAGGCATTGAAAAATGGCATTGTGCTCGGAGTCCACCGGCAAAACGTTCACGTTTTTATCGCCTGCCTCCCTCATCACAATCTCACCCGCCATTACGAGAATCTCCTTACTCGCAACGGCGAGATCTTTCCCCGCTTTGATTGCCGCGAGTGCCGGGCGCAAACCGCCTGTGCCAACGATCGCCACCAGCACCATGTCCACATCGGCCAGGCAGGCGATCTCGCGCAGACCAGCCTCCCCTGAAAAAATCCGCGGTTTGTATGCGAGCGCGCGGCGGAGAATCTCAATTTTCGTTTCATCCACGAGACAGAGAAACGGCGCGCGCGTTTCGTTCGCAGCCGCCGCGAGTTTTTCCGCATTGCTGTTTGCGGCTACTCCGACGATTTCCATCCGCTCCGGAATATCGCGAGCCACTTTAAGCGCACTCTCGCCGATCGAGCCCGTCGCACCCAGAATAACGACACGCTTACGCTTCATTTAGACAGAAAAAATGAACAGAATTAACAAAATGGGATTCCAGAATTCAGAAAGAAGTCCGCTCGTTCACCAATAGATCTGCTGTAAACGCGCCGACGACCTGCCCATCGTATCGCACAGTAATTGGCCTCTCTGCGTCAGCTTTGAGTCCGAATTTTCGCAATTCCCAAATCAAAGCGCTTTGATAAACTGATTCTAGAAAACCCGGACCAAGAGTCGAGTGCACTTTCATTGCTGCGCCGATCGCTTGTCCACAAAGATCGTATCCCTTCGGTGCCTCCTCGATTCTGTTCATTCTGTTAATTCTGTCCGCTCTCTTCAGGTCACGCGGATCACCAGCCGGAGATAGAAAAACAACAGCGGCGCGGTGAAAAGCAGACTGTCCAAGAGATCGAGCGCGCCGCCGATTCCCGGGAGCAAATTCCCCGAGTCCTTTACGTCCGTGCTGCGCTTGATGATGGATTCAGCCAGATCGCCCAGTACTGCGGCAAGTCCAAGGAGCACACCAAGAACTGTCGCGTGGGTCCAGGTCAGCGCCGGCAAATGACCGGGCATTAATTTGAACAGTGCAAGGCTACACAGCAGCGCAAACCCAATCGCACCAAAGAAACCTTCCCACGTTTTTTTGCCGCTGATGTGCGGCACCATCAGATGCCGGCCGATCGCGCTGCCGGTCAAATACGCACCCATGTCGGCAAATTTAGTGACCGCAATCAAGTACAGGACGTAAAACTGTCCCGTGAGATGGCCGTTGCTGGATCGCGGAGTCAGATAAACAATCTTCGTGATGAAATTATAGAGCCAAAGAACATAGAGCAGACCGAATAAGGTGTAAGCCATGGTTTGCAACGGTTCGTCGTGACGCAGCCGCGCAAACATTTGTCGTCCGAAAACCGTCAGCAGAAAAAAGAGCAGGACGGCAACTTCGAAATCGTAGGAACCAGCGGGTCCGATTTTTGAAAAATAATAAAAACTGCCGGCGAGCATCACCGCGCCGCAGATCATTCCCGTGATCTTGAAATTGGGGAGTCCCTTGTGATCGAGCATCCGGTAAAATTCCCAAAGGCCGATCATTCCGAACACGCTGATCAACAGCCAAAACAACAGCTCGTATCCGGAAAACACAATCAGCAGCGCGACTGCCCAAAGCGCGATCGTGCTGGCGAATCGCAGAATGAAGGCGGAACGAGATCCCGCGACTGCGGGATTTGTCCCGGTTTGCTCAAGAGTCACGGACATGCATCTGCATCATTCCCAAGGAACGATTCGGACGCAAGCGCAGACGAACCGCGCATTAGCAACGCGACTCCGCTGGGACTGGCTAAAGCGGCTCGCTCTTACTCCGGCGTCGGCGATGGACTGGGCGAAGTAGCTTCCACCGCAGGGGATGGAGGTGGCGAAGTAGCCGCCGGCGCAGGAAATACGGCCCCGCCAGACATCCCCGCTGCCTGCCTTTGACGCTCTATTGCTCTCAGTGTTTCTTCCTGATAAGACTGACTTTGGCCGAGCGGGGACAGAGCTGACGAATGATCCCCACGCTGTGTTTGGCTCTGTAATCCATCCAGCCGAGGTTGACTTAGGGCAAGTTGCTGTTCTCTCGTTAAGATTTCCCTCTCTTTTTCAGCTTTTTCAGCCATCACCTTGGAACGGTCGGGAACGATTGGGGAAAGGTGCTGCGCTATCATTTCTCTTACAGCTTGCGCCTGTGCGGGGTCGGGAGTCTGAACTTGAGTGTCGGTAGGATTCACCGGGGCTTTTGTCTGGACTTGAGTGTCGGTAGGATTCACCGCGGCTTTTTCTTTTTGGGCCAACGCTTTCTCTCTTTGATCCAGCGCTTTTTGTCTGTCATCCAGCGCTTTCTCTCTTTCATCCAACGCACTCTTTCTTTCAGCTAACGCTTCCTCGCGGGAATCCAACTCCACTTTCCGTTGAGCAAGTTGTTGTTCAGCAGTTGAATTTTGTTTTTGGCAGGAGAATGTCATCGCGGTAACGATGAGCAACGAAGCGGCGAGGTTTTTTTTCATATTGCGCATAATCCGAATTCCGGTTCGTTCAGAGGAACAAAATGGAACAAGGCGCCAGTCAAGTCAAACATTGGCTCAGCGCGTGAGCATGAATGCATACAAAAGAGGCCGCCACCCTGTGCGGGTGGCGGCTCTTGTAGAGATTATCAACAGCTTCTATTGATTCCCCACGACCACTTTGGTCGCCGGTTTGCTCACTTCAAGCTGCGCGCTCACTTTTTGGATTTGCGCGGCCTGCTCCTTCAGCTGCGCAACCATGGTCTGCATTTCGTTCTTTAGTTGACTGATGCTCGCCTGCTGTTCCTCGACTTTTTTGTGTTCCTTGAGGAACTCGTTCAGCAACATCACGTTGATGGCCATGTATCGCACACCCTCGATTTGTCCTTCCCGGTTCCGGGTTGCAAGGCTCGGGTCCACCTGCGCTACATCCTCGGCCACCAAACCGTAATCCAAGCCCTGGCTCGGATCGATCTCCTTCTTTAAGCGAAAGGTGACTGGATTGAGCCGGTAGAGCGTTTCACTTGAATTGTACATCGGCTTGATGTCTTCCTTGTAACGACGCGAGGAACTGTTGTGCCCAAGCAAGCCCGTCGCTAGATTCACATTAATAAAGTCGGTGCCGGCGCCCGTTACTGTGGTCGTGTTAAGGTTGCGGATATAAGTGTGATCGCTCTCAACAGCGGCCCCGCCTGGGGCCGCGCCAATATAAACATTGCCGCTGCCAGTGGTTAGACCGCCGCCGGCACCATCGCCGAATGCGGTGTTTGAGCTGCCAGTCGATAGGGTGAGCGCTTTCCAGCCAAACGCATTGTTATACTGGCCAGCGACATTGGCCTGCAACGCCTGAAAGCCGACGGCGTTGTTGTCGCCATTCGGGCCCGCGTCAGCATTCTCAAGCGCTTGCCTACCCACTGCCACGCTGGCGCCGTCGCCGTTGGGGTTCCCGAAGGTGGTGTTTGAATTGAGCGCTAGCCAGCCGACGGCCACGTTGCCGCTGCCGGTGGTGTTGGATTCGAGCGCATCCTTGCCAACGGCGGTGTTGTTATTGCCGCTTGTATTGTTCAACAGCCCGTTATCGCCAACGGCGGTGTTGTGGATGCCCCCTACGTTATTTAAGAGCGCTAAATCACCAAACGCATTATTTTCGATGCCGGTCGTATTGTTGAAGAGCGCTTGACGGCCATGGGCGTTGTTGAAGCTTCCGTTGTTATAATAGAGCGCGAAGAACCCGACAGCATTGACGCCCCCC
>WNFO01006071.1_pt1 | contig 13040 bp, 8 predicted proteins | sample 5400251 | NCBI WGS metagenome assembly WNFO01 (sample SAMN13153354, study PRJNA577476) | soil metagenome | isolation source: 100 cm saprolite under Madrone tree | place: USA:California | collected 2016-06-14 | reverse complement strand
ACTACGGTCAGCTTTGTGGCAATGGAATAATTGCGAACTCCGAGCATCGCCAATCAGCCTCCAGGCTGCGGACTGCGTCGCACATTGACGGCCACTTTGAGCAGCTGGGAACTCAGAGTCAGGCCGTCACGCTCAGCAGTAGTCAGGTTGACCTCGAAACGCACTCTGTTCGCCTCCATAACAAACTGGATCATGCCGCCGCGTCGTGTGAACTGGGGGATGTCGCTCACGGTCAGGACGCTTGTCCCGTCAAGCGCCGCCAGGATCTCTTTGAGTCGACTCTCCTCTGTCGAACTGATGAATAAAATGTGGCAATGCACGGCGTCTTGCGGTCTTGCGATGCGCTTAACCACCGCCTTCTTTCCGTTGATATTTTCGCCGGCAATAGTCTTATCGAGAGTCACGCCGAAGGGATCGTCACCGAGCACACAAATACTGAACAAGTCGCCGGCAGAGGCGGTCTTGGCGGGCCATTCAACGAATCTGCCAAAGTTGTACAGGTAGGCGGCCTTGACCTGATATTCGGTTGGGTTTGATTGTTGCGCACGCAGGCAGGACGCGATAAAGAGTATCCACGCAATGCCCACGGTGATCGCGTGGATGTGCCTCGCCCTCATCTTTGCCCTGTTTGCCAGGTTAGTTTTGCGTAGACGCTTCGCTCGATGCCGACAAGACCCCCAGGGTCGCCCCCGAACTCCGGGTGGTGAGGTTGAAACAGGTTTTGTCCCACGACAGAGAAGTCGAGGGATCGAGTGGCGTGCCAATTGAACCGCACATCTGCTGTTGCGTAAGCTCGCACGAGTTGGGCTGGAAGGGCGGTAACGTAGCGAAAGGACTGATCGAACTCGAGTTTCTTGGGCAGGTTCAAAGAGGATTGGATCGCCACCTCGTGATGGGGGCTTGCGCCCTGCGTTGAACTCACCGTCGAAAAGTCCTGGCTCCCGGCTTGTTTGCTCAAGTCGATGCGCAAAAACGAATACGAACCTCGCAAGCGCCACCAGTGTTTGGGTGTCCAATCGGGCGCAATCTCGACTCCGGTAGTATTGCCAAACAGCGCGTTGCGAAAAAGAAGTGGAACGACAGTATGCGCCGGGGGCGGCGATGTTTCAGAAAATGGCGCGCCGGGCTCGATACTGAGGAGGTCATCGTAGTTGTTGTAAAACACAGCCACATCCAGGTAGAAGTTGGGGCTTACCAGGCTTCGGTATCCTACTTCGTAGCCAATCAACTGTTCCGAAGAGAACTTTCTGTCGCCGACGATCCGAAAAAAGGTCAAGGGAGTAGGCGCCAACAATGCCGTGAGCTGAAGGTCTTCCTCCACGCGGGAGGGTGTGCGCACGGCACGAGTGACAGCGGCCCATATGGTTTGCCGTGGGCTCGGTGTCCAGAGGAGCCGCGCGGTTGGCTGGACCTCGAAGCCGCTATAGTTGTTATGTAGAAACTTAGATCCGATCGTAAGCGAGAGCTGATTCCCCACGATAGGAAATTCATCTTGAATGAATGCGTTGTAGAGCTTATCCGTGTGGTGATTGGGCGTGAATACGACGGTGGGAACGACGTCGGTAACGTTACCCGAACTTAGGCGAGTTCCGAGGCCCCACAGAAAATCTTGGCGCCACGGTAGAGGCAAATGATGGATGAAATCGATGTCGAACGTATCGCGAGACTCGGCAAAGTTGGCTTGCTTTCGACTTGTACGGTCATAGTAGGTTTGTACCTGGATGTCCGAGCCTGCACCTAAAACGCGTTTCCAACGCCCAACCAGGTTACCGCCCCCCAGTTCGGCATTCTGTTCCACATTGGCCATGTAGGGGGGGGAGTATGTCGTGATTCCTACGCTTTGCCCCGCATCGCCGCTGTAAAGGTCACCTTGAAGCGTGAACGAGTCGCGATTCCGTAAATCCCAATCCGCCCGGAATCCGGTTTGACCCATCCGCCAGTCGTCAAACTGCCGGCGGTTCGAATGAAATTCCGGACCCCGGGTGAAAGTCTTTCCGTAGATACGGTAGTTAACGTTTTTGCCGTTCCCAGCGCCATAACGGAAATTGACGAAACCTTGGTCGATATTTCCGGCGCCAGTGGACACGAGCATTCCGCCGGTATCTTTCGCGCTTTTCGTGATGATGTTGATTACACCGTTGACAGCATTTGCTCCCCAAATGGTGCCGCCTGGTCCCCGGATGACTTCAATGCGTTCGATATCCTCCAGCTGTGTGTCCTGGACTTGCCAATAAACGCCGGCAAAGAGCGGCGTGTAAACGCTCCGGCCATCGATAAGCACGAGGACCGAGCGGGACAGGGCGCTCCCAAATCCGCGAACACCGAGGGACCAAGTATTCGAGTCGACCCGCGCTACCTCAACACCCGGCGCCTGACGGAGAGCCTCCGGAATGCTTGCAGCTTGGCTCTTCTTGACGAGACTGGAGAGCAAGAGCAACGACATCACTATGCTTGCGACAACGCTACACCGAATAGATGTCGTCCAAGAGAATCTGAATGGTGTGGGCACTGTTCTACTCCTCTTGGCGTGTCCAAATGGCCTTGGGACCGCAGAGAACGCAGATTTCGACCGGTAAAACTGGACTGCTCAGGGAGAAGGAGTGCGGTGAGCAGCAACCACTTCTCTCAAAATCCTAGCATCTTCAACCATGTGCCCCACTTTTAACCTTGGCCTTGTGTCAAGTCAGTAACTAGCCTTGCCTACTTTATGCAATCGCTTTGCACGATCGTGCCCGCGTGACGGGCTACCCGGAAGTAATTCACACGGACGGTGAACCGGCTAGTCGTAATAGCGCCGGCCAGCCCGAAATCATATGAACGCGCTCAGCGGCCGTGACTGTGCGCCATGGTGGAAGACTCCAGCTCCGCGTGCGTTGGCTGCACGCTGAGGTAGGTTCGCGAGAGCCGGTCGTGCCAGGCGAGCGCGTCTTCGTCCCACCAAGCCCAAAAGAAACCGAGGAAAAAAGTGCCGGCGGAGAGAACGTAGCCCGCGCTGCGCAGCAACATTTGCCGAGGCGTGGGCAGGTCTCCGGTGAAGCTGGTCACCTGCAGGCCGCGGAACATCATGCCCGGAGTAGTGCCGCCAAAAATCGTGAATAGCGCGAAATACTGTAGATAGACGATGGCAAAGGTCACGCCGTAGACCGCGGCGCTTAACTTGCTCAACGTGAATTGTCCCCCCAGCGAACCGAACAGCGCCAGGAAGCCGCCATATGCAAAGAGCAAGCACGCGACATCGATGAGCGCAGCGAGGCGACGCTCGTCAAGCGAGGCCACTGGGTAAAGGCCGTAGCATTCCCTGAGCTCGCCGGACGGAGCAGGCAAATGGGCGGTCCGAGGTACCGGTGGAACGGAGACGTCGATCTCCATGCGCCCGTCGGACCTGTCGCGGTTCGACTGATGGCGGCCGATTGCGATGGTAAACGCAAAATCATCAGCGGCGGGCGGGGAAGGCTCGCCGACAGCGGTTACAGAATGTTTGCCCGAAGTCGAACTGTCCTCGAAAGGAAGCTGCGATTGTGCGCTGCTTACGCCATGCTTGCGCTTGCGCGCCCGATAAGCCTCCATCCGGACGGTTAGTTCGCCGCGCCAGGCGGGATTCTCCTCGGACGAAGAAGCGACCAGCGGGGCATCGGCGCGCTCGGGGGCGTCCCGAACGAGCGGGGCCGGGTGCGTCTTGGAGGCAGAGATCTCCTCACGCTGGAACACGGGCGAATCGTCGTAGGAAGAAACCGCGGAGAAAGACGAATCACAGAAATGGCAAGCGCGTACGCTTGATGGCAGCACAGCGCCACACTGCAAGCATGTTTTTGTCACCGGTGGGTTTTGCGCTGCGGACGCTTCAACTCCGGTGAGGAGTGAACCGGTGAAGAATAACACTAAGAGATGCGGTTGATAAGCTGTGTTGCACGCGGATGTTTCCAATCAGGCAACCGGTAGGATGATGGAAGGTGTGGCGGGGGCGGCTAAGCGTCCATTTGTTGCGCGAGCATATCCCGGCTGAACGCGATACGCCTGTCTAGGGCAACCGCCGCAAAGTAGGTACACTGGCCGCGTTCCATGTCAGTCCAGTTAACCAGCGCCGGTACGACGCGCGCCACCGTCGAACGCATCAGGGTCAGCAGGCGGAAGTAAGCGTTAATGGCGCGAATGCGGCTGCCGTCTTCGGGGCGCTCCGGGCAGAGCTGCAAGAGCTGAACTACCCGGACGAAGTCTTCGCCGGAAGCGGCACTGGCGATACCGGTGACGTCGCGAACTTCCGCGGAAATCGGCTGCTTAATGGAAGCAGCGATCAGCGAGCGGCAGTAGGAAATGAAAAACTGCAACAAGGCAGCGGCGGAGAACAGAAATATGAGCGTGGCCATTAGCGTGGCACCACAGCCAGCCGCGCAGGGGCCATTCTGGCATCCTCTGGCAGGCGCCAGAATGCGTACGCCCAAGCCAGCGGCAAGAGGCATCCGAACACCGGGACTATGTATTGGATCATCTGGAAGCTCGGAAATATATTTCGAAGAGCGAACGTGGCAGCAAAAGCGCTGAAGTATATTCCGAGCGAAAGCACCAATTGGATCAGCCTGGTTCGCGTTTCACGAAGCTTCAGGATAGCGCCCCACAAAACGTAAGTGAGAACGAGCCCGACGAAATAGAGGTTCTGCGAAAGCTCGTAGAAAAAGCCCGTGAGCATTTTTTGCTGTGACTGCTGGACCACCGCGTAGGAAAACAGTGCAGTGCCGGCAAGCAGCAGCACGGCCGTCAGGCGCAGATATTTCCCCACCTTCATTTCATCGAACACATGAAGATACAGAGTTATCAAGGCAAGGTAGAGGAAGATGGTCAAGAGGGCGTCCGAGTAGAAGTAGAAGTAGCTGTACTGCGCGGAGCTCAAGCCATAATGACTTAATACCTGATAACGCCCAATACTGAACAGGAGGCAAAATAGCATGTAGAGATTGAGGCAGAGATAGCGGCGGAAAGAGCGCGTGGAGAGCGCGCACACCACAACAGAAGCTTCCAGGACCCATCCCAGGATCCAAATCACGTAGTCAATTGAACCAGGCACGCACTTCCTTTCCCCGTGCCCAGCCCTGCGCCTAGTTAACGGCGCTGGTTAGAATGGGCGCGGGAACGGGTCGGATCCATTTCGCTGCGGAGCAGTCGGAAGTGGCGCCGAACCGTTGGCCATCATAACGGAGCCATTGTGCCCCGCTATGGCGGTCTTCAGACCCATCGCCCCCGCCAGAATCACCATGGCAAGGAGTAGAGCCGTGAGTTTACGTGACATTGAGTGCCTCCAAGGCAGAGAAACCCCGGGAGCACTCTATATCTAATTACACCAATGTCAAGAAGCCCATGCGACGAGCCTGTTCCAAAAGATACACCGTCCTTCGCATGTTTTCTTCGCTAGGCTTTCGCCATCGCGGAAAGCACTTGAAGGGTCGTACCAAGGCATCGTAAGTTTTAGGACTTGGTGGGTCAACGGTACGGTAGTACTAGAACACTTGGGACTTACTCAAGGACCGTGTTTCAGGTCTGCGACCTTAACCTTCGCAGCTGGCAACGTCGTTTGCCGACCGCGATGCTCTTGACATCCCCGCTTGCCGCTTCGTAGCATGGGAAATTAGCCGTGCCGGCGTAGCTCAGTGGAAGAGCGAGGGTCTCATAATCCCTAGGCCGTGGGTTCGATTCCCCCCGCCGGCACCAAAACGAGGCAAGTGCGGCAACGACTGAGCAGAATCTCCGTCCCTGGCGACCCGCTTATCATTACCTCGCGTAGCTGCAACTAAATCGATTTATTTATCGTCGCGTGGCGCTTATTTCGGTTTTCCCGCCCGCCGTTACTTCTGTAGAATGGCCATTTATGAAGCGGAGTGCCCAGCCGCGGCCGCAGCCGCCACCCCGGAGCAGCGCGTGAAGCAAGCTAAGGTTTCCCGCCGCCAGTGGCTACGCTCGGCTTCGCGCTTCGCTGCCGCGCTACCCTTGAGCCTCGCCGGAGTTTCGCGGCTACCGGCTTTCGATCTTGGGAAAATTCGCCAACTATCCACCTCAAGCGCAGTCCCTCCACCAGCAACAGCAACACAGGCGCTTGCCACCCTGTTCGGTGGCGTCGACCCTACCAAGTACCGCTTTACGCGTGAAGAGGATGCCTTTCTCGAGGGCCTGGAACGCGCTTGCTTTCAATTCTTCTGGGACCAGGTGAATCCCTTCGCCGGCCTCGTCAAGGACCGCAGCCATGCCGGAGGCCCCGATTCGCGTAACGTCGCCAGCATCGCTGCCACCGGCTTCGGCCTGACCGCCCTGTGCATTGCCGACCATCGTGGCTGGCAAGACCAGAAACGCATCCGTGAACGCGTCGCCAACACTCTGCGTTTCGTCGAATCCCGCGTCCCGCAGGCCCACGGCTTTTTCTGCCATTTCATCAATCTGCAAAATGGCGAGCGCGTCTTCCAGTCCGAAGTCTCCTCCATCGACACTGCCATCTTCCTCTGCGGCGTTCTCACCTGCCGCTCCTACTTCGGCGACCCGGAAATTCACGCTCTCGCCACCCGAATTTTCGAGCGCGTCGACTGGAACTGGCTGTTGCACGGAAGCAAGACTCTTTCGATGGGCTGGACGCCGGAGCACGGCTTTATTCGCAGCCGTTGGGACAGCTACAGCGAGCTGATGATGGTGTATTTGCTGGGTTTGGGCTCAGCGTCCGCGGGAATGTCCAGGCAAAATTGGGAGTCCTGGACGCGCCCCTACTTCGAATTCAACGGCGTGCGCTACATTGGCGCGCACGCGCCGCTGTTTGTACACCAATATTCGCACGCTTGGTTCGATTTCCGGGGGAAACGCGACACTTATGCGGACTACTTCACGAATTCCGTGATCGCCACCAAAGTTCACAAGCTCTGGTGCCTGGAGCTGGCGCGCGAGTTCCCCGATTATGCCGAGGATTTGTGGGGCATCACCGCCTCTGATTCTGCGCGCGGTTATGCGGTTTGGGGCGGTCCGCCCGCCATGGGGCGCATTGACGGCAGTGTCGTCCCCTGCGCCTCCGCGGGTTCATTGCCCTTCCTGCCCGAGGAGGCCATTCGGGTGTTGCGAAACATTCGTGAAAAATACGAAAAGCGCGTGTGGCAAAGATACGGATTCGTCGACGCTTTCAATCCGCTCACCAACTGGTACAGCCAGGATGTCATTGGCATCGACGTCGGCATTACTCTGCTGATGGCCGAGAATGCGCGCACCGGATTTGTCTGGGAGCAGTTCATGAAGAATGATGTAGCCACCAACGGCATGGCGCGGGCTGGGTTTCATGCTGTTTCTCCTGAGGAAGCCCTGGCGCCGCCCAAACTGCCAGTGCCGAACGGCTATCCGGTACTTGTTCTTCGATGAATCAGCCACGGAAGGCCAGGATCTAACGTCCCATTTCGATCAGGGCGAGAGCGTGTGGCTGGAGTTTCAGCGTGAGCGAGCCGTTGATGATGGAGTACGTTTGTGCCACAGGCAGTGCCGCAGCTTTTCGCAGTTCCTCGATTTGCGATGTTGTTGGAGACGGAGGCTGGCCCATCTTGTCGTAAGCGGCGAGGGGTGACCCGTGCTCCTGGTCAACGATGGTCACGTGCGCGGTGCCCGCCTGCGGCAGTCCTTTGAAGTGCAGAATAATGGTTTTTGGTGAACCAGGGTCTTCCGGCAAAAACAGGTTCCACGCGGCGATCGCCAACGAACCATCTTTCCGGCGCGTCACCAGCACCGACTCGGCGTTCGCATCCAGCCGCGTTTCACCCAAGCGGTGCAACACCGCGAAATCGTTGAAAGCCGCTTTGGGAATGCCGCGCCCGGCAAGGATGCCAAAGCCGCCGTAAAATGGAGTTTTGACGACGCCTTGTTCTTCAAAGACGTCAGAAAAAGCCCAGTAACTCATCATCTCCGTAAGCCCATCGCACTCGCGAATGGTGTTCGCCAAAAACGGACCCATGTACGCGCTGTCGGTCACCTGCCTCTGATTGCTGTAGTCCGCGTTGTACTCGGTCCAGATCAAGGGCATCTGCGGATACGCGGAGGCAGCGATTTGCTCGTGCACTTTCTTCACCGCGCGGCACACCATCTCGTTTCGCGGAATCTGCTCGTGGGTGCCGAAGACGTCTTCAGCTTTGTCGTTTCCATAAACGTGCGAGGAGACAAAATCCACAGGCACGTTTTTCTGTTTGCAGTGAGCCAGAAAACGATCCGCCCAGGCCGCTTGTGCAGTTGATGGCCCGCCGATACGCAGCCGCGTGCTGACGCGCTTGATGGCGCGCGCCGTATGGTCGTACAACTCGTAGTACGTGGCCTCCTTCGGATTACCGGCCCAAAAATCAATGTTCGGCTCGTTCCACACCTCGAAATACCACTGCGCGACCTCTTGCTCGCCATAGCGCTGCAATAAATGGCGTGCGAACGCTTCGATGAACTGCTCCCACTTGCTCCAGTCTTTCGGCGGCGCCACGTTCTGCTTGTACCAAAACGGGTGCAGCGCGTTCGCGTCCGCAGTGAGTTTCTTGGGCATGAAACTCAACTCCACAAACGGCCGGACCTTGTTTTCCAGCAATCCGTCATAGATTTGGTCGACGTAAGAGAAGTTGAAGGCCGGCTTGCCAGCTGCGTCTTCGTCGTAAACGCCCACTTCATCGTGGAAGATGGCGTGGAAGCGCACGTATTCGAAGCCAGTGATTCGCTTCGTTTCGCGCAGATCGTTGCGGTAGCTTTCGCGCAATGTAAGAATGGCGCGCCCAGACCCAAACATTTTCTCCCAAAAGTGCGGAAACGGATGCACCGGGGCGCTGGCATCGATTTCGATTCGTTGCGCGGGCGTTTGCGAGCTACCGGGCAGAGCAGCCAGCAGGCCGAGCGCGGCTGAGACGATGACCCGAACACGCAGGGACCAAAGCAAGCGCATGAAATTCGCTCCTTCCACATTGTAAAAGAAAAAAGGGGCGCAGGAGTTCGCGCCCCCTTCCGATTCCGTCAGCGCTAGAACACAAATCGCGCCTGGAACTCAATCACCCGGCCCGCCAATCCACCCGGCGACTGCCCGAACTTGGGATTCTCGATCCGGTTCTGGTCGGTGTTGAAGTTGATCGGCTGCAAATTGAGTTTGTTAAATACGTTGAAGAAGTTTCCGCGCAGTTCTAGCTTTGCCGCTTCACCGATGACCTTTGCACTCGGCAGCCCAAACTGTTTCATGACGCTCAGGTCTAACCCGAAGTAATTCGGGCCTCGGAACGAATTGCGCCCGATGCCCGGCGCCCCTGGGTGGCAAATGTCAAAGTACGGCAAGCCTCCTATCGGCCCGTTGCTGGCATTGCAGTTTCCGGTGTTCACCAAGCCCGGGAAGTTTGCATCCGGCTTGAGGAACGCGTCGTTCGAGGTATCGCGTCCCGGCTGCGCGAGCAGAGCCGTTGGCCGAGTCGGGCAGATATTGAATGCATTGGTGATCGGAACGGACTGAATCACGCACGTCGTTGGCGTCCAGGGGAATCCCGTGTGGGCGCTGAGCACGCCATTGATCTGCCATCCTCCGGCGATCTTCCCCAGCCAATCATTGCGGTTCCGCAAGAGCGGCACATCCCACAAGCTCGTGAAGCTGAAGTTGTGTTTGGCATCGAAGTCGGAAGGTCCATGCTCCGTCTGCGGATGCGCCGGATCGGTCTGATTGGTCTGCGCGCCCGGTCCCTCGCTGGAAAGCTGGTCGATGCTCTTGCTGTAGCGATAGTTGAAGTCAAACTGAAATCCACCGGAGAACTGCCGCCGCAGCCGCATGTTCAACGCATTGTAGTTGGAGTTGACGTCGCTGGTCGGGATGTACACCGCAAAAAAAGCCGGGTTCGGCTGCTGCAAGAAGTTCTGATTCACCAGCCGCGTCAGCTTGTGCCCCACGCTCCCCTGAAATCCCGTCGAAGCGATCAGCTTCCAGGGCAGCCGGTGCTCCGCCTCCAGCGAGTAAAAATAAACGTAAGAGTTGCGATAGTCTTGCGAGCCGCCGTAAATTTCCACGGCTCGGTCAGTAGTGCAAGCCGCATCTCCGCAAACGCCGCCATTTTTCGGGTCGATTCCGAACGCCAGAGCCGGATTCACCGGATAGCTGGTCGCGGAGTTGCTGCTGCCGGTCGCATATAAAATGGCGCCGCCAGCAAATGGACTTCCATCCGTCCCGCAGCAGAGGCCAAACCGCGCAAACGCCGGTGGATTCCCCCGTGCGTTCGCGAACAGCACGTCGTCGGTGCGGTTATATGCCATGCCAAAGCCGCCGCGCAGAACACTGTTCTGCAAGCGCGAAGGACTCCACGAAAAGCCGATCCGCGGCCCCGCATTGTTGCGATCCGGGTGAATAAGCCCCGAAGTAAAGCCTACCGAGGAATTGATCAGTCCGTTGGTTCCGAACGTAATATTGGACAGCTCGCCCTTGGCGTCGTTGAGCGGCGGATAATATTCATACCGCAGCCCCAGATTCAGGGTCAGATTGGGCTTCAGCTTCCAGTCGTCTTGCAAGAAGACCGCGGTAGCTTTCGAGCGCAGATACCGCTGGCCGTTGGCCGGTCCGCCCGTTCGCGGGTCGGCATTGATCGATTCAAAAACCGGCGTGCTGTTCGCGAAGTTCCACAGCCGAACGTTGCTGTAAAGCGGCCGGGCCCCGCCTAGAAGATTGTTGTTGTCTTGCTCCGCGCTGATTTCAAAGCCCATCCGGAATGCATGAGTCCGATAAACTTTGCTGACCGTGTCGCGGAAGTTGATGGTGTTTTCCGTGAGCACCGCCGGCGTGCTTTCCGAACGATCCGCACCAAATCGAATGCGGTCGAAGTTGTAGCCTTCAATCTCCACACGCGGGATACCGAAGTTCACGCTTTGATTGGCGGTCACCTGATTAAATGCAAAGCGCGTGAAGTTCAGGCGCGCCTCGTTGACCAGCGTCGCCGAAATGGGTCGTATCCACGACAGTGCTTCACTCTGATTTTGTGGTTTGGTGGACAGGTCCGCCATGGGGCGTGCCCGGCCTCCGGAATCTGCGGCAATCGTGTTCAGTCGCGTCAAGTACGTGCTGAACGCAAATTGATTTTTCCCCAAGTAGTAATCCACCCGCCAGTTGTACTGGTTTCCGTTGGTCGAACTTGGCAAGGCAAGCTGCACGAACTGAATGTCCGGATTTCCGTCCAGCCCTCCTCCAGCAAAATGCGCACCGTCACCCGGGACGTACTGCCCGGTCGCCCCCGTGGGCGATCCGACGTCCAGCCCACCAGCGACTGGCTGGCATTGCGTGGCATTATTGATTCCCGCGTCAGCGCACGTCGCGCCGCTCAGCACACTGCCGATTCTGGGCTCCACGCCGGGCGCGCTTAGAATTGTGGCTACGACACTGTTTGGCCGCGCGGCGAGGATCCTCTGGCGGAAATCCGCGGTTTCAACCCATGTGCCCGTTGAAACGTCCTGGTTGTTGCTTCGCAATCCCTCATACGAAAAGAAAAAGAAAAGCTTTTCCTTCCAAGCCGGTCCGCCGAGGCTGCCGCCGAATTGCCGGAACTTGTTGTTCACGCGTGACGGAAGTTCCCCAGAAGCTCCGTGAAATTTGTTGAATGCATTCCAGTTCGGGTCCTGATACTTGAAAAAGGCGTTCCCATGAAATTGATTCGTGCCGCTCTTGGAAACCACCTTCACCTGCGCGCCCGTGCCGCGGCCGTCCTCCGCCGAATACGAACTGGAAAGGATGGTGATTTCCTGCACCGATTCCTGATTGGGTGTAATCACCGCCGCCCCGCCAAAGCTGAGGCTGTTCACGCTCACGCCGTCGATGGTGAAGTTGTTTGACGCGGTGCGCTGCCCATCGGCGACTACCTGCACCTGATTCTCCACCTGAAAGATCGAGGAGATCGATCCCCCGGGACCGCTCGAATTCGGCAAATTGTTCGCTTGTCCATTTCCCGTGCGCGAGCCGTCGCCGAAAATGCCGGGAGTAAAACGCAGCAGTTCGTAAGGATCGCGGCCTACTTGCGGCAGCCGGCTGATTTCTTCCGTCGAAACCGTCGTGCCGACGTTAGCGTTTTCGGTGTGCAACGCTTCGGCCGAAGCGGACACGGTCACCTCCTCGTTCACCGCGCCGACCTGCAGCGTGACGTCAAACCCGCGCGGCTCTTCCGCGTTGATTTCCACGTCCTTCGAAACCGAGGTCTTGAAACTGGTCGATTCCACGGTAACCGTGTAGCGCCCCGGCGGCAGGTTCGCAATGCGATAAAAACCTTCGTCGCTGCTCACGGTGTCCCGTGTGGCGCCGGTGTTTTGTTCGGCAATACGGACTTTGGCGCCGGCCACGGCTCCGCCGCCGGAATCCATGATCGTGCCTTGGATACTGGCTTTGAATTGAGCGAAAGTTGGAATAGCGCAGAGACAGAGCAGTACGACCAGCAGGAGCTTCACGCGCATATGGAGTTCACCTCGTGGACGCTTATCTAAAAACCGAATCCAGTAAATCGATTTACCCCGGGTATACGGAGAAAATGAGACACCCGCCTTGTCCGTATTGTCAAGAAAATTGTGTACTTGGCCTGAGCCGCCGTGGAGCGACGCTCCACAGTAAATCGGTTTACCCCAGCCGCTCGTGGAACGCTACAGGATAATTTCCGCCGAACTACGGGAAACCATGTAGCCTGCGAACCCTTGCTCCTTCCCGATTGTTGTGACAGACTACGCGCAAGTACACCCATGCCTCACCCCAAAGCGGTTGTTATATCCAAGTTGTCAGGTGCCAAAGGCTCGGCGCAGTCTGTGAGCCTTAAATCCTTGGCCGAGCATCTTCAGCTCTCGCCCGCGACCGTGTCGCTGGTCATCAACCGCTCGCCTGCCGCAAACTCCATCCCGCAGCGCACCCAGGAACGCATCCGCGCGGCCGCACGCGAATTGAATTATCGCCCCAACTTTGTGGCGCGCTCGCTTCGTGCGCAGCGCAGCTTCACCATCGGCGTGGTTGTCCCGGAGATTAGCGAAGGCTACGCCGCCCTGGTGATGTCCGGTATCGAAGATCACCTGCT
>WNFO01003720.1_pt1 | contig 13042 bp, 5 predicted proteins | sample 5400251 | NCBI WGS metagenome assembly WNFO01 (sample SAMN13153354, study PRJNA577476) | soil metagenome | isolation source: 100 cm saprolite under Madrone tree | place: USA:California | collected 2016-06-14 | reverse complement strand
GCGGCGCTTCGCCGTCATCGCCATGTGCAACTTCGGACTGCCGGTCGGATGACCGTGCTCATCATGTTCGAGTCCGGTCACGAGCGGATATTTTCCGTCGAGCATGCGCGTGCCGGGCGGGACGTGTTGAGTGATGCGCCCGAGATCGTACGGCTTAAACCCGCCCTCGCGCGGCGTGAGATCGGGCTTCGGATCGACCATTAATTCGGCCAGATTCGGTTCGTCAAACGCCTCGATGCGCGTGGCCAGCGAAGTGTCGCTCAATATTAAAACCGGCGTGCTGTATTTGCGCGCGATCCGCGCGGCTTCGATCGCGATGTAGAAACAATCTTCCACGGTCGAGGCCGCGAGCACCACGCGCGGACTGTCACCGTGACTCCCGAAGATCGCCTGATGCAAATCGCTTTGCTCGACGTTGGTCGGCAGACCGGTGCTCGGTCCGCCGCGTTGAATATTACAAACGATGATTGGAATCTCGGCCATCGAGGCCCAGCCGATTGCTTCGCTCTTGAGCGAAATCCCCGGACCGGCGCTGCCGGTGACGGCGAGATATCCGGAGTAGGAGAAACCAAGCGAGAGCGAAACCGCGCCCAGCTCGTCTTCGGCCTGCACGAAAATTCCTCCGTATTTCGGGAACTCGCGTCGCAAAATTTCCATGATCGACGACCAGGGTGTAATCGGATAACCGGCGCCGTAGCGCACGCCCGCGGCGATCAGTCCGTAAGCAAGCGCCTGGTTGCCATCCATCGTGATCTGCGCGCGCCCACCGGTTTTGGGCTTGTGTTCAAATTGATATTGATGCGTCAGGACCTTGCCGACGGGGTAAGCGTAGCCAGCCGTAAACGCCATGATGGCGGTGTTGACGATGCTCTCATCTTTGCCGGCAAACTTTTCTTTGATCAACGTCGCCAGCTTCTCGACATCAAGATGAAAAATCTTCGCGATCAAGCCGAGGATGAAAATGTTTTTGCCCTTGTCTTTGGCCGTGCCGCCGAGTGCTTCGATTGTCAATCCGGTAATGGGCACGCCGACATAAACAAAACGTTTGTCGTCGAGGTTGGGCTCGACGTTATCCGAATCGTAAAGCAGGACGCCGCCTTCTTTGAGAAAGTCGATGTGGTCCTGATAACTGTGTTGATAAAACGCGACGAGAAAATCGGCTTCGTCACCCGCCGATAACACTTCGCCCGTGCCCATTCGGACTTGAAAGATCGACGGTCCGCCCGAGATGGTGGACGGGATCGTCATGTAAGTCATGACGTCGTGGTCGCTTCGTCCGGCCAATCGCGCCAAAAACGCGCCGGCGGACTGAATGCCGTCTTGAGAATTCCCGGCGAGACGGATTACCGCGTCATTAATATTCTCCGGGCGCAAATCGGCGCGCTCCGTCGCACTAGCGGTAGCAGGCGGAGCGCTCGATTCTAAATTTATGGAGTCGGACATCGGTAAACCTGGATGAGGAATGTCGGTCAATTCTTCTGTTTTTTCCAGAGCAAAGATGGGTGGATCGGCCCCGAACGTTTTCGGGGGCGATGTTTATTATTCACGTTTCGCCGACATTATTTTAACATCGAGCTCGCCACGCGACGAGTCCGTCCGAAGGCGGACAAGGGACTGCTCGATCCACCATAAATGCGACGGTCATCCACCTTCGTCGCGACTACGGCGTGACAAGTAGACCGCCGCTACAGAAGAACCGCGGCCGACACGGCCGCCTCTACAACTTACCGGTTTGGTTTTTCGGATTCGGTGCGGGAATCGTCGGCTCCCGGAGGGCGATCGAGGCCGCGGCGTTTGAGCAACGGCTCGATGTAAGGATCGCGTCCGACGAAATTCTTGAACAGCCCGAGCGCATCGGCCGATCCGCCGCGCGACAGCAGCATGGCGCGAAAACGATCGCCGTTGTCGCGTTTCAATCCGCCGTGCTCCTTGATCCACTCGACTGTGTCGGCGTCGAGGACTTCGCTCCAAAGATACGAATAATACCCGGCGGAATAACCGCCGGCGAATGCGTGCGAAAAATAGAAGCTGCGATAACGCGGCGGGACCGGAGGAAAATCGACGCCGGCCTTGTGCAATGCGTCCGTTTCGAAGGCCATGGCGTCTTTCGGCACGTCCGGCGGATTCAATTGATGCCAGGATTGATCGAGCAGCGAAGCAGACAAGTACTCGGTGGTTTTGTAGCCTTGATTGAATTTTTCCGCAGCCTCGACCTTGTCGAGCAACGCCTGCGGCATCGGCTCACCGGTCTTGTAATGTTTCGCGAAGTTCTTCAGCACTTCCGGCCAGGTCGCCCACATCTCGTTTACCTGCGAAGGATACTCGACGAAATCGCGCGGTACACTCGTCCCGCTGAACCGCGGATATTTCACGTTTGAAAACATTCCGTGGAGTGCGTGGCCGAATTCGTGAAAGGCGGTCCGCACTTCGTCGTGCGTGAGCAAGGTCGGCTCGCCGGGCGGTGGCTTCGGAATGTTAAGATGGTTCGCGACCACCGGCTTGGTGCCGAACAGACCGCTTTGCTGGACGTAGGCGTTCATCCATGCGCCGCCGCGCTTCGACGGGCGCGCGTAATAATCGCCGAGGAACAAGGCGAGCGGTTTACCGTCGCGATCGTAAACTTCGAAAACGCGCACGTCCGGCTGGTAAACCGCAACGTCGTGTCGTTCCTTGAAGGTCAGCCCGTAAAGTTTTCCCGCGGCGTAAAAGACGCCGTCAAGGATGACATGGTTCAGCTCGTAGTACGGACGCAGCTCCGATTCATCGAAGGCGTAACGCGCTTTGCGCACCTGCTCGGAGTAAAAATCCCAGTCCCATGAGGCGACCTGAAATCCGCCATTTTGTTGGTCAACAATCTTCTGCATGTCGGCAGCTTCACGCTTCGCGTTCGCGACCGCGGGCGGCGCAAGATCGCCGAGGAGTTTGTTAACTGTTGGAACATCGTGCGCGGTTTGGTCGTCCAACTGATAAGCGGCGTGATTTTCGTAGCCGAGCAATTTGGCGCGCTCGGCCCGAAGCTGCGCCGTCCGCAGAACGATCCTTCGGGTGTCGAATTCGCCGCCTTTGCTGTTGCGCGCGAGCGACGCTCCCATGATTCGCTGGCGGAGCGGGCGATTTTGCAACGAGCCGAGCAGCGGTTGTCCAGTCGTGTTCTGGAGTTGAATGACGAACTTGCCTTCCTTGTGCTCCGCTTTCGCCGCGGCAGTCACGGACGCCATTTGGTTATCGGACAAACCGTCCAGGTCTTCCTTCCGATCGACCACCACGGACGACGCGTTCTTTTCTTTCAGCACGTCCTGCTCGAAATCGGTCTGCAATGTTGCCAGCTCGGTGTTGATCTTTTTCATCTTCTCTTTGTCCGAATCGGAAAGTTTAGCGCCGGCACGGACGAAATCCTTGTAGTAACGCTCGAGCAGGTAAGCCGAGTCGGGGTCGAGCCCGAGTTTTTCCCGGTTGTCGTAAAGCTTCTGGATCCGCGCGAACAATTTACCGTTGAGATGAATCGCATCGCGATGCGCGGAAAGTTTCGGCGCCATTTCTTTCTCGATCTTCTGCATCGCCGGGTTCGTGTTGCAGGCGTTCAGGTTCGAGAAGGTGCGTTCGGCGCGATCAAGCAGGCGGCCGGTGCGTTCCAGTCCGACAATGGTGTTATCGAACGTCGGTTTCTCGGAATTGTTGGCGACGGCGCCGACTTCCTTGAGCTGCTCGCGCATGCCAGCCACGATCGCAGGGGCGAAATGTTCGTCCTTGATTTTATCGAACGGCGGAACTCGATAAGGAAGCGTGCTCTCCGTAAGCAGCGGGTTATCGGCTGTCGCGGCGCTCGGCTCGGTTGCGGACACGGTGGTGATTTGCGTGCTGAGAAAGAAGGCGCAAGCAGTGAAAAGGTGAAGATGTCGCATAAGGATCTGTGGTTATCGGAAAACGTCCAACGCCCAACGCTCAACGTCCAACTCTGAATTCAACCCTAGTCAGGACCGCCGAATCGGGATCATTTACTCGTCGGCTCGACAGAGTCTCGCCCTACCAGCAAAATGAATGTCAGGATGAAAAAATTGGCTTGTGCATTACTGCTCATGCCGGCAGCGGCGATTGCCGCTGATAATCCAACATCCGCCACGGCGAATCCGTCCGCCGGCGGATTCGACGCGAAAGCGGCGGAACGATTCGCAAAGCTCGCGCTGGCGTGCGTGCACAAGGAATATCCGAACAAGATCAGCCACGTGCTAAACAGCGACGCTGACGTTGCGCCACCGCGGAAACTGACACCCGCTTTCTGCGGCTGCTACGACTGGCATTCGTCCGTGCATGGCCATTGGCTGCTGGTTCGGCTCGTGCGAACGTTTCCCGACGCACAGTTTGCCGGGGCAGCGCGCGACGCGCTGCGCAAAAGTCTGACGGCGGACAATCTGAAACAAGAGGCTGCTTATCTTCGCGGGGCGGGCCGCGCGAGTTTTGAGCGGCCTTATGGATTGTCATGGCTCCTGCAATTGTGCGCCGAGCTGCGGGAGTGGGATGACCCGCAAGCGCGAGAAATGTCAGCGAATTTGCGGCCCCTGGAGGAAGCCGCCGTGGAGCGCTTGAAAACGTGGCTGCCGAAATTGTCGCATCCGGTGCGAATCGGCGAGCACGATCAAACCGCCTTCGGGCTCGGGTTGATGCTCGATTACGCGCGCACCGTCGGCGACGAATCTTTTGCTAAACTGGTCAGCGATTCGGCACGGAAATTTTTCCTGACCGACAAAAATTGCCCGCTCGCTTACGAGCCGTCTGGTGAAGATTTTCTTTCGCCCTGTCTGGGTGAGGCGGACGCGCTGCGGCGCGTGCTTTCTCAAGACGAATTCGCGAAATGGTTAAAGGAATTTCTGCCGCAAATTCCAACGACACATCCACAGAGCGAGGCGCCCACACGTGACTGGTTGCCCGTCACGCGCTCGCCCGATCCGAGCGATCCGAAGCTGGCGCATCTCGACGGATTGAACTTGAGTCGCGCATGGATGTTGGAAGGAATCATTTCCGCGCTTCCCGCGGATGATCCGCGCCGGTTCAGGCTTTCGGCCGCGGCCGAAGCGCATCGCCGAGCCGGATTAGCGGTGGTGACGGGAGAGCATTACGAGGGCGGACATTGGCTCGGCAGTTTTGCGGTTTATCTGACGACGCAACGCGGCATTCGACACCGCACGCCGAATGCACCATAGATTGCAAAAAACGAACGCTCGACGTCCGACATCCAACGCCGAATTCAGAACCGAGATCGCGCTGGAACAGTGAAACCTGAAATCGAAAGTTTGTCGGTCAGTCCCACCAGGCCGTGGCTGATGCGACTTACGAGATGGTTCGTTGCAGACAAGTTGTCGGTGTCCTAACTGCCAGCAGGCGGCGAGTATGGTCGAGCGGTTACCGTCGGCAGTGTACTGCATCTACCATTTAAGCTTGTATAAAAAGAAAGAGCTGACCACAATGTTCACTCGTGAACCGGGAGCTCTGCAAGGAGGGTGCAGGCGAAGCACGCGGGTTTGCCACCACGCGGTGGAGTCTCATCCTTTCGGCCGCGAGCTCCGAAGGCGAAGAGCAAGAGGCGCGCGACGCTCTCGCCGAGCTTTGCCGGACTTATTGGCGGCCTATTTTCTTGTTTGTCTCTCGCCGCGGCTATTCGACTGAGGACGCGCAGGACCTCACGCAGGATTTTTTCGCGATGATGTTGGAGACCAACTGGCTAAAGCACGCCGATCCTAATCGCGGCCGGTTTCGTTCGCTCCTGCTCAAGTCGCTCCAGAATTTCCTCATTAAGGCTGCCGAGAAAACTCATGCGCGCAAACGCGGCGGCGGCGTGGAATTTGTTTCCTGGGATGACTGGATGGTGGAAGCGCCGTCGCAACTATTCATCTCGGCCCAGGCGCTCGACTCATTGCCGCCGGAGCGGCTTTTCGACCTTCATTGGGCCGCGACGGTGGTGGAACAGGCGCTTCGACGCCTCCGCGAGGAATGCGAAGGCAAAGATAGGCTCCGGCTCTTCTACGCGTTAAGCCGCCATCTCACAGCGGAACGCGATGAGGTATCCTACGCCAATCTTTCCGCGGCTCTGGGAGTGGCCGAGACTACCGTGAAAAAGCAGCTGCACATCATGCGGCAGCGTTACCGGTGCCTGCTGCGGGATGAAGTCGCGCGCACGGTCGGAAATCCCGCGGACGTGGAAGACGAGATCCGATACCTATGTGCGGCCCTCGCCGCCGGAGCTGAGTAACTCTGATGAAGAATTCGGAGGGGCTCTCGGACTCGATCCCGAGTATGACCAAGAGCCCGGCAAAATGCGACAAGTGCGGCGCCACCACGCGACTCGACACTGGAATTTGCGTGAGTTGCCTCTTGCGCGAGGGGTTGGAAGCTGCTGGCGAGGTGTCGCGAGCGGTTTTTGAAAGCGTAATCGCCGAAGTCGACGTGCCGGATAAGCAATGGCGCCTGGGCAATTACGAAATCCTCGACGAGATCGGGCGCGGTGGCATGGGCGTGATTTATCGCGCGCGCCAGCGACACTCCCATAGGATCGTCGCCGTAAAGCGCATTCTAAATTATCAGGCTGATTCACATGAAACGTTCATACGCTTCCGACGCGAAGCCGACGCCGTAGCCAGTCTTGATCATCCCAACATTCTTCCGATATACGAGGTGAGCGAAAGCGAGGACGGCCTTCCGTTTTTCAGCATGAAATTCGCGACGGGTGGAAGCTTGCGCGACGCGGGATCTTCTCTTCGTAGCGAACCGCGAAAGTGTGTGCAATTGATGGCCAAGGTCGCGCGCGCTATCGAATACGCCCACGGCCGGGGAATTCTCCATCGCGATCTCAAACCGGGAAACATTCTGCTCGATGGCCGCGGCGAACCATTGGTGAGCGATTTCGGTCTGGCAAAATCACTGGACGCAAACAACGATCTTACGAAATCGCTGACTACTTTCGGAACCCCCGGTTACATTGCACCCGAACAGGCCGAGGGCGCACCGGCCGATCTGACCCCGGCCGCCGATGTCTACAGTCTCGGCGCGATTCTCTTCGACCTGCTGACTGGCCGCCCACCGTTTTTGGGCTCCAACGCTCTTTCCGTCATTCGGCAAGCCTCGGAAAGGCCCGCACCGAAACTGCGCTCGCTCGCACACTCACGCGACCGGGATTTGGAAACCATTTGCGCACGCTGTCTCGAGCGTGATCCAAAAGCGCGTTACCAGTTCGCCGGAGATCTCGCTGCTGATTTGGAGCGCTGGCTCGACGGACGTTCTATCGTCGCCCGTCCGGTCTTAGCGCCTGCCCGGCTCTGGCGTTGGTCCAGGCGTAACCCGAAGTTGATAGCAACGGGCGCTGCCGGTCTCCTTTTGGGGGCTGCGGTAATTTGGCTCTTCCGCGACGAGCTCGCCAAAATGCTGCCGCTTGAGCGGCCGGAAAAAAGCATCGCGGTGCTGCCATTCCTTGATCTTAGCCAGGCAAAAGATCAGGAGTATTTCTGCGACGGTATAAGCGAGGAGATTCTCGGTGCCCTGGCAAAGATTGATGGCCTGCGCGTCGTTGCCCGCACCTCGTCATTTTCCTTCAAAGGGAAGAGCGCGAACGTGAGCGACGTTGGGAAAAAGCTAAACGTCGAGAACGTGCTTGAAGGAAGTTTGCGACGCGAAGGAAACCGCATGCGTATTACCGCGGAGTTGATTAATACACGCAATGGTTTTCATCTGTGGTCGGAAACGTACGAACGCGAACTGCAGGACGTCTTTGCGTTGCAAGATGAGATAACTCGCTCAATTGTTGACGCGCTCAAGATCAAGCTCGCCATCTCGCCTCCCGCCCGGGAACAACGGAACACGGAGGCATACGATCTTTATCTGCAAGGCCTCTTTTTCTCGAACAAAAGCAGCGAAGAGGATTTGCGGAGGGCGCTCAATTTCTTTCAGCGCGCTCTTGAGAAAGACCCAACATTTTCGCGTGCGTGGACTGGAATCGCGAAGGTTTGGTATTTTCTGGCCGACGTCTATGTAAAACCACTCGAAGCTTACCCGGCATCAAAAGAAGCAGCCCTGAAGGCGATTGCGCTAGACGAGAAAGATGCTGAAGCGCATTGCTATCTTGGCGAAGCGAAAAGGGTCCTTGACTGGGACCTGGCGGGCGAGGACGCAGAGTTGAAACGTGCGCTCCAGCTCGATCCCAACTCGGCACCAGCTCACTTCTTCCTGGCGCTGCTGCCCCTCTTCCAAGGCGAACTAACAGAAGGACTCCGGTTTGTGCTTGAAGCGAAGAAACTAGATCCGGTGTCGCCCATCATCAGCTACGTTGCCACCGCCGCCTACCTGGCCAACGACCAGATCGATGATGCGATTAGTGAGGGCCAGCGCACACTGCAGCTCGATCCAAATTACTTTTATCTGGATTCGGATCTTGCCGCTGCGTATCGCGAGAAGGGGAACTTCGCCGAAGCGATCGCTCTCTACACCAAAGCCCAGGAGGCGACGCGTCTCCCGAGTAGCGGCCTTGCGATTACCTATGCCAGGATGGGCCGGCAAATGGACGCGCGAAATATTCTCGCTCAGCTTCTGCGAGAAAGGGAGAAGCGATACGTTTCGGCACCTTTGATCGCGGCAGTTTACGTTGCGTTCGGCGAAAAAGAAGAAGCTTTCCGCTGGCTCGAGCAGGCCTTTTCAGAGCACTCGGGAATACTGCAGTGGATCGCATTTCTTCCCGAATTTCGTGCCCTCCATTCCGACGCACGTTTCCCTCATCTTCTGCGGCGAATCGGTGTTTCGCACAACTCAATTTTAGCGATCACGGAGACAACTCTATCGGAGACTATCGATCCGAACGCCCAGAATCACTTCACCCTGAAAGTCGGGGTCAAGCCACGACCAGGCACCCAGAACGGGCACATTGTAAAGATTAGTGTCTCCTTCTATGACCTCACGCGCGATAATAGAATGAAGCCGACCGATGCGCGCGTTGGTTATGATTGGCTCACTTCTGTACGCGACTGGACGGACGCGACTCCGAAGTTTCTGGCGGCCACTTACGTTCGTCCGAAGACTCAAACGCTTTCTTCTGATGGGCGGCGATACGGTGGGTTCATTGTTCGAGTGTATTTCGACGGTCAGTTGCAAGATTCGCGAGCGACTCCGCCGGAACTACTCACATTGTCTCCGGCCGAGGATCAGCCCATCTCTTCACCGAATGCGGTCCCCAGCCCAATACACTAGCAAGCGACCCGAACCCTGGCGATGAAGTTTGAAAACGAAGCTTGTTAGCGGATGGAAGAACTTGTTAGACCCATCGGCGGCGAATTCACGAGGAACGTTGTAGGAGTGCGCCGCCATGAAGAGCCTGCCGGCGTGTGTCTGGCGATCATCGTGGGCGTCTTTTGTCCGCTCCTCGCAGCGTTTGCGCAAAATGTCACGCCGGCGCCGCAAATAGCGGTCCCGGCTGGCGTTACCATCGAGGAGGTTATTGTGACCGGCTCAAACATTCCTACCGCTGAAGAAGTAGGGCCAGACCCGGTCGACACTTACCGCAGGGAGGACATCGCGCGGCTCGGTGTCCGTACGGCCACCGACTTTATTCAGAAGTTGCCTGCGGCTGCCGGAGCGTCAATCAATGAAAACATAACTAACGGGGGTGACGGCCGCGCGGAGATCAACTTGCGCGGTATTCTTCCCAAAGAAACCCTGGTGCTGCAAGACGGACGCCGGCTAGCGCCAGTAGGCTTTGCCGGTGATACGGTCGACCTCAATATGTTTCCACTTGGGTTGATTGATCACATCGATATCCTGAAGGACGGTGCTTCGGCCATCTACGGCCCTGACGCGGTGGCGGGTGTGTTTAACGTCTGGTTGATTCACAGATTTCGTGGCGTCGAAGTTTACGCCAGCTATGGCAACACCAATCTCGGCTTTGCCCACGACATGGGTGAAGAGAGGGCATACCTCCTTGCCGGCACCGGGGATGACAAAACGGACATTGTTGTGTATGCCGAGCTCTACAACCGGGCCGCGATCTATTCGCGCGATGTTGATATCTCGCGCGATGCCGACCACAGGCCCTTTGGCGGATTAGATGCTCGGAGCAGTTTCTTCGCCGGGCGTGTGGGAAGCTTCGTCTACCAGCCGAGTCTTAACGGTGGCGCTCTGACACCGACGCCACACGCATTTCCAAATGTAAGGAACGACCCCCAATACGTGCCGGCTCTTGCTCTGCCGCAGGACCAACAGCTCTTTAATTTCGCCGATCTCACACCAGCAATGGCCCCTGTGGAACGTGAATATCTCTACGGCTCACTCGACAGCAAAATTTGCGACCAATATTTGGAGCTTTTTAGTGATTTCAAATACGTGCGCAATTTCTGGGACGGCGCCTTGGCGCCCACTCCGTTTACACCTGATGTCTTTACCGACGCTAACAGGCCGCTCGGAATTAGTAGTGCAGGCCTTAGTGTGCCGATTCAAAATCCGTTCAATCCATTCACAGTTCCAGATTACACCTCGCCGGGAGGATTTGACCCGAACCATCCGGAAACTCAGGTTAGCGCTGCGCCCCCCGGCACCGGATTCACTACCGGCGTCCATTATCGCGCGTTGGAAGGGCTGCGTACTAACAAGATAACAACCGATAACTACGAGTTTACAGGCGGTCTCAAGGGTAACCTGGGCGAGTTTGGAGACTATCTCAGGACATGGGAATGGCAAGCTGGATTCCGTTATAACGAAGATCGTCGCCTCCAGCGTCTCAGCGGAATCGTGAACAACAATGCATTGCGCGCCGCATTACTGGACACGAATCCGGCAACCGCCTTCAATCCATTCGGCCTTAGCCAGAACTCACGCGCCCTGATTGATAAAGTTTTTGTCACGACCAATCGTATCGGCACGACCTCGTTGATACTCGAAGACCTGAAGCTAGGCGGTGACCTTTTGAATCTTCCAGCGGGCCCGGTCTCCTTTGCAACCGGCGGTGAGCATCGGACCGAGCACGCAATCGATCAACCTGATTCACTGGCCGCTTCCGGTCAAACAATTGGCGCGATCAACTTCGGGCCGACCAAGGGGACCCGAGACGTGTGGTCCGTTTATTGGGAGGTTCGTGTCCCTGTCACCAGCCCCAGCTGGAACTGCCTTGGTCTCTCCAGCCTGGAATTAGGTTACCAGGAGCGGTATGAAACCTTTAGCGATTTAGGTGCTACAGAAAGACCCAAGGTCTTGTTTCGATGGCAGCCGATCGATTCGGCACTGATTTTTCGAGGCACTTATAGTGAAGCGTTTCATGCTCCGACCTTGAGCGACTTGTTTCGAGGCGCGCTATCGCAAGATGTGGTCGTCTTCGATCCGCGGAGTCCGGCTACCCAATCTCCAATCCTGGCATTCACCCGCGGAAATCCCAATCTTCAGCCGGAGACGGCATATGAATGGACTTATGGCGTTGTCGTTTCGCCCGGCAAATGGTGGAGCCCGCTAGAAGGTCTGACGTTATTGGCAGATTTCTACCACATTGACCTTCGTGCCGTTACTGTGCAGTTGGATCCGCAGTCTCTTGTAAATCACGAGAATCAATTTCCAGGTCTGGTCAAACGTGGCCCCTCGACTGGGCCCGGCGACCCGTTCGGCCCAATCGTTCTTCTTCTACTTGAGGAGGAAAATCTAGGGCGGTTCATAGAAGAGGGCTGGGATTACGAGGCGGTTTATTCCTTCGACACCTCGAGACTGGGCCATGGTGACTGGGGCACCGTGACCCTGACGCTCGACGGCACTTATATTAACCGTGCAGTACTCCAAGCGGTTCCCGGTGAACGCCGACAGGAGGTTGTGGGCAAGTTCGGTGGCGGCTTCCTCGGGACGAGCGCCGGTGGCGTCCTTACGCGCAATCGTGCTTACGCGAGTCTTTTCTACGACGGCCCAGCGGGCTCATGGCTCGATGGACTCGATACTGGCTTTACCGTCCACTACATTGGGCAGTACTGGGACGACAAACTCGCAACGTCCAACCGTAAACCTCGCAAAATCCGTGAATGGACGACTTTGGACTTCATTCTGAATTACACGTTCAACTTGCCTGCGCCTGCGGCGCAAAACGAAGTCGCTGGATACACCAAAGATTGCTGCAAGAACGTGACGATGAAGACCGGCACGGACAAGAACGTAATGCCGGTCTCGAGAGCGGAGTACAATTCATGTAGATGGGGTGCCTGGCTCAACAACACAACGATCGCGCTAGGCATCAATAACATATTTAATAAGGAACCGCCGTTCGTCGCCGGCGCTTTCGAAAACGGGTACGACGAGGTGACGACCAATATCAAGGGCCGTACCTGGTATGTGGCGTTGAAGAAGCGGTTCTAAAACTGCTGCGGCGTCTCGAAATTGAGCGGCGCTTGGCTCCGCACAATCTTCCCATCGCGAAGTTGTGGTCGTTCAAGGCCGAGCGCGAAGGTGGACCCGCCTCGACTTAAACCGGTGAAGCTGCAAGCCGGGTCGAATTGAACTTTCCACTTTTGCCGATCCCGCTCTTCGGTTGTGTCAAAGCTAATTATTTAGGAACTTCGCCTTTCGTTTCCGGTAGAGACCAGTGAAAGGCTACTTCATCACGAGTCAAAATCACTCAACTACAAAGTAGAATTATGAAAAATAAACAAACGGAAACGAACTTCAAATCTGCCCTTTGCGGCGCGCATCATTCACTGACCTCACTCATGTTCGGATCTGCATTACTCGGCTTGGTCTTAATCAGCGGAAGCGCTTGGGCTGCGATTTCTGCCATCGAAGGGACCGTGAAAGACCCGAAGGGACAACCAGTCAAGGGCGCTGACATTCGGATCGAGGCGAAAGCCGGAAGCAAACTGCTGAAGACAGTGAAGACAGATGCGAGTGGTCACTACACTTCGGACACTTTACCCATAGGCATGTATCGGGTCACGTTAATCGTGAATGGCGCGATAAAAGCTTCGATCAACAATGCAAAGACCAAGGCCAGTGAGCCGACAAAGCTGAGCTTCGAACTCAAATCAACGTCAGCTTCGCAAGCGTCTGC
>WNFO01003719.1_pt1 | contig 13042 bp, 14 predicted proteins | sample 5400251 | NCBI WGS metagenome assembly WNFO01 (sample SAMN13153354, study PRJNA577476) | soil metagenome | isolation source: 100 cm saprolite under Madrone tree | place: USA:California | collected 2016-06-14 | reverse complement strand
TGATCGCGTGCTCCATCTTGCCCTTGGCGAAGCCGGGATGGGTGCTGACCCCTTCGATGGTGAGGGTGGCGGCGTCGGCGGAGAAGGTCTCGTCCTCGATATTCCCCGCGGTTTCGCCGTCGATGGTGTAGGCAAAATCGGCGCCGAGCTTTTTCAGGTCGACCTTGTCGACACCGCGACCAATTTCCTCGTCGGGCGTGAACAGGATCTTGATGGCACCATGCTTGATCTGCGGATTTTGCAGAAGGAAATGCGCTGCATCCATGATTTCGGCGAGACCGGCCTTGTTGTCGGCCCCTAACAGCGTGGTGCCGTCTGCCGTGACGATGTCGTGGCCGATCTGGTCCAGCAATGCAGGATGATCCGCGGCACGGATGATCTGCGTAGGGTCGCCCGGCAGCACGATGTCGCCGCCGCGATAACTCCGTACGATCTGTGGCTTGACGCCGCTGCCGGTACAGTCGGGCGAGGTATCCATATGCGAACAGAAGCAAATGACCGGAACCTTTTTGTCCGTATTCGCCGGGATGGTCGCGTAGACGTAGCCGTATTCATCGAGATGGGCGTCGCGGATTCCCATTGCCTGCAGCTCGGCTGTGAGCAGGCGGCCCAGGTCTTTTTGCTTCTCAGTGGAGGGACAGGTCTCTGACGCCGGGTCCGACTGGGTATCGATCACCACATAGCGCAGGAAGCGCTCGGTCACGGTGTGGGTGAACCTGATGGACACAGTCAAAACCGCGCTGACGCCGAAAACCTGAGCGACGGAAGAAGCGTCATCCCGTGGGGCCGCGTACGCCACGCGGAATGACGCTAGGTCAAGCCCTGGAAAGGGCGTCTTATCAGACTGCTTCCTTGAGCTCCTTGGCTGCGCGGAAGGCAACCTTCTTGCTGGCCTTGATGTGGATCGCCTCGCCGGTGGCGGGGTTGCGGCCCATGCGGGCAGCGCGCTTACGCACCTGCAGGATGCCAAGACCGACGATGCGAATTCGCTCGCCCTTCTTCAGATGCTTGGTGATCCGAGTGACCACGTCGTTGAGAATAGACTCAGCCTGCTTCTTGGATAATTCCTGGTCTTCGGCGATTGCCGCTGCGAGATGCTTGAGCGTGACGGTGGTCGGGGTCGCTGCCTTCTTCGCCATGTTTGGCCCTCCTCGTTGTTGATGGCTTAGGAACTTAAGACGTATCAGGCATTAAGCGATTCGGGGGGCGCCTGACTACGCTGTTTTGCCGATAAACAGCCTATTATTTGCATCGACATCCCGAAAACGCCCAACTGGCGGGAGGATTCGCGACAACCTTGACTAAAACGGGGCGCGCCTTTAAGCCCTCGTCACTATGCGGATCGGTTTCAGATTACGGCATCCGCGGGAGTAGCTCAGTTGGTTAGAGCGCCGCCCTGTCACGGCGGAGGCCGCGGGTTCGAGTCCCGTCTCTCGCGCCATTATTTTCAAGCACTTAGGCCCGCTTCGCCGCGACAGATTCGACGCCGGATTTTCAAAAATTCAACTCCCATCACTATTCCGGTTCCGCGTTCAAAGGCTTGCGCATCCGGTTGCGCCTGCAGTCCACCGGACCGAGAGCGTGAGGCTGGGCAGACGGGCATGAGGTATTTTCCGGACGTGCCCGCCAAAAACAGGTGGGCCAGATACGCGGTTGCCGCACTTCCGCTTCTCTACTTGGTCGTGGCGCTCCTCTATTCCGCCAATTCGGCGCCCTGGGGCCGGCAGGTGGATCCCGAATCCGCCTATGCGATGAATGGTCTGGCCTGGGCGGCCGGCTATCCAATGATGAAAAACGATCATCCCGGCACGACGACGATTCTCTTGGTCGGGATCATCATCAAGTCGTGGACGTTTGTCGCCGGCCGTTCGGATGTCATCGAATTTGGGCTGAAGAACTACGACGCGATCATCTATGCTGCGCGCGCGGCCGAAGCAGTAATCTTGTCCGCTGTATTACTGGTTTCAGGCGTCATCGTCAGGAATGCGACACGCAGTTGGCTTGCGGCGATGCTGTTTCAAGTCGCACCCTTTGTCAGTTCCGAGGTGCTGCAACTCGAGATATTGCTGATCCCGGAAAGCCTGATGGTATCCTGCGCCATTCTTGGAATGGCGCTCGTGCTCAAGGCTGCGCTCGACGAAAAGCCACCGACGATTGGTCTCGGAGCGACGCAGGGGCTGATATTCGCACTCGGGCTGTCATCCAAATATTTGCACGCGCCCCTGGCTGTGATGGGCGTGAGTTTGCTTCGAAGTCGGTGGGCGTTTGCAACGGCCGCCGTGGTCGGGCCGTTTGCATTCTTTATCTTTAACCGCGTTTTGAATCCGCTTGTGTTTACGGGCGGCTTTCACTGGCTGGTGAGCCTGGCGACCCACAAGGGCACCTACGGCGAAGGTGAAGCAGGTTTCATCGACTTCAACTTATTCTGGCCGAACATGGCGGCAATAATCTCGGCAGCACCGATTATCTCTGCGGTGTTCACGGCCGGAGCGCTCGTTGCGCTGACGCAAATGCTGACCAGCCGCCGCTACCTCGACCCGATCAGCCTGACGCTCGTTGCAGCCTTCCTCGCGTTTGCCGCGCAACTGGTGGCAACATCGAAGCATTTTAGCCTGCATTACATGATGGCTTCCTGGGTGCTGACCGGTGGCGTTCTCGTCCTGACGGCAATTGAGACGAGACGGCTGTTGCCGCGAGTATCGCCACGGGCGTTGGTCAGTTCATTGGCGCTGGTCTGCGCCGTCCTGATCTCGACCTCGCTGGTTGAGATCAGGAGCGAAGCCCTCAAATGGATCGCCTTTAACAGCAGCGGCGCAAGGCTCTCGAAGGCCGTCATGACGGCCGGTCCTTCCTGCGCCAACGTGTCCGGCATGTTCGTGCGGGCGCCGGAGAATGAACTGAATCACGGTGCCGACATGACGCTTGGCACCCCGGCAATGGAGAATCGATTTTCCGAAGCCTATGCGCGCGCGTTCGAGGTGCCGCTGCTGGACCACAATTTCTATCGCAATCTGCTGCTCAAGAATTTTCGCCCCTATAGCTATGCGCAGCTGGCCACGGAATTCCCGTGCATCGTGGTGCGGACCTCCCTCGAACTCAACGCCAAAACCTCAAGCGGGCTGCTCGAACTGAAGCCTGACCATTGCTCGGTCGACGGTATTCAAATCTACACGGTGGGCCTTGCGTGCGAGAAAATCCGGCGCGCTGCGCAGGACGGATGAGAGCTTTCCGGTGCTGCCGCGGGCAAGGGTAGGGAAGGTTCGGGCTCGTTGTTCCAGGCCGCCAGAAAGCAAAAAGGCCGCCCGAAGGCGGCCGCATCCCCAAATCCTCGATTTGCCCTAGCGGACGACCAAACCATCCGAGCTGGTCACCGTCATCGGCTTGCCGGCCTTAACGACGTGAGCGCTCTGGGCGTAATCCGAGCTCGTCCGGGCGGCGATACCGAAACCAGCCACCGCAATACCGGCGACGAGCGCGATAACCACAATTTTCAAGTGGGTAGAACGGTCCGCCGAGTGAATGGAGTGGTTCATCTGAGCCTCCTGGCGCCTTTGGCGCCGCGTGTTGGGCGCGAGATTTACCCCCGATTTGTTTCCGGGTGGTTTCGTGGGTTCCTCAAAATGGTTTCGTGAGGCGGGCGGCTGACGGTCTATGGCGCGGGCGGTGGTGGGTTATGATCCCGCCGGTCGCGGCGTCGCTACCCCGCAGTTCACGGCCTTTGGGTGGCTGTCTTTGCCCTTCCCGACATTTCCAGCCGCGCGTGGGGCCGACCGGAAACGTCAAAATAGCTTGTCTTGCGCCCATTGTTGCGCTGCGCTAAGCCTCCCGGAACAATTCCAATTCCCGAATCTGCGGATGCGAGATTCCGCAGGAAAAGGCACGGCCGATGAGCGGCATCCTGCAGAGCTACCTTCCCCTTGTGGTGTTTGTCGGGGTCGCCGGCGTGATCGGTTTGGCGCTCCTGATCGCTCCCTTCCTCGTCGCCTTCCAGCAGCCCGATCCGGAAAAACTCTCCGCGTATGAATGCGGATTCAACGCTTTTGATGACGCCCGCATGAAATTCGATGTCCGGTTCTATCTGGTGGCCATCCTGTTCATTATCTTCGATCTTGAAGTGGCATTCCTGTTTCCGTGGGCGGTGGCGTTCGGCAAGCTTGGCGCAACCGGTTTCTGGTCGATGGTGGTTTTCCTCGCCGTCCTTACCGTCGGCTTCGCCTACGAATGGAAGAAAGGCGCGCTCGAATGGGATTGAGCCCCGCTGCCGCAAAGCCAGAACTTGCACCCGCGGTGGCTCCGTCCGGGACCGGGATCCTCGATCCCTCCACCGGAAGGCCGGTCGGCGCCAATGACCCATTCTTCCGCGAGGTCAATCACGAACTGTCCGACAAGGGCTTCTTCGTCACCGCCACCGACGACCTGATCACCTGGGCGCGCACCGGGTCGTTGATGTGGATGACGTTCGGCCTGGCATGTTGCGCGGTCGAGATGATGCAGATGTCGATGCCGCGTTATGACGCCGAGCGCTTCGGTTTCGCGCCGCGGGCTTCGCCGCGGCAGTCCGACGTGATGATTGTTGCGGGTACCCTGACCAACAAGATGGCGCCGGCGCTGCGCAAGGTCTACGACCAGATGCCGGAGCCGCGCTACGTGATCTCGATGGGGTCGTGCGCCAATGGCGGCGGCTATTATCATTATTCGTATTCGGTGGTGCGCGGCTGCGACCGCATCGTGCCCATCGATATCTACGTGCCCGGCTGCCCGCCAACCGCAGAAGCGCTACTTTACGGCGTGATGCTGCTGCAGAAGAAGATCCGGCGCACCGGAACCATCGAACGTTAAGGTTTTTTCGAAATGGACGACGGCAGGCTCGACGCCTTGGGGCAGACGATCGTTAGCGCGCTGCCCGGCGCTGCGCTGGAACACGGGGTCGCGTTCAACCAGCTCACGGTGGCGGTGCAGGCCGACGGGATAGTCGACGTCGTGCGTTTCCTGCGCGACGATCCCGGTTGCCGCTTCGTCAGTCTGATCGATGTCACCGCGGTGGACTATCCCAAACGCGAGAAGCGCTTCGATGTGGTCTATCACTTGCTTTCGCCGACGCTCAATGCCCGCATCCGCCTGCGCGCGGAAGCCGATGAGACCACCCAGGTGCCGTCGATCATCGAGGTGTTTCCCGGGGCCGACTGGTTCGAGCGCGAGACCTACGATCTTTACGGGGTGATCTTCATCGGTCATCCGGACATGCGCAGGCTGTTGACCGACTACGGCTTTGAAGGCCACCCGCTGCGCAAGGATTTCCCGCTTACCGGCTTCGTCGAGGTGCGCTACGACGATCAGGAGAAGAGGGTGCTTTACGAACCCGTCCGTCTCAACCAGGAATTCCGCAACTTCGATTTCCTCTCGCCGTGGGAAGGGGCGGACTATCCGCTGCCGGGCGACGAGAAGAGAAGCGGCGAGTAATTGGTAAATTCGATGACCGAGCACAACCTCCGCAACTTCACCATCAATTTCGGCCCGCAGCATCCGGCCGCGCACGGTGTGCTGCGACTGGTGCTGGAGCTCGACGGCGAAGTGGTCGCGCGGGTTGATCCGCATATCGGGTTGCTTCATCGCGGCACCGAAAAGCTGATCGAGCACAAGACCTATCTGCAGGCGATCCCGTATTTCGACCGGCTAGACTACGTCGCGCCGATGAACCAGGAGCACGCGTTCTGCCTGGCGGCGGAAAAGCTGCTTGGCATCGCTGTGCCGCGCCGTGGGCAGCTGATCCGGGTCTTGTACTGCGAGATCGGCCGCATCCTGTCGCATCTTCTCAACGTCACCACGCAGGCGATGGACGTTGGCGCGCTGACCCCACCGCTGTGGGGCTTTGAAGAGCGCGAAAAGCTGATGGTGTTCTACGAGCGCGCATCCGGTTCGCGGATGCATGCGGCCTATTTCCGGATCGGTGGCGTGCACCAGGACCTGCCGCCAAAACTGATCGACGACATCGAGGCCTGGTGCGATCCGTTCCTGGGCGTAGTCGCCGATCTCGACCGGCTGCTCACCGGCAACCGCATCTTCAAGCAACGCAACGTCGACATCGGCGTGGTCACGCTCAACCAGGCCTGGGAATGGGGTTTTTCCGGCGTGATGGTGCGCGGCTCGGGCGCGGCCTGGGATCTGCGCAAGGCGCAGCCTTACGAATGCTACGCCGAGATGGATTTTGACATTCCGATTGGCAAGAACGGCGATTGCTACGACCGCTACCTGATCCGGATGGAAGAAATGCGCCAGTCTGCGCGCATCATGAAGCAGTGCATCGCGAAGCTGCGTTCCGCCGACGGGCAGGGGCCGGTTGCGGTCGAGGACAACAAGATCTTCCCGCCGCGGCGGGGCGAGATGAAGCGCTCGATGGAGGCGCTGATCCATCATTTCAAGCTTTACACCGAGGGCTTTCATGTGCCGCCCGGCGAAGTCTACGCCGCGGTCGAAGCGCCGAAGGGCGAGTTCGGCGTCTATCTGGTCGCCGACGGCACCAACAAGCCCTACAAATGCAAGATCCGCGCGCCCGGCTTTGCGCATCTGCAGGCGATGGACTTCATCTGCAAGGGCCACCTGCTGGCCGACGTTTCCGCCATTCTCGGATCGCTCGATATCGTGTTCGGAGAGGTCGACCGGTGATCGCGCTGCCGCCCATCCGGTTTGACCGGACCACCGGCCGTGTGCCGCATGCAATGAGAGACTAAACGACATGTCCGTCCGCCGCCTCGCACCGAAGGAACAGCAGCCCGCGAGCTTCACGTTTGCGCCGGAAACTCTCGCCTGGGCGAAGGAGCAGATCGCGAAATATCCGCCTGGCCGCCAGGCGTCGGCGGCGATCGCGATCTTATGGCGCGTCCAGGAACAGCATGATGGCTGGGTCTCGGAAGCCGCAATCCGTGCCGTCGCCGATTTGCTTGGCATGCCCTACATCCGCATGCTGGAAATCGCGACCTTCTACACGATGTTTCAGTTGCAGCCGGTCGGCAAGAGGGCCCACATTCAGGTCTGCGGCACCACGCCGTGCCGGCTGCGCGGCGCCGATGACATCATCAAGGTGTGTCAAAGCCGGATCCACCACGAACCGTTTCATCTATCCAAGGACGGGAATTTCAGCTGGGAAGAAGTCGAGTGCCTTGGCGCCTGCGTGAACGCGCCGATGGTGCTGATCTGGAAGGATACCTACGAGGATCTGACCAGGGAAAGCTTCGGCAAGGTGCTGGACGGCTTTGCCTCCGGCAACGCTCCAAAGCCAGGACCGCAGAATGGCCGACAATTCTCGGCTCCAGTGGGTAGACCGACCACGCTGCAGGAATTCACATGACGCGGGCCCGCACCTTGCAATCGTCCGGGCCGGGGAGTGTCGCAACCATGAAGAACTGGCGCTATATCGCTCTGCACGCCTTGGCGGCCAGTGCATTCATTTTCCTGCTGCAGCGCTACGGGCTGAGTGCGTCGCTTGATTCTAGCCTGCTATGGGCCCTGACCTTCGGCGCCTGCGCCGCCGGGCTTGCCTACATGCAGTCCAATCGCTGATCCCGAGGGAAGCTTTACTTCATGCTCGACGACAAGGACCGCATCTTCCGCAATCTCTATGGCCTCCAGGACTGGGGTCTCGAAGCCGCGCGCCGCCGCGGCGGCTGGGACGGCACCAAGGCCATCATCGACAAGGGGCGCGACTGGATCATCGCCGAGATGAAAGCCTCAGGCCTGCGCGGCCGTGGCGGCGCGGGTTTTCCGACCGGTCTGAAATGGTCGTTCATGCCCAAGGAATCGACCGACGGCCGTCCGAGCTATCTGGTGGTCAATGCCGACGAGTCCGAACCCGGCACCTGCAAGGACCGCGAGATCATGCGGCATGACCCGCATCTTTTGGTCGAGGGTTGCCTGCTCGCGAGCTTCGCGATGGGCGCGCACGCCTGCTACATCTACGTGCGCGGCGAATTCATCCGCGAGCGCGAGCATCTGCAGGCCGCAGTCGATCAGGCCTATGAAGCGAAGCTGATCGGCAAGGACAATGTCAACGGCTGGCCGTTCGACCTTTACGTGACCCACGGCGCCGGCGCCTATATCTGCGGCGAAGAGACCGCGCTTTTGGAAAGTCTCGAAGGCAAGAAGGGCCAGCCGCGGCTAAAGCCGCCGTTTCCCGCCAATGTCGGTCTCTATGGCTGCCCGACGACAGTCAACAATGTCGAATCGATCGCGGTTGCGCCGGATATCCTGCGCCGCAGCGCGGCGTGGTTCGCCGCCATCGGCCGGCCCAACAATGTCGGCACCAAGCTGTTCTGCATCTCCGGCCATGTCGACCGCCCATGCAACGTCGAAGAAGCCATGGGCATTCCATTCCGCGAGTTGATCGAACGCCATTGCGGCGGCGTCCGCGGCGGCTGGGATAATCTCAAGGCGGTGATCCCCGGCGGTTCGTCGGTGCGGATGGTGCCGGCAGAGCAGATCATCGACTGCCCGATGGATTTCGACAGCCTGGGAAAACTGCGCTCCGGCCTCGGCACCGCCGCGGTCATCGTAATGGACAAATCGACCGACCTGATCCGGGCGATCGCGCGGATTTCCTATTTCTACAAGCACGAAAGTTGCGGCCAGTGCACGCCTTGCCGCGAAGGGACGGGGTGGATGTGGCGGGTTCTGACCCGGATGGCCGAAGGCCGCGCCCACAAGCGCGAGATCGACATGCTGCTGGAAGTCACAAAACAGGTCGAGGGTCACACCATCTGCGCGCTGGGCGACGCCGCCGCATGGCCGATCCAGGGCCTGATCGCACATTTCCGTCACGAGATCGAGGAGCGCATCGACGAGTATTCGCGCAAAGCCGATGTCGACGATGCCGGCATTCTCGATCCGGCGCACATGGTCGCGGCGGAGTAGGGAAAATGGCAGACGAACCGGACAATATTTTCCTTCAGTATCTTGGTCGTTTTGATCAGAAGCTTGACCGCGCCGCCTACCGCACCGCGACACAGCAATGGGTCAACACGGAGATGCGACGGCTGGGCGTTCCCGCGCCCGATGGCAAGGCGAGAAAGACTTGAGGCTATGACCAAACTCATCATCGATGGCAAAGAGATCGATGTCGCCCCCGAATTCACGCTGCTGCAGGCATGCGAGGCCGCAGGCGCTGAGATTCCGCGCTTTTGCTACCACGAGCGGCTGTCGATCGCCGGCAATTGCCGGATGTGCCTGGTGGAGGTCAAGGGCGGCCCGAAGCCGGTCGCGAGCTGTGCCTGGGGCGTTCGTGATTGCCGTCCCGGCCCCAAGGGGGAGCCGCCGGAAATTTTCACGCGCTCGCCAATGGTGAGGAAGGCCCGCGAAGGCGTGATGGAATTCCTGCTGATCAACCATCCCCTGGACTGCCCGATCTGCGACCAGGGTGGCGAGTGCGACCTGCAGGACCAGGCGATGGGCTATGGCGTCGACTCCAGCCGCTTCGCCGAAAACAAGCGCGCGGTCGAGGACAAATATCTGGGCGCGCTGGTCAAGACCTCCATGAACCGCTGCATCCAGTGCACGCGCTGCGTCCGCTTCGCCGCCGAAGTCTGCGGTGTGCCCGAACTCGGTGCGACCGGTCGCGGCGAGGACATGGAGATCACCACCTATCTGGAGTCGGCGCTGAGTTCGGAACTGCAGGGCAATCTCGTCGATATCTGCCCGGTTGGCGCGCTGACCTCAAAACCCTACGCCTTCGCGGCGCGGCCGTGGGAGCTCGGCAAGACGCAGTCGATCGACGTGATGGACGGCGTCGGCTCGGCGATCCGGGTCGATACCCGCGGTCGCGAGGTGATGCGGATTCTGCCACGCGTCAACGAGGCGGTGAACGAGGAGTGGATTTCCGACAAAACCCGCCATGTCGTCGACGGCCTGCGCACGCAGCGGCTCGATCGTCCCTACATCAGAGAAAACGGCCAGCTCTACCCGGCGTCATGGTTTCAGGCGTTCGACGCGATTGCTGCAAAGATAGCCCGCAGCGACGGCAAGCGGATCGGCGCCATCGCGGGCGATCTCGCCGCGGTGGAGGAGATGTTCGCGCTCAAGGAGCTGCTGGGGAAGTACGGCTCCGTCAACCTCGCGGTCCAGGGCGGCGATGCCTTCGACGCCAGGGCAGGTCGCGCCTGCTACATTTTCAATCCGACCATTGCCGGCATCGAGGAGGCCGACGCGCTCTTGATTGTGGGCTCGAACCCGCGCCGGGAGGCTGCCGTTCTCAATGCGCGCATCCGCAAGCGCTGGCGCAGTGGCCAACTCAAAATCGGTCTGATCGGCGCCAGGGCCGCTCTCACCTATCCTTACGACCATCTTGGCGCGGGCACCGATTCGCTCAGCGAACTCGGCAGCGGCAAGCACTCGTTTGCGGAGGTGCTGAAGGGGGCGAAGCATCCCATCGTGCTGGTCGGAGCCGGTGCGACGGCGCGGCGTGACGGCGCCGCCGTTATAGCGCTCGCGGCAAAGCTCGCGCTGGATTTCGGCGCGATCAAGCCGGAGTGGAACGGATTTGCTGTTCTGCACGATACGGCTTCGCGCGTCGGCGCGCTTGATATCGGCTTTGCGGGCGGCGCGGGCGGGCTGAGCACGGCGCAGATGACGACGTTCGGTACTCTTGACGTCTTGTTCCTGCTCGGCGCCGATGAAATCAAAGTGCCGGACGGCACATTCGTGGTTTACATCGGCACCCACGGCGACCGCGGCGCGCATCGCGCCGACGTCATCCTGCCGGGTGCGGCCTATACCGAAAAATCCGGTATCTACGTCAGCACCGAAGGCCGGGTGCAGATCGCCAACCGCGCAGCCTTCCCGCCAGGGGAGGCGCGTGAGGACTGGGCGATTATCCGTGCGTTGTCGGACGTTCTGGGCAGGAAGCTGCCTTACGATTCGCTTTTCGCATTGCGCCAGGCATTATTCAGGACCGTGCCACACCTGATGCGTGTCGACCGGATCGAAACCGGCGACGCCGATGATATCAAGACGTTCGCAGGCAAAGGCGGCAACCTCGAGAAAGCGCCGCTCAAGACTTCCATCGAGGATTTCTACCTGACCAACCCGATCGCGCGGGCGTCTGCGGTGATGGCGGAATGTTCCCGCCTGGCCTCCGGCCAAATGCTGACGGCAGCGGAGTGAGCGTGACCTGATGGCGGAATTCTTCGCAAGCGCATTCTGGACCGGCTACCTTTGGCCGCTGATCGTCATGGTCGCGCAGAGCGTCCTATTGCTAGTCGTGCTGTTGATTGCCATCGCCTACATTCTGCTGGCCGACCGCAAGATCTGGGCGGCGGTTCAAATACGCCGCGGACCCAACGTGGTCGGCCCGTGGGGCCTGTTGCAGTCCTTTGCCGACCTCCTGAAGTTCGTGCTGAAGGAGCCGATCATTCCCTCCGGCGCCAACAAGGGCGTGTTCCTGCTGGCGCCGCTGGTGAGTTGCGTGCTGGCGCTGGCGGCCTGGGCGGTGATCCCGATGGATCTCGGCTGGGTGATCTCGGACATCAATGTCGGCGTGCTGTATATTTTTGCGATCTCGTCGCTGTCGATCTACGGCATCATCATGGCCGGCTGGTCGTCGAACTCGAAATATCCGTTCCTTGCAGCGCTCCGCTCGGCCGCGCAGATGGTCAGTTACGAAGTCTCGATCGGTTTTGTCATTATCACCGTCCTGCTTTGTGCCGGATCGCTCAATCTCTCCGCCGTGGTGGAGGCGCAGAATACACACGGCCTCGGAAGCCTGATCGGATTGCCCCGGCTGACGTTTCTGAACTGGTACTGGCTGCCGCTGCTTCCGATGTTCGTGGTGTTTTATGTCTCGGCGCTGGCGGAAACCAACCGTCCGCCTTTCGACCTGGTAGAAGCCGAATCCGAGCTGGTTGCGGGTTTCATGGTCGAATACGGCTCGACGCCGTATCTGTTGTTCATGCTCGGCGAATATGTCGCGATCACCACGATGTGCGCGATGGCGACGATCCTGTTCCTTGGCGGCTGGCTGCCGCCGATCGCGGTACCGCCGTTCACCTGGGTGCCCGGGGTGATCTGGTTCACGCTCAAGGTTTTTTTCATGTTCTTCCTGTTTGCGATGGCGAAGGCGATCGTGCCGCGCTACCGCTACGACCAATTGATGCGGCTCGGCTGGAAGGTTTTCCTGCCATTGTCGCTGGCGATGGTGGTCATCGTCGCCGGCGTACTGCATTTCGCCGGGATCGCGCCGACATGAGGTTGCTATGAGTGTCAATGTCAACGCCACGGCCCGCTCGCTGCTCTTGTCCGAATTCGTGTCGGCGTTCTTTCTCGCCATGCGCTATTTCTTCAAGCCGAAGCCGACGCTGAATTATCCGTTCGAGAAGGGGCCGATCTCGCCGCGCTTCCGTGGCGAACATGCCTTGCGCCGATATCCCAACGGCGAAGAGCGCTGCATCGCCTGCAAACTGTGCGAGGCGATCTGCCCGGCGCAGGCGATCACCATCGAGGCCGGGCCGCGCCGCAACGACGGCACCCGCCGCACCGTCCGCTACGACATCGACATGGTGAAGTGCATCTATTGCGGCCTGTGCCAGGAGGCCTGTCCGGTCGATGCCATCGTCGAGGGACCGAATTTCGAATTCGCCACCGAGACGCGCGAGGAACTCTATTATGACAAGGAGAAACTGCTCGCCAATGGCGACCGCTGGGAGCGCGAGCTTGCGAAATCGATCGAACTCGACGCGCCGTACCGGTGAGGTCAGGGCATGATCCTTCCCGCACTGTTCTTTTATCTGTTCGCCGGCGTCTGCGTGGCTTCCGCGGTCATGGTGATCGTGTCGCGTAATCCCGTGCATTCCGTGCTGTTTCTGATCCTGGCATTTGTCAACGCGTCCGGCCTGTTCGTGCTGATGGGCGCCGAATTCCTGGGGATGGTTCTCATTTTCGTGTATGTCGGCGCAGTCGCGACGCTGTTCCTGTTCGTGATCATGATGCTGGATGTCGATTTCACCGAACTGCGCTCGGGCTTTCTGGAATACCTGCCGATCGGTCTCGTGATCGGCGGGAT
>WNFO01003718.1_pt1 | contig 13043 bp, 18 predicted proteins | sample 5400251 | NCBI WGS metagenome assembly WNFO01 (sample SAMN13153354, study PRJNA577476) | soil metagenome | isolation source: 100 cm saprolite under Madrone tree | place: USA:California | collected 2016-06-14 | reverse complement strand
GAAGACAATCCTGACCAGTGGTTGCAGGCGATCTTGCAGGACAGTCCAGCCGTCAAGATCGCGGAGTCGGGGGTGCTCCGGGCGCAGGCATCTCTGGCTCGGGCGAAGCGTGAACCGATCCCCGATTTGCAGCTTCGGGGCGGGCTTCAGCAAAACCGCGAACTGGATGCGACCACAAACCGGCCGATCGGTTTGCAGGGGTTCGCCGAGGTCGGCGTACAAATTCCGATCTTTAACCGCAACCAGGGGAATGTGCAGGCCTCCCGCGCCGACATCGAACGCGCCCAGCGCGAAGTACAACGTGTCCAGCTGGTTCTGCGGGAACGTGCGGCAGCGCTGGTGCAGAACTACCTGACTTCGCGCGCGATGGTGGAGAAATACCGAAGCCGCATGATCCCGCGTGCTCAGAAAGCCTACGACCTTTATGTGATGAGTTATGGCGGAATGGCGGCTGCTTACCCGCAGGTGCTGATCTCGCAGCGGACTTTGTTCCAGCTTCAGACCGACTACATAGCCGCCCTGGAAACCCTCTGGGGCAATTCGATCGCATTGAAGGGTTTTCTTTTGACCGATGGTCTGGAGGCGCCCAGCCGTCCGGGGGAAATGGACCAGCCGGTGCGCGAACTCAACGTGCCCTCGTCCACGCCTTCCATGCAGCCGCAATAAATATGAGAGGGGGAGCGATGCGAAGAAATCGACGGTGTGGCTGCTGGTGCTTCCGCTGTGATGCTGATGTTTGCGGGGGCGGTAGCTGCGGTACGCCGCGGTTTCAGCGCCCGTGACCAGCCTTCGAAGCTGGAGAGCTGGTTGGCCCGCACCGCGCGGAAGCTGGCGGTTCCGTCGAAGGCCAAAGTGAGAAAAATCCTTTCGCACCGTCGCCCGAGGTGATGGCGGAAGCGAGGGCCCACTTCGCCGACCACTGTGCGATTTGCCACGCCAATAACGGCAGCGGGAATACCGAGATCGGACAGAACCTCTATCCGAAGGCTCCGGACATGCGGTTGCCGCAGACGCAGAGCCTGACCGATGCGGAGCTGTACTACACCATTCACAACGGCATCCGGCTCACCGGGATGCCCGCTTGGGGCACGGAGGGGAAGGATGAGGACAGCTGGAAACTGGTGCTCTTCAAGTATCCGTTCCGTCTGCCGACAGTAGTCCGGTGAGGTATGCTCTTCGTGGGACATCCCGTAGAGATGAGCGAAAGCGTCCAGACGACGAGCGAAAGTTGGTGGAGAACCTCGCTGTTTGATCGGGTGGCCGACCTGCGCCAACGCGAGGGCCAGATCTTTCTGGTTTTGGCGCTAGTGATCGGCGCATTGACTGGGTTGGCGGTTGTGGCTTTCATCTTGTTGACGGAACGAATGGGGATGGGGCTGTACCCGGTGGGCGGTGCTCCGTGGCGACGACTGCTGTTCCCGGTCGTGGGCTCGCTCGGCATCGGTTACTCGCTGTATCGCTATTTTCCCAATGCACGAGGCAGCGGCGTTCCGCAAACCAAGGCAGCGCTGTTCGCGCGGGAAGGCCGCATCACGCTACGCACCGTGCTTGGCAAGTTTTTCTGCACATCGGCAACACTCGCCAGCGGAATTCCGCTGGGACGCGAAGGGCCTTCCGTCCAAGTTGGTGCGGGCATTGCTTCCGTGCTGGGACGGTTCCTCGGTCTGCGCACCGAGCAGGTGAAGAAGCTCATTCCAGTGGGAGCGGCGGCGGCCATTGCAGCCGCGTTTAATACGCCGCTGGCAGCAGTTCTGTTTGCGCTCGAGGAGATCGTGGGCGATCTCCACGCACCAGTGATGGGCGCCGTGGTTCTGGCTTCGGCGACTGCGTGGATGGTTCTGCGCGTGTCTCTCGGCAATCATCCACTCTTCAAGGTTCCGCAATACCAACTCGTCCATCCCGCAGAGTTCGCGGCCTATGCGGTGCTCGGCGTAGCCGGCGGTGTGGTTTCTGTGGTCTTCACGAAGCTCCTGCTGGGCTTGCGGGCGCGTTTCCTGCGGTTGCCGCAAAAGACTCTTTGGTTCCACCCTGTGGCGGGCGGGTTGTTGGTTGGTCTGATGGGTTGGTTTGTACCGCAGGTTCTGGGGGTAGGTTATGGGTTCGTCGGCGACGCGTTGAACGGAAATATGGCGTTCAAAATGATGTTGCTGCTGGTGGTGCTGAAACTTATCGCCGTCACCACCAGTTATGCTTCGGGGAACGCGGGCGGTATCTTCGGTCCATCGCTTTTTATCGGTGCGATGTTAGGCGGCAGCTTAGGAACAATGGCACATTATTTGTTGCCCGCCTACACTGCGACGCCGGGAGCCTACGCGCTGGTCGGGATGGGCGCCGTCTTCGCAGGGATCGTGCGCGCGCCGATGACTTCGGTGCTGATGATCTTCGAGATGACGCAGGACTATGCGGTCATCGTCCCGCTGATGATTGCGAATCTAGTGAGTCTCTTCATCGCCTCACGATTGCAGCATGAGCCCATCTACGAAGCGCTGGCAGTGCAGGATGGCATTCACCTGCCGAAGGGGGAGACGCGCCAACGGTCTGGTCAGCGTCAGGTCGTTAGAGTCATGCGAGCCCCGAGCCTGTTGCTGCCCTTCGAGATCACGGTTAGGGAGGCGCTGGAACGCGTTCGATCGAACGAAGTCCGGACGTGGCTGGTGGAGGATCGACGGGGTGTAATTGGCGTGATTAACTTTGCGACACTGGAGCGGGAGGAGCTGGCCGAAGGTGCGGAGAAGAAGCTTGGCGAGTTTGTGGATGCGTTGGTTTTTCCCCACGTCCATCCCGACCAGGGTTTGGATTTAGCCCTCGAACGCATGGGGGCGAATCAGATCGAAATCCTGCCGGTTGTAAATCGCGCGGATGTGCACAAGTTGGAAGGCATCGTGACGCTGCGCGACGTGCTGAATGCATATGGCGTGAGCCGCACCTGATCAGGCCCGGGATTATGCACGCTCACTTTGGCGGAAGAGTTCGGACGAAATGCAGGCCTCGTTGAATCCATGCCTTCAGGTCCCGAGTGGACCGGTACCCCTCAGGGCCTACATAGACGAAACCTCGCATCGGGCGGCCGGTGAAGTCCATGGGCCGTGCATGTGGCTTAGAGAGTGCCGCTTCGTATCGCTTTGGCCCCGTGCGCACGACAAAGTTCTTATCAACGATCCCACAGCACATGTGACCGTTCACCATAAACGCGAGTCCGCCGAACATCCGCTTCTCCTTTAGCGAATGGGTCCCGAGCACGAGTGGGCGAACTCGATCTGCCAAAGCTTCGTCAAACGGCATGAGTCACCAGCATGATTCGCACGGCTTAGGTCGAAGATTCAAGCAAACGGGTTCTCATCAGCGGTGCGGCCGTAAATCACCGGGACCGGAACGTCAAGCAGCCGAAGGTAAACCGACAGTTGGCCCCGATGATGGGGCCAGTGGTTCAGCATGACTGAGCGAAGCAATCCGACCCGCGGTTTGGTGAAGAGTTCTTTTCCTCGCAGCGTCAGACGCCAGGTTCCCAGCGCCGCCGTCTCACTCATGCCGCTAAGACACTTCTCTGCGGACCGGACACTTTGGTCGAAAGCGGTGTGAATCTCGTTCAGATCGACGGGAACTGGCGGCTCGAAACTAGCCTGAGAGGCGTCGAACTCTTCGAGTTGCGCAAGCTTGGCCAAGCTGCCGGGAATGGTCGCGACTTGAAGGGCCAGTTGCCCGAGTGACATTGACTTCGGATGGGGTCTCCACGACAGTTTGTCCGCTGGGACTCGTTCAAGGACTCGTTTGGTGGTGAACGTTTCCTCACGGATTTCGCTCAACATCGGTTCAAGCATCTGGATCATTTCCTTGTCTCCTCACTTCGCTAGATAATCTTGGCGCCTTTCGGCGGTTTCGGTTCACCCACGGTCTGGTAAAACCAAATCTGGTATCCGAATGGATCCATCACTGTGAATGTGCGGTCTCCCCACCACTGGTCGGTAAGAGGAGAAGTTATTTTGATTGCCTTCTTCTTCAGTTGGTCATGGTAGGCATCGACGTCGGGCACTTCGAGATAGATTTCAACCGGACGTTTCGAGGACGTAGCATTCGTCCCTTCCGTCCGTTCCTGTGGTCGCATTAGCATCACTTTGGCGCCACCGAGCATCACAGTACAAAAATCAAGCTGACCGTCCTTGCCCAGCATTCCCATCATGTGGCCGAAGCCAAGTTTCTCGACATAGAAGGCACGTGCCTGGTCAACAGAGTCGACCGAAATCATTGGCATCACTTGAGCGTTCTGCTTCATTTCCGTTCCCTCCTGGTTGCATGGAACCACTTGTTGCAGAGTACGAAAACGCCCATTTGCTTTCAACTACTCTATGGAGTAGAAAACTAAGTCATGCGCTGGCAGGATTTAGAGCTGTTGGAAGAGATCGGGCTGACGCTGTATGAGCGGAAAGCCCTTGCAACGCTGATGGTTCAGGGCATGGCAGACGCCGAGACGCTCTGTCGGGAGGGCGAGGTACCCTCTTCCAAGATCTACCAAGCGATGGAGAAACTTGCCGCACTTGGCTTGGCGGAAATCCAGCCGACCCGCCCCAAACTCTACTCCGCCCTTCCCGGCGACGAGGTTGTCAACCGGATCGTCGAAATCTCGCGCCACCGTGCAGAGCAGTTTTCCAAACAGGCAGAAAAACTAAAGGTGACTTTGGGCGCGCACCCAGAACGGGTTCGAGGACGCAAGGCGTTTGTTGACCTGGCACTCGGAGTCGAGAGTCACGTGAAGCGACACATGACTCACCTGACGACTGCTAGAAAACGAATCTGGTCGTATCTTGAGCATGGCGATCTGACAGCGATTGATAGCCTGACTACAGGTGGATTCCCGATTCTTAGGCGGATTGCTCGAAACACGACTGAGCACAAGATTGACCATCGCGTCGTTTTTGGCTTTACGTACCAGACGGCACCGCAACTGGTGAGTTTCCTTCGCAAGCACAGGGCGCACATGGAACAGGTGACCGGAGTGCGGTACTCCGGAGAACTTGGCCATCCGTTCCACGTGATCGACGACGACCTGGTCATCCTGTCGCTGGATCATCCTTTTATTCGAGAGGGACGTTTTGCTTCGCTTCTGGTTCGAGATCAAGAACTTGCTCAGAAGCTCGCGGAAGGATTCCAGGAACTGTGGTCCAAAGCCATGCGGAACCTTCGAGAGATCGATTTTCACCCAGGAGTTTCACCGAAGCTTGGCTCTCGTTCGGCTTCTGGAAGTTGATGGGTTCCGGACCCGTCCCGTTACCCAAGCGCAGCCCGCGGATTTGCAGGTGTCGGGGTATAGTCCACAATCAGGGATTTCCTACCTTGCATGGATTCGCCCTCCACGAATGCTGACACTGTCCGGTCTAGTTGGAGAGGGCCGGAAAGAAATCGTCCGGCCCACAGTCATCGATGGAAGTCTCTTTTGCGCTCAACGGGCTATCAAGCCGCTCGCGGACGATGGGACACCCGTCGCCTGCGACAACGGGGTCAGAGAGCCATCCAAGGAGATCACAAATGCTTGAATGTTGCTGGTTCCGGGCGTGAGAACGTATAGAAATCGAGCGTCAGTGCTGATCGCTGCGTCGAGGGGAGTGCTTCCAGTGCCGGTATTTGCCGTTTGACCATCGGCATTCAACAGTCGCAGCATCCCATTAAACTCCACTCGGTATCCCGAGATGTTGCCGCTGCCGGTGTTGGTTGTGTATGCGAATCGACCGTCGTTCGTGAGTACGACCCAGCACGGCGCAGTTTGCTTATCGACCGCCAGCTCGGTAATGGTTCGTAACGAGCGGTCATCCGAGGCTTCGTACGAAGACACCGCACCGGCGTTCGCAGCTCCGCCAAAGGCGTCGGAAACAAACACCTGATTGCGCTTGCCGAAAGCAAAGCCAAAGGGAGTTTGTCCTGCCGAAGGAACGACAGTCGGTCCGACAGCGACCCCGTCGTCATCCACGGAGAATACGTCGATGTTGTTGGTGGCCTTCTCGGCGACAAGCAGAAGATCGCCGTCAACGTTGAACCCGATCTGTGCCGGTCCCACGGATGCGGCGCTCAGGGGCAGCCCGCTGACGATCGGCTTCAGGTGGCCGTTTGCGCCCACGGCAAAACCCGCAATCGTGTCGCTACCTCCCACTGCTCCGCCGTTGTTCAGGACATACAGAACCTTACGGCTGACGGTGAGACTGATGGGTTGGTGGCCTCCCGAAGGAACCAGATCCACAAGACGAAGACCATCCTTCCCAATCCTAAAGACCGAGATGTTGTCACTGCCGGCGTTGACAGCAAACAGAAAACCGTTAGCAGCATCAATGGTCAGTGCGCCCTGATTCCCAAGTCCCTTTCCTGTGCCAGTACCGTGGGTGGCAAACATTCCGGCTGGAACGATGTGGCCATCCGCCGAGCGACTGAATACCAGAACCGCATTTCCGCTGCTCGAATTGTTGAGTGTATAGACCGCTCCAGCCGCGGCGAACGACGGGAGGCCACCGAGTGCGACCACGGCGGTTAACAGGAGTGCAAAACTGAGCTTCAACTTCATCACGTTGATCCTTTCAATGATGTGTTACGTTCAGATCGGAGATTGAGCAAGCGCTGCCTTGCGATGTGTGAGCGCTGACCGCCCAGACACCATTGCCTGCTGCTGATAGGTATGTCGAACCTGTACGGGAAATCCCCCTCACGACTTTGTGGTCAAGCTATGCAGATTGCAGGCTTTTTGTTTGGGAGGACCATGCAACTCAGGATGCTTCGGATCGCTGTGGTCGTTTTCTTCAGCTGTCACTGTGCAGCAACGGCCCAAGCGCAGTCTTACGCGGGCGTGTTGGGAGGAGTCTCAACCCTTTCCGGAGACGCACGCTCTCTGCTCAGCCCCAGCTCTACGGCATTCTCTTCCTATGATCCGAAGAACGGGGGTGCGGTGCAGGTCGTGGCCGGAAGACATTTTTCGGACTACTTCGCCTTACAAGCGGACTACATCTGGAACCGCAACGCGTTGATGCTGACCTCCGCAGCCTTCAACGGAGGAATCCAAGAGGGCTATCAGGAAACAAGAATCAGTACACAGCAGAGTGTGATCGCAGACGTCCTCGTCTATTTCCGTAAGCGGGATAGCCGACTGCGGCCTTACCTGTCGGTCGGGACCGGCTTCGTACACTTTGCCAGTTCCCAGGATGAACTTGAGCAAGTCCTTGGGGCGCCGGCTCTGCCACCGCAACGGTTCAGCTCCAACATGATTGCCCTTCATGTTCCTGTGGGAATGGATGTGAATCTGGGAAAGGGCTGGGCATTTCGCTACACATTCAGCGAAACTCTCAGCAAGAATCCGGTCAGCGATCGCCTGTCGCCGCCGGGACAGCACAGCTTGAAGAATTTTCAGAACCTGTTCGGGATTATCCGGCGATTTTGAAGTTCATCAGTCCAAACAGCCTCTTTAGGAGTTCTTCAATTCAACATACGGACAGCCACTCCAGTAGATCGGCGCATTTCCCATGTGTTCCGCTAGCACACGCGCATGACAGACTCGACAGATGTTAAGGGACTTCGCCGCCTCGCCCACTGGAGCGATCCGGACGAGCTCTTCAAAGACGCAAAGCTTGTGGCCGCACGCGCTGGTTTCGGTGAGGCTCAGGAGGGGGCCGGTTTCTGCCTGCTGCAGCATCAGAGCGGAATACACTTTCGCCTTGAGACGCGCAGGCGCTAGCTCTAGTTCCGTAAGCTCCACCCCTTCGGCGATCCGCTCCAGGAATTCCTCGTCAGGAAGATTGGACATGATTCCACCTTTCTCGGAACTCCGCTCGGGCACGCGCCAATAGTCGTTCGATTGCTTTTTCCGTTTTGCCCGTTTTGAGTGCCATTTCGCGAGCTGAGGCCTTTTCCCAATAGCGCCATATCAATGCCATGCGGTACTGCTCGGGCAGACCTCCCATTACCCGCCATGTGTTCTTCCGTAATTCATCCTGCTCCAAGAGTTGATGAAAATCAGAGGCGGACGCTGGCGCAATTGGTTCTTGATCCCCATCTTCAATGGATTCGGGCGCGCGCAATCGTGCGCGATAGTAGTCTTCCACCTTGTGCCGTGCAATTCCCATGACCCAAGCCCGCAGAGGTCCGGACCCTTGATAGCCGGGAAGGCTTTCCCACGCAGCCAAGAAGACTTCGTGGACCAAATCTTCCACTTGGTCGTACATCGGGGCCAGGCGGGAACGGAGGTACCGGTAGAGATCGTCAGCGTAGAGGGCGACAAATTCCGCTGTTGCTTTTCGATCCTTGCGCAAGACGGCCGCAACAAGCGCGGAATCTTCCTCGGGCGGTGAACTGATCATTTGCGGTTGGCGCGCCTCTTGCTGTCCCAGATGGTTCACCCGAGGTCCTTAAGGTCTTAGTCGCCGGACAGCTAACATTCCCCCTGAAATAAATTGAGGCGAACGGGGCACACTTCGTTGGAGCAGCGGTCGTTGGCAACGGCTGTCATGCACTGCTATTTCAGCGCCTTCGCAGCCTCGATGATTTGTTCGGGCCGCGCGCGCACGCGGTAGTCCTCCGTGAGGTTCACCCAGCGGATCACGCCGGATGAATCCAGCAGGAATTCCGCTGGCCGGGCAATGTCTTGTCCACTGGCTCCAGCACCCGGATGCAGGAGATCATAGCGGCGAATGACCTCGGCCTTCGGGTCGGAGAGAAAGGTGTATGTATAGCCCGCCTTGCGACACAGATCACGAGACATTTCAGGCGTGTCTACACTGATCGCCACCGGGCGGACGCCCAACTGTTCAATCTCTGTCAGGTGTTTCTCAATACTCCGTAACTCGGAGTTGCAAAATGGTCACCAGTACCCCCGATAGAAGACCAGCAGCACCCCCTTTGGAGGAGCTTGTGAGTTCGAGCGTGGTCCCGAAAGCAGGCTGGCCAGTGAAACTGGATTGCTATTCGTATCGGGGAGAACAAACTCAGGAGCCTTCTGGCCGACGCGCGGTGCCCCGGAGGACACGGGCAATTGCTTCGTCATGTAGAAGACGATGAAACAGAAAAATCCCAGCGCAAGCAGGCTGAGAGTACCCAGAATTGGTCCGGCAATTTTTCCGCGATATTGCTGTGGTTGCCCAAAGGCACGCTTCAAGCCTAAGAAAGAGACCACCCCACCCACGGCAAAGAGCAGGAAGTTTGCCCATGGGACATCGCGTGTGAAGGGAAACCTGGCAAAGAAAGGGAAGCTGGCAAACCCGACGAGGCAGACCAGAAATGCTACCCACAGGTGCCAGTTCCAGCGACGCTGGTTCATCGATGTGCCTCCAGACTATTGGTTATCGTGCAAATTCGGTGGCGCCGCCCGTGATGAGTTTCATGGTACGCGCCTACCCAAAGAACCTAGGCATACTGCCCGCTCTTTCGGATCTTCCGAATGCCCAACCACTGCACAATAGCAAAGGCCAGCACTAGTTCGGCAACCAGTGCGACGACCCACTTGCCGCCAACACTGAACGGTACAACAAAAATCAGTACGTAACTACCCATGACCCAGACAGCATCCATGATGACCGCAATCCAGGCGTCCGTGATTTTTATTGTTGGACGCCGGGCATTGAGCCACAAGATCGCGGCGTACACAATCAAGCTGACCCCGAGGATAGCCAAACTAACCTTGTCAGGAAGCCCCAGAAACTTTACCAGCCAGCGGTTGGCGAACAGAATCGCCAAGCCGGAGACTACAGAGAATACTGCGTTGCCGGTCAGCGCCTTTTTCAATAGGCCTTGACGTTCGTCGACGGACTGGTTCATACGTTTTCTCCTATCGTTTGGAATTGTTGAGGACGCGCTCACTCGACGCGGCTGCGAGGTGATCGGCAATCGCGCGCCGGGCAAGCAAGAATGCGGACTTGTCGTTGAATAACTTGAAGGCCCAGTTGGCGTCCTGCACGTAGGCGTGAAGCTCGAAAGCCAACTGCGCAGGTTTTAGAGATGTCAGTATTTCTTTCTTTGATTGCGCGAACGCAATCTCTTCTTGCAACCCAACCATCCAGGCCTTGGTAAGGTCGGCGATTTGATCGCGGACCGCGCCTGGCCGGCTGTCAAACTCGGCAGATGCCGCCGCAAAGAAACAGCCCCCGCGAAATACGATTCTTTCCACGTACCCGAGCCAATGCTCCAGCATGGCTTTGAGGCGTAGCAGACCCCGCGGACTCTTCAGCGCTGGCTGCACCACCTTCTCTAGGAAGATTTGCTGGGCGGTCTCGACGGTCGCGAGCTGAAGATGTTCTTTGGAGCCAAAGTGGGCGAAGATTCCGGTCTTGCTCATCTTTAGTTCAGCGGCGAGGCGGCCGATGGAAAGGCCCACCAGCCCTTCTGCAGATGCGATGTCAACTGCGACCCGCAAGATCTCGCGGCGGGTCGCAGTGGCTTGATCGGTGTGGTAGAGGACGGCCGGTTTCATAGAACGGTCGTACTATATAGTACGGTTGTTCTATTTGTCAAATGTTCCGTTGCCAACCGTAGGCGACCGATCAATGACCTATGCGGCCGGCTCCTGTTGCACCGGTTCCGTGACATTGGCGAAGCGGACTTCACCGCCACCGCTCCTGCGACTGGCTTATGATTAGCAAAGGATCTATCAACCGGGGCGTCGATGCGTATGAATCCACAAATTCATTGGGAAAGGATCTACACCGAAAGCTGCGGACGCAGTCAGTTGTACCGCCCGCACCTTGAGACCTCGCTTGCGCTTATAGAACAGGCGGCGGCTGGTCGATGACCTTCTCGCCCGAATACGAGAACATAACCGTCCTCGATATCTCACAAACTGCCATCGATGCGAACCGGAAGCGATTAGGGAAAGCGTCGGAGCATGTTCATTGGCTCGTCGCCGACATCACTAAAGCTGAACTGGGGCCCTCTGCTTGCGATGTGTGGCACGACCGCGCTGTCTTTCATTTTCTTACAGCGACGAGCGACCGTGTCTCCTAGGTTCGCCAAGTCGCCCACGCGGTCAAGCCCGGAGGCCATGTGATCGTCAGCACCTTCGGACCAGAGAGCCCAATGAAATGCAGCGGTCTTGATGTTGTCCGCTATGATGCCGAGTCGTTGCACCGGGAGTTTGGCATACATTTCCGCCTGCTGGGGAGCTCCAAGGAGTTACACCGCACACCGTTTGGGACAATCCAACAGTTTCTCTATTGCTACTGTAGGCCGTTTCCGTTTGCCGTTCGTCCGAAAGAGCGAGGAGTGACTTCGCAATTAGTGGACCGATATGCTTTTTGATCGATCATGACAGTCGAGCCACGAAAGAAGAGCCATTTCTCCCCTGCTGAATTGGTTCGTCAGCCGCGGGAGCTGTAAAGCATCAGGAAAGAGAAGCTAATGGTTGCCTTCTCGTCGGAAAGCGATTGGCAGTTGTTTCTTTCCAGTCGATGCCGATAACGCGAGTCTTCTCGTCCCACAGAATCGTCAGAAACTTGGCGTCGTGTCTTTGTATCGCTGACATTGGTCTCCTCGTTCCCCTCTCTTGCGCTAGACCTTCGGCGGCTTCACCCGGCGGGCTCGTTTGTGCCATCCCTCATTCCTCAGCCACTCTTCGAGCGTCTGCAGATGAACCTCCGGATACTGCCGGCGAAGCCGCGGAATGTCAGCCTTGAAGCCGGCTTGGTTGAACCAGCGGAACATCTGGTAGAACTCTTTGCCCAGGACGAACCGCACCATCGGCATGGGAAGCCTCTGGAACTTCACCTGCTTGCCCAGCACGCGGCTGAACACCTGCGCCGCTTCGGGATTGGTCAACTCGCTGCCGGCAATTTCCGGCTCCAGTCCGATGAACTCCTTGGGGCGCTCGAAAGCCAGTGCTACAAACGCTCCGATGTCGTTGCTGGCGATGGTTTGATAAGGTTTGTCAGCGCGAATGGGATCCATCAGCTTGCCCTTCAGAATCCCGATTTCAACCTGGTCGATGTAATAGTTCTCCATGAACGCCGCGGGCCGGATCATGGTGGCGGGCAACCCGAGCTTACGAATGTAGTTCTCGACTTGCCATTTGCTCTCCCAGTGATCGATGCCAGACTTCCGGTCCACGCCTCCCACCGAGCTGTAGACGAAGTGCTCCACTCCGGCTTTCATGGCGGCATCGGCTATGTTCTTGCCCTGCTGCACTTCGCGTTTGGCGCCGACCGCCCAGAAATCCTGCACGCTGTAAACCCCGTACACACCCCGCGCCGCTCTCTCCAGAGAAGCCGGATCTTCTAAGTCTCCCCTCACCACCTCGATCCCTTGGTCGGTCAGTCTTTGGACCGCTGCGCTGTCGGCCTTGAACGTCAACGCGCGCAGCTTCCAGCCTTTCGGAAGCATATGGCGGATGACCGCTCCGCCCTGCCGCCCGGTCGCACCAGTGATGAGCACCGTTTTGTCGGAATTCACCATCGTTAGTCCACCTCGTTTCCTTTCATTTCATTTCTGCCGACTCAAGGCTGACACTCCCTGTCCGTACACAAGTCGCAGACACCCCGGCAAACCAGCTTGCGCTGCGCAAGCTGGTTCGTCGAAGCCATACGCCACAGGAAACGTGCCTTTCAAGCGCTGATTCTCTTCAGCGCCTCCAGGATTTGTGGGTTCTCTGACTGGAGCCGGCCGTCCATGGCCACATTTTCGGCAAGGTATTCGTGAAGAAAGATCAGAGTGTCACCAATGTGGTAAGCCTCGTCGATCGCAGTGGTGATCTGCTCGACCAACTGCTTCTTGGCTTGCGTTTTAATTCCAGGAGGTGCTTCGATAGACACAACAGGCATACTGTGTCTCCTTTCAATTTTTCGTGATGGTTCTCGATCCAGACCTCTCTTAACTCAGATATGTACTAGACGTTCTGGTACAATTGTGTGCGGTTACAGTTCCCATGAGAAACGTATTGCCCTGGGGAACCGGCGCAATATCCCCCTTAAATGTGCGGCATTTGTAGAGCAACGCGTGACAGAAATCAAGTACAAGCCAAAATATTCGCAATTCGCTTATTTGTCGTTGGCTGACTGTCGGAGTGGACGTGTTGGTACAATTGGAGAGAACTA
>WNFO01006470.1_pt1 | contig 13044 bp, 11 predicted proteins | sample 5400251 | NCBI WGS metagenome assembly WNFO01 (sample SAMN13153354, study PRJNA577476) | soil metagenome | isolation source: 100 cm saprolite under Madrone tree | place: USA:California | collected 2016-06-14 | reverse complement strand
TGGCCACTTCGACTGCGTTTGCTCCTGCCTGCCGTGAAACGGCAAGCACGACCACCGCGCGCGCTGGCTTATAACCGCGCATCCAGAAAAAGCGGGAGATTCGCTCGTCCTGAACGCTCTGGCGTACATCAGCTACGTCCTGCAAATAAACCGGTGCACCGTTGGGGTTGCGCGCCACGATCAGGTCTCGGTAACCCTCGGCCTTGTCGATCTGTCCGTTGGGCTGCAGGACAAACGTGCGATGCTCGCCATCAAATTGTCCTGCGCCGGAATAGACCGTTCCCGCTTTGATCGCGCTGGCCAAATCGTCCATCGTCAGAGCGCGCGCTGCGAGCGCAGAGGGGTCGGCCTTGACTCGAATCGCGCCCTGCACCCCATAAATGTTCACCTGCGAAACGCCCGGCAGGATGTTGATACGCTGCGCTACAACGGTGGACGCATATTTATAGAGGTCTCCATCGGTCAGCGTGTCCGACATCAGGCCTAACAAGTAAACCGCCTGGTCGTTCGGGTTCGTTTTGGTGAATGTCGGCGGACTCGGCAGATCGATTGGCAACCTGCCGGTGGCGCGTTGGATAGCGGCCTGCACGTCGGTCGCGGCGTCCGTGATGCTCTTGCTCAGGACAAATTGCAATGTGAACTGCGTGTTGCTCTGCGTGCTGGTGCTGGTGATGATGTCGAGCCCGGGGATCTGCAAAAATTGTTTCTCTAACGGCGTGGCGATGTTGTTCGCCATGGTGGTGGGATCCGCGCCGGGATACGAGCAGCTGACTTGGATAACCGGATAATCGACTGCCGGAAGATCGTTCACGGCAAGTTTAGGGTAAGTCGCGACACCAGCCACGATGACCGAAAGCGTCAGCAGCACGGTCATGACAGGCCGGCGAATAAATGGTCCGGAAAGTCCCGAACCTTTGACTGGAACTAACTTTGCGCTGGGCCCCGGCCGCTCTCCCGCGGACGCCGTGAACCTGCGGCGGTCACGATCCTTTACTTCGCGTTCGCCGTCATGCTGCTCCGCTTCATTCATACGACATCCCATTTTTTGAAGCGGCAGTGCGGTCAGGCGCCGCGGGGGTTTGAGGCGCGTATGGTTGCGGCGCGATTTTCGCTCCCGGTGAAAGCGCAAGCTGGCCAGTGACAACTACCGTCTCGTCTGGTTTCACACCGCTCTCGATTACGGTCAGATCGCCCTGTTGCCGTTGCCCAGGCGTGACAGGACGAAGCTCGACAGTGTTGTCCGATTTCACCACAAACACGAACGGCCCCGCCTGGCTAATCTGCACTGCTTGCGAGGGCACAAGTGTGGCGTCCTTGAGGGTGTCCAGAATGAAGCGGACGAGGACAAACTCGGATGGCCACAATGCGCGATCGGGATTCGGCGTGACCCCGCGAGCTTTCACGGTTCCTGAACCCGGCTGCACTGCGTGGTCAATGAAATACAAATCGCCGACCCGCGGCGCAATCGAACCATCCGCGAGGTAGGTTTCTACTTTTACATTCGAACCGGCGAGATATTTTCGCACGAGCGGCAGATCGTTCTCGGCCACGGTGAAGTCCGTGTAAATAGGATCCAAACCTTGGATCGTTACAAGCGCCGGACTGGAAGGTCCAACCAAATTGCCGACATCAACATTGCGTAGGCCTATTCGTCCGTTGATGGGCGATTTGATGAAGCAAAAATCAAGGTTCACCTGAGCAGCTTCGGTCGCTGCCTGCGACTTTTTCGCGTTCGCCACAGCAATGTCGTAGTCCTGCTGCGCTATGACCTTTCTAGCACGCAGGTCCTCTTGTCGCTTGAGCGTCACCTCATCTAACGCGGCTTGCGCTTTTGCCTGATCGAGAACGGCCTGAAACGGGCGCGGGTCGATTGTGAAAAGTAAATCGCCTTTCTTCACGTCGGAGCCATCCTGAAAATGGCGTCCGATGATCACACCACTCACCTGCGCCGGCACCTGCACAGTCTCGTATGCCGCACAGGTGCCAATTTCATCCAGATACAGTGGGACATCCTTTGTGATGACCCCGGCGACAGTTGCTGGACGGACCGGCGGCTGGGTCGCCTTCGCCTCCGCAGCCCGGTGTTGAACAACCCAGTACGTGACGAACCCGGCCAAAAGGATGAAAAGTAAATACGCCCACTTTGGAATCCTCTGATTCGCACGGCGAACGCGTTTGTCTTGAGATCTCATCGGTGGTTCGGATAGGCGGTGACCCAGTGTCTTCTTATGGTCCACGGCAGTATTAACTTTCATTTGGAACCCTTGCGAAACGTCCCTTTTTTTTGAATCGAATTTCCCTGTTTAGTGTGGCCGTTGTGCCGGGTAAAACGTCGATCCAGACCGGCGTTGCCCCTCGAGCGTACCTTGTCAGTCTTCCCGGCCCGCTCCCGAATACGTGCCAACACTTTCATACAGGTTTGAAGATCGGATGTGGGAATGCCTCCCATTAATTCATCCCGGAGAGACTCGGCGCTTGAATTAATTTGGCCGATCACGCGCTGGGCGCGGCGGCCGAGCAACACCATTTTGCAACGGCGGTCTCGCGGCGAGTTGCTGCGAGTGATCCACTCCTCCCGCTCCAGCCGGTGCAACAGTGTCACTACACTCGGCTCTTCCACCCCGAGGCGCGCGGCTATCTCAGCCTGGGTGAGCGCGTCGCCTGCCAGTGACAGATGCATCAGCGTCCGCCACTTCGCCTGGCTCAGTCCCATAGGCTTAAGCCGCTGGTCCAGCTTTTGTCGCCATGCGCGCGCCGTGCCATGGAGCAATTGGCCAAATGTTTCAGAGGTATTGCCGGCAGACATAATTCTCCAGACCAAATTGGTTAGTATGCTAACCAATTCTAATCTGCGAGCCTGTCAATCCTCGTTGTCGGATGCCACTTTGCAGAGAACCATCTCGCGGTTGCTGTAATCATGCACACGAGCAATGGGACGCGCGCGGAGTGGCGCCCATTTTCGCGCGGTTAGCGCTTCCGATTCTTCTTCAACTCGAACAAGAAAGTAATGGGCATCGTGAGGCAGATTCTCTACGTAGCTCACGTAGCGCACTGGCGCTTTCACATAGAAAAAGACCGGCTGATAGTCCGGATTCACTGCATAAAGGATTTCATTCGTGGGCACGAGCCCATTGATTTCTGCGGCGGCCTTTTTCACCTGCTGTCTGTTCCTCAGGACCATTGCCGTGGCCGGGTAACCAATCGCACCTATCACAAGCCCCAGGCCGACGAAAACCACCACCACATTGGTCCATGTGCGCTTCTTGGCAATGCGTCTTGGCCACTGCAATGCGTCTCCGACACATATCATCCCCAGCAGCCACGATGCTGGGACGATCGACGGCATGCTGTATCGCGCGACTGCGCCGGGAACCAGACTGACGGCAACGAATGGTACTGCGGTTCCCCAAGATAACGCCCATGCCAACCGCCGCTGCGTTTCATCGTGAAATTTTGAAAATCGCGCAAACGGAAACAGAAGGAGCCACGGCAGAAAATAAATCAGGCAGCGCGGGATATTTTGGATCCAGCTAAAAAATTTGAAATCGATGCCTTTCAATCGTCCCGTGTACTGAGCAAACCATTTGCCCATGGCAACCTCTGAGGTCGTCATGTGGACAAACGGAATGGCCCATGCCGCCGCAATTCCAAGCATGACTGCGAGCGCAACGAAGTGCGCGGGGTGAACGAGAAGCCGCCAATGTTTCGAATACGCCAGGACGGCCACCACGATCCCGTAAAAAAATACGAGGTCCGTAGGGCCTTTGGCCAGCAGACCAAGTCCGAGGAAAACGGATGCCGGAAGCCAGATGAGCCACGGCGATTTCTTTTGGAGGAAAAAGCTCAGCCAAAAAATAATCGCCAACCCGCAAAGCGAGACATACAGGGCCTCGATCTCAATCAACCGACCTTTTTCTATGATGCCGATGTTTGTCATCCAAATCAGCGCTGCGAGCATCGATCCTTTGGGAGTAAGACTCGCGCGCGCGACAATGGCGAAGGCAATGGCCACTGCGAGCACCGAAATGACCGACGGCAGACGCGCCGTCCATTCATTGCGCACTCCGAACGTTTCAAAGGATGCGGCTACGAGCCAGTTTACCAGGGGCGGTTTCCGGTAGTACGGATTACTGCCAACTTGGGGGACAATGTAGTTGCCCGTCTCAAGCATCCGAATGGCCGGCAAGATTCGGCGGCCTTCTTCGCCCTTAATCGCAATCGAGCCGAGCGCAGGCAAATAAATCACCGCCCATGCGAGCACAACGACAGCGATGGCGCGAGTTCGTGAATTTACTAGGTCTTGAATACTCAATTGTTGCTCGCGACTTATCCGAAGCTAAGCAGCGAACGTCAAATCAAACCGTACCGTCGCTTGACGGGAAGGATTCGGAAACGTAAACTACAGACCTAGTCCGCGCGCTGATCGGAGTGGGAACTGGTGTCCCACTCTTTTTAGTCTGCGGGCTGCATGTTTTTTATGAATGCGGAATTTATCGCCATGCTCGATTACCTGGAACGGGAGCGCGGGATCAAGCGCGAAATCCTGATCGAGGCGGTTTCGAATGCATTGCTGTCAGCCTCGAAAAAGAGTGTCGGGGCCTCTCGCGATTTGCACATCGATATTAACCGCAAGACTGGCGAAATCCGAGCGCTGGCAAATTTGCTCGTCGTTGACCAGGTTACTAATCCGCAGGATGAAATCGAGCTCTCGAAAGCGCGCAAAACCAAGCCCGACGTAAACGTCGGGGACGCGGTAGAGGTTGAAGTCACGCCGAAAAATTTTGGACGTATCGCGGCGCAGACTGCCAAACAAGCGATGATGCAGCGGATTCGCCAGGCCGAGAAGGAAATGATTTACGAGGAATTCAAAGATCGAGCGGGCGAAATCGTTAGTGGCACGGTGCGGCGTTTCGATCGTTCCGATGTCATTCTCGATCTTGGCAAATTTGAAGCCGTCATGCCGCAGCGCGAGCGAGTCGCGGTGGAAGATTACAACGTGGGTGACCGTCTCCGCGCGTACGTAGTCGCGGTGGAAAACGGTGCCCGTGGTCCAGAGATTATCGTGTCGCGCAGTCATCCCAATTTTGTGCGACGTCTTTTTGAACTGGAGGTAAGCGAAATCGCCGACGGGACGGTGGAGATTCGCGGCATTGCGCGTGAAGCCGGTTATCGCACCAAGATCGCGGTGTGGAGCGCGAATGAGAAAGTCGACCCGGTCGGCGCATGCGTGGGCATGCGCGGCTCGCGCGTGAAAAACATTGTGCGTGAGCTCAATAACGAAAAGGTGGATATCATCCGGTGGAGCTCAGATCCGAAGGAATACGTTCTTGAAGCGCTCAAACCGGCGAAAGTGAAAAATCTCATGTTCGATACGGAGAAAAAGAGCGTGCAAATCTCCGTCGATGAAGACCAGCTTTCTCTCGCGATTGGGAAAAAAGGACAAAACGCGCGGCTGACTTCGCGGCTAACCGGCTGGGAAATCAATATCGGCAAGGACACCTCAGCGACGACTGTGGTCGAACAGAAAGTCGCCCAAGCGGCACAAACCCTCGCCGGCACGCTCCCGCTCACCGAAGAGCAGGCGTTAACCCTGGTGAAATCTGGGTTTACTAATCTGGAAGGATTGCGCGATGCAGATGTGCAGGATCTGGTGGATATTCTGGGAGTGGACGAAACAAAGGCGCGCGAAATTCATGATGCAGTGCACCGGCAGGAAGTCGTACATTAAACATGGCTCCGTTTGAGGACGCTTGAGCCATGAGCGAGATTTTACAGGAAGTACAATGGCAACGAAGACGAGCAGCAAAATTGCAATGCGTAAGCCAACCGCGAAACCTTTCGGCTCTGGCCGGAAGACTGCTGCTCCTCAGAAGCGCGACGATGTCGCGGCAAAAACAAAGCTTCCCAAAAAAGGACTAGGAAAGGATGTTGCCGGTGTGGACGCAGCGGCATCCGCCAAGCCGTCCACGACTCAGCGCGAAAAGCCCGAGCCTGCGGTTTCCGCGCACGCCACTCCACATCCAGAGACCGTTTCGCTGATCGATCGAAAAAGACCGGCAAAAAAATCTCAGGACAGCGAAATCAAAACAAAACGTGCGGTTTTACCGCCAATTTCGCGGATCCGTGCCTCCCTCGACACCACTGCCAAAGTTGCACCGCCCTCACCGCCCGACCAGGCGCCTTCACCTCAACCGGCGCCCGCTGAGCCAGCAGAGAAGCCATCTGACGAAGCGCCATCGGCTTCTGCGGAGCTTGAACCTGGACCGGAGCAGAAGGTTCTTCTCATAAAGCCGCCAATCGTTGTTAAGCAGTTTGCAAACGAACTCGGCTTAAAGCCCCATCAGCTGATCGCAGAACTGATGACGCACAACATTTTCGCTAACATCAATCAGACGATCGAGCCGGATATCGCTGCGAAGATTGCGGAAAATCACGGGTTCATTCTAGAAAAGGAGCGACGGGAAAAAGGTGCAGGTGTTCACAAAATAGAACAGCCTGTCGTCGCTCCCCCTCCGCCGGTCATTGAAAAGAAAGAGGAACTAAGGCCGCGCGCGCCCATAATCACTTTTATGGGACACGTCGATCACGGTAAAACCAGCTTGTTAGATGCGATTCGGAAGACGCGCGTCGCGGCCGGTGAAGCCGGCGGAATCACCCAGCACATCGGAGCGTACAGTGTCGAGCACAATGGACACAAGATCACCTTCATTGATACACCAGGCCACGCCGCTTTCACCGCGATGCGCGCGCGTGGCGCGAATGTAACCGACATCGTGGTGCTGGTCGTCGCCGCTGAGGACGGCATTATGCCTCAGACGGTCGAAGCAATTAATCACGCCAAGGCCGCGCCACACGTGAAGATCATGGTGGCCGTAAATAAGATGGATCTCCCGGGCGCGAATCTCGATCGCGTGAAGAAACAACTGCAAGAGCATGCGCTGACTCCGGAAGATTGGGGCGGTGAAACGATCATTTGTCCAGTGTCGGCAACCAAGGGAACGGGTATCGATCACTTGCTCGAGATGATGGCCTTACAGGCCGAGGTAATGGAATTGAAAGCTTCACCTACGGCCAGACCACGCGGCACCGTCATCGAAGCGCAACTGGAAGCGGGTCGGGGCCCCACTGCCACCGTGATCGTTCAGATGGGCACATTAAAAATCGGTGACCCATTTATATGCGGAGATTACAGTGGCAAAGTAAAATCCTTGCTCGACGACCGCAGCAAATCCGTAAGACAAGCCGGGCCTTCAACGCCGGTGAAAGTTCTCGGGTTCACTGGTCTGCCGAATGCGGGCGACGAATTCCTGGTAATGGAATCGGAGCGCGCCACCAAGCAACTGAGTGACGAACGGCTTGAGACAAAGCGAACGAACAAGCTTTTCGTTCCACAACGCGCTACCCTCGAGACACTGCTCGAAACAGCTGGAGGCAGAAAAGTGCTGCGGATCGTTTTGAAAGCCGACACCCAAGGCTCTGTCGAAGCGATCGTGAATGCGTTGAAGCAGATCGAAACCAAAAAAGTCGATCTGGAGATTATTCACTCAGCCGTCGGACCGATTTCGGAATCCGACATTCTTCTGGCCAGCGCGTCCGACGCAGTGGTGATCGGTTTTAACGTTAAGGTTGAAAGCATGGCAGTCCCGGCGGCGAAACGGGAAGGAGTGCAAACCAAGCTTTACAGCATTATCTATGAGCTGCTCGATCAAATCAAAGATGCCATGGCCGGTCTGCTCGAACCGGAGTTGCGTGAAACCGTCATCGGACACGCGGAGGTGAAACAGGTTTTCCAATTGAGCAGAGGCATTGTCGCTGGTTGCCTCGTGACCGATGGCCGCATCGCGCGGGCTGCGCGCGCTCGCACCCTGCGAAAGCGCCAGCCGGTTTATGACGGCGGGATTTCGACACTGCGCCGTTTCCAAGACGACGTAAAAGAAGTCCGTTCCGGCCTCGAATGCGGAATCAAGCTGGGCGATTTTAGCGAATATCAGGTGGGTGACGTAATCGAGTGTTATCAACTCGAGCAAATCGCCCAAAAACTGTGAGGCTAGTCATTGCGAGCGAAGTCGGGGCAGCAACGCAGCGGACCAAACCCGCAAGACCACGCTTTCAATCCCGCGAGTAGATCCTAACGATAACTCTGCTTCGCTCCGTTCAGATGACAGGAAAGGGCAATGAAACATCGGAAACAACGCGTGAACGAACTCGTGAAACGTGAACTCAGCGGCATTATTGTGCGGGAAATTAATTTTGAAGGCGCGCTCGTCAGCATTAACGCGGTCGATGTGGCGCCCGATCTTAAGAGCGCGCACGTTTTCGTAAGCACTCTCGGGACAGAAAATGGAGCCAGCGTGATCGCCAAACTGGAAGTGCATCGCCCCGCGCTTCAGGCCGAACTCTCGCGTCACGTGGTATTGAAATACACGCCGCATCTCATTTTTCATCTGGACGAATCCATCAAACGCGGTGCCCGAGTGCTTGAAATTCTGGACGACCTCGGAAAACGCGGTGGCCAAGACGAGTGAGTAACACGACGTTCGAAGAAGTTGGCCGCGTTCTAAGCGAACACCAGCAGTTCGCGGTGCTCGGTCACGTTCGTCCTGACGGCGATGCGCTTGGGAGCCAGCTCGCGCTCGGCCTCTCACTGCGCAAACTCGGCAAGAACGTGCGCATTTGGAATGAAGAAGGCATGCTAGAAAAATATTCGTTCCTTCCCCGTGGAGAATTGCTGACGAAACCGCCTGCAACGGCGGAGCACGTGGATGTTGCGATCGCGCTGGACACCGCAATTCAAAATCGGTTGGGCACCCCACTCGCCGCGATTGGCTCGGCGAAAGTCTGGATCAACATCGACCATCACCTTACAAATCCTGGCTATGGCGATTTGGTGATCATCGATCCGAGCGCACCCGCTACAGCAGAGATCATTTTTCGACTAATCAAGAGTCAGCGCCTGCCGTTCGATCACGATATCGCGGAGAATCTCTTCGCCGCGATCTCCAGTGATACTGGCTCGTTCCAATATCCCAAAACCAGCGCGCGCACACTTGAGATTGCCGCCGAGTTGGTGCGGGCCGGCGATCTCGACGTTGGAAAAATTAGCCAGCAGTTGTACGAAAACTATCCTCGCCGCAGGCTGGAGTTATTGCGTGAGCTGCTGCGAACGATGCGATTTAGTGAATCGGGCCGGGTGGCAACATTTGGGCTTAGCCTCAGGACCGCCGGAGAACTCGGTGTCATTCCTGAAGACAACGAAGGCTTGATCGATCATCTTCGGGCAGTTCGCGGCGTCATCGTCGCAGTCTTTTTCGAAGAACTCCCCGATGGAAAGGTGCGCATCAGCATGCGTTCAAAAGATGAACGGATCGATGTCTCCGCGATTTGCCAGACGTTTGGTGGCGGCGGACACACGCTCGCTGCCGGTGCGCGCGTTTTGGGGACGCTGGCCCAAGTCGAACAAAAAGTCCTGGAGGAAATTGATGAAGCCGTTAAGCGCGCCGGGCTCTCCTGATGGCGTCCTGCTCGTCGATAAAGCCGAGGGAATGACGTCGCACGACGTAGTGGCGCTGGCGCGACGAAAACTTGGAACCAAGAAAATCGGCCATTGCGGCACCCTCGACCCGATCGCCACAGGTCTGCTTCTGTTGACGGTGGGACGCGGCACAAAGGTGCAAGATCTGCTCATGAGTGAGGACAAGGAATATGCCGGCACGTTCGTGCTCGGCGTGACCACCGATACACAGGACCGCGCAGGCGAAGTGATTCAGCAGCGACCTGTGCCCACGCTGGATGAGCATCAAATCCGGGCCGCTTTCGAAAAATTCCGCGGCGACTTTTACCAGCTGCCGCCGATGGTCTCCGCAAAAAAGCAGGGCGGTGTGCCGCTCTATAAATTAGCCCGTCAGGGAAAGGTAGTTGAGCGCGAGCCGCGCCTCGTCCATGTCTATCGCTACACAATCGGCCGAATCGCCTTACCAGAAATCGACTTTAGCGTGCTGTGCAGCAAAGGCTTTTATGTTCGCACAAGGTCGGGCCGCTTTGACCTAGCCAACGCGCTCAGTGTCGACGAAATGAAAAACGCGACGCGAGAGGAAATTCTCAACCGGATGCTGAGTCTGCCGGAAGTGTCGAAGATGCGCGGAGCGTAAGCAAATGAGGAGTGATTCGTTACAGTGTTACGTCGTTACATTGGAGCCCCTTATGACCTTGACCCCTGTTGTGACCGTTTAACGCTTCAACTGTTTAACGGTTCAACGCGGCGAGGCCATTCTTAATTCACATGATGCAAATCCTTCGCTCGGTTCCGGAGCTCTCGCCCTTACCTGGACCGCTCTTTCTCGCCATCGGCGTCTTCGACGGTGTTCATCTCGGTCATCAGGCGGTTATCTCCACTTCTGCCGAGCACGCGCGGGCGGAAAACGGAACGCCCGTCGTAGTCACGTTTGATCCCCACCCGGAGAAAGTCTTGCGGCCGGAGAAAGCGCCGCATTTGCTTACCGCCACGGCGCACAAGATCGCTCTGATTCGGACGCTTGGGGTGAGGCATCTTCTCATCATTGCGTTCGATAAACAGTTCGCCGCAACCGAGCCGGAGGACTTTGTGCAGCAGTTGGTTCAACATTCCAAACCTCTGCGTGAAATTTGCGTCGGGCACGAATGGTCGTTTGGGAAAAATCGACGCGGCAACCTTCAGTTGCTCACCAAGCTCGGCGCAAACTTCGACTTCAATGTAATTGGAATTCGGCCGGTGACCGTTAACGGCGAAATCGTAAGTAGCACGACGATCCGCCGTGCTGTGGAAGCCGGCGATTTTAAAAAAGCCGCGGTGATGCTTGGCCGTGAATACACGATTCTGGGAACGGTCGTGCACGGCGATGATTTGGGAAAGAAAATCGGATTTCCGACAGCAAATCTGAGTGCTCATAGCGAACAGTTTCCACCGAACGGCGTTTATTTTGCCGAGGCAAAGCTGGAAGGTGTTGTCTATCCCGGCGTTGTGAACCTCGGTTATCGACCCACGATCAGCAGCGGCAAATCGGACCGTGTTCTTGAAATTCATCTGCTTGATTTCAAGCGCGAAATTTACGGCCGAGAATTGGAACTCCGTTTCGTCCGTTATCTCAGGCCCGAAAAGAAGTTCGAGAACGTTGACGCGCTCGTGCGGCAGATCGAACGTGATGTGCAGCAGGCGCGCGGCTTTTGCGCCCAATAACCGAGACGCCGCTTCAAAACTCCAAGCGCGTTAGGTCCCGCACTTCGGGCGTCTTGCGTATCGCAAAAATGACCGCAAAAGCACCCACCACGAGACCGCAGCCGAACGCAAACGCAAGCAACAGCCAGATTGGGAAGGTAGCCAATTCTATTATCCCTTCGCGCACTACCTGACCGGCACCGATCAAGCAAGCCACTCCGCTTCCAATTAGCGCCAGGCCAAGGAGAATTACTGCACGTAACCATCGTGACTCTGGTCGCGCTGCGGGCAAGCTCGCCATGACACGCGCGGTGAAGCCATCGTCATCAATGTACGGCACAGTCTCACGCAATTGCCGATCCAGCGTCTCGTCGTCGATCATTAGATGCATTGTATCAATTTGGCGCCCACGCCGCCAGCGTTCGTTTCAGTTTTTCGCGGCCACGCAGGACGTTGGTTTTTACAGTTCCAAGCGGGATGTCCAAAACGCGCGCGGCCTCGTCATGCGAAAGACCGTTTTGGCAGCAAAGCACAACGGCAGTGCGTTCGTTTAACGGGAGCAAACTGAGCGCGTGCATTAGATCATGTCTCAAACCCGGATCGATAGTCTGCGGATCCTGTTCGGCCTGCCACTGCTCCTCATCCACGCCGACCAACTCCTTGCGACGGCGCGCGTCCTCGCGAAAACAGTTGTACGCGATTCGATAAAGCCACGTGGAAAATCGCGCTTCACCCCGAAAGCTTCGAATATTCTTGTAAGCTCGGAGAAAAGCTTCTTGTGAAAGGTCATCGGCCAGAGCGATGTCTGTGCGGGTGAGTTGCCGCAGCAGACCGCGCACGCTGGATTGATGGCGGCGCACGAGTTCGCCGAACGCGTGCTGATCGTCATCGGCAAGAACTCGCGCAATGAGGTCCGCATCCGTAAGCTCCACAGCCGCAATATTACGGTCTCGGTGGCGGAGGAGGAATTTCCTTTTTGCCTTCTAATTTCCATACAATTAGATAGCCGAGTCCGATCAGAAACGGTATCAGACCGAACGACCATACGCCGCCTTCCCAGTCATTAACTGCCGCAAGCCAAACCATTAGGCCCAAGCCCACCATCGTCCAAATAACACCGCGCCGCACATCCGAGCGCCGGCGGACGCGTCGCACCTCAGGTGCCAGCAGTTCCGCGGGGACCGGCTGACCTTTCTCCACCATCATCCGGATCGTGCGCTGGCGCATGCGGTTCCCAATAAGCGCGACGATCCCTATCGTAAGGACGATCAGCACGGGCGCGCCGAAAATCGTCATGAAAACGATCCCAACGAGTGGAATCACCATCGCTGGAATATCGTCGCTGGACTTCTCATGATCTCCATTTTCATCGCCGCCATCGATCATAATGCCATGCTTGTGACCAAGCTTTTTCTCCAGCTTCCGGTGAATTCTATCCGCGAGATCCGATGAAGCGGAACTCCCAGTAGCCGTTGGCGTTAATGCAGGCGCTGCGATTGACGTTGCTGACGTGGTGGCTGTTACAGCTGCCGTTGTTGTCGGGCTGGCAATGGGTGTTTCGGTTGGAGCCTGCCCAAACAAGCTGCCAGCCAGGGCTATTGAGCAAATGCAGAGGAGGAATAATTTTTTCATAATGTCTTTGATCGTAGGATGCAGCAAATGCCCCATTTGGATTCAACGACTTTGCGTCTCCCGAGGCAATTAAAAGGTTGCGTGCCGCGGCCGACTGGACATTATTGTTCCCTCGCAAAACTGCGGGTGTAGCTCAGTTGGTAGAGCACCACCTTGCCAAGGTGGACGTCGCGAGTTCGAGCCTCGTCACCCGCTCCAACTTTTCGCGTGTATTTGTGGCG
>WNFO01003714.1_pt1 | contig 13046 bp, 18 predicted proteins | sample 5400251 | NCBI WGS metagenome assembly WNFO01 (sample SAMN13153354, study PRJNA577476) | soil metagenome | isolation source: 100 cm saprolite under Madrone tree | place: USA:California | collected 2016-06-14 | reverse complement strand
CGCCGCGCCCGCCTCGCGCTTCACCTCGACGAACCGCTCGAGGTTTCCTACGACCTTCGCGAAGGCGTCCACGCCCCGCACCCGCGCGTACGTCGTGGGCGTCGTGCCGTCGAGCGACACGCGCAGCTCGTCAAGCCCCGCGTCGACCAGCGCGCGGCCGAGCCGCCGGTTGAGCGTGGTCGCGTTGGAGTTGAAGAGCACCGTGGCGCCGCGGCCCTTGAGGTGGGTAATCATGCGCGGCAGGTCGCGGTTCAAAAGCGGCTCGCCGATCCCGTGGAGGAGGGCGCGCTCGAGGGCCGGGAACCGGTCGACGACGCGGCGGAACTCCTCCCACGCGAGATCCTTCTGGGGCTCGCGGCCCCCGAAGGTGAGGATGCACGTCTCGCACAGCGAGTTGCAGCGGCTCGTCGTCTCGAGATAGAGCGAGCGCGGCAGCGGAGGCCTGAGCGGCAGCGTGGCCGCGGCGCTCATGAGGCCTCCCGCACGGCGCGGAGCGCGGTCGTCACGAACGCGTAGCCCGCGCGCACGCTGCCGGAGAGCGTGCCGGAGACCTTCGAGCGTCCCCCCTGGCGGGGCGCGTGCGATACGGGAACCTCCGTAATGCGCGCGCCGGCGGCGGCCGCCTTCACGACCATTTCCACCGGCCAACCGAAGGCGCGGTCGCGCATTCCGAGCCTCTGGAGGAGCGGGACACGGATCGCGCGATAGGGCCCGATGTCGCTAAGCCTCACGCCGTAACGGTACGCGACCAACGCCGCGACGAGTCGCGTGCCGAGCGTCGCATGGAGCGGATGGTCGCCGGCGAACTGCCGCGCGCCCAGAACCAAGTCCGCCTGGCCGGCGGCGAGCGGCGCCACGACCCGGCCGAGCTCCTCAGGGTACTGGCTCCCGTCGCCGTCGAGGAACACGGCAACGTCCGCGTCGGGGCGGAGCGCGCTGACGCCGGCCCAGCACGCCGCGCCGTAGCCGCGCCGCGGCTCGCTGATCACCCGCGCCCCCGCGCCGGCGGCAATCGAGCCGGTGGCGTCGGTCGAGCCGTTGTCCACCACGATCACCTCGGCGACGGTCTCCCGCGGCACGCGGCGCAGGAGAGGCCCGATCGCCTCGGCCTCATTGAGGGCCGGAATGATCAGGGTCGCTTTCACCGTGGTCTCCTCAGGCCGGACCCAGCACCGTCGTGCAGGCGCTGCCCGTTTTCAAGAGCTCGCGCTCTGCCGCGGGAGCCCACTCGAGATCGACCTTCTCGCCTCGCACGAGCGGACAGTACGGATCGGCGAGCTCGACGCTCCCGGCGAGCTCGCGCCTGCCCGCGCAGCCTCCGTGACAGGTCGCGACGAATGGGCAGCTCCGGCAGACCTCCGGCACCAGGCGGACGCGCGCGAACTGGGGAGAGGCGAGCACACCGTCGGCACCCTGCGCGGGCAGGTCCTCGAGGCGCAGATCGGACTTGTTCCAGTACACGCACGGGACGATGTCGCCCTTCGGCGTGATGCGCACAGTCTGGCGGCCGCACCCCGAGCCGTTCTTGAACGGCGCGCCGAGCATGGCGTTGAGGATTGGCTCCGTCGTGCTGACCAGCCGCGCGGCCGCGAGCAGTCGTCGGAACCCGTCCCAGAACTCCTCGTAGGTGAGCGTGAACGCGTCGGTCTTGACCGGCTGGTAGACGTTGACGCGATAATTCGCGCTCGCGGTGAACGCGACCTTCGCGATCTCCGGGAGCCTGCGGAAGTTCGTTTTCATCATCACCGTCAGGACGGTGACGGTCACCCCGAGCCCCTGGGCGCGCTCGATCGCCGCCATGACGCGCTTCCAGTTCCCGCGGCCGCGGAAGGCGTCCTGCTCCGACTCGGTCGGGAAATCGATCGAGACCTCGACCTCGCGGAAGGCTCGGAGCGTCTCGTCCGACGAGCGCTCGATCGTGTAACCGTTGGAGGTGAGCGAGAGCTTCACGCCGCGCGCGGTGAGCGCTCTCACGATCTCGGCGTACTGCGGGTGGAGACCGTTCTCGCCCGTCCCGAGGTTAACCGAGCGCACCGGAAGGCACTCGCAGGCGGAGGCGACCTGCTCGAGTGAGAGTTGATCGACTCCCCCCGTGTCCCGGTAGCAGTGGGCGCACGCTAAGTCACAGGCGTTCGTAAGGCCGACGCCGAGGGACAAGCCCATAGTGGCACCTCCCGATACGTTGCCCATCATCAGAAGTTGTCAAACGGTTGTGAGATCTTCGCCACGCCAGGACTGAGCGGCGGACAGAGCCGCGTCTTGACCGCGCTCGGTCGCGGCGCCTTCGCCATGATCGCCAGGACGAACGTCGGCGTCATACTCGGCCTCCCCGGGCGGAGACGACGGTCGGGCAGGCACTCGAGAGCTTGGGGAGGTCCCGGCCTTCGGCGCGCTCCCAGTCGATCACGATGCGATCGCCGTGGGCAAATGGGCAATAGGGATGCGACGCATCGAATCGGCCGACCATCCTCGTCGGAGGGCGCCTCGATGCTGGGGCCGTTGGAGGTGATGCTGGGCCGGATTCCACGCGCCCAGAAGTAGCCCAGGATCGCGTGGTACTCGGGGTGCAGCCCGTTTTCGCCCACACCGAGATTCATCGACCGGATGGGGATACTTGTCGCAATCTGATCTCCCTGGACGGGAGACGGCTCACGACCATGTCGGGCCGGTAACAGTCGGCGAACCTGAGATCGCACTCGTTGGTGAGGCCCAGGCTGATCGAGAACGCCGTGCCAACGGGGGTCACTTCTCCATCACGAAGAGCAGCGGGTGGTGGACCAGGCGCTCGAGCGTAGAGCCGAGCCACTGCAGGGTGATCAGGCGAAGTCCACGCGACTCGAAGAGCGCGCGCCACTCCTCGGGACGTCTGAACGCGAGGGGCACGGTCATCACGCCGCCGTGCCGATAGCCGTTGAGGCGCCCGTCGAGCACGTCCAGCCAGAAGCGTTCGTGTGAGTTTCGGTAGACGGACTCGACCACGAGCAGGCGCGAGCGCGTGACCCGCACGGCCTCGTCCAGCACCGCCTCCGGCTCCTCGCAGTGATGGAGTGCCAGGGAGATCAGCGTCGTGTCGAACGAGCCGCCGCGGAAGGGCAGCCTGGCGCCGTCGTAGAGGACGTAGGGCTCGCGCGCCAGCTGGAACGGCCCGACGTCCACGGAACAGGACCATGCCGGCCTCAGCGCGCGAAGCGCCTCCGCCACCCAGCCTTCGCCCGCGCCCAGGTCGAGGAGCCTTCGCCCGCTGACGTACGGCGCGAGCGCGCGCGCCTCGCCGCGGGCATAGCATCTCAGGAAGGTCTGGAGGAGCCGCATCACGACGATTTGCCCCTGATCGACACGAGCAAGGCTCGCGCCTCCGGCGCGTCCTTGAGTGTCCAGTCGGCCGGATTTGTCGGGGCCTTCTCCCCGAGGACCGTCTGGAGCTCATGCGTCGCTTCGGCGATCCGTCCTTTCCTGATGAGCGTCTTACCGAGACCCACGCGGATGCCCGTAAACCTGGGATCCTGCTCGAGGCCCCGCCTGAACATCCGCTCGGCGCGGTCGAGGTCGCCGCCGAAGACGCCGGGCACCTCGTAGTAGACGTTCCCGGCGAGGGCATAGACGGCGGTGAACCCGGGATCGAGCTCGAGGATCGTGCGGATCTCTTCCTGGACGGTAGGTAGCAGTACGAGCGAGCGCAGGACGCCTTTGGTCTCCCCCCAGCGTGCGGTGTTCGTGGCAAACCAGAAGTGAGCGGCGACGTTCCTCGGTGCGCCCTCGATCGCACGCTTGGCGGCCTGCCGGCCCCGGTCGTACGTCTCGAGCTTCTGCTCTGCAGTCGTCGCGCGGATGTCGCCCCAGACGAAGCAGACGCGAGCAAGCGCGATAAGGGTGTCGACGTCAGGGGCTGTGCGGGCCGCCTGCTCGAGCCCCTCCCGGAGGGAGTCGAGGCGCGTCGGGTTCTCGTGGTACCGGGTCGCCACGACCTCGAGCTCAGCGATCTGCGGCAGTTCCCCCCAGGCGGGGCCGGACGCGCCGACCAACACCAGGGTGACGACGACCCGAAGCATCAGCCTGCCCTCGTCGACGCTGGCTCGGCGCGAAGGTCATCGGTCGCAAGGGCCTGGTCCACGAGCCGGTGCACCGCGTCAGTCGAGACCGTCGGGCACGCCACTCCGCAGCGCCCGAGTAGCCTCGCGGCGGTCGCGTCGTCGAAGCGTACGTCCTGGATCAGGTACGGGCGATACGGCTCGAGCGTCCGTGCTACCGCGCGCTCGAAGGGTGACGGATCCTCGAGTGGCTCGCGCCGAGCGTCGACGAGGGAAACGCCCCGGACGCCGACGCGCTCGGTGATCGTGCGGAGGACCGCGGCCTGGGTCGGCGCGTCCGGGACGACCAAGTGGAACGTCTCGCCGTGGCCCTCGGCGCGCTCGGCGAGCGCGACAAGGGCCGTCGCGACGTACTCCACAGGAACGATGTTGAACGGCGTGCTGGGCGCCGCGGCCACGCGGAGCGGAAGCGCCGCGCCGTCGGGCAGGCGCGCCAGGGCAGCGAGCATCCGGATGAAACCGAAGAAAAGATTGGAAGGGTGGCCGCCTGACGTCGTCGGCGCCGCGCCAACGACGACGCTCGGGCGGAAGACCCGGACGTCCACGCCGCGGCCGGTGCCCGCCGCCTGAATCGTTCGCTCTGCCTCAAGCTTGACGCGCTCGTAGGTATTGTGGAACGTTTGGCCCACATCGCCCTCACGCTCGAGGATCGTGCCCGTCCTGCGGCCGCACACGAACGCAGTCGACACCTGCGCCCAGCGGGCGAGCCGGCCTCCGGCGAGTCCCTGGAGCAGCCGGCACGGTCCGTGGATGTGCCCAGCGACGTAGGGCTCCATCGCTCCGGGCTCGAAGCGGGTGTCGCCCGCACAGTTGATGACTGTTTCGACCGTCGCGCGGAGGCGTCGCCAGTCCCGGCGGGCCAGGCCGCACTCGGGCGCTGCGAGGTCGCCGTCGACGACGTCGAGCTCCGTGGCCGCCGGCAGCTTCCCGATGGCTGTGACCACACGCTCGACTGCCGTCGCGTCATCGCGCCCACGCGCCAGCGCGGCGACGGGCCGACGCGCCGCGAGGAGTTGGCGAACGACCTGGCGCCCGATGAAGCCGGTGGCGCCGATGACGAGGACACTCACAGCCGGACCCGCCCGGGCCACGGCATTCCTGGCGTGCGATCGGCGGGGCCGCGCCAGCGCTCGGCGTACTGCTGTGTGTCCAGGCCGAGCGTGTGGAGCGCGAGCAGCCAGACGATGAAAAAAAAGGTGCGCCACGGCCCGCGGGCCAGAAAGCGACGGCCCGATGTGCGCAGGGGCTGGCGGACGAGGATGCTCCGGCCGCGGCGCTTGAGCCGCTGGGCGAAGTCGAGGTCCTCCAGGAGCCGGAGGTCACCATAGCCACCCAGTTCCCGAAAGACCGACGCCCGCACGAAGAGACCCTGATCGCCGTAGTAGTTGCGGGTCAGGCGGTAGCGGACGCGGTTGATGTACGTGATGAGCCTGAGGCTCCCTGATGGCTCCTCGAAGAGGTGCTCGAACGCACCGCCCACGGCGCCGGGATCGCTCAGCGCTTCCTCGATCAGCGTCAGCGCCGTCGACGGCGGGAACGAATCAGCATGCAGGAAGAACAGCACGTCACCGCGCGCGGCGGCGGCTCCGGCGTTCAAGAGCTCAGCGCGTGTTGAGCCGCCGGGCCACAGAAGCCGGGCCCGGCCGGCGACGGCACGTTGCGTGGCCTCCCGATCGCCGGCGGCGGCGACGATGACCTCGCTCTCGCCCAAGCCGGTCACGTGGGCGAGATGAGAGAGCGTACGCGCGAGGGCCTCGGCATCATTCCTCGCCGGGATGACGATCGACACGTGCGATGCATTGAGAACGCGAGGCCTCCCAGAGTACATGCATTGATAAGGACACAGCTCCCGGCCACAGCGATTCGCGCCGGCTGGATATCTTCGGTGCTGGGTTACACGAATCTTTTCGTCCGGCGCCTGTGTCTAATGACACGTGAGTCGGGGTGAGTTCGACGCGCCTCTTTAGACAGGACATCGAGCGAATTCTCCATGCCGCCGCGATCCTTGCGCTCATGGGCGCCATCGTCGTGCCCATCGGCTGGGGGTACGAGCAGCGCCACCAGGCGCGGACGTGGCGGCAGGCAGCCTGCACTTATCGACTCAGGGAGGTGGCGCGAGGCACGTCGTTCCTCGTCAACGTTGACCACCGGCGCGATGCCTGCGACACCCTTCGTCAGCTCGGTCTGGATCTCGAAACACGGCCATGAGCACCGCGGACTTTCCTGCTGCGAGTTCGTCATTCGGTGTCGCTCGAACTGAGATCAAGTCTGCCTCGGGACAACGATTTCTAGCCCAAGCGCGCTTGATGGTCGAGCCGTGTCTGTGGTGCTGGGAGATCCGGAACTCGGTTGACGGTGAGCTCATCACGAGCAGCTGGACCGACGAGTGGGTGGCCTACGATTCCTCAGAAGAGGCACTCCTCGCGGCGGAGGAACGGGTCGCTGAACTTGACCGGTTTGTTTGCCAGCACGACGTCGATGACCGATCGTGAGCGTCGCATCGATCGCCCGTCATGGCATGTCTGATCCTTGCGAGGCGCCGGAAGATTCGACGTCGACGTCACAACCGCCGCCACCATAGAGATTGAGACGGAGGGGGCGATCATCGGCGCTGCGGTCCCAGAAGTCCGGGCGCGGGTGCCAGCACTCCCGAGCGATGGACGGGGAGGTGGACGACCTCTCGCTGCTCAAGTGCCTGCGCGCTGGCGACTCCAGCGCGTTGGAGGTGCTCATGGGTCGGTACGCCGCGCGTGTCTACCGCCTCGCTCAGGGGATCACGCGCAGCGCGTCCGACGCCGAGGAGGTCGTGCAGGACGTGTTCATGACGATCTACCGCAAGGGCGACAGTTTCGAGGGGCGGTCGGCACTGGGGAGCTGGATCTACCGCGTGACGATCAACGCCGCGCTCAACAGACGCCGTGGCAAGCGGCAGGAAGTCGAGACCTCAATCGAAGAGAACCTCCCCGCGTACGTTGAGGACGGCCACCGCGCGGGCGATCGGACATACGTCCTCGCGGACTGGTCCCAGGATCCTGAGGCCGCGCTGCTCTCCGAGGAGACGCGGGGCCTCCTGAACCGCGCCATCGACAGCCTTCGCGACGACTACCGGGCGGTCCTCGTCCTGAGAGATGTCGAGGATCTACCCAACGCGGAGATCGCCGAGACGATCGGCGAATCGGTCGCATCGGTGAAGTCTCGGGTGCACAGGGCCCGCATGGCACTGCGAGAGCAGCTTACCCGTCACCTGGGCCCACGCGCATGACCTGCCGAGAGGCAATCGCGAAGCTTGCGGAGTACCTTGATGCCGAGCTCACGCCAGAGGTGCTCCAGGAGATAGACGCGCATCTCGAGATCTGTGCGCCTTGCCGCGCCTACGTCGCCACCTACCGGAAGACGACGGAGCTCGTGGCAAAGGTGCTTCGCGTGGAGCTGCCCGAGGACGTGAAGGCACGCCTCCGCGCGTTCCTCGTCGGTCACATTGCGCACACGAAGTGAATCCGGCGACGGGGGACGAGTGTCTCAATGAGGATGGGTCTGCGATGGCCAATGAGCTCGCGAACAGGGAGGGTGCCGGTGCCGCTACCACCTAGGGACTTCGGAAAGATCGGGCCAAATGAAGGCGAGCGTTTCCCCGATGTTCGGCTGCCGGACCAGATGGGGAGGATGGTCGATGTCCACGAGGCGCGCGCGGGACGGAAAGCCGTCGTCGTTTTCCACCGAAGCGCGGAGTGGTGACCGTTCTGCAAGACGCAGCTGGTCCAGCTGCAGCACGTCCATTCGGCGCTGGTTGCACAGCAGGTCGCGCTCTTCGCGATCAGCTACGATTCCGTCGAGGTCCTGCGCGCGTTCGCGGACAAGTACGCGATCGCCTACCCGTTGCTCTCTGATCAGGGGAGTCACGTTATGCGGCGCCTCGGTCTCCTCAACGATCGTGTGCGGGAAGACCATTCCTTCTACGGAATCGCGGCAAACGCGCGCCACGTAGACCTTCCGTATCCGGGCATCTTCGTGCTCGATGCCGCCGGCCTGATCACGCACAAGCAGTTCCACGAGAGCTACCGCGTGCGCGACACCGGAGTCGGGACCCTCACTCAGCTGCTCGGTTGGACGCCGCAACAGGGCGCCGAGGCCGCGACCGCGATCGAAGGCGTGCGGGTGTGCGCATGGCTGGATTCGCCCACCTATGCGTGGTTTCAGCGCCTGCAGCTCACTGTCGAGCTCGTCGTCGCGGCTGGGCTTCACGTGTACGGTAACCCCGCCGAGGAGGGGTATGTCCCGATCTCAGTCGAGGTGGCTCCGATCGCTGGGCTCGAGATCGGTCCGGCCGACTGGCCCGCGCCGCGTCGGCTTGCGATCGACGGGCTGGCTGAGAGGTTCTGGGTGCATGAAGGAACGATTCGCGGTTCCATTCCGTTGGTCTTTTCGGCGGCGCCAGGCGCGGGAGATCAAGTCGTTCGTGTCACCGTGACGTTTCAGGTGTGCAGCGATTCGTCGTGTCTCCCGCCGGCGTCCGTGACCTTCGCCTTGCCCGTCGGGGAGACCCCACTTGTCGATCGAGCGCTCCCGACCGCCAAGAGCTAGGCAGGCGCAAAGAACCGTGCGGGCACGCCGCCTGGGTGTCGCGGTCGGCGGCCCGGCACCGCCGGTGGAGGCACGGGCATGATGTCTGGGATCAAGGCGCTGACGTTCGATGTCGGAGGGACGATCCTCGACTGGCATCGAGGCCTGAGCCAGGCGTTCGCTGACACGGGAGGGGCGAATGCCGACTGGGCCGCGATCACCAACGAATATCGCCGGCGATCCCTTGGGGCCATGGTCGGGCAAGCCGCCCCGTCCTTCAACATCGATGACGTGCATCGCGACATGCTCGACACGGTGATTCAGGAGCATGACCTGTCGAAGTTCACGCAGGACGATCGAGAAGCGATCCGACGTACGTGGCATGAGCTCGACGCCTGGCCGGATGTTCCGGCAGCGCTCGCGCGCCTGCGATACAAGTACGCTGTCGTAGCCTTCACGATCTTGAGCACGTCGCTGATCGTCGACGTGTCCCGGCGCAACGGGCTCATCTGGGATTGCGTCGTTTCGTGCGAGATGATCGGCAACTACAAGCCGCGCCCGGAGGCCTATCGGACCTGCGCGAAGTGGTTAGGGTACCGACCGGACGAGCTCCTCATGGTCGCGTGCCACAACTTCGACCTGATGGCGGCACGTGAAGCGGGGTATCGGAGCGCCTTCGTGCAGCGTCCGGCGGAATGGGGGCCTGCCGGTCCCCCGGACCCGACGCCGAATCCCGCCCACGACGTCGTCGTGTCTGATTTCGCCGAGTTGGCTCGCCGGCTCGGCGCCTAGAACGGAGACGGGTCTGCCGCGGGGCTCAGCGGACGAGGCTGTTCCAAGGAAAGGAGACGTGTCATGGCTGACGACTTCGAGTACATCTCACACGCCCGCCTCGAGTATCACGAGGGCTACCGCCGCGCGTATCTCGGGGAGGTGCCCGAACCCGTCGTTTACGGAGTCCAGGGAGCGTTGCGCCAGTACTACGGCGCCAAGGAAGGGCCGCCGATCGCCTCGACACTCGACCACATCGTCGCCGCCGTCGCCGGCTGAATGTACGGGACACTGCGTGGCGCCCTGGCAGGGCGCAAGATCGCGTTCGATCGTGATTCCTTCACGGCGACCGTCGATGGGCGCATCTCCGGTATCGGCAAGACGATTCGGATCAAATCGATTCACGTCCACTACGACCTGGCTGTGCCAGCGGAGGCGCGGGAGGCGACCGAGCGCGCGCTTCGGCTCCATCCCGAGGGCTGTCCAGCACACCAGAGCGTGAAGGATGCCATCGTGATCACCTGGGATGCTGCGATCCGGATTGGCGACGAGACCATCACGCTTCGAGAGGGCACTACGCCGAGATCGTGAGCGCGCTCCGCGCTGCACGCGATGATTCCGAACGCCGCGCGGCGCGGGCGGTCAGCGCGCACGGCGCGAGCATTCGCCGCTGTAGGTCCTCGGGCACTGCGGGCGCCTCCCGGTCGGCGGCGGCCGACGCGGGATCATTCGGCACGATCCGTCGAATGAGCCTCCCCCCTTGGACATAACCTTGCGTCGTCACAATTGACGTCGGCCCTCGCGTCACGCCGAGGTGGGCGCGGGGGAGGTCACCAAGATTTGACACGGTGGTGACAACCCACGGCGAAACGGCTCGGACAATCGGAGCAGAGATACGGAAGCTCCATTCCTTCCAGGAGGCGGGTCTGCAGAGGTTCACGGGCTGGTTGCCGCGGGCGGTGGTGGTGGTGGCGCTCGGCATGTCCTTCGGGCTCGCAGGCGTCGTCGCTGGGGCGCGTGCCCAGAGCGACATGATGAAAAAGGACGGCATGAAGAAGGAGGAGATGGAGAAGGGCGACAAGATGAGGGAGAAAGGCGACGACACGATGATGAAGAGCGACGACAAAACGATGATGAAAAAGGACGATACGATGATGAAGGACGACAAGGCGATGGAAAAGAAGCCGTAGCCATGCTGCCGCGCCGACTGCTCGTTTGCTCTGTCCTGGCCGTGCTCGTCATGCTCGGGTTCGGCGAGGTGGCCGCCCAGTCCCTGCGGCGGCGAGCGAATGCGAGCCCGCCGTCTGCTCGACTGCGAGGCGACGCATCTCACCCGACGGCACCCACGCGGCTCAGCCCGGCTGGATGACGAGCGAGTCTGGGAACTCCGACGCCACCATCCGAGGGTCGGACACCGTCGGCCTTGCCCGATCCTGCGTAGGGAAATAGTCTTGTCAAGACTAAGGATCCAGCCTCTCATCTCCGAAACACTCCAGGGTCGAAACGATTGAACGTGGATCGTTGTGGCTCTCGCGCCGAGACGATCGCTGTAAGACCGTCTCGACCCCACCCGGTATGACCCAACCCGCTTGTCTGTAAGCCAGAGACTATCTAAGGCTCTAAACACCGCGAAACACCGAACAAGACCCCCCGATTCACGCGTTTTCGGGGCTGCCCAGTGTTCCTAACCCAGCGAAACGATTGAATGTTGATCGTTGTGGCTCCTCATGATGAGGGTCTATGCGATCGATTCCACGTCTCACAGTTGCGTTTCGCTCTCGGTCTTCGGGGTGGGATCAGTAGTGGGCGTTGTCATCAGCGACCGCCCCTCGGCCCACGGTCGTGCTTCAGCATGAACGCATCGAGGGTTAACGTCTGCGCCGGACACGAACCTCCTGGCAGAGTGCACACAGGGTAGACGGCCCGAATGAGCATGAACGGGCCTGCGACCGTGAACGGCAAGGGAGTAGCGCCGCAGTGCACACCCACCACCGGATCGAGGAGGCAGCCACCTTCTCCGTTGATGGCGACACCGGGAACAGAATCGCCAAACACTCCCGGCACGGTACTGAACTTCACGAAGATGTTCACGCCGATGCCCGTGGTCTTCCCGAGTAGTGCCATCTCGCGGATGAGGCGTACATCGACGGCGGGGAAGTCAATCGTAGCGCCCGGTGCTGCCAAGACGGCGCTGTCAGCAATCCTAACGATCGTCGCCTGGGCTGCCACTTTCGTCACTGATCCGAAGAACACGACGAGCAAGAAGATGATGAGCCTTGGCATCGTCGTAGTCCCTCCCTTCAGAACCACCACTAACGCGAAGGATCAACCGAATCAAGCCAATACTGATACCACCACCACGAGGAGGGCGTGGCGGGTCTGGGCCAGCGGCGGAGACGAGCGCGTCATCGGAGCAGAGCGACGACACCCGAACCACACGAAGAATGCCAACGCGACGACGCCGACAACGGTCAGGAACTCAACGATACGCCGACGTCTCTTCTCGCTGCGGACATCCTGCCGTTCTCGTTCAACCGTCCCTATCCATTGGAGTGCAGGCGGGTGGGTCGACCAAGCGAGTCCCTGAAGGGGGCACACCGAACAGGGCGCGGCACGGCGCCCACCCGCCGACGCGAGTTTATCGTGTCGGGCGTCTGGGTCAGAAACTTCACGGCCGGAGGGAGTAGTGGCGAGGTCGCCCGTGCTGCCCGTGAGGCCAGCGGGCAGATCAAGTTGGGCAGGATCGACGGCTGGCGGAGAATCGCCGCGATGCCAGGCACCATACGACGGTGGCCGCATCATGGTCATACTCGGTGCAGTCGCGGCCTCCTGTCCCGCGCCGAATGGCGGGGAATAGTGGTGTAACGAAACTTCTGAGGACGCTTGGAGCTGTTCATCTTCGGACGTTTTCATGCGCGCCCTGGAGACGAGAGCGCCGTGGAAGAGGCGCTCCGCGACGTCGTTGGTCCGTCCCGTGAGGAAGCTGGCTGCCTGAGCATTCAGGCGTTCCGCTCGCCCCGTGACCCGCGCCTTTTCTACATCCATTCACGCTGGGTAGACGAAGCGGCATTCGATCATCACGCCGGCCTGCCGCATACGGTGCGTTTCATCGAACGGGTGCAGGCTCTGATCGATCACCCGCTCGATGTGACGCGGGCTAGGCTCGTCGGGTGATCTTGCGCGTAGCGCGCTATACGCGGGGCTGCTGAGCAACCTTGCGTGATGGAATGTGACGACCGATGGCGGGGAAGGACCGGAAGAAGACACTCGATTTCAACATCAAGAGACGAATGTACTCGAGGTCCAGCCACGCGCGATCAAACGCAACTTCGACCAGAGGCTGCGAAGCGGGGCCGCTTGACGCCGAGCAGATAGGGTAGGTAGGCTCCGGCAGATCACACCCAGGTTCTCGCGCGTCCGGGCTTCTGCGCATCCGGCCGGGCCTGATCCCGCTGGCCGCGGCGGGGCTGGTGATCATCATGATCGGAGCGACGATCGTCATGTGCGCTGGCGGTATGGTCGCGGTGGCGCTCATGAACCTGGTCGTGACGCTCCTCGCTGCGTTCGTCGCCTACGGCCGCTGGCGGCTGGCGCCGTATCGCGACTCGTCCCGCCCGGCGGTACTCC
>WNFO01003713.1_pt1 | contig 13046 bp, 13 predicted proteins | sample 5400251 | NCBI WGS metagenome assembly WNFO01 (sample SAMN13153354, study PRJNA577476) | soil metagenome | isolation source: 100 cm saprolite under Madrone tree | place: USA:California | collected 2016-06-14 | reverse complement strand
TGATCTTAACCGCGCCGAGCGCTAGTAAGACCTTCGCCTTTCCCGCCGGGTCACTGGCAGCTTGCAAATATCTCCCGAACGCTTCTTCGGCTTCAGGGAAATTTTTTAGCTTTGTGGCCGCGTCCCCAAGATAAAACAGAAAATCGCCGAACAAATCATGACGCTGCAACCGGAGGGGCGCGTGAATGCAGAAGCGCGTTTGCTCGCGGGCGAAGTCCAGTTGGAGCGCGGAAATTTCGATGACGCCGGCAAAGCGTTTAAAGGCGTCGCTCTCCTTTACGATGATCCGGCCATCACTCCTCGCGCGCTGGACAAGGCTGCGCTGGCGTATCGGCAAGCCGGCAACACCCAGGAAGCAGATCGCCTCTCGCGCGAGTTGCGCGAGCGCTATCCGAATTACGCCGATGGGTAAACGGACAAGGAGTGACGGCTGCCCAGCCGTCAGTTCTTTGTAGTGGACGCCTGCCCAAGCCGTCCTTCCTTGGGAACAATTGCAATTCCCCAGGGTCCATCACCGACTTTGATCCGGCGCAGTTCCTTGCGCGATTTTATATCGACAACGGAGACGTCGTTTGAAGCGCCGTTTGCGGTGTAGAGCTTCGATCCGCTCGGTTCGAGCGCGATTCCCCAGGCGCGATTTCCAACTGGAATTGTTGTCGCTAATTCGTTCTTCTGCGTGTCGATGATCGCAACTGCGTTTCCGCGCCCCGTTGAGACGTAAAGCTCTTTGCCGTCGTTGGAAACGGCGGTGCCCATTGGCAGCGAACCCGTTGGCAATTGGATTTTTGTTAACAATTTGTGCGAATTCGCATCGATCACGGCAATGTAGCCACCGTTCTCACAGGCGGCATAAGCACGCGAGCCGTTGGGTAGAAATGCAACGGAACGGGGTCGGCCGCCGGTATCGATTTTTGCGATCACACGTTGTTGATCTGGATCGATCGCGAACACCTCGCCTTTTTCCTCGCAGGTCACATACACTTCGCCGCTCGCCGGGTTAACCCCCATTCCTTCCGGCTCTTCAGACACCTTTATTTTCCCGTGAGATTGTCCCGAACTGAGATCAACAATCGAGGCGCTGGCATCGTCTTCATTCGCGATAAAGGCGAATTTTCCATCTTTGCTAATCGCGAATTGCTCAGGATCTGACCCGATATGCCAGCGATCGATCAACTTACCCGTTGCTGCATCGATTACACCAAGACCATCAGCGCGTTTATCGGCGGGCGCGCGATTTTCATCCACACCCGGCGCCATTCGCGGGGAACCGCTTAACGTCACGAAAACGCGCTTCCCATCCAGCGCGGCGTGAATGCCACGCGGACGTTTACCTACTGGAAAAGTTGCGACCACGCTGTCGCTCGTACCGTCAATCACGGTGATGTCGCCTGAGCGCTCGTTGCTAACGAACACGAGGTAGTTTGCTGGTTCACCGCGGCTCAGAATTGCGCCTGCGACAAGGAGGTAAAGGACAAACAAGCGACGCATGGGGGATGCGTACATCTCAATTCGGTCTCGATCAAGGTCGTGTGGTCGTCACCGCTGCTTTCCCATTGGCCGTTTATTTCGCCTCTCCCTTCCCAAGGAAGAGGGTAGGGTGAGGGTTTCCGGCCTTCACTTCGGTAGAGTTGCAAAACCCCTCACCTCAATCCTCTCCCCTTTCCCAAGGGGAGAGGCGGGCAGAAACGCGTTGAATGTTGAGCGTTGAGCGTTGAGCGTTGACTGTGATCCCGCACGATAAACTCTTCATTCCCGGTCCCGTTGAAGTGTCAGAAAAAACGTGGGCGGCGTTCACGCGCCCGTTGATTGGACATCGCAGCGAAGATTTTAAAAATCTTTACCGCGCGATTCATCTGGGGCTTCAGAGACTGTTCGGAACAAAACAGCCTGTGTTTCTTTCCACATCTTCGGCGTGGGGAGTGATGGAAGCTTCAATCCGGAACATGGTCGATCACGGCGTGCTTTGCTGCATGTGCGGCGCGTTCTCAGATAAATGGTTCGATGTCGCGAAGCGCTGCGGCAAAAACGCCGAGCCGCTCCAGGTCGATTGGGGAAAACATATTGATCAGAAGGATGTCGATCGACAGTTGGCGACCGGCAAATTCGACACCGTCACATTGACCCACAGTGAAACGTCGACCGGTGTCATGAATCCGCTGGAGGAAATCTGCTCTGTTCTCGCCAAGTATCCTGACGTCGCGCTCATCGTTGATACCGTTTCGTCGTTTTCCGGAGTAAAAATCGACATGGACGCGCTCGGCATCGACGTGATGCTGACCGGCGCTCAAAAAGCGCTCGCGCTGCCCCCCGGTTTTTCGTTGCTTTCCGTCTCTGAAAAAGGATTCGCGCGCGCGGAAAAGATTCCAAATCGCGGATTCTATTTCGACTTCCTCGAGTTCAGGAAAGAGCAGGCTCAATGGATGACGCCTAGCACGCCTAGTATCGGGCACATACACGCGCTCCAATTCAAGCTCGATGAGATTTTCGAAGAAGGTTTGGAGGAGCGCTTCGCTCGGCACGCGCGCACGAACGCGCTGGTGCACGATTGGGTGCGCAGTGCCGGGTTTGATTTCTTCGCCGAGGAAGGATTCCGGTCAAAGACACTAACCTGCGTGAAAAACAACAAGGGCATCGACGTGCTGGAGTTCGCGAGGAAGCTTCGCGAGAAACATCATCTGGTAATCGATCCCGGTTACGGCAAGATTCGCGGCCAAACTTTTCGGCTTTCAAATATGGGCGATGAAACCGAGCAGACCGTCTCGCATTTGCTGGCGTGTCTCGACGATGTTCTGTAGGAGAAGCTGTCAGCTTCCCCTACAAAGGCCTCTTTATGCCTGCGATTAAAGCTTCCAGATTGACCAAGGTTTATCGCACGTACCGCAAAGAGCGCGGGCTCTGGGGTTCGATCAAAGGACTCGTAAGGCGGCGGTACGATGAAACGCGAGCGGCAGATGAAGTCTCGTTTCAAATCGAGCAAGGCGAGTTTGTCGGGTTTCTCGGCCCAAACGGTGCTGGGAAAACTACTGTGCTCAAGATGCTTTCCGGGTTGCTAAACCCAACCTCGGGTGACGCCCGCGTGCTCGGTTTTGTTCCGTGGGAAAGGCGCAACGAGATGAAGCGCCAGTTCAGTTTACTCATGGGACAAAAGAATGCGCTCTGGTGGGACCTACCCGCTCAGGAATCGCTCGAACTCAATCGCGCGATTTACGGAATCGACCGGGACCGATTCGAAAAGGTCGTAAATGGATTATCGGAACTTTTGGAAGTGCGAGACAAAATGAACGTGATGGTGCGCGAACTTTCTCTGGGCGAGCGAATGAAAATGGAATTGATCGCTGCGCTCATTCACGAGCCGCGGGTACTTTTTCTCGATGAGCCGACGATTGGGTTGGATGTAGTCAGTCAAAAACGAGTGCGCGAGTTTCTGCGCCTCTACAATGAGGAACACCACATCGTCACATTGCTAACCAGCCATTACATGCAAGACATCGAAGAGCTTTGCCATCGCGTGCTTGTGATCGATCATGGCAAAATCTTTTTCGACGGTCCGCTGGAAGAGATCGTCGATCGCTTTTCAGGATATAAAATCCTGAGCCTTACTTTTGAAAAAGAAGCGGCGCGCGACCTCTCCGAGTTTGGTGAAGTGACAGAACAAACGCTCGTTTCAGTACAGCTAAGAGTTCCACGCGCAAAAGTCACGGAAACCTGCCGGCAATTACTCGAAGCATGTGACGTTAGCGACATCAACGTCCAGGAAGTGCCTGTAGAAGAGGTGATCCGCCAGTTGTTCGGCGAACGACACGAGATTCACGCCTCCGCCGAAGCCGCCGCTACCGAAGCAGCACACGTCAGTTAGGCAGCTTGTCATTCTGAGCGAAGCGAAGAATCTCAGATCATTTCCCGAAACGCGCTCACCAGACAAAAATCAGAGATGTTTCGCTTCGCTCAACATGACAGGGCGAAACTCGGTAGCACACTCTCCTCCATAGCATCGGCAAAAGTCGGATACCGGGGTGTCCAGCCCAAGCGACGCAGCTTTGTGTTGCTTACCCGCTTATTGCTGTCGCCCCGTTTGCGCGGTCCTTTTGATTTCCCAATCGGCGGCAGTGGACGATTCAGCCTCTGCGTGAGCCAGCGGTAGCATTCGCTTTGCAGAATCGGCTGATCGTCCACCACATTGTAAACCGGAGCAGGCGGCCCCTCTCGACTGAGCAATAAGAAAAGTGCCGACGCGATATCGTCCCGGTGCACTTGATTAACGAAGCGATCGTTTTTCGAATCGATGATCGCCGTGCCTTCAAGGAATTTGCTCAACAAAGCAGACCGTCCCGGTCCATAGATTCCAGCGAGTCGTGCGACGATGCCACCGGAGTTGAGCACTACCCCCTCGGCTTCAAGAACGATGCGGCTCGTCTCGCGCAGTGGTTTTGTCTCCCTCTCTTCTGTAACCCACGAGCCATCGCGTTGCGCGTACACACTCGTGCTGCTCGTAAAGAGAAGTTTTGATGCTGGAAACCTTTCGAGGAGATTGCGTGCGCCATCGAGGTAAATTCGACGATACGTTTCGGCATCACCGCCACGCGAACTGGCGCAGTGGATTACTGCGTCGAACATTCCTGCGGATTCAGTGACCCGAGCGCGTTGTGAGATATCGAGTTTACGTATCGGATACTGCTTGGCTCGGAGTGTCGCTGCGGACTGTGCAGCACGAGTCCAGCCTTCCACACCCCAGCCGGCAGTATGGAACAAATCGGCCGCGGCTTGCCCAACATAACCACACCCAGCGATCAAGATTCGCGGCATGGCTTCAGACGCTCACGTTGCCGCACTGGCGATTTCAATTTCTTCGAAGATATTTTTTTGGAAGGCGCGGACTTGCTTGAGACGAATCAGCTCGAGGAGCGCTAGAAACGTCACCACTACTTCCACGCGTGATACGACAGCTCCAAACAAATCAGAAAAACGGAGCGGAGCGCCAGTCCCGACCCGCCGCAAAATCATGTCGATCTTCTCCGAAACGCTAAAACGTTCGCCAAAAATCTCCTGCACCTCCTGTCGGGCCTCGATCCTTTTGATTACCGTTTGGAAGGCGTTGATGAGTTGAAAAATCCCAACTTCTCCAAGGCGCAGCGGTTCTTGCAGAGCTGAGGATGATGCAGCCTCTCGCGCGAACATCCGCTCCTGTTGCAGCTCGCGGAGATGCAATTCAGTTGCTGCTTCCTTGAACTTCTTATACTCGATCAGTTGCCGGATTAGCTCCCAGCGGGGATCCTCTTCCCCGGCGTCTTCTTCGGGCGGCTGCTGCTCGAGCGGCAACAGGCTGCGGCTCTTCAGGTAAATTAAGTTTGCGGCCATCACGATAAATTCACCGGCCAGTTCGATATTCAGCTCTTTGAACGCTTGAAGATACTCGAGGTACTGGCTGGTGATGCGTTCAAGCGAAATATCGTAGATGTCGATCTCATCCTGTTTGATCAGGTAGAGGAGCAGATCCAGCGGTCCTTCGAAAACCTCCAGCTTGACCTTGTAATCGGTTTCCATGTGTCGCGTCCGAGTTTAGGCGACCGCACGTCAAAGTAAATCGTGCGGCCAGAAGCAGTCACGCGTACGCGGCGCAACCGTTGCACGTGTCCCTGCCACTCTGGTTACTCGGGAATTTTTCGATGGATCCAAACGCTGTTCACGAGCCCGAGACCAAACATGATCATTAGCACAAAAGAACCGCTGTAACTGATCAGTGGCAGCGGAACACCGGTGATCGGCAGCAGCGCGATCGTCATTCCCATGTTTTGGAAAATGTGCGTGAAGATAAGAGCGGTGATCCCCACAACGAGAAGCAGGCCCAATTGATCTCCGGCTAAGAACGCAACAAAAAGACACGTCACCAAGAGGAGGGCGAATCCACAAATGAGAAGTACTCCACCGACGAATCCCCATTGCTCTCCGATGGCGGAGAAAATGTAGTCGTTGTGCACAGCAGTAGCGGGAAGAAAGCCAAGTTCGATCTGCGTGTTTGGCGCTTTGAATCCCTTGCCGGACCAACCGCCTGAGCCGATGGCGATGAGAGATTGATTAATGGCCCATGCAGAACCCTGTTTGTCGATGTCAGGGTGAGTAAAAGCGGTGATCCGCTGTTGCTGATATGGCTTAAGCCCGAAATTGATCGCTATCGGAATAAAGGCGATTGCGATGAGAATGACGCAAATCAAATAGCGCAACGGCATTCCGCCGACGAACCACAACGCGAGGAGCACCGGAATCCAAATGATGACCTCGCCCAGGTCGGGCTGCATCAGGATGAGCAGGCAGGGTGCCCCCGCAATCGCTCCCGAGAGCAGCAACCGCAGCATCGGATGCATCTCGCGAAATTGAGTTAAGAATATCGCCAAAACCATGATCCCGGCGACAACTGCGAGCTGCGCGGGTTGAAAATTGATCGGCCCCAAATGCAGCCAGCTACGCGCCCCGTAAACTTTGGTGCCGATAAACTTCGTCAGGATCAGAAAGACGATGCCCGCCAGGTACATCGGCAACGCGCCCCAGCGGATCCAACGGTAGTGGATCAAACTGGTCACTATGAACGCAAAGACACCGACGGCCACCCAATTCGCCTGTTTTCGCCAGAAATCAGCTGCGTACGGATCAGTGCGCGAGGAAGTCGCGCTGTAGATTGCGACGACACCAAAAACGGCCAACGCAAGCATCGTCAGCAATAGAAGCCAGTTTTGGCCAAGCAACTTTCGCAGAAAAGGCGACATGAGTCTTTGGTTTCAGCAGGAAACTAGAGTGATTATACGCAATTTGCGATGCTGGTAAAACCTGCAACTCCAACGCTGGAGCCCAAGGATTTGCCAGCAGACGTTTGAGCGCCGATAACGGTAAGCTTCTGAATTGTCAACACTTCCTCTGCCTGCGGCGATCGCGGGTTGAAAACTTGGTGTGCGGGTTCCAGTTAATTGGCTGCAGATAAGTAGCTTACAACAATTTTCGCACAAAGATGCCGCTGTGCTTGTCTCCAGATTAGAGACTACTAAATTAGCCTCCACTTCCTTGCTTTTAGAGAATCCCAATGGCCAAGAAGAAGAAAAAAACCAAACGCAAGCTTGCGCATCCAAAGTTGCCGATGCAGCGGCACCTGAATTTGCGTCATGAAGGAACGCATTTCGATCTGCGCCCGGTCTTTGACGATTTGAATAAACAATATTTTCGCGGGCGTCTGCGCCGTTACAAAGTGATGTGGGGCCGCCGGCGAAAGCATCGGCCAAGAGAAAATTTTATCTTCGGCACAATCCAGGAGGAAGACCGGGTGATTCGGATCAATCCTGCGCTGGACCAGCCGTTCGTGCCGCCCTGGTTTTTGCGCTATGTGCTCTATCACGAGATGCTGCACTCGGTTGTGCCGGATGAAACGCTATCGCGCAACCGCCGGCGAGTGCACACCGAGGAATTCAACCGCCGCGAGCGCGAATTTCGCCATTACCGCAGGGCGCGCCGCTGGGAAGAAGAGAATCTGTCGCGTTTTCTGCGCTGAATCGCGCCTTTAGTGCGTTTGACTGACCGGCGCCGGGGAGACTCTTTCAGACGGCGACGGCGCCATCGCTACGTTCTTTTTGATCAGGTACCAAAGCGTCGTCGCGAGCAACAGGGAGATCAACTTCGCGCGCCAGTTTTTCAGAATCAGTCTCTTCATATTTGCTATGTAACAAAATTTCCGCGATCCGTTGACGAAACGTCTCCGGTGTGAAATTGCGCTCGATTCGCCGCCGATGGCAAATGGAAATACTGCCCGTCTCTTCGGAGACGACCACGGCCACGGCATCCGATTCCTCGGTGATCCCCAGCCCCGCGCGATGACGTAATCCCAGGCTGCGATCCAATGTTTCGCGCTGACTCACAGGAAAAATGCATGCTGCGGCTGCGATTCGCCCATTACGGATGATCACTCCGCCATCGTGCAGCGCGGCTTTTGGATGAAAGATGGTCAGGATCAACTCGACAGAAAACTCGCCGTCAATGACCACGCCTGTTTCTTCGTATACGCGAATCGATGTGTCCCGCTCGATGGCGATGAGTGCGCCGAATTGTTTATTTGCCAGTTGTGTCACCGCCTCCGCCAGATCATGGACAGTTTCCCGTTTCTCGCTGGTGAGCGAGAAAATCGGATGCCCACCGAGCGCTGCCAAGCCACGCCGCAGCTCTGGCTGAAAAATCACTACCAACGCGACTGCAAGGAAAACCGAGAAGCTTCGTACGATCCAGCCGATCACAACCAAATTAAGCAGCGTCGAAATTAACGTCAGCGTTAAGAAAACGATCGCCAGGCCGGTGAGCACTTTCGCGCCCCGGGTTCCGCGAAAATAAAGATAGCCGTAGTAGATCGCTACGCTCAGCAGAAGGATTTCGACCAGACTGCGCCAGCCTCTAAACCAAAGATCGATGAGTTGATGAATCATTCTGTCCTCCCAAGGATCGCTTCCGTTACGCGCAAGGCACTCACATTTTCTTTGACATCGTGAACCCGGAACACGTCTGCGCCACGAGCGCGTAAAAGCGAAGTCAACGCGATCGCAGGTGCCAGGCGGTCCTTCATCTCTTTCGAATTAGCTAGCTTCGCCAGAAACGACTTGCGCGAAACGCCGATCACCAGTGGTCGATCATGCGCGCGAAGCCGCTCAAGCTGCGCGAGCAAGTCCACGTTGTGATCGAGCGTTTTCCCGAAACCAATTCCCGGATCAAACGCAATCGCCATGGGCTCAATGTTACAAACTATGGCGCGCGCATATTGTTGTCGAAAAAAATCAGCAACTTCTGAAACAACGTCTTCATATTGCGGCCGGTTCTGCATCGTGCGGGGAATTCCTTGCATATGCATGATGACGAAAGCCGATTTCGTTTCTGCAATCAGCGACAGCATTCCTTCGTCCCCGCGCCCGCCGGTGACGTCGTTCACGATCGCGGCGCCTGCGTCAATCGCCGCGCGCGCCACGTCAGCTTTCCAAGTGTCGATTGAAATCGGAACCTCGATCTTCGCTCGTAATTTTTCGATCACCGGAATGACGCGACGCAGTTCCTCCTCAGCAGCGACAGATTCAGCACCGGGTCGCGTTGATTCACCGCCGACATCGATGATGTCAGCGCCCTCTGCGGCCATTCGCAGGCCGTGCTCTATTGCTTTCTCCACGGCAAAAAATTTCCCGCCATCGGAAAACGAATCTGGAGTCACGTTCAACACGCCTATGATCAAACTCTGCCGGGAAACGTTGAAAACGCGGTCCCCAACTTTCCAGATCCTCTCGCGCATCACAACTGAGACTAATTCAAATGCGCGATTATTCGAACTGTTGTCGCTTCGCTATGCGAAGCGCGGCCCAGATCGCATGCAGTCGGCGATCATAGACCGCCGCTACAGTTATTTCTTGCGCGAATAGCGACCCATCAATTCGCCCTGCGCAATCACATGACCTTTCATTGCAGCATCCAGCTGACCTCGCTTAGCGCCGGAAGGTAAATCCAACTCGCGATCCAAGGCGAAAATCTTGAAATAATACCGATGCGTGCCAGAAGGCGGACATGGTCCGCCGTAGCCCGATTTGCCAAAGTCGTTTGTTCCTTGTACCCCCTTTGGTGGACTTCCTTCCGCAATGGTGCTGGTCTGCGGAGAGATGTTCCAAGCCGTCCAATGCGTGAACAGCCCGCTCGGTGCGTCCGGATCATCGACGATCAGGACAAGGCTTTTCGCTCCGGAAGGAACGTCCGCGATCTGCAAAGGCGGGCTGGTGTCGGCGCCGTCGCATGAGAATTTTGATGGAATGTTCCCACCTTCCTGGAAAGCAGAACTTGTGATTTTCATCTTAGCTCCTCCTGCAGCGAATGAAGCGATCGCCGCCAGAAAAATCGCCCATGCACCGGCAACAATCGCCTTTCGCATAATTAGACCTCCGGTTGAAATCGCGTTAAGTCGACGAACCTGACCATATTGTTTCGCCCAAATGGCTGCAAACGGACGTAAGATTCGAGAACAAGTTCTGGCCCTCCTGGACCGGAAAGGTTACCGGCCACTTAACAGAATTGACATCGCTCGAGAACTTGGCTTGACCGGCACGCAACGAAATGCGTTGCGGAAAACCTTACGTGAACTCGAGCGTGCGGGCGCAATCGCGCGCATCCGCAAGAACCGGTATGTTCTGCCGGCTGAGGCGGACCTTGTAGCCGGCAAATTGTCGATTCATCAGGCCGGCTACGGATTTCTTATTCCTGAAACGCCGGGCGAGCCGGACATTTTCGTCGCAGCGGAGAATATTGGAACAGCCATGCACGGCGACCGCGTGGTTGCGCGTATATCGCGCGATAGCCCTGATGACCGCATCAAGGGACGTCGCGAAGGACGTGTGATTCGAATCCTGGAGCGCGCTCACGATACGATCGTCGGGACACTCCAGCGGTCGCCGAATTTTTACTATGTCGTGCCAGATGATCCGCGGTTTGTGCATGATGTTTACGTTCGCCCTGTAGCGGCGGTCTATGATCGCCGGGGACGAGGGGCACCGAAAGAGGATCGTCGGTCACAGACCGCCGCTACAGTTGGCGATAAAGTCGTGGTTCGCCTGGATGCGTGGGAGTCGCGCCACGTCAATCCCGAAGGGGAAATCATCGAAGTGCTCGGGCCGGCGACAGCGCCGGGCATCGACATGCTCTCGATCATTCGCAAGTATCATCTGCCTGCAGAATTTCCGAAGGACGTTTTGGAACAGGCAGAGCGGATTTCGGAACAAGTCGATGCAAGACAGCTCGAAGAACGCGAAGACTTGCGCAAAGAATTCATCGTCACGATCGATCCCGATGACGCGCGCGATTTCGATGACGCGATCCAAGTTGAGAAGAACAAGAGTGGTTGGCAGCTTGGCGTGCACATCGCCGATGTCGCAGCCTACGTGGAACCGGGGAGCGCGTTGGATCGCGAAGCGCGCCGGCGCGGAAACAGCGTTTATCTGCCCGACCGCGTAATCCCGATGTTGCCGGAGCGCTTGAGCAACGGCGTTTGCAGTCTCAACCCGGGAGTCGATCGGCTAACACACTCAGTGTTTATTCATTTCGATAAACATGGAGTGGTGAAAAACGCGCGCTTTGCGCACAGCGTGATTCGCAGCGCACACCGCCTTACCTATAAACAAGCTTACGCAATCCTGAAATCCCCGGCGCGCGATCAATTGGGCGAACGGCTGAATCTTGCGTGGGAACTTGCTTCGTTACTGCGAAGGAAACGGTTCGAGCATGGCGCGCTCGATCTCGATTTCCCAGAAGTAAAAGTCTGGGTCGATGGACAGGGCCATCCAGTAAGATTGGAGCGCGTTGAAAACGATGAATCGCACCAGCTCATCGAAGAATTCATGCTGGCAGCAAACGAGGCTGTAGCGCGTGAGCTTAAGAAACGGGCGATTCCCACCATCTATCGCGTTCACGAAAATCCAGATCTAGAAAAATTGGCGGAGTATCGAGAATTCGTTCTCAGCTTTAATTACAAAGTTGGCGATCTGACTCACCGCGCTGAATTGCAGCGATTGCTTGGGGCAATTGCCGGCAAACCGGAAGAGCAAGCTCTGAAGGTTGCGCTGCTCAAGAGTTTGAAACGCGCACGCTATTCGCCGCAGCCGCTCGGTCATTACGGCTTGGCTAAGCCGAATTATTTGCATTTCACCAGTCCGATCCGGCGTTATGCCGATCTGGTGGTGCATCGCGCACTTGGTAGGGATCCCGCAGGTGCGGGAGGCCGTCCGGCGCGCTCAGTGCGCGCGCCCTACCGCGCTGACATGGGCGAAATCGCTTCCATCGCCGAACACATTTCAGCCACCGAACGGAACGCCGCAGATGCGGAGAACGACGCCGCCCAAATCAAGAAGCTGGAGTTTTTTCAACGGCAACTCGACCAACGCAATCCGCAGATTTTTCGCGCCGCTATTGTCGATGTCCGCAACTACGGACTGATGATGGAATTGCCGGATGCCCTGATTACCGGGCTTGTCCATGTCTCCTCGCTGACGGACGACTTCTATTTGTTTGAGCCTGCTCGGCGGCAGCTCATTGGCAGACGCTCGCGCAAACGATTTAAGATCGGCGACGAGGTATCCGTGTTCGTCGCTCGGGTTGACACCTTCAAACGGCAGGTGGATTTCGCAATTGCGCTACCCTCGCAAGCGCCGAGGAAAGATTCGCGAGCCGGACGTCGAAAGCAGTTTTCGCCGCGCTGACCCTGAATTCATTTTCAGTTATGGCGGACAAACTGAGCAAACAGCCCGAGAACTTGCCCGGGGAGTGGTATGTGGACACGAGCTGTGCATTGTGCCGACTCTGTCTCGAAGAAGCGCCAAATCTTATCACCTACACTCGCGACGAAACTGCTGTTCATTTTTCTAAACAGCCCGAAACACCCGACGAAATTGACGCTGCACAACGCGCCATGGAAGTCTGTCCCACGCTCGCAATCGGAAATGACGGCTAAACATTTGCGACTCCCGGGCGATGTCGTCTTTTGTCATGTCGAGCGGAGCCGAGACATCTCTCAAAGTTGAACACCAGATCGCATAACAGTAGGAGATTCCTCGACTACGCTCCGCTTCGCTCGGAATGACAAGTCGTTAGATTTGGCAGCGACCATAGACTGGTGTAAACAAGGCGCTTAATTTTCTTTATGACTGCCGAAGCCACCACTACCGCTACTGCTGCCGCTGCCGTTGGTCCGCCACGCTACACACGGGCAAATCCCTTTCCTGCTCGCATGGTCGTGAATCGCCGCCTCAGCGGTCCGGAGTCTGCGAAGGACACGCGCCATTTCGAGCTCGATCTAACGGGATGGGGGTTGACCTTTGAAGTGGGCGATTCTTTAGCTGTTTACGCAACGAACGATCCAGAGTTGGTCGATGAAATCATCCGTACGCTCGGCGCGACCGGCGATGAACAAGTCCCGCGGCCGAAAGGAGAACCGACGACATTGCGCGAAGCGCTGCTGCGCGATTACAGCATCACGCAGCCAACGCCGAAGTTTTTGAGGG
>WNFO01003976.1_pt1 | contig 13049 bp, 14 predicted proteins | sample 5400251 | NCBI WGS metagenome assembly WNFO01 (sample SAMN13153354, study PRJNA577476) | soil metagenome | isolation source: 100 cm saprolite under Madrone tree | place: USA:California | collected 2016-06-14 | reverse complement strand
AAAGGCCGATCTCGGTCACAGCGAACAAGGACTTGCCGCGCGCTTTAGCCCGGCAAGTCCCGCGATGGCATCAAGCGGCGATGAATTCATTCCATTTGCGTACCATGTAATCGTTCTCGTCCATGACAGCGTTCCAACAGGCAACCGCGCCCATCCGGTCGTCATAGGAGCCGCCGTCACGCTTGGCGCCGGCTTTCTCGAGGATGGTGCCGTCGGGTGCCTTGATATCTCCGACGGCTGCCTTGCCTTCCATCCAGTAGCCCCATTCGTCGGGCGTCATGTTGGCTTTGGCGGTGGAGAGCACGGCGGAATAATAGCCCTGGCGGTTGAGATAGGCGCCGGCCCAGCCTGACAAATACCAGTTCACGAATTCATAGGCCCAGTCGAGTTTCGGTCCTGAAACCGCCTTCGACACGCAGAACCCCGACGCCCACGAGCGATAGCCTTCCTTGAGCGGCTGGAATGTGCATGCAATTCCCATGGAGCGCACTTTTGTGACCGCAGGGGACCACATCGACTGGATGACGGTTTCGCCTGACGCCATCAGGTTGACGGATTCGTTGAAATCCTTCCAGAACGCGCGGAACTGGCCGGCCTTCTTGGCTTCAGTCATGATCTTCATGGTGAGATCAATCTCGGCCTTCGTCATGTTGCCCTTGTCGGCATATTTGTGCTGGCCGCTGGCTTCGACCACCATCGCCGCATCCATGATGCCGATCGACGGAATGTTGAGGATCGAGGCCTTGCCCTTGAATTCGGGATTGAGCAGTTCGGTCCACGATTCAATTGGCCGCTTGATCAGATCGGGCCGGATGCCGAGCGTATCGGCATTGTAGACCGTCGGGATCAGCGTCACGAATTCGGTTGGCGTGGTCGAGAACTTCTTGGAGTTCGGCCCCTCGAGATAAAGCACCTTCCATGGCGCGGTGCCCTGATCTCCGATTTTCTTGCCGTTTGGCAACTGACCCTTCGTGAAGACGGGGGTGATGTTGTCAAACTCCTTGATCTTCTTGGCGTCGAGCGCGAAAATATTGCCAGACGGCACCAGCTTCTTCAGCGAGAAATATTCCGTATCGAGCACATCAAACGAATTCGGCTGGGTGATCACACGTTTGGTGACATCGTCGGTCGTCGCCGTGATGTATTCAATCTTGATCCCGGTATCTTCCAGACATTTCTTCGAGATATCGTCGCCTTCGTTCACCGCTGTCCCGAGATAGCGCAGAACTTTCGGCTCGGCTGAATGGACATAGGGAAATCCGGTAATTCCGCCGGAGCCTGCTGCGAGGCCTACGGCTCCGGCCGCGCCCTTCAGCACGGCGCGACGGCTCACGCTACGATTGAATTTCCAACGATTGCTCATGGTCATCTCCAAAGTGTCAAGCCGCCTTTTCAGGCGACGGGACGGTTACAGAACTGCGGGTCTTCAGTGGGCTTGCCAGCGCCGGATCCCAGGTGGCGAGAACGCGTTCGCCGACGGCGTAGTTGGCGGCGTCAAACTGGCTTTCCGTGAGTTGGGCCGAAATGTCGGCGCCGCCGTCGGCGGCAATCGCGACGCGGACATAGGTTCCCTGGTATTCGACTTCGCTGACGGTGCCTGCGATCGACGGGCCATTGACGGCTTCGCCCGCTTTTTTCAGCATCAGACGATCATTGCGAACGGCGAAGGTCTCGTCGTCCAGGGCAATGACATTGTGGCCGCCGATGAATTTCGCCGTGAATTCTGTCCGAGGGTGGTTGAAGATTTCGCGCGGAGAACCCTGCTGTTCGATCCGGCCACCATTCATTAGAACCACAATATCGGCCAGCGCCATCGCCTCATCCTGTCCGTGCGTGACATGAATGAACGAAATCCCAAGCTCGCGTTGAAGCTTTTTCAGTTCGACCCGCATCCGCAGCCGCAAAAAGGGATCAAGCGCCGAAAGCGGCTCGTCCAGCAGCAGGATCTGAGGAGATGTAATCAGTGCCCGGGCGAGCGCCACGCGTTGCTGCTGGCCACCGGAAAGCTGCCCGGGCAGCCTCGCCGCATAAGCCTGCATGTCGACAAGCTGGAGCAATTTTTTGGCTTCCGCATGCCGCTCCGCTTTGGCAATTCCCTTCATCTTCAAGGCAAAGGCAACATTGTCGATCACGGAAAGATGCGGAAACAACGCATAAGACTGGAACATCATCGCCGTGTTGCGTTCGGCAGCGATATCTCCGGATGTCGCGGATTCATGACCGGCGATCGTTCGCAAGGTGGACGTCTTGCCGCAGCCGGACGGCCCCAGCAGGCAACAATAGGTGCCCGCTGGAATCTTGAGGTTGATAGCATCAACCGCGGTTATGCTGCCGTACCTCTTGGTAAGTTGCACCAGCTCGAGCGCCGCCGTGGTCGTCATCCGCATCAATCCGCATTTGTCTTAACCCGGGCCTTGGGTACCTTGGCGGCCCAACCCGGCAGATTTCATGCAACACATGTGCCAAAAAAGGGGGCAAATCCCCCGATTGTTTGATGAGCTGATGCGTTGCTCCGATCCAGGTCTGGTGCAATACGTCATCGCCGTGGTCGTGGTCTTCCTCCCTGGCTTAAATAATTGAGGCGATGTCGAAATCTGCCCTTTCGCCAACGCCGCCTTGCGGCGATCAAAAGGGTTCGCGCGCTCCAAGAAGCGGCGTCTGAAATCTTGAGTTCCTTCGGCCCAGATAAGCCCACCCCGCCCCTCTGGCCCCCTCAGATTAGGATTCGCTGTGCGGACAAAATCGGTCACACTGAGGTCACAACGCGAGCTTGAAATTGCGTAGCTGAGCTCGTCTAGAGGTCGTAAACTGCGGAAGCAGTTGATTAGGCGACCGTCAGGCAAGCGAAGCGTAGCCGATGGCATGGAGCTTGCCCAATCCCTTTAGAACTGAGCGTTTGTAGCGACGGGTGCGTCATTTCCACGTTAGAGGCACACCCGGGCCACGCTTTGCAACGCTCGGTCCGATGCCGCACTGCGGGGGGCGGATCAATCGTGGGGATGAGAAGCACGCTCGAGTCACGCTCCGAGAGTCGTGAGATCTCGCTATGCGTCTTCAATTAGAAACACACATTGGCGCCACCAAGTTAGTCGGTTTCTGGTTGTGCGTCGCGTCCCGCCGAGGTTGAATGGGTGGATTACTCCCGCTCCACGAGGCAACTTATGGCTGACGACAAGAACGAACAGCCGGTCCCGCCCGATTGTGTGAAGAAAGAACCGTCGGCCCACCCTGATACGCAGGAAGAGGATTCGCTCGCGCCGGTCCTTCGTCAAGCGATCCGAGATGAATTTGCCTTCCTCGGGGCCGAACGAGTCGAGCGTGTTACCAACCCGACTGAGAAGCACTCTCCATGGCTACTCCACCCACCGTGCGGAGCCAGAATCTGGAATGAGTTGCGGCGCTTATGATACGGAGGATGGGGTCAGCCTTGGGCGCCGATTGGGGGGTCAAAGGCCACGCCGATTCACACTGAGGCCCCGCAGGCATAACCGGTCCAATCGTTGCCTCAGGTTCGCTTGGTACTTTTGGATGCACCGGCGCATGACTGACCCGGTGTGCGTCCGCTTCGCTCAAGCGTCGCATCTCTGTCAGAAACGAGGCAAGGTCGCTAGCGTAAAGCAACGTCTTCTTGCCGAACTTAACGCGCTTGAGGCCGCCTCGTTTAATCGCTTCGTAGAGCGAAGTGCGACCGATACTAAGTAAGTCAAGCGTCTCGCCGACCCCGTAAGCTGCCTTCGAAAGACCGAAGGCACGGGGGTTAATCGCATTGTCGCTCGCGTCCTTGTCGGAGCATCCTCCCGGTACTGCTCCATTCGTCGAATCGCGTTCGTGTGATTTGCGACGGTGAGCCATCGCCGCATTGTGCCATACGTGCCGGATCGAATGAACAACCTGAATCTGCGCTGCCTACGCTGTGGCTCCCTTCCGGAATCGGGACGCTGGGGTTGTTCCAGGAAGCGGTATAGGTTTTTAGTCGGGTACCGCTCGCGAAGCGAGACTTGATAGCGGCCTGCTACCTCAACGAAGGCCAATACAGGTCCGCGAGCCGTGGTCTCCCGAGTCGTGATCTCCGATGTGGGGTCACCCGCGATGCGCTGGCCTGTGTGTCACGAAAACCTAGACGCGGGCATAGCGGTGGTGAAGTCCGCCCAGGATGGCACGTGAACTGATCACACCGGTACGCTGAACCGGGCGAGAAACCGGCGCATCCTTGACCAAGGCCAAGTGCGTCCGCGTCTCATTATAGTAGCGAGCGTAAGATCTCAGAATCCGGCGCAGATGTGCCTCGTCCAGGACAATGATGTGGTCCACACATTCACGCCGGATCGATCCGATCAGCCGTTCGACAACGCCATTCTGCCAAGGCGAGGCTGGTGCGGTAGGCTGTCCCGGATGCCCATGGCGCGCAATCGGCGCGTGACGACGCTGCCATAGAGGCGGTCCCGATCACGGATGAGGTAGCGCGGAGCCTCGTCCCCAGGGAAAGGCCTCGGTCAGCTGGCATGCAATCCATTCAGCTGTCGGGTTTGCTGTGACGGTGATCTAGACGAGATCTCTGCGGTCAAGCCGGACGATGATGAAGGCATAGAGCAGGTCGAAACCGATGGTCGGAACAACGAATAGGTCCATGCCGGCAATGTCTGGCGCGTGGTTGTGCAAGAAGGTCCACCATCCCTGGCTGGGCGGCCCGCGTCGCTTGACCATGTATTTGGCGACACTCGACTGCGCGACCTCAAACCCGAGCTTGAGCAGTTCGCCGTGAATGCGTGGCGCACCCCAAAGCGGATTCTCCATGCTCATCCGCCGGATCAATCCGCGCAGCTCGGTGTCGATCTGCGGTCGCCCCCCCGTGGGCGCGACTTCCAACGCCAGTAGCAGCGAAAGCCGCCTCCGTGCCAACGCACGAGCGTCTCGGGCCGGATGATTGTGAGAACCTTCAGGATTGATGGAAACCAGCGATACAGCTGGATAAGGAACAAGCGATCATGGTTCGTGAGCCGGACGCGGCCATGCGGCCTGCGCCTCAAGACAATCAACTGATGTCGAAGCACCGCGTTCTCAGCTTCAAGCCGCAACTTCGACTTGAATGGCGACGCCAGGACGGCCAGAACGAAACAGAGCAGCCCGATCATTCCGCCAGCTTAGGCGATTCCATCACGTCATCAACTCGGATAAGATTTTCGGTACACACAGCCGTTGGCTGGTTGGTTGGTGTGATGACGCCGGCGTTTCAAGGTTACGCCATAGCGACTACGGCCGCATCATCTTCTGCGGCTAACAGATCGCTTTCTAGAGCTTTTGAGGCTTGGCAGGTCTTGGAGCTCATTACCTAACGCATTGACCTGCAACCACCTGTAGCCGCCGTTCAGAGCGGACTAAAATTCCGAAGCCTCGCGGTAAGGGCGGCCACATGACCCTCATGGGGGTAGGTTGCTAGGCGCCGCCGGGTTCGCCCGAATGGGGCTCTCTCGTTGGGATGGCGGATCTGACTGGAACTTCGGGTGTCCGACGGCTCGGGCCATCGAGCCGGTTCAGGATGTCGATGTACGCGTTAAGAAGAGCATGGCGCCCTCGAAGCGTTCGCACCGCTTTTTTTTGGAATCGTCGGGTCGGATCCCCATGGAGGCCAGAATAGCCCACTATGGTTGACAAGTAGTTGCAAACGCGGCCGTGAGGCCAGGAGGCCGGGCCTCAGCAGCACGCGCGTTGCAAAGGCTGAGACAAAGAAAGAGCAGCCTGCGGCGTCGAGAGCCAGAAAGCGAGCATGACCTAGGATTGAGACAAGTAGCGCGCCAGGGACGCTGTTCCGGTCAGTGTCAGGGGTCCTTCCCGGCGCCTGTTTGCGCTGGGCCTCAAAGCGAGAACCCCATAGGACGGGATCGCGAATGAGTGAGCTGAAAGACACGAAAACTGCCGCCAGCAAATTCGACGATAAGCTTCAAAAGCCTATCAAGCGCGCCAAAAAACAGCGCGGAATGCTCTGGCCATCCGTCGTTTCAAAACTCGAGCTTGCTCGTGCCGACGTAAAAGCGATGATCAAGGCATACGACTCCGGGTCGAAATGAAGATGGTCAAGGAAACAAAGTTTTTCCGGAAACAAGCCGAGAAAGCGGAGCGAATAGCGCTTGCCACGTCGGATGAAGAAGCCTCGCAAAGCCTATCGAACCCGGCCCAAGCGTATCGCAGTCAGGCTGACGCGCTGAAGAAGAGCAAGAATCTGAAGAAAAGCAAGAAAATGTCCGGCAAAAAAGCGAGGCTGAAGAAATGAGCGTCTCGATGGGGGCGGTTGGCGAAAGCGCGGCCGCGATTGCAACTCTGCTCAAGCACAGCCCCATGCAGTGCGCAAGCGGGCTCACTTACTCAAGATCAAGTTGGCCCGTTCGCCGCCAGGGCTGAAGGTGAAGCGGCGACCGCATCCTTGTACTGTTCTAATTTCGGACACTGTGGAACAGGAATTGGGACACCCGGAAACGCACAACGCCGCCAAGCCGAATAGTGCTTGGTGGCGTTGTGTTAGATCCGGACAGTGCAATCCTCCGGTAGCTACTGTCAGCACGATGCGTGCCAGTCACCGGGCCCGGGTTCGGGCACAGACGGGCGCCACCCCGGCTTTGGTCAGTACCGCTCTTCCCGCTAGTCACCCCGATGGATGCAGCTCAGCGCAGATCACAAATTCAGGTTGAAAGGCCTTGCACGCTGGGGCGGCTGCGCAACAAGTTCGGCGGAAATTGTGTCGGGCCTCATTGAACCTTTGGGCTTTTGGCTAAGACCCAGGCCAAGGGATGAGGACTTTGGAGGCCACAAATGACTGCCGCTATAGCGCGAGTTCTTTCCCGTGCGTTTCCTACAACTCAGATTAAAGGCGGCGAGGCCGAGATGGACGAAGCCGGTTGCGATCGCCGAGCGATCGTAACCGGGCTTTTGAACCGACTTGGGCAGGCGATCGAGCGTTGCGTTGGAGAGACGGTCCATCGGGGTTCTCCGCGAAGCGACAGTCAGCAGCGGACACGCGCGATGCGCTCCAGCCTCAGGATGTGCTTTACAGCATCTCGGCGGCCGATGGCGCCAACATAAAGCGGCGCGTCGTCGGAGCGTTGACCGGCATCATGGTCGCCCCCGAGAAGGGCCGGCCGATCGAGATGTGCGACCGTCTGCGCCTAAAATACCGATTGAAGGATTGACCGGTTTGGCAGTGCCCAAGACCGCTGTAACAGCGTCTGACGGAATGGCTGACCGGAGAGGCGATCGCCGACACTACTTGAAAAGCTTGTGTCTCGTTGCTACGAGCGCGGATCCTTCTGCCGCAATCTTCGATCGTCCAAGTTCTCAAGAACTCCAACAATCTCGCAAGCCGGCACAGCTTTACTATACAAATAGCCTTGCACCTCGATGCAGCCTTCGAGGTTCAAACATTGCATTTGCTCCTCAGTCTCGACCCCTTCAGCGGTAGTGATCATGCCAAAGCTCACTCCAAGGCCCGCGATAGCGCGGACAATTGCCAAGCTTCCTTCGTCGACGAGCAGATCTCGTACAAACGACTGATCAATCTTGATCTTGTCGAACGGAAAACTACGAAGGTAACCGATGCTGGAATAGCCGGTGCCGAAATCATCCATCGATATCCGAACACCAAGGTCCCGCAGTTGATTGAGGATTGTAATGTGGCGCTCCGACTTCTCAAGCAACACTGATTCCGTGATTTCAAGCTCGAGACGGGACGCTGGAAGCCCCGCCGAGGCTAAAGCGCTCACTACGGTGGAAACGAGATTACCCTTGGAGAATTGCAAGGGCGACAAATTGACCGAAACGCAGATGCCATCCGGCCATTTAGTCGCTTCCGCACATGCCTGCCTCAATGCCCATTCGCCGAGTTGAACAATCAGACCCATCTCTTCGGCAACCGGGATAAACTCCGAGGGGGGCACAATGCCGCGCTCGGGGTGCTGCCATCGCATCAGCGCCTCAAAGACGGTTACTTTCTTGGTCTGCAAATTAACCAGCGGCTGATAGAAGAGTCGGAATCCATCTTGCGCAAGCGCGGTGCGCATATCGCGTTCGAGAAGGCGCCGCGCCTGAACGATCGCATCCATTTCTGGATCGAACATGCGATAAGTACCGCGGCCGTCGGATTTTGCGCTGTACATTGCGAGATCCGCGCTTTTCAAGAAATTTTCTGTATTCGTATCGCCGGGGTGCGCAACAGCAATCCCAACGCTGGCCCCTACCGTTACATCGTGACCATCTATACTGCAGGGTTGACCAACTACTTCGATAATTCTTTCTGCCAACGCGATAGACGAACCAGGCTGGGTAGCTGAGATCTGTAAAATCGCAAATTCATCACCACCAAGTCGTGCAATACGATCCGTTCGCGGAAGAATGTCGCGGAGCTTGGTCGCGACTGATTTCAAAAGCATATCACCGATCGAATGCCCCAGAGTGTCATTGACTGCCTTGAAGCCGTCGAGGTCTAAAAACAAAACCGCCAAAGGGTGCGGCGTTATGGAAACGTCTTTAAGGGCTTCTTCGAGCTGCTCCTTGAACAAGAGGCGATTGCCAAGTCCAGTCAACGAGTCGTGATAGGCGAGGTACTGCGAGATCGCCTGCGATTCCTCGCGGTCAGCAATCTCAACCTTGAGCCGTTGATTGGCGTCGATGAGGCGACTGGTCCGCTCTTCTACGCGACGTTCTAGATCTTCATTAGCCCTCCGCAACTCCACGTTCACTAACGTGACCTGCTCCTCCGCACGCTTGCGGCTGATTTGGGTGTTGACTCGGGCCAAAGCGACAGCGAAATCCACTGGCTTCGTGACATAGTCGTTGGCGCCAAGTTCAAGCGCATCAACAATATTTCCGCTTTCGGATTTAGCCGTGACCATGATCACCGGAAGCGCAGATGCGGAATTTCGACTGCGAATGCGCTTGAGGGTTTCGATCCCGTCTATGCCTGGCATCATGACGTCAAGGAGGACCAGGTCGAACGAATGCTGGTCGATAAGCTCAACGGCGGTCAGTCCGCATTCTGCCTCAACGACATCAAATCCGCGCCGCTGAAAACGCCGCGTCAGAATAGCGCGATTATCGCTGATGTCGTCTACTATCAACAACCGGGGACGGACGGTCGCGTTACCGCCGGTCATATCGGATTGGTTGACTTCAGGCTGCAGCACCGTAACGCGCGGTGTTGGAGCGTTCGATACAGACATCAGTTTATCTTTCAGACTGAAAATACATTTGCGAGTTGGGGAGCTGTTCCAGAGAAGGCTTCATCAGCGCATTGCTGTTCACTCATGTATGCGAGCACGCGGATCGAAAAACACGATCCACGCCCAAGTTCGCTGGTCGCCGAGATTCCACCGCCCATGAGCGCGCACAATTTCTGGCTCAACGCCAAACCAAGACCGGTTCCGCCGTATTTGGCGGACGTACCACGATTTGCTTGGCCGAAGTTCCGGAACAGGCAACCCATATCCGATTGGGCAATGCCGATTCCGGTATCTTGCACCTGAATTTCGATCCAGTCCCCGGCCTGGCTTTTCCGGCGTTGAACGGATAGCGTGATCAATCCTCCCTGGGTGAACTTCGCGGCGTTGCTCATCAGATTCAGGACCACCTGTCGCAACTTCGTCTGGTCGGTCAAGACGATCCCGAGGTCGTTGGGGCACTTGACGATGAGCTTGTTGCGGTTTTCGGCTATCATCGGCTGTACATTGGCAATCACCTCGCGAACGATCTCATTGAGATCGAATTTCTCGATCTTCAATTCGATGAAGTTCGACTCGATCTTCGAGAGATCAAGCACGTCAGTTACGAGCGACAGCAGATGCTTCCCGGCCGCATTGATACGTTCGAGGTCAAGTTTCTTGTGCTCGTTCCTGCCGTCCAGTTCGACACCTTCGAGCAAGATTTCACTGAATCCGATCACGGCATTTAATGGCGTCCGCAATTCGTGGCTCATTTTGGCAAGGAAAATTGACTTGGCGCGATTGGCCACGTCAGCCATATCCTTGGCAAGACGCAGCCGTATCGCGGTTTCGCGATGCCGTTCCGCTTCGCGTTCAAGATCGGATCGCATCGCAATCATATTGGCGTAGTAGATCGCCATCCACGACATGTAGATTGTCGCCGACAGAATGGATATCCAGCCGACCGTTGAAAGCTGCTGCTGCGGAACGAGTTCGGGAAATCCCCACCGAAGATAGGCCAAGCAGAAACCGACAATGTTGACGGTGAATAATCCGACGACAAGAATTGGACGCTCGGACAGGTAGAAAAAGCCGAGCAGGAGGCTGATAATCAGCCAGGGCAGGAATGGCGAACTCACTCCACCGTAATAATAGGCTCCGAACAACGACGTGAACGCGAGCAATTCGACGGAGATCAGCGCCGACAGCTGCAGATTTGCAGTCAGCTTGTAGACCAGCGGCAGCGTCCAGAACAACCATATGCAGATTATCACCGTCCAACACGCAAAGCCCGGATGCGGATCGCTGAGATAGAGAAACAGGCTGATTGATTGCGACAGCGCAGGGCCGAAGAGATGCGTAAAGACGAAGTTTTGCGCGAGGCCCCGTTCTGAACGTTCAGCCTTCGCCTCGGCCGGGATAAACCAGTCGATCAATACGACAAGTTGGTTCCACATCAGCATCTGCCGCCGCCCCCGATGACTTCCGTCAAAAGGGGAGCCTAGCGCAGTTGGGTTTAACATCAGGTTTAAGTAACGTTTCCGTCGATTAACGCGACCTTAAGCGGAGCCTGAAAATCTAATGCCGGGGTAAAAGTATTTTTAGATACCCGCTGTGCGACATTGCAGGGACCGACCACGGCGGTGATTTTATCAAGACAAACGCAGAAGGCGGCGCGAATTTCATGAAAGCCAAACTCGCAAGAATGATTGCGGCCCTCGACCGCCTTGTGAACTACTTTATTCCGCCGGCGATCGCGGCTGACCGCGACGCACGAAACCGCGCGCACGTCTTTTTGGTCAGCCATATTCTTGGGCCGTTCATTGGAAACGTCGTCCCTATGGCGCTTTATGTGTTTGATCCGGCTCCAGGATACGAAGTTGCCGTGCTGGCAATTTCGATCACGTCGTTCTGGATCTTCCCGTTCGTGCTGCGGGCTGGCGCGCCTTACAATCCGCTGGCATTGGTTTCGATCCAGAACCTAATATTCTGTATTCTTTGGAGTTGTTACTTTTACGGTGGAGTAACCTCCCCGACTCTGCCCTGGGTGCTTGTTATCCCGCTGCTCGCGTTTTTCTACCTGGGTTCGTCCAAGTCGCTTCGCGTGATCGTGATGGTCATGTTCGCTGCTAACCTGGCGATCTTTAGTAGCTTTTATTTGTTTGGTTACCCAGTCAAGAACGATCTGCCGGTTGCGGCAATGCAGGGCCTGGGACTTGTCTCCACCGTCGCGGCGTCGCTCTATGTTGCGATGATGGCGCTGTACTACGCCAAAATACAGGCGTCGCAGACCGAGCTTGAAAGCGAAATGCGGCAGCATATGGCCACCGCATCGGCGCTCCGCCTGGCTACCGAGGAAGCCGAGCGGGCGGGCGCTGCCAAGGCCGAATTCCTCGCCAAGATGAGTCACGAGTTGCGGACTCCCCTCAACGCCGTAATCGGCTACAGCCAGATCCTTCTTGAAGACGCCGAAGACGAAGGCGACAGCGAAGACATTGCGGATCTAAACAAAATTCACAGTGCCGGCCAACACCTCCTCAAGCTCGTTAACGAGGTACTCGACCTGTCTAAGATCGAGGCGGGAAAAATGGAAGTGGACCTGGAAGAAACTGATCTGGCCGAATTGCTTGGCGAGATTGTCGACGCAGCGAGACCGGCGGCCAAGAATAGCGGAAACAAGATCATCTGCACGATCGCTCCCAATCTCGGAACGGCCCATTGTGATGCCGGCAAATTCCGCAATATAACCGGCCAGTTGCTTGATAACGCGGTAAAATTTACACACAACGGCAAGATCGAGTTTGTCGCCGAGCGCCAGCTGGATGGACCAAGCCATGATCTTGTGATCCATGTCATCGACACCGGCATCGGTATCGCTTCAGATCAGATCACGAACCTCTTCGAGAAATTTACTGTCGCCGACGATTCCAGCACCAGCAAATACGGCGGCACTGGGTTGGGATTGGCGCTCAGCCAGAAGCTTTGCAAGCTGATGGGCGGCGAGATTTTGGTCGAAAGCGAAGTCGGAAAAGGCAGCCGCTTTACGATCCGGATGCCGCTACTCGCCGGGCGGCGGAAGCGAGATCTGTTCGCTTCCGCGACGCTCGTCCCGGCACCTTCCGATCTTGCTTTGGAAACGACCAGTGCATAAAATCCTGCTTGTCGAAGACAATGAGATCAACCGGGACATGCTGACGCGACGTTTGCGGCGTTACGGTTTCTCGGTCTGTTGTGCTCACGATGGCGCAGCGGGCGTTGCGATGGCCGCGAACGAGATGCCGGATCTGATCCTGATGGACGTCGCGTTGGGTGAAATGGACGGCTGGGAAGCGACCCAATCGATTGTTGCGTTGACGGCTCATGCTCTGGCCAGCGATCGTGACAAGAGCGTCGAGGTTGGATGTTCCGATTTCGATACCAAGCCTGTCGACATGAAGCGGCTGCTGGGCAAAATTCGAGGCTGTCTGCTTGCCTTGGACCGTGAAAACGCTGTCGCCTGACTTCGGTCAGGACAGCTTTTTCAAATTGTTAGCTCGCTAGAACCTTGTCGGCCGCGCGTACGCGAACGGTGCAGATAGTCGGCTCCTGCTCGCTGCTCAACCCCGGAAACGCGCCGGGTATTTCGTGAGACGGCGACCTCCACATCACCACCTGCAGTTCGACCGGTCTGCGGGTCCGATGTCGCCTCCAATCCCCCGCTATCAGGTTGCGGTTGCGTATAGCTGGCGGTCCCAGAGGCAAGATCGTCAGCACAACCCCGAGAGCGGTAGAGTCGAGATGTGGCGCGGTGGCTTTAGGCTGCACATATCTGTTTCCGCCTCTTTCGTCTGGCGGTGCCTTAGCGGTGTAGCCGTGACTCCGTTT
>WNFO01003710.1_pt1 | contig 13050 bp, 11 predicted proteins | sample 5400251 | NCBI WGS metagenome assembly WNFO01 (sample SAMN13153354, study PRJNA577476) | soil metagenome | isolation source: 100 cm saprolite under Madrone tree | place: USA:California | collected 2016-06-14 | reverse complement strand
TAGGCACGCGCCTGTCCGACGTCCAGGTCCCGGAGCGAGAACGTCGCATCGGCGCCCAGCTCGGGTCGCATGGTGACGGAGCCGGAGCGCAGCTCCAGGTTGCGCACGTCGATCCTCCATTCGAACGGTCCCCCGCCGGGCTGGGGCGGCTTGCGCGGCTTGATTGCGCGCTGGAGCGTGGTCTCGGCGGTCCCGGGGACTTTCGCGATCTCGATCCAGGGCTTTTCCAGCCGGGCCTCGGTAATGACGATCCGGTGCGCGTTGAGCGCCAGCGGCTGGATGCGGACGCACGCGCGCTCCGCGCTGAGAACGCGATGACCTTCAGGGTCGCGCAGGTCCACGCCGTCCACGCAGATGCGGAGGAAGCCGCTGACTTGGATGGCGCCGATCCGCAGGTCTCCCTCGATGGCGGTGCGCGCCTCGTTGGCGACGTAGCGCCCCAGCTCCTCGGCGCCCCTGCCGGTGTGCAGCCAGACGAGCCCCGCCACGATGGCCAGCAACAGAAAGCCGAGCAGCGAGAGGATGCCGATCCGGAGAACGCGCACAGCGCGGCGCTTTCGCCGTCGCGGCTCCAATCGAGGCGACGGCGGCTGGTAGCTCGGCTCTGGCGGATGCTCGGTCACTGTCGGAGAAGTCTTCTCATACAGACGTCGGCCCGCACCTGGAATGCACTCTGGAACAGTCGACGTTGTAGCTAAAAAGCCTCACCGAGGGTGATGTGGAAGGCCCAACGGGTCTCCTTGATGCACCCGGGGGTGTTGTCGGGACAGTGACTCGACACGCGCGTGGGCGCCACCACCAGGACCTGATTTCCGCCTTGATCTGTCCCGAAGACCGGATCCGTCACGACGTCCCTGGGATTGACCAGCCACCCGACGTCGAGCCGGATGGGCCCGAACGCAGTGATGTAGCGAAGCCCGAGGCCCACGGCCACCTCCAAGCCGACACCGATCGGGCGCTTGGGATCGTCTCCGACGCTGCTGGCATCGACGAAGGTGACGATGCCCAGATGGTTCAGCAGCCAGTCGGCGTGGATGCGCAGCTCGGCGGACACCAGGGCCGCCGCATTGCCGCCTCGGGGGACTGCCACCGTGGCGTACGGCGTGCATGGCACCAGCCATGGGGGTTTAGTGACGTCGCATGCGGGGACGGCGCCATACTTGGGTCCCTGCCGCAGGGGAGCATAGCCGCGCTGCTCGTTCTGTCCGCCGAAGAAGAACCGCTGGGTGAACGGGCTGAACTGCGGGCCACTGCCGTTCTCAGGGAAAAGACCGCCGTAGATGGCCCGCATCGCCAGCACCGCGTAGCGCGTTGCCGGCGCGTAGGCCCGGACCTCCGGGTTGATCCGGAAATAGCTGAACGAGCCGGGCCTCAGGGTCTGCTGGAGGTCGATGGAGGCGTAGAACCCCTGGGTCGGCTCGATCACGTTGTCGCGGCCGTCGAAGACGTACCGGAGCTCGGGATACGTCAGCGTGCAACCCGCGGTGCACTGCTGGACGATGCCTGCGCTGGGGGAGACGTTGATCAGGTTTTGCGTCCCTGTAAGCCCTTGCAACTTCACGTTGAAGTACCGGATGAAGTTCAGAGACCCGCCGACCGAATGCGAGCCGCGGCGGTAGATCAGGCCGATGCGACCCGCCACGTCGTCGTAGGAAAACCCCTGCTGAACCTCGCGCGCGAACTCGCCGCGGGTGACCCAGTCGAGTCCGGGGCGGAACACGTTCGGCACCGTCACCTGCGCGCTGTTCTGCGTGGCAATGCCCGACTGGGAAGGATCGTATTCGGTCGGGTATGGGCTCGGCACGAACGCATACCCGATGGTACTCGACAGCTCCAGGCGCCGGAGCCCGCCGAACAGGGAACGGTTGGTGTAATCCGCGCTCAGCCGCGGCAGCTCCCAGCGCGTCTGCTCGGCGGAGCCGCCGATGCCCAGTCTGACCGTATGGAACGGCGCCTCGCGAACGTTGACGCGCACGTCGGCCACCGGACTGGCTCCGAGCGGCTCCACGCCCACCCGGACGCCCGAGAAAGTGCCGAGGTTGTAGACGCGCTGCTGCGCGAGCGCGAGCGCCTGTGGGCTGTAGCGATCCCCGCGGTGGATGCCGGTTGCGTTCGCGATGTCTTCGGCGGAAACGCGCCGGTTGCCGGAGACGTTGACGCCCCCGAACGTATAGCGCGCACCAGGTTGGCAATCGAACACCACGTGCGCCGCCCCCTCGAGCGGCGCGATCTCGACGCGGCCGCGCAGCTGGGCCTGCGCAAAGCCGTGCTCCTTCAGCTGCTCGACCAGCACTTCCTTGGCCTTCTCGTATCCGTCCTCGGTGAACGGGTCTCCCGGGTGGATGGGAAGCGCGTCATTGATGTCGCTCATCTCGCCGGACGGAAGCGCGTCCAGGCCCAAATAGTCCATCTTGCGGATGATCGCCCTCGAGCCTTCGTTGATCTTCACGATCAGGATGACGCGGCCCTTGTCGTCGCGCTCCTCCTGCACGTTCTCCACCTTGGCCTGGTAGAAGCCCTGCTCGTTGTACCAGCGCTCGATCCTCTTGGTGTCGATCGTGAACAGGTCCGGGTCGTAGTAGCGCGCGGTCTTGCTGAAGAAGCCGCTGGTCGGGACCGTGGCGATGTGCTTCAAGATCTCGCCGCCGGAGAAGCTGTTGTTTCCCTCGAAGCGGATCTCCGCCAGGACCGGGCGACCTTCGAACGGCTGGTAGGGCGTCGCGCAGGCGGCGAGCAGCAGCAAGGCGAGAAGCGAGCGGGACAAAGCTCCGCGAACGTAGCTTGGCCTGGCAACGGGCGCAGGTTTGGCGATCTCAGGAGCGTTGCCGCAGCAACAGATGCAGGTGCGCCTTCTCCCAGGCACGCGCCCGCTGGTAGCCGGGATAGCGGCGCTCCTCGGCGCGGAAGTCGGGACCGTGCACGATCCGCCGCCCTGCGCGGTCGACCTCGGGCGGATGGATCTGGTGGAGCATCTCGTGGAACACGACCATCTCCACGAAGTAGCGGGGGACCCGCCCGTCATCGAGGGCGGGGTGGATGCGGATGACCTTCTGGTCATGGAAGTACACGCCCATCTTGATCGAGCGGCGCCGGCCGGACGGGCTCCGCCTGCCCCAGCCGATCCGGGCGCGCACGGAGCCATCGAAGTGGCGCGAGTTCAGGACGGCGTAGATGTCGCCCAGGTCGTGCACGCGGCCGCGCGGCGAGAGCGGCGCCTCTGGCCGCGGCGCCGCCGGTTTGATCAGCTCGCGGTTCTGGCGGACGTACTCGTCGATGGCGCGGCCGTGGGCGCGCCGGTTGCGCCCGGTGAAGCCGGCGAGCGCGCGCATCACCGGCTCGTGCGCACTTGCGAACATATGGTGGAGCCGGAAGCGCAAGCGGCCCTGCACCCGGCGGTAGCTCACCATCGTCCATGCGTTGTCGGTCAGCTCCACTTCCACCGGCTCTCGGAGCAGCGAGGAGAGCCGGGTCGCGAGCACCAGGCTCGCGCCGTGCGGAACGAGGTGGATGCGCGAGGGTTTGTCGGGAACGTCGAGCGCGATCGCGACGCGCGGTTCCGACTTTGGCGCCGTCTCGCTGGGGAAGAGGGAGAGCTGCCGCATGGCTGCGGAGCACTTTAGCGACCGCAGCCGCCCTCCTTCAAGCGTGCGGATGTGCGTCCGGATGTTTGACGCTTCGGATCTGCGTCTGTATCGTGCATGCAAGCTCCACCGGAGCGACACATTGGGACGGGAGGAGGACCTGATGGCAGCGAAGAAGGGCTCGAAGAAGGGCGCCAAGAAGGGCGCGAAGCGGTCAACCAAGAGGAAGAAGTCCCGCAAGAAGTAGCCCGGACGCTTTCCGGGCGGCCTCCGGATTCCGAGAGGCCGCCCGCGGTCCCCGAAGTCGGAAGTCCTGCAGTGCCCCCCGTCATCAGCGACCTCGATCGGAAGCGGCTGCTCCTCGAGCTGCGCGCGCTCCAGGGCGCGACGCTGCAGAAGCTGTGGCTCCCCTCGCCCCAGGTCTGCGTTCTCCAGCTCCGGGTGCCGGGGCGGTCGGCGCTGGCCGTGATCGATGCGCGGCTGCGGATGGCGGCGCTTGCCGCGGAGCGACCCACCGCCGCGGAGAGCGCCCCGCGATCGCAGGGCACGCTGCGCAACGCACTGGAGGGCGCGAAGCTGACCGGAGCGGACCTGGTGGTTCCGCAGGACCGGAGCGCGTCATTTCCGCGCCTTGCATTCGGCGAGCGTTTCCTGATCGCCGAGGAAGCCCTGCTCCTGGTCGACGCCCGAAGCTCCAAGGTCCTCTGGGCGTCCTCGGGCGCGCAGCGAAGGCCCGGCAGCACGTACCCGGCCGCCGAAGCGGTGGCGCTGGGAGACGCGCCACCGCTGGAGGCGCGCGAAGCGCTGGTGCGCGACGCTCTCGCGCGCGAGGAGCAGGCGGGAGTGGAGGCGCGCCGGAAGGAGCTGGTGGCCCGCCTGCGATTGCGGGTGCAGAAGCTGCGGCGGACGCTCTCGGCGGTCGAGGAGGACGCGGCGCGGGCGCTGAGGGCCGGCGCGGAGCGTGCGCGCGCGGAGCTGCTCTTGCCCGTCGCATCCCGCCAGCCGCGAGGCGCCCGCGAGGCGCGGGTCCCCGACTGGTCGCGGTTGGACGAGGAGGGCCGTCCCGCGGAAGTTCCGATTGCGCTCGATCCGGCGTTGAGCGCTGCGGAGAACGCACAGCGATGGCTTCGGCGGGCGAAGCGCTACCAGGCAGCGGCGGAGCGCATCGAGGCACGCCGCGTGGAGGTCCGGGAGGAGCTGTCGCGCGCGGAGTCGCTGCTCTCGCGCGCCGAGTCCGCGCAGGACGCGGGCCAGCTCGCCGCGGTGGAAGCGGAAGCGCCGGCGGCCGCGCCGGGCCGCAAGGCGCAGGCGGCGCCGCGGCTCCCGTACCGGAAGTTCATCTCTCAGTCCGGAGCGCCCATCCTGGTCGGGCGCAGCGCGCGCGACAACGACACGCTCACGCTCCGGGTGGCGCGCGGCAACGATCTCTGGCTGCACGCGCGGGGCATGCAAGGCGCCCATGTGGTCGTGCCCGGGCCGGGCGAATCGCCGGATCCGCGGGCGCTGGGCGATGCGGCGTTGCTCGCGGCGCACTTTTCCTCCGCGCGGGGCCAGGAAGGCGTGGAAGTGGCCTGGACGCGCTGCAAGCACGTGCGCAAGCCGAAGGGGAGCGCGCCTGGCAGCGTCACGGTGACGCAGGAGAAGGTGCTTCGCGTCCGCCTGGACGAGGACCGGCTCGCCGCGCTCCTGCGCACCGAAGCATGAGTTGAGGCATCCTTAACAGGTGCCCCGGCTGCTCCCGTTGCTCGTGTTCGTCGCCATCGCGCTGGGCCTCGTCGGCGGGATGCACTACTACCTCTGGGCACGCTTGGTGCGCGACCCGCAGCTGCCGGAGACCTGGGCGCGCGTCCTGACCGTGACCATCGTGGCGCTCGGTCTGGCCATGACCGCCACCGTCTTCGCCGCCCGCCTGCTGCCGGGCTCCGTCGTCCGGCCGGCCATCTGGGTGGCGTTCATCTGGATGGGCGTGAGTTTCCTGCTGGTCGCTTTTTTCGGGCTGGCGGACCTGGCCCGCCTGCTGGCGTTCGTCGTCGCGCGGTACCGCGGCCCTTCCGAGCCCGACCCCGAGCGGCGCATCCTCCTTGCGCGAACGGTCGCCGCGGGCGTGGGCGCGGTGGTGGCGGGGCTCTCCGCCATCGGCATCCGCAGCGCGCTCAGCGGAATCCAGATCAAGCAGCTCGACGTGAAGCTGCGCGGCCTGCCGCAACAGCTCGCAGGTTTTCGCCTGGTGCAGATCTCCGACGTCCACGTCGGGCCGCTCTTGCGCAAGGACTGGGTCGCGCACGTCGTCGAACAGATCCGCCAGCTGGCGCCCGACCTGGTGGCGATCACCGGCGATCTCGTGGACGGCCGCGTGCACGAGCTGCGCGAGCACGTGGCCCCTCTGGCGAAGATCGAGGCGCGGAGCGGCGTCTACTTCGTCACCGGGAACCACGAGTATTACTCCGGCGTCGAGGAGTGGTACGCGCACCTTCCCTCGCTGGGCGTCCGGCCGCTTCGCAACGAGCGGGTCGAAGTGGCGCCGGGCCTGGAGCTCGCTGGGATCGAGGATCCGACCGGCAAGCCCGACCTGGCCGCGGCGCTGGACGGACGCGATCCCGAAGGGGCGCTGGTCCTGCTCGCCCACCAGCCGCGCCAGTTCGCCGAGGCCGCGAAGCGCGGCGTGCCGCTCACGCTCTCCGGCCACACGCACGGCGGGCAGATCTGGCCGTTCTCCTGGCTGGTGGCGCTGGCGCAGCCCTATCTGGCCGGCCTGCACCGCCGGGGCGAGTCCCAGCTCTACGTCAGCCGCGGCACTGGCTTCTGGGGCCCGCCGATGCGCGTGTTCGCGCCCGCCGAGATCACGCTGCTGCGGCTCCAGCCGGCTTGAGCCCGCTCTTCAAATGATCTTCCTGCCGTCGAGCATCGCCCACTCCGGCGCCGCGAGGTCCGCCGGCACCAGGCTGCGCACAGCGAGCAGGCTGGCCGAGGATCCGACCGTGAGCCGCCCCAGGTCCGGCAATCCGAGCAACGACGCCCCCTCCGCGGTCGCGGCGGTCAGCGGATTCACTCCCGCGTCCTCGATCAGCGCCAGCTCCCGCGCGTCGATTCCGGGCGCGGTGTCCTGATTGCCCAGGTCGGTGCCGTACGCGACGCGCGCGCCGGCGTCCTTCAGCGCGCGCAACCGCTCGGGTGCCACCGCGAACGCGCGGAGCGTGGAGATGACCCACTTGCCGTTCATCCGGGCCAGGAGATCCGCGGGCAGCGGATCGCGCGGGGTGTGCGCGAGCACGTCCGCGCCGGCGTCGAGGGCGAGGCGCACCGAGCTCGCTTCCAGCGCGTGCGCGGCAACCAGGAGCCCCAGCCGATGCGCCTCGTCCGCGGCGGCCCGCGCGACGTCCGGGGCCAGGAGCGGAAAGCGCGGATCCAGCGCGAGCTTCACGAATCGGGCGCCGTTGCTGGCCAGCCGCTGCACTGCGCTGCGCCCTTCATCCGCGGTAGCCACCTCGAGGCCTTCCCCGTTCATGCCCCAGGACCGGGTCGGGTATCCCCCGGGCGCGGTCAGCAGGGGCCCGGAAAAGCGGATGCGCAAGGGCGGATGGTCGAGGGGCAACCGCCGCTCGGGCGCGCCAAGATCGAGGACGCTCGCGATTCCACGGCGCACGAGCTCCCGGCATACCAGCGCGGAATCCCCGGCGACCGTCAGATGGACGTGCGCGTCGACCAGCGCAGGGACGATGGTCAGCCCGCGCGCATCCACGATCTTCGCCGTCCGGGGAGCGGTCGCGGCCTTGCCGGCGATCTTCCCGCCCTCGATGCGCAGCGCGCCCTTGCGTGGCGTGGGGTCCGCGAGCTGGCCGCCGGCGATCCAGAACACCGGGCGAGATTAGCAGGTGTATGCTCGGCGCATGCCGGACGACGCCGACGAGCTGATCCTCAGGATGCAGCACCTGGAGGCGCAGGCGCGCGCACAGCAGGATGCGCGCGCGAAGCGCTCGGGAGCTGGCCGGGTGAAGACAGCCGCGCAACAGCTGGCCTTCGAAGCGCGCCAGCAACTGGAGGAGGCGGACGCGGCGCAGAAGCTTGCCGAGGACAAGCAGGAGCGCGCCCGCACCGGCGGGCTTGCTCCGCTGGAGGCCGCCGATCTGCTGGCGCAGGGCAAGTCGGAGGCGCAGGAAGCCAGGACGCGCGCCGTCAAGGCCCGGGCGCGGCTCAACTTCGCGCTCGACCGGATGGACGACGCTGAGCGGCGCGAATGGGAATCCCTCCAGGCGGAAGCGCGCGCCGAGACGCACGCCCGACTCGCCGACGACCCTCTGTTCAAGAAACCGTAGATGCCGCTGCGAAAGGCCGCCCGCGTCTTCGCGGCGCTGGCGATCCTCTTCGGGCTCTACGCGCTGGTCCGGCAGCTTCCGCTGCTGCGCTGGATCGTGGAAGGCGCGAAGGCCTTGCATGAGCTTGGCTGGCCGGGCGGCCTGGCCACCTTTGCCGCCATCTACCTGCTCTCGCTGCTGCTGGTTCCGATCATCCCGTTGGTCGTGGCTTGCGGCTGGCTTTATGGCCCCTGGGGATTTCTCATCTCGCTGGGGGCAGCGGTCGCGAGCGCCGCGACGGCGTTCTCCGTCGCCCGCGCAGTGGGACGCGGGGCCGCGGCGCAGGCGCTGCTCGAGCGCCCGAAGGCGCGCGCGCTCGCCGAGCTCGCGGCGGAGGGCGGCTTGTTCACGGTCACCCTGGTGCGGCTCTCGCCGCTGCTGCCCTACACCCCGAGCAATGCGGTGATGGGTCTGACACCGATACGCCTGCGGCACGTGTTGTTGGGCACTGCGCTCGGGATGGCGCCGGGGGTCATCCTCTATTCATGGGCCGGCTCGCTGCTCCCCAGCGCAGAAGCCATCGAGCATGGGGAGACCATCCACGGCAAGGTGGTCTGGATCCTTCTCGCCGTGGCGCTGCTCGCCGGAATCGTCCTCGGCATCGCGGCCACGCGCCGCCTTCGCGGATCCAACCAACGCGGATAAGACCGCCTCGGCTGTACCCTCAGGCGGTGCTTCGGGCCAAGAGCAGGCCGTCGATGACGTCCTTCAGGACGGCCAGCACCGCCTCGGGATCCGGGCCGTCGACGATGGGAGTGTCCTGGGCGCTGAGCACGGCCTGGCCTGCGACCGAACCCCCCGCGTTCCGGGAGAATTGTACGGGGATCAAGCGCCCGCCTGCGCGGAGGTGGCGCACCGCAATGATCTTTTGCTGGGTCACGCTGGCAAGTGGAGCAAGTCGCGCGCCAACACGATGGCCCGGAAACTGGCCGTTCGAGCCAACGTTCTGGCCCGTCGTCCTGACCGGGGCGCTACAGACGCGGCAGCGAGTTCGCGACGGGATCGTGCTCGCGTTCAAGCCCGTGCAGCGAGCCAGTTTCTGAGCCATGAGGTACCAGCCGGAACGCTGGCCCGCGGCTGGAAAGCTGGCTCGTTACCTCTGTACGGAAAGCGGGGAACAGGTATGGCACTGTCATTGCGTACGCAGCTGAACAATGCAGCTCTCCCGATTCACCGTCACTTACGAGGGAATCCGGCCGGGCGAGCACGTCCTCTACAACGTGCTCGAAGATCGATACGCAGGGGTGGACGATCTCACTCTGCGTGCCTTGACGCGCTGGGCCGCCGGAGAAGAGCCCGCGAGCGCGGAAGAAAGGGAAAACCAGGAAGTCCTGCTCGAAGACGGTATCCTCGTCCGGGAGCGCGCCGAAGACGATGTGCGCGTCCGGGCACATCTGGACAAGGCGCGGGAAGGCATCCCCGGCACGATGTACGTGACCCTGATGCCGACGTTGCAGTGCAACCTCGCCTGCAACTACTGCTTCCAGAAGGAGCACCCCGCGTTCACGAAGATGTCCTCGCCGACCGAGGACGCGACCCTGGAATGGATCCTCCGGCAGGTCGACGAGCGCGGGCTGAGCACGCTGCACGTGCATTACTTCGGAGGCGAACCGACCACCCGGAAGGACTACTGCCTGCGCACGGCCGAGGTGTTCGCGGCCGCGATGAAGGCCCGCGGCGGCACGTTCCAGTGGCAGATGACCACCAACGCGATCCACCTGGACGTGGAGTTCGCGAAGCGGATGGAGTCGTTCGGGCAGGGCGCATTCCAGATCACGCTCGACGGCGATCGGGAAACGCACGACCGGATGCGCGTGTATCGCGACGGCCGCGGCACCTTCGACGTCATCTTCGACAACGTGGTGGCGCTGGCCCGGGCCGGTTGCAGGGTCTTCATCGGCGGGCACTTCTTTCCGGACCAGGCGGCGTCCTTCGAGAAGCTGCTCGACCGGTTCGAGGAGATCGGGGTGGCGCGGCTCCTCGCGGGCGTGCAGTTCCGGCCGATGGTCGATACGCAGCAGCTGAGCAATGGGACCTGCACCGGGTGCAGCGAGAAGCAGGAGACCCGGACGCTGGTCCAGCTCAACAAGTCCATCGAGCGGCGCAAGCTGACCCCGGCGGCGCACAAGGGATCGACGCTCGAAGGATTGCTCGGGCCCTGCGAGCTGCATTGGAAGAACAACTACACCATCGACCCCGAGGGCCGCGTCTACAAGTGCCCCGTGGTGGCCGGACTCCCAGGCCTCGAGGTGGCACAGGTCGCCTCGCAGGCGCCGGAGAAAGTTGCTCCGCTGCTCGAGCTCCGGCCCTGGGAGAAGTGCGGCGACTGCCCGTACCTGCCGGTCTGCGTAGGCGGCTGCCTGGGCGGCAAGTACCTCAAGACCGGCCGCCGCGACGAAGTGGCCTGCAAGAAGGACATGTTCGAGTCCAGTTTCCGCGAGAGCGTCGTCCAGCGTTACCTCGCGGAGTTCCCGCAGTGAACCGCAGCAGCATCGAAATCAATAGGAGAACCCCATGAAGATCAATCGCTCGAAGAGGAAGTCCGTTCGCACCCCGGTGGCCTGCGGCATGGTCGTGTACAGCCCACCGGTCGCCTAGAGAATCGTCCGCTTCCCGGGTTGACTCCGGGGAGCGACGCTGCGAATGCTGAAACGCAGCGTGCGCCGCGTACTGTGGCTCATCTTCTTTGTCGGTTGCACGGCTCCGCCCGGGCGCGAGGCGTTCGTACTCAGGATTGCCATGTGGGGGCCGTTGGGTGAGCTCACCCCCATGGGCGGCAACGAATCGGCGCTCGCGTCGATAGCGCAACCGTGGGTCTTCGAGAGGCTGTTCAGCATCGATGGCACCGGCCAGTTGAAGCCTGGTCTTGCCGCGCGTGTGGAGCGGCTCTCCGCTCAGCGGGTCCGCGTGGAATTGCGCCGGGACGCCACGTTCAGTGACGGCACTCCCGTCACCGAAGAGGACGTCGTTCGGTCGTTGCAGGGCGGCGGTCTCAAGGTGACTCCGTCCGAAGGCGGATTGATCGTAGCGCCGCTGGATTCCGGATTGCCGGTCGATGCCCTGTTGCTCGACGCCGGCATCTTCCGTCAATCAGCTGGCAAGTTCATCGGGAGCGGGCCGTTTGCAGTCGCTTCCCAGACGGAGATGGAACTCCGGCTCATCCGCAGGACTCCGCAGGCCGGACACGTCAATGACGTGCGCGTCATCGCGTACAAGGCTACCCGCGAGGCGTTCGAGCATACGCTCAAGGGCGACGCGAATCTGATCGTCGATCTGGAGTCGAAGTGGCTCGAGTTCTTCCGCGGTGTCCCGTCCTTGCAGATCATCCACGGCGGAGGCAGAAGCACCGACGCCATCGCCTTCAACGTCGCGTTGCCTCGCAGCGAAAGAGTTCAGCTCGCGAGGGCCCTCGAGTCACAGCGCGTCCGCGATCTCGCGTACGGCAGCGCCGAGTGCGCGGAGAGCAGCGGGGCATCTGACAGCGATGGCACTGTAGCTGCCGGCCGGGTTCTTCGTGTGCTCAGTTGGGGCACGTTTGAACGGCTCGCGCTCGCCGCCCGGCGCGCTCTCGGCGACCGCGGCGGTGAGCTCTCCCATGTGTCGCCGCTGGAGACGCTTGCCCGGATGAAGAGCCGCGATTTCGATCTCGTCGCGGTGCGCCCGCTGCGATGGCCCCCGAGCTCCATGGCCCTGGTGTGGCGCACCGGGGCTCCGTACAACTTCGTCGGGTACTCCAGTCCAGCGGTCGATCAGGCGCTGGACGCGGGCGATTGGCCGGCCGCCGAGTCCGCCCTGCGCGAAGACCCACCCGCGGCGTTCGTGTGCACCCGGAACCATCTCGCCGTCGTCGACGTGAGGATCAAGAACCCCGTGCTCGGGCCCTACGATCCCCTGGAGGCGTTGCCCGAATGGGAGATCGCCCAGTGACGCGGCAACGCATGGCGTTGCTCCTCGCGGCGCTGGTAGCCGCCAGCGGGGTGCTGCCGCTGGTCATTCTCGCCGTGCTCGGGCTCCAGATCCTCCGCCAGCGGGGCGAGCGGTCATCGCAGGAAGCCCTGCAGGCCATCGCCGAGCAAGCCGCGGCCCGCATCGCCACCTACATCGCGCAGCAGCGCGAGATGCTGCGCGCCGTGGGAATGGCGGTCGGCAACCAGCCCGACGCGCCGCGCCGGCTCGCTGACGTGGCGCTCGATGCTCCGAGCCTGGGGAAGCTCCGCCTGATCTCGGCGGAGACCCCACGGGGTGGATTTACGCCGGCGCTCAAGCCGGAGCAGATCGCCGCCGCGCTGCGCGGGACCGAGGTCGCCTCGGATACCTACATGGCCGAGTTGTCGCCTGCGCTGGACGTCTGTGTTCCCTCCGGAAGGCCAGGCAGCGCGTTCTGCACGACACTCGACCTCCTCGAGCTGCAGCGGCAAGTGCAGCGCATCCGCGTCGGGGAGAAGGGGTACGCGCTCGCGTTCGACCGCATCGGAAAATTGCTCGCCGCCGGATCCGGATCCATGCGTGCCGCGGTGCTCAGCCGCGACCCTGTCGCGGAGTCGCCGCTGGCTGCCGCCCTTCTCACTGGAACGGCGGCGCCGGCACGGCTGCGGAATGGCGAAGGCCTTGACGTCCTCGCCGGGTGGGCAGCCTTGCCCGCCCTCGGCTGGACCATCGCCGTCGAGCAACCCGCGGAGGAAGCGCTGCGGGGGGCGAGGACGGCGCTCGGGCTGCTCGCATTCGGCGCGGCGGTCACGCTGCTGCTCTCGATGACCGTAGGCTATTTCCTCGTCCGACGCATGCTGGCCGCCCTCGAGCTCGAGGAGCGCTTCCGCACCGCCGGCAGGATCGCCGCGGGAGTCACCCACGACCTTGGGCACCGTCTCACCATCTTGCGCCAGATCGAGCAGCTCGCGGCGATGAACGACCCCGACTACCTCCCGCGCATCCGCGAATCGCTCGCCTCGGAGGTCGCAACGCTGCGCCGCTTCGTGACCGACTTCTCCGATCTCACGCGGGAGGCCAAGCCCCAGGACTTCCTTCCCATCGAGCTCAACACGTTCGCCGACAGCGTCCTCGCCGGCGCTCAAGGATATGCCAGCGAGGCCAACGTCGCCCTGGAGCTGCAGCGGGCC
>WNFO01019179.1_pt1 | contig 13057 bp, 9 predicted proteins | sample 5400251 | NCBI WGS metagenome assembly WNFO01 (sample SAMN13153354, study PRJNA577476) | soil metagenome | isolation source: 100 cm saprolite under Madrone tree | place: USA:California | collected 2016-06-14 | reverse complement strand
CTCGATATCCACTTTGAACTTGTTCGCAATCACGTCGCGCGTCCGTGAATTGTAATACTCAGTGTAATGGCGGTCACGGGGATTGGCTCTTCGATGCGGCAGTTTTTCGCTCAAACCGAGCGTTTGCGCCACAAAAGCCCAGTCTTCGTCCAGCCGCTCGAATTTTCCAACAAAATCAGCCAGCACATTCCCGTTAGGATCGACAAACCAATCCAATTGGTAGCGATGCGGAGATGAGTGAACGCACGTTGCGCTACTGTACTCGATCCAATCGACAAATTGTTCGAAGGTCATCTCGTTTCTGAGCTGTAGCGCTTCTGTGCGCTCATATAGCGAGACAACGCGGTCCCACGGGTTGCGCACAAATCCGAACTTAAAATAGGTCTCGAATTGTTCGCGCCCGATTTTTTTTCGCTGCTCTTCCGGACGCAACAAATACAAAGCCGCCAGAATGCGGTTTTTCCTTCCGCCATAATGCGTCCAGTACATCTCCATCTGGTTTTTGATCTGCCACAAATTCAGATGCGGTTTCCACGGCTTGCCAAGAATGGCCCTGACGCTGGTCGAGCCAGTCTTTGGCACCTCAACAAAGATGCATTTGTGTTGATGAGAGATCATGTCCGACGGCGTGTCATTGTACATTGAAAAAATCTGGCAAGCATTACAAAGTGAAGCTCGGCTGCGGGTCGGTAGCTCAATCGGTAGAGCAGCTCCGAAAGCTTTCGGGGTTCGTTCTGCATTGAAAATTTCTGCCGCCAATCCAAACTGAAGTCCTGTGCGGGGTCGGTAGCTCAATTGGTAGAGCAGCCCCGAAAGCTTTCGGGGTTGGTTCCGGATTGAAAAATCTTTTACCTATTACAAACTGAATCTCAACGGGTCGGTAGCTCAATTGGTAGAGCAGCGCCCTTTTAAGGCGTTGGTTCCGGGTTCGAGTCCCGGCCGACCCACGCTTCTTATATGGCTTGGGTTTACATCTTGCGCGGCGCTAGCCGGTATTACATCGGTGCGACAGACAACCTTGAACGCCGAACCGCGGAGCATAGGCGTGGCAGCAATCACACAACGCACCGGTTCGGAGGCCAAATCGAGCTTGTTGCGGTGAAGGAACTCCCATCAATGACGGAAGCACGCAAACTCGAGCGGACTCTAAAACAAAAAAAGAATCCGCGACTCGCAATTTCAATCTTACAGTCCGCGAGTTAACAGAGCAGCCCCGAAGGCTTTCGGGGTTGGTTCCGGGTTCGAGTCCCGGCCGACCCAAGCCCTCTTAAGAGGCGTTTTACCTATGAAAATAGGTAATTTGTTGAGCGCGCAACGAGACGCACGAAAACGCACGAAAGCACTGTCTCTTTGGCAAGTATTCGTCAACGGTCCCCGCCCGTAGGGAGCAATGCTCACCTTCTCTCAGTTTCAATAATTGCGGCGTCGGCGCGTCACCGTCGATTTTTGGAGGACGCGACCTCACTTTCTCGCCGCGTTTCTTCAAGACTACGCCGCACCATCTCGTTGTTATAAGGGTCAGCTTCAGGCGTAAAAATGCTTAAGGCGTTTTCGTAAGCGGCAACGGCTTCCTTCAAATATCGTGCCCTTTCCTTCGCGGAGCTGCGTCTCCCAAGCTCTTTGAGCGTGATGCCCAGAATGGTCTGGGTCCAAGCCCACTCCTGTGGCAACTGCTCACGCGTATACACTTCCAAAGCGCAACAGTACGCGGCAAGCGATTGGTCCAGATATTGGACGCTCCGTTCCCCGGAGCTGCGTGTCCCAAGTTCGACGAACACAATACCCAGATTGTCCTGGGTAGCAGCCCAGTCCTTTGGCACCTGCTCACGGGTTCTCACTTCCAAAGTGCTACGGTAGGCGGCAAGCGATTTGTCCAGATATTGGACGCTCTGTTCCCCGGAGCTGCGTGTCCCAAGTTCGACGAACAGAATACCCAGATTTGTCTGGGTAGCAGCCCAGTCTTGTGGCGACTGCTCACGGGTATAAACTTCCAAAGCGCTACGGTAGGCGGCAACCGATCGGGTCAGATATTGGACGCTCTGTTCCCCGGAGCTGCGTTTCCAAAGCTCTTGGAGCGTCTTGCCCAGATTCTGCTTGGTCATAGCCCAGTCTTCGGGCAACTGCTCACGCGTTCTTACTTCTAAAGCGCTACGGTAGGCGTCAACCGATTGGGTCAGATATTGAACGCTCTCTTCCCCGGAGCTGCGTATCCCAAGCTCGCCGAGCACGGTACCGAGATTGTTCTGGGTATCAGCCCAATCGTGTGGCAACTCCTCGCGCGTTCTTACTTTCAAGGCGCTACGGTAGGCGTCAACCGATTGGGTCAGATATTGGACGCTCAACTCCCGGGAGCTGCCTGTCCCAAGTCCGGCGAGCGCAGTGCCCAGATTGTTCTGGGTCCCAGCCCAGTACTGTGGCAACTGCTCACGCGTATACACTTCCAAGGCGCTACAGTAGGCGTCAACCTCTTGGGTCAGATATTGGACGCTCTGTTCCCCGGAGCTGCGTTTCCAAAGCTGATGCAGCACAAGGCCCAGATTGTTCTGGGTCGTAGCCCAGTACTGTGGGAACTGCTCACGCGTATACACCTCCAAGGCGCTACGGAAGGCTGCAAGCGATTGGTCCAGATATTGGACGCTCTGTTCCCCAGAGCTCTGTCTTCCAAGCTCGTCGAGCACATTGCCCAGATTGTTCTGGGTCATAGCCCAGTCCTGTGGCAACTGCTCACGCGTATACACTTCCAAGGCGCTACAGTAGGCGTCAAGCGATTGGTCCAGATATTGGACGCTCTGTCCCCCGGAGCTGCGTATCCCAAGCTTTTGGAGCGCGTTGCCCAGACCGTTCTGGGTCAGAGCCCAGTAATGTGGCAACTGCTCACGCGTTCTTACTTCCAAAGCGCTACGGAAGGCTGCAAGCGATTGGGTCAGATATTGAGCGCTCTGTTCCCCGGAGCTGCGTTCCCCAAGCTCCGTGAGCACGGTACCCAGAATGGTCTGGGTATCAGCCCAGTCTTGTGGTGCCGCATCTCGCGATGTCAAACCAAGCGTCCCGCTGCAAAACTCTAACGCCTCCCGCAGCTTCCGGTTTCCGAGCGCAGGATCAATCACTATGCCCCGCTGAATCAGAAACCAGGTGAGATCGTTACGCGGCTCTGCCCATGAGCCGCTGTTCTCCACAACCTGACGATATTTGGCCTCAGCGGCATCAAACTGGAACTTCGTGTTGAGCAGTGAGGCGGCGAGCAGTTCCTCCTGGAGCAGTTTCCGAAGCTCGGCCTCCTCCTGATCGCGCCGACTGGCTTGCGTTTCGATGAGCGACTTGCGCTCAGTCTTGCGTGCTTCCAGATAAGCCAGGGCTTCATCAACGCCTTTGGCTGCCAGCAGATCAGTGGCTTTGCGATAGCTCTCACTCGCTTCGCCCGCTTGGTATGTCTGACCGATGCGTTCCAGGACTCGGTCGAGATCGCTCAACTGCTGGTCGCGCGATTTCTTGATCTCGTCCACCTTTCGCCAGTCATCACCAGCCGCATCGATGTTTTTTTGCGCCTGCGTCTTGATCTCTGTGATGAACTGTTCTCGGGCTTTGCCACGGTCGAAGCTGATTTCGTGTTCGTGTTTGATCACGCTGGGCACAAACCACCAGACGCCTAAACCGATGCCGCAGAGCACGACCAATAATGCAGCCAATAGCGCGACCATACGCCGCCTGTCTTGACCTATCTTGCTCTTGAGCTTTTCCAGCTCGAACTGGAGCTCGCGCACTTTGCGGCCAACCTCCTCCCGGTCGGCTACTTCCGTGCGGACGGTCGTGCTCTTGGAAATTTCCGCGCGGTACGCTTGTTGCAGGGCCTGCAAATCTTCGCTTTCAGGCGGGGCGTCATCGTACGGGAAATCCTCCGGGCAGACGAACAGATAGAGTTTTTTTCCAAGCTGGCGTGCGATGTCCGCTTCCATCTGCGTATAGGAGCGGCGGGCCGCGCCTTTGGGCAGCGTCGATGGATCTGGCTCAGCACCGTATCGGAGGCCGACGATGTGGATGACTGCTTCGCAGTCGGCTATTTTGTCCTCGATCATTCCCTGCACACTTCGGTAATCGGGAGCGAAATTGGTTTGCTCGACAGGCATGCAGCCCATGGTCAGGAGCGCTTGCTTGACCAGCTCGCGCACCGTCCCCAAGTCCTTCGAGGTGGCGGAAATGAAGACTCTGACCGGGGCATCCGGTTCATTCGCTTCTCTCTTACGTGTAGCCATGAGGGAGGACCAAAGGCAATTTTACATTTCGCAGAGTGTTTTCGGAAGCTTTTTGTCTTCTCATCGACACTGTCCGATCATCGCGGTGAGCATCTGACACGAAATCAATTCATCGCGTCGCAATTATGCATAAATCCGCCGTACCTACGCAGGATAACATTCCACGCGGCCCGCAGGGCCACGGCTACGCCGGTGTTCATTCGTGTCGATTTGTGCTTAAGGTCGTGAGCAAATCACGCAGCGAATTCTTTGGTCGATCCAAGCGGAACACCGACAAACCAGCGGCGATTGCTGCCGCCCAGTCACGTTCCGAATCATCGCCGACATGTACTACCTCGTTCGGGTGCAGCTTCATTAACATCACTGCCCGCCGATAAATCTCCGGGTCGGGTTTGTCGGCCCCGACCTCGCTGGAGACGAAAACGTGCGCAAAATATTTCGAGACACCGAGGTGCTCGAGAATGAAGCGCAAACGTCCATCGAAATTTGAGACTACGGCGAGTTGGAACCGCGGCTGTAATTTCTCCAACACGCCGGGAACTTCCGGGTAAAGTTCCCAAACGCCTGCTTCGGCAAAATGTTCGTAAGCGATTTCGAAAAAATTATCCCGATCGAACTCGCCCAATGAAGGCGCGACCTGGTCGAGGACAAGATCGACCAGTTCACGCCACCACCCTTTATCGTCGTTTTCACGCGGCCCGTCGATGGCGGCGCGCTGCGGCATGTGTTTCCAAGCTGCATGAAATGCGGGCTCCAGAGCTTGCGGATCGAGATCTAATCCGACTTCGCGGCTGACGTATGCGTAATGATCGCCAACAGTCTTTGTTAACCTGAAGAGTGTTCCGACTGCATCAAAGAAGACAGCTTTCAGGGATTTCTCTTTGTCTTTTGTGCCCATGAATGCGCTAGGTCGATGGAAGGTTGTTTTGACGCGGATTGCAACCCTCGTGCAGGTGCCGCGCTGAGCCGCTAATTTTGTTGCAAAACCTGTCTGGGACGCGTTGGATGATGCGGAGCGATGAACGTGGTTGAAAATCCACTGGCTTTGCCGGCGTGGACGCAATCAAGGGGAGAGGAACTGGCGAATAGTATCAGTCACGGTATTGGACTCGCCGGTGCGATGATCGGCACGCCGATTCTTCTGCTAGCAACGTTTCACCATGGCAGCCTCTCTTTTCTTATAGGCACGATCATTTTTACCGTGACGATGTTAGTGCTGTATCTGGGATCGATGCTCTATCACGCCTGGCCACAGACGCCTGCAAAATCTATCCTGCAAGTGTTGGATCATTCCGCGATTTTTTTGTTAATTGCGGGAACATACACGCCGTTTGCGCTTGGTCCGCTTCGGGGTGTTTGGGGTTGGACGATGCTGGGACTTATCTGGGCATTGGCCGCGTTGGGAGTATCGGTCAAAGCGACACGCGGCACTGACCGTCACAAGAAATTTGCGATGGCGCTGTATCTGGGAATGGGCTGGCTGGCCATAATCTTTATCCGGCCGCTTGCACTGGCGGTTCCGCTTTCCGTGGTGCTCTGGCTTGTGGCGGGTGGAATCGCCTACACGACGGGCGTGTTGTTTTACGTGAACAGACGTTTGCGCTACTCACATTTTGTCTGGCATCTGTTTGTCCTCGTCGGCACGGGCTGTCACTTTGCGGCGGTGTTTGTTTGCGCGACCTGACAAGAAAGACTCATTTGTGTTGGCACGCTGCCGCGAGCGGTTGGACAAGTCTGCTCGCACGTCGGATTAATTGGCATGCTGCCTGTCGAGCACAATGATCCAATCAACGCGTGGAAAGTTCCCGAGGACAAGATTGAGGCCGCCTTCGATTGGATGTTTCAGCGCGATCCTTTTTCGGGTCACGTGGTGCTGCGCTCCACCGACACTGTCAGCGCCGGATCGGATTATAAACTTTGGACGACTGTAAAAGTTCCTCAGGGATTTTCGATGCAAGCGCATTGCGAATTGCTGACAAGGAAAGTCGGCGCCGAGCGCTTTCGGCTGATGCCGGCGAAAGGAATTTTCACTCTCGGAGTGGGCCACGTTCGCCGCAAAACAATTGACCCCGGAAGTAAGGCCGATCAGCCGGCAAAAATGATTCCAGTCCAGATGGTCAGTCTTAGCGAACACGAGTGGAATGTCTTGCTCGCGCTCAAGCGCGAATTTGCTCCGGATGAGATCAGACCATCGCCTTGGCTTGCGCGCGCGAAGGAAGCCGGCGTATCACCAGAAGAATTTTGTCGCGTGGCTGAAGAACTGAACGCGCGAAAAATTGTCGGTCGTTTCTCAACTTTTCTCGAGCATGTCAAACCATCGGCAGGCGGTGTGCGTGTCACCCGGTTTAACGCGCTGTTTCATTGGGCGGTCCCGCCCGGCCGCGAAATTGAAGCAGGCGGCGAGGTCGGTCGTCATCATATTCTAACGCATTGCTACTGGCGCGACGCGGGACCGGAATTCAAGAACGTCAACGTCATGGCTGTTGCGCACGGCACTGATAAACAACTGCTCCTCAATCACAAGGCGGCGATTGATCGGCATCTTCAATCGAGCGGCATCCCGGTTTCGTACACAAACGTCTTCTGGGGCGGACGCAGCGAGATAAAGCCGTCGGAGATTTCGCCGCATCTCTATCGCGAATGGTTACAGAGGTTGCAAAGTTAAAAGAGTTACAAGTTACAACCTTGCAACTGGGCGCGACAAACCTCTTAGTTGTCTAACCTTGTAACTTCGGTAACGAATTTTTCGCGATAAGTCCGATCCAGATTTTGCAGGACTGCAACTGCGAACTGCCGGCGATCAACTGGCCGATGCAGCGCTGTCGCTAGTGAGATTGCCCGGTTTTGCAATTCTGGTGGGAAATCTTCCACCGACTGATTCACGTTAATTCCGATTCCCACAATCGCCACGTGTGGGGCCTTCTCTCGAGCGCGCATCTCCACCAGCACGCCGGCGACTTTGCGGCCGTAAAGCTGAATGTCGTTGGGCAACTTGATCGCGGGTTCGAGAGAAAACTCTGTTCGAATAACGCCGGAAACAGCTTCGATCGCCCAAATCGTCAGCCGCCCAGAATCTTTAATCTGAATATTGGGTCGCAAAAGGATTGAAAACCAAAGGCCTTTCCCCGCTGCCGATTCCCACCGGTTCCCACGCTGACCGCGCCCCGCAGTTTGATGTTCGGCAAATAAAACCAGACCTTCGCGTGAATTTGCAGTCACCACCTGCAAAATCGCGTCGTTTGTTGAGCTGGTTTGCTCGAGCACAATGATCTGCCTGCCGACCGTAACGCGGTGGAAATGGCCTTGCAGTTCATCGGCAACCAGCCGATCCAACATGTCAGCCTGGAACATGCGTCATTTCCAGTCCGATATCGATCGCGCATGCGGCGTTTGTTAGCGCGCCAATCGAAATGAAATCGACTCCCGTGGCCGCTACACGCTTCACGTTTTTCAATGTGATGCCGCCGCTTGCTTCGAACTTGATATTGTTTCGTCTCAGCGCCACAGCTTCACGGATTTGGGCAGGCGCCATGTTGTCGAGAAGAATAACGTCTATGCCGTCTACCTCGACAAAAGTGCGGACTTGTTCAAGGTCATCAGCCTCTACTTCAATGCGGATATTCGGCTGTTCCTGGCGGAGACGATGGATTCGACCTGCAAAACTGGAAAGTCCTCCGAGCGCGGCCAGATGATTGTCCTTTACGAGCACCATGTCGTACAAGCCAAAACGATGATTAACGCCACCACCAGCGACTACTGCAGCTTTTTCCAATGCGCGTAGGCCAGGGGTGGTTTTGCGCGTGTCCAGAATCTTGGCCGAATCATTTCCGATAGCGTTTACGAATTCGCGCGTGAGGGTTGCGATGCCGCAAAGGCGTTGCAAAAAATTCAGCGCGACGCGTTCCGCCTTTAGAATCGAGCGTGCCAGGCCACGCACTTCAATAATAATATCGCCGGCGTCGACGTCATCGCCATCGCGGCGACTGATCTGGACATCGATAGCAGGATCGACCCGCCGAAAAACTTCCCCAGCTGTTCCGGTGCCGGCAACAACTGCTTTTTCATGCACAATGACGCGTCCGGTCGCGTGCAGGGATTCCGACACGAAAAAGTCAGTCGTGACGTCGCCGTCGCCGATGTCTTCTTTAAGCGCGGCAGCGATGGGGTCGTAATAATTTGACTTCATGAGCGCCGGAGCAATGGCCATGATAAGTGCGAATTGCGATTGGGTCTATCAGACACCCGTTTATCAAACGCGCTGCGCTGATTTTGGGCAAGGCGCGGTGCCCGAAGGCGCATAGAGTGGAACTGGGGAGATTTCCCGGTTCGTTTTGCCTGCAATCGGACAAAAAAAGATTCGGGCAGCGCACGCTAAGGAGAAACAACGAATCTAAGAAATCGTGCTACCACCCGAATCGCCTTAACCTGTTAGTTTTGACAACCGGTCGCGGAGTTCGTTCGAATTTTTTACGAAGAATTCGTGTCTGTTGTTAACTCACTACAGAAGGAGATCCTGTGTGCGCGCGCCAACCTGCTCGGCTTCATCGCGCACCTCCTGGAGCAGCGACTTAAACTCGCAACTTTCCAACGCCGCGATCAGGGCAGGGTAATCGGGTTCGATCCGAAGCTGATCAATCGGCACAGGTAATTCGATACCACAATCGAGATCGACCATTTTTCGGTTTTGCAAAATCTGCTCGCGAGCGTTGGCCAGCTTCTCGCGAGTTCGCGCGCTTTTCACGTTGTCACCGTTGTCCAGCAAGGGATCCAATCCGCCGAATTCGCGAATCAACGCGGCAGCAGTTTTGCGGCCCAGGCCGATTCCGGGGATGTTATCAACCGAATCCCCGGCCAGCGCCAGGACATCGCCAATAAGCCTGGGTGGAACCCCCCATTTTGCGGTGACTTCATCTTCGCCTAGCAATGCGAATGGGTCCTTGGGCGACGCGAGATCCGCTTTCGCTGTGGTATAGACTTTCACACAAGGCCCGACCAGCTGATAAAGATCCTTGTCGTTGGTTGCGAGCACAACTTCCACTCCCGGCCGCTCACATGCGGCGATGGCATAACAGCCCATCAGGTCATCGGCTTCGGTATCGGGAAGGGAAATGCTTCGAAAACCCAGCAAAGGAGTGAGTTTCTGGATGAACTCGAGCTGCGGAATCATGGGTTTTGGCATTTCTTTGCGCGTCTCCTTGTACGTGGGTTGCAGTTCGACTCGCTTCTGCGGCACGCCTTCATCCCATACCACTGCGCCCAACTCAGGTTGCAAATGTTTCAGCATTAGCCGCAGCGTTTTCGTAAAGCCGAAAATCGCGTTAGTTGGTTCGCCGCGGGAATTGGAGAGATTCGGGATAGCGAAAAACGAGCGGTAAACGTAGTAATGACCATCGATAAGCAGCAGTTTCATTGGAGAGGCTGATGCTGGATTCTGGATGCATGATGCTGGATGATCAAGACATGGCGGAAGAATGGATCGTACGGGTGCAGGGCAGAGAGTATGGCCCGGCGGATATCGATACATTGCATGAATGGAAGAAAGAGGGGCGGCTCATTCCTGAAAACGAAGCCCGAACCGCGGATACGGATCTTTGGAGTACAGCCGCAGCGATTCCTGGATTGTTTGATGTAGGGACGCTCGCGGTGGCAAGTGCCCAGGCACAGATAGTGCCACCGCTACAAACGCAATATCGCAGCTTTGGCCAGATTTTAGCTGAGACATTCCAGATTTACCGCAAAGGTTTTTTTCAATTTCTTGGGCTTACCCTTGTAGTGTTGTTGCCGTCGGTATGCAGTCAGTTGACGACTGTTTTAATGCAAACCGCGCGCGGTTCGGATGGCGATTTGCGCGTTCTCGCCGGTGGTAGCTTTGCCTTTTTAATGTTTGTCCTTTCGATGGCGATGTGGCCAGTGTACGTCGCGGGCATCCAAATCATCACTGCTGAGATTGCTCACGGACGCCGTCCGGGTTTGGTCGCGGTGCTAAATGAGGCTGTCAGATTTTGGCCGCGCGTTGCTGCGCTGTGCATCTTCGTGTTTGTCGTTTTCGCTTTGCTCACGGTATTTGGGTTCGGAATAGCCCTCATGGTTGTGGCTGGTGCGTCTTCGCTGTTGTTGATCCTTTTCGCGCTGGGTTTGCTCTTTCTGCAGGTTTGGATGTTCGGCCGGTTCTTCGTGAATGTTCTGTTTTGGCAGCAGTTTGCCGTTCTTGAAAATGCCGAATTCATTGATTCATTGCGCGAAAGCAGAAATCTTGCGCGCAGCGGACGCGATCTTCCTTGGTTCCAACGTCCGATGTGGCGCGCGGTTTTTATCTCTTCGATTTGGTTTGCGTTTGTACTGGCAATCACGCTCGGTCCTCAGTGGACAACCCTGCAGCACTATTTTAATCAATTGGCGACCACACAGGATCCCCAGGCGCTCCTGCAACAACTAACTGAAGCCCAGAAAGCTCACGGCTTTGATATTTACAGTTTCGTCCTGGGTATTCTTCAAAAAATTCTCCAACCGTTGCTCGGAATCGCGTTCGTTGTGCTTTATCTCGACAGCAAGATTCGCAGCGAGCGCAGATATTAACTCCATAGGCGCACCCATCCGCGCCGGCTAATTTGTCTGGCGGCTCTGCAGGAGAAGTGGTGCAATCGCGCTGAAATAGCGGCTCGTATAAACGAGATAACCGATGAAGGAAAGAAGTTGCGTGCTAATCAACCAGATGTGACCGGCACCAGCGATAAACAAATCAGGCCAGCGCCAAATGGCGAACGCAGCGACGACATTGAGGACAATCAGCATAGGAACGAGCAGACGAATATTGAGCAATTGATCGGACGTGGCGCGTTCGTAAAGGGCACGCTCGGAATCGGCACGTGATTCGGCAAGGCGCGCGTGAATCAGACGCATGTCGTAGATAAAGAGCAGCCACACAACGCCCGCGTAAGCGGCGCTTAGTTGAAACCACGTGAGAGGATTATCAAGGCGGCTGAAAAGAATCGCTTCGCCCAACGCGCAAGCGATGTAGAAAAAGTTATGGCCGAACTCCAGTGGCCATCGAATTAGCGTGAGCGTGTGAATGACCGAACGCGACCAAAATATGAAGATCACGCACAAGCCGGCCGCGAGATAAAGAGACGCGCTCGCATGCTGCGTCGATAAGAGCCCGCGGGCGTTGTCCGTCAGAAAAAAGAGTGCAACGCCCTGGATTATACTGACAAGAGTAAGCTCGATGTTAATCACAACCGAGTCGAGTTCCCGGCGGCCTTCACTTGTCGGATTCACGACGCGACTCGTAATCGTTCGATGATTAAGCTGTCAAGGAGTTACCGGCTGCAGCGCAATTGCGTAACAAATTAGAGCCATTAATCGGAAGTCCGATGCACAATCAGTGCAATTTTGGGTAGTGGTACAGTTTGAAGTTCGGAGGGAGTTCGCCCGGTTTACTCGGCTGGCCAACGTGTTCAGCAAAAGCTTGAGAATTTGGAGCACGCCGTGGTGCTCCCTTACATTTGCTACACGTTCTGCCGGATTCAGCAGACGTTTCGCGTCGCGCCAGCGATGGAAGCAGGGATTAGCAATCACGTTTGGAGCCTCGACGAAATGATTACGTTGTTAACCGATGTGCGTATAACTCGTAACGACCTAGCCATGGGTCGGAAACCGGTGCGCTAAACCTATCCGACTCCCGACTATCTCACAGCCTCGGCAGGGATCTCCCAAGGATGCACACCTGCCGGGGCTGCCCTTATTTTCCTAAGGGAAAATTCTTAAGGAATCACGGCATTTTCGGGAATCAGCGCCAAAATCGAGCAGGGTCCTGTGAGGTTGACTCTGCCAAAGCCGAGCACGTCAAGCCGCGCAAGATCACTGTTTCTTAACGGTCAGCTTCGCCAGGTTTGGGCCGCGAACCTGAGAGTTCGCGGCCTTTTTCTTTTCTTCAGTCGAACCTGCCTGCTTTTCTGCTTGGCGAATCGTCGCCTACGTCGTACTTAGAGTGCTCCTGATATGGCGACAAAGACCGAAGAAAAAACAGCCACCGACAAACTGACCGCGGCACGAAATAAGAACCTCGATCTGGCGATTCAGCAGATAGCCAAAGACTATGGTGAAGGCGCGATCATGCGACTTGGGGACGAGAAAATTGTCGACATCGATGTCATTCCCACCGGCAACATTTTGATCGATCGCGCGCTGGGCGTGGGCGGATTTCCAAGAGGCCGGGTAGTAGAAGTTTTTGGCCCTGAATCGTCCGGGAAAACGACACTTACCCTGACGGTGATTGCGCAGGCGCAAAAGCGCGGCGGACTCGCGGCTTTTATTGACGTCGAGCACGCGCTCGATCCTGCGTACGCGAAAAGACTTGGCGTCAACCTTGACGATTTGCTCGTGTCCCAGCCAAGCTCCGGCGAGGAAGCGCTGCGGATTTGCGAAACTCTGATCCGCTCCAACGCTCTGGACGTAATTGTGGTTGATTCGGTCGCGGCGCTGGTCACCAGAGCGGAGCTCGAAGGCGAGATCGGGGACGCCACAGTCGGCGCGCAAGCGCGACTCATGAGCGCGGCATTGCGCAAACTCACGTCGCTCATCTCAAAGGCGCGCACCTGCTGCGTTTTCACGAATCAGATCCGCGAAAAGATTGGCGTGATGTTTGGAAATCCGGAAACGACGCCGGGCGGCAAGGCGCTGAAATTTTATGCCAGTGTCCGCGTCGACATTCGCCGGATCGGCGCTATCAAACAGACGGATGGCGTCGTCACAGGAAATCGCACCCGGATTAAGATCGTGAAGAACAAGGTCGCGCCTCCGTTTACCGA